>MPMF02033631.1_pt1 | contig 12677 bp, 12 predicted proteins | sample 1617271 | NCBI WGS metagenome assembly MPMF02 (sample SAMN05944812, study PRJNA350692) | marine metagenome | biome: marine; feature: ODZ; material: water; isolation source: 120 m water sample prefiltered with 30 um filter, filtered on to 0.2 um... | place: Pacific Ocean | collected 2012-04-09... | reverse complement strand
GGAACTGAGTGCATCGGACGCATGACGACTGTCGGGTGGAGCGGCCCGAGATACCGCATTTCGGGGCAAAGTGGTGACAAAATGTTTTGACAACGACCGCCCGGTTTGTTCTAATGTGAGAGACCGCTGGAGATTAGATTGTTTCATCTCATTGCTGGTGGTCGTGGTTATTCGGCCGCGACCGCGCAATCGCGGGGGCTTGGCTCATGACTTCGATGAGAGCGCGCTTGGTTGCTCTGTTTTCTCCTAGATCTGTGGTTTCTCGCCACGCACTGCTCGTTACGATCGTTGGTCTTCTGCTGGCGGTCTTCGCCAATCGCGGCTGGGCTGTGCCGATCGCCGTCACTGCCGAAATGTTCGACTCCGGTTTCTTTCACGAGGATGGCCGCACCTCCAAGGAAGATGGTGAGATGATGGGTTTGCCCACCACACCGCCCGGTTTTGCCAACTACCACGTCGGTTTGAGTGCGGGTTATGGAATTGTGGACCCGGATCCGCTTACATATACCGATGTCGAGACGAGGAATTTCTTCGTCTTCGATTTTGGCGAGTTACTGGCCCCGTTCGGTGGTGAGGTGCCTAGCCTGCCCTTCAGTGCCACCCTGTACCTCTACAACCCGGGTGTGCCAACCGATGGCTTGGACGGCTATTTGTCGCCAGACGCCAGCGAAACCTACGTTGTTGCCGATGCGGGTTCTCTGCCTGCCGCGTTGATGGACCATTACGACCACCCGGAAGTGACCCCCTTCGCCGGCATCGATGAGTCCGGCCTCGCAGCCGGCGTCTTTTACGGTCTGGCCAGCGGGCCGGTGTTCGGCAGCGCGATCGTTTCGGCTGCCGACAACGGCACGTTTGTAGAAATTCCCTTCACGACCGCGGGGTTGGACTATCTGACGATGGAACTCGGTGAGTACGAAACGCTCGGCGATCCGTTTTTCGCTTTTGGTGGGAAACTCACATCGATCGGTGGGAGTGACGAGGACGAGATCGACGACCCATATGAAGAAATCTTTGCCTACACCCACCCCAACGGATCGACCTCGCCGGACACTTCCGGAATGCTGCCCTACGTTGAGATTACCTTCGACGATCCATCTCCCGGTACGGTCCCGGAACCCTCCACGCTTGTGCTCTCTGTAGTGGGTCTGCTGATTCTCGCTCCCCGCCGCGCTCGCCGCATCTGACCTCTCGCGCGGGCCAACCGAGCGTTGATCAATGAGGCCATATAAATACATGGTACAACTAGAGTACGATTGGGATGTGTTATAAAACATCTCTCAAATCGATTGGGCGAACACCATCTTCGGGTAGGAAAAACATGAAAATTGTGACGACGACGATGATGATTTTACTCGTTTCGCTGGCATGTAACGTTCAGGCTGCCGAGCATGTCCAGGTTGACGTATTGGTCAAGACCAGTACCAGTTGGAATGGAAGTCGATTGCCGGCTTACGAAAAGGGCGAACCTGAAATAACAATTCAACGCATTACGATCCCTCCCAAAGTACAATTGCCGCTGCACAAGCACCCGGTCATTAATGCGGGCGTATTGCTCAAAGGGAAATTAACGGTCGTCACAAAGACTGGCGAAATATTGCATCTCAAGGCAGGAGATCCGATCGTCGAAATTGTCAATCAATGGCATTACGGAAAAAATGAAGGCAGCGAGCCTGCTGAAATTATTGTTTTTTATGCAGGTGCTGTTGGCGAGCCGATCACGATCAAAAAATGACATCGCAGAGCGAGTCAGACGTTATGTGGATGGCCGGTCGATAGTTTGCTTTTTATCAGAAGATAACATCGCTGCCCAATGGCTAAGCCTTGTACCGCATGTCGGCCGTTAATAAACCGGGAGGGAGAGATTGGCCAGCATCTCCAAAATAACGACTGAATCGGAGTTGGCAACCGATAAAGATCGTCGCGTTGTTCGTTGCTCAAGGTGCATCTGGTTTGACGCGGTGGCCCCGCTTGTCATTCTTCCTTGCAGCGTGTTTGTCTTGGCTCCCGCCGCTTGGCCACGTTGGGTTTTCATGTGGTCCATTGCCTTTGCAATGTATGTAGGGTGCAAATGGCTATCGTGGCGACCGACGCCTGTACGGGGTGTACCGATATGGAGACATGCCGGATACTTGCTCGCTTGGCCTGGAATGGATGCGAGAACATTCCTGACAACATCTAAAGCAAGTGTTACTCAATGCTCTTTTTATGAGTGGTTTTTTGCGCTAGCAAAATTTGGGACAGGTGTTTTTCTTTTTTGGAGAGTGGCGAGGTTTGTCTCGCCACAGTATCCAATATGTGCCGGGTGGATTGGCATGATCGGTCTTGTAATGATGCTGCACTTCGGACTTTTTCATCTCCTTTCATGCGGTTGGCGGACTGTCGGTGTTGAAGCCCGCCCCTTGATGAAATGGCCATTGATTTCAGCGAGCATCAGTGAATTTTGGGGTGTGCGCTGGAATATGGCGTTTCGTGATTTGACACATCGTTTTCTGTTTCGGCCGCTACTGCTTCGGATTGGAGCGTGGCAAACAGTCCTTGTTGTGTTTTTATTTAGTGGTCTGGTCCATGATCTGGTAATCTCGATTCCTGCCCGTGGCGGCTACGGTGGGCCGACAGCATTTTTCCTGCTGCAGGGGCTCGCGATTTTAATGTCGCGGAGTGATATTGGAAGTCGAATCGGTTTGCGAAGTGGAATATCCGGCTGGGGATTCGCGATGATAATACTTGTGCCGCCGGCATTCGTTTTGTTTCAACCCATCTTCATAATCGCAGTGGTTGTCCCATTCATGCAGGCAATGGGGGCGGTTGGATGAGTGATACCCTAGCGCGTCTCATTCTCCTCGCCGGCATTTGCCAATTGGGTGTCCTGATTGCCTCTGCCCTGGTTCCCATCCGGTTGAACTGGCAGCATGAGTTTCAGAAGCTTTCAAAGTTGCATCGTCAGATGTACTGGGTGTACGGTGGCTACGTTGTGATGTCTATCGTGGCATTTGCATTGATCAGCATTTTTAACTCTAACGAGTTGGCAGGAGGAAGCCGCCTGGCCCGTGCTTTCTGTTTATATGTTGCAATTTTTTGGGGCGTACGACTTATGCTGCAGGGAGTCCTCGCCGTCAAGCCGCATTTGGTGACGTGGTGGTTGAAAGCAGGATACCATAGCTTAACTCTATTGTTTCTGTTTTTTACATTGCTCTATGGCTGGTCGGCCGTGCATTGATGACATCCATTGCCAAGCACAGACTACCGTGCAGGTGTGATGGAATGACTTCGTTGATTTTAAAATGGAGTAATCTGGTTACTGCACAAATAGCTTCTGTTGGCATGGCAGTTTGATAACTTAAATTGCAACACTGCTTGCGAAGGTATTTTTTGGAATCGATCTGACCACGAAGGGCGAAATGAAGGCCACACCATTCTGGTGTTGCTTGGATTCACGCCACGGCAAAGTGAGGCATGATGACGATTGCGGGAAATATTTTGTGGCTACTGTTTGGAGGCGGAATCGTTGCCTGGATCGTCTGGTTGCTACTCGGTCTGCTCCTCTGTTGTACCGTGGTGGGGATCCCCTTCGGTATTGCAGCGTTCCGCATCGCCGGTTTTGCGGCATTTCCGTTCGGCAGAGAACTGATCGATACGCGCCTGTTGGGCGAATCGAGGATTACGGGCACGAGTCTGGCAAATTTTCTCTGGGTGATCCTGGCGGGACTCTGGTTGGCCGTCATACACGTTTTGCTCGGGATCAGTTGTTTTCTTGCCTTCTTTTTGATTTTTCCTATTTTTTTCGGAATCGCCCACTTCCGACTGGCGGGCATTTGTTTTGCTCCCTTGGGTAAGAGGCCAGTGAGCATCGAGATGGCTCAGGAACTGAGAAGACAGGTGGCAGCCAGCGCGAACGGATCCTGAGCCAATAGACGAGGTTGCTGTGAGTTACCCGGCCCTCAATCGTCTGTCACCTGATGAACCCTCACCCTCACCCTCGCTCGAGGTCCACGGGTCTCCATGTATTCATAATTAGAGAAAATGCAACGAAGGAGACAGGGTCCTTCTTATCCTCCGCGGTCTTCTTGTCGCGCTGTTGCCCATCCTTCGCGACGGCCGCGCAGAAGGGCCCGAGAGGTCACGTGGCCTGGATCTTTTTTTCGCCACAGCTTTTCCAGGCACTTTGGCCCGGATCGCAATCGATTGCAGGTTGTTGTCGGTTGGGGCATCCCGTTACACTACCGGTTGGACGAACTGCGGGCAGGTCCTGCTTTGCGGGTGTAACGGACCGGGCCATTCGCACTATGTGGTACAGATCATTCAAGGGGGAATACGATGCAGCGACCTACCTGGGCGACCGTCGTCGGTATCATCGGCATTGTGATGGCTATTTATACTCTGCTCGCCAGCGGTGCTGGATTGTGGGTGCCGCAAATGATTTCAATCCAACAGCGGGGAGTGCAAATGCAGCGAGATGCTCAGCGACAGAACGATAAGCAGATGGAGCAGGATGAGGCAGCGCAGAAGAAAGAGGACAAAAGCGCCGACGAGGATCAGGCTAAACAGTCAAAAGATGTTAAGGTCCCCGACGCACAGCAGAAATTTGCGGATGAAGGTGCAAAAAAAATGGAAGCCTTTTCCAAAGAGGCCGATAAGCAGATGAAGCAGGCTGAGGCAGCGCAGAATAAAGTGGACAAAAGCTTCGACGAAGATCAGGTCAAACAGTCGAAAGATTTTAACCTCCCCGCCGCACAGCAGAAATTTGCGGAGGAAGGTGACAAAGAAATGGAAGCCTTTTCCAAGCAGGCCGATGCAGCACAGAAGCAGGCTGAGGAGCAGGCCAATGAAGCGGACAAAAGCTTCGGCGAGAAGCAGGTCAAACAGTTGAAAGATTTTAAGATCCCCGCCGCACAGCAGAAATTTGCGGATGAAAGTGACAAAGAAATGGAAGCCTTTTCCAAGCAGTCCGATAAGCAGATGGAGCAGGCTGAGGAACTCGGCGATAAGCAGATGAAGCAGGCTGAGGAGCAGGCCAATAAGACGATGGCGCTGTATAATATTCCCGTCTGGTACGGTCCGATCGCGGTGCTGATGAGCCTGATCGCAATGGCGATTGCGGGGTTTTACCTGTTTGCCTCGATTTGGCTGCTAATGACCAAACCGAGTGCGGTCCCGCTCTTCTCGCTCGCATTAGTCGCCAGTGCCGGCTTTGCGATCTTGTACGGGGTGGTATCAATGTTGGCGATGCCGATGATGGGGATGGGAATGGGAATGGGAATGGGAATGACCGGAATCTTCGTCGCGGTCGTGAATGTGGTGCTGATTATTATCGTTGCCACGGGCGATAAAGCGGCCTTTCAATCCCAAACCGCACAGAAATAAGACCCGGTGGGAGAAAGGTTCACCCACCGCGAGCGGCAAAGTCCAAAATAGGTTACAGAGGAAATCAGAAGATGCCGGAAGAAAAGAAAAGCGAGAATCGTTTTTGGGGTATCTTTGTGACGTTGCTGATTGTTTTTGGGATCATCAGCCTCATCTCCCGAATGTTTAAGGTGGAGTGGCAATACCAGTTATTCGGTACCTTGGCAGCGGCGGCGGTGGCCACCGTGGTGGTGGTCTTCGTTTTCCGCAAATTGAGTCGTTAATCTACATGCCCGTTGCCGGAACGAGATGGCTCATTCACAATAGCATGCCAGTCGCTGCTGCATTGGACGTGGTGGTGTTCTATCCACGTTGTATTGCTGCAATTTTATTTTTTGACGCAAGGGTCAGTGTTATGGAACGTTTGATCTGTAAAGCCGATGCACACTCTTTACGTTTTCTTCTTTGTTACGTTGCCTTGGCGGGGATGGCCAGTGCAGTAGAGCCCACAGAGGTTTCCGGTCTTAAGCCGCTGAAGGAACGAGTTTTGACTCAGGCAGAGCAGCAGGCGCTCTCTCCAGAGGAAGTACTCTCGATGCTCCGCGAGGGAAACCGGCGGTTTGTCGCCGGCACGCTCACGCTGCGGGATCACTCGGCGCAGGTCCGCAAAGCAGCACTCGGACAATTCCCCAAAGCCATCATCCTCTCCTGCGTCGACTCAAGGGTTCCGGTGGAAGACGTCTTCGATCGTGGGATTGGCGATATTTTCGTTAGTCGTAACGCAGGCAACTTCGTCAACATCGACGTTTTGGGGGGGATGGAATTTGCTTGTAAAGTGGCGGGGGCAAAGTTGATATTAGTGATGGGGCATGAGGATTGCGGCGCGGTGAAAGGCGCCATCGATAACGTAAAACTCGGCAACCTCACGGCCATGCTCAAGAACATCCGGCCTTCAGTTGCCCAAGTGGCGGAGAAGGTAGGGGAGGGTACGAGCGCGGATGAAGCGTTTGTCCAAAAAGTGACAAAGCAAAATGTCCGCGATGCGATCGCCAACATTCGCAAGCAGAGTCCGGTGCTGCTCGATTTAGAGCGCCAGGGCAAATTAAAGATCGTTGGCGGGGTATACAATATGAACACCGGTGAGGTTGAATTTTTTGACGAATCCTAATGACGCGAAAAAAATGAAAACGAAACAAAAGCAAATCGTGCTCCTCGTTGTGCTCTTGCTCGTTGTCGTGCTATTTTTCATTCTCCGCGGTTGCCGCTCTGACGGGCCTCTGCTCTATGTGCGTCTCGATGATAAGAGCAAGCAGTCGCTGCAGACAGATTATCCGGGCTCCGATATCGATGCGATCGAAATTGTTCGCAATGAAAAGGTCGTGGGGACGGCAACCTCAGTTGTCGATTCCCATTTGCTCGATGGCGCTCCGGGGAATACCAATAAGTTCAAGGATCTCAGTCAGATTCTCGGTATTGCCAACTACGACGCGGAAAATCGAGAAAACTACGTTGCTTTAGGTGGCAGCGGCGGCTATGTGATTGTGAAAATGAGTGTGCCGCTCCAGGTTGGCGATATTTTGCGTGTCCACGAGATCGGAGCAGGCACCGGAGGTTCGGCAGAACCGTGTTCGGTGGCAATTGGGCGGAACGAGTCGGGGCCATTTCAGGAGATTGGCGAAGGTGCCGGGCCGTTTGAACTCATTGTGCCTGAGGCAGTCCGAAAACCCATTAGTCTATCTCCATAGTGCTACTTCCTGGATTGAGCGAAATCCGAGTTTGACTTCCAGAAGATACTCAAAAGCCAATATGTTTTACTGGATCAAACAGACATTCCGACCTAAAACCAGGTTCACGCAATATTATTGCTGGTGGTCTGCGCTCGGTATGCGTGGTTGTCTTCTCTACGCGTTGCGCAATTGTTGTAAAAGTGTGCGGGGTCGTGTCTATTCGCTACACGCCCGCCCGGTACGACATCCCCTCTATGCAAGGCATCACTCATCAGACGGAGACGTTTTCCGCCAGATTTTTATCAAACAGGAATACGGTCCTTTACAAAAACTTTCCAATGTGGGTCTTGTGATTGATTGTGGTGCAAATGTCGGCTATTCCTCAGCCTATTTTTTATCCACATTCCCAGCGTGTTCTGTCATTGCAGTCGAACCCGACCACGGCAACTTTGCAATGTTGCGGCGCAATCTTTCAGTCAATCGTGAGCGAGTCACGTTGTACCGCGCAGCGATTTGGTCTCATCCGGCATCGCTTACTTTTTCTCAGGATGCTTTTCGCGATGATCAACAATGGGCCAGACAGGTTCGAACGTGTGGCCCGGATGAAAAGATGGATATCGAGGGTGTCAGCATTACAATGTTGCTTGATGCCTCTGGGTTCGATCGGATTTCATTGTTGAAAATTGACATTGAGGGGGCGGAGGTAGTACTGTTCCGCGATCATGTCGATTGGCTTGATAAGGTAGATGCTATTGCAATCGAACTTCATGACGACACGCATTTTGGAAATGCGTCGGATGTCTTTTTTACTGCAATCCGGGGTCGTGGATTTGAAATTGAAAGGAGTGGAGAACTCACGATATGTCATCGTATTGCTGCAACAAAAAACGAAGGCGTTGGCGGTTAATGCCGCAAATTCAGAGAGAAGGTTGTTAAAGCGTTTCCCCACGTACAGGCAGTGGTATGATGAACGATCGAGTCGGTGCCATTTCAGGAGATTGGCGAGGGCGCCAGGCTGTTTGAAGGCGGCCGAATGAGTCGATTGGTACGGACTCGCACAGGTATCCGCTCATGCATGTCGCAGATGTTGCCTCAAAAAATTTGGTAACGAGCCGCTATAGAGCAAGCTGGTTTTTTCATGCAAAGTGCAGCAGACACAACCACAATCTACCATCTGGAAACGGGTGATCGGCACATCGAGTGCCCGAAGGCTGCGCCTCTGGAATTTGAGCTCGTCAAAATGGCTCCGCCCGATGCTGCGATCAATTCCCGGATGTATCGCTCTGTGGGTGCAGACTGGGAGTGGACCGATCGATTGAGCTGGTCGGAAGAAAGCTGGCGAGAGTATGTGTACTGCGAATCGCTGCAGACCTACGTCGGTTACATGCATGGCCGCAGAGCGGGTTACTTTGAGCTAGAATCTCAAGAAAACGGCAACGTAGAAATTGCCTACTTCGGACTTCTGCCCGAATATATCGGCCAGGGTCTTGGGGGAGTGTTGCTCACCGCGGCGATGGAGCGCGCTTGGGACATTCCATCGACGCGACGCCTCTGGGTCCACACCTGCACGAAAGACCACAAATATGCACTGGAGAATTATCGCAAGCGTGGCTTTAAAGTCTTTAAGGTAGAACAGTAGGACCGCTCTTTAGAAGAAGGGCTCTCGATGCTCCGCGAAGGGGAAAAATTCTGATCGTGGATGGGAGGTACAACATGAATACCGGAAAGGTCGACTTCTTAAAACAGTGACCGTTTATGCTCAGTCGGATACAGCGGGATGCTGATATAATGAGAGCCAGTGTTTGCTGACTGAAACAATCTTCCAGCCACAAAGCCGACGCCCGCCCCGTCATTGCCCTCATGAAGTCTTTTTCTCCAATCTTGATGCTGTTTGTGGCTCTCGCCAGCGCCCGCGCCGAGCAACCACCTGAAGATGCAGAAAAAAAACCGACCCCGACCGCCGCTCAGACGCTCCGGCGGCTGCAACTGGCCGAAGGGCTTCAGGCGGAACTCGTGGCGAGTGAACCGCTGATCCGCAATCCGGTCTGCTTCTGGATCGATCCGAAGGGAAACATATACGTCTGCGAGTCGGATCGACTCACTCGAGGTGTTCTTGATAATCGCCGGTATGAATACTGGATTGATGACGATCTGGCGGCCCGCACGGTGGCAGATCGTGAGGCCTTCTACAAAAAGCATCTGGGTAAATCGCTCGAGGAGTTTACCAAGTACGATGATCGTATTCGTCTCTTAGTCGACACGGATGATGATCTCAAAATGGACCGGTCTTCCGTTTTCGCAGAAGGTTTCAATGGGCTCGTACAAGGAGCCGGTGCTGGGGTTTTGGCAATCGGTGACGATGTTTACTACACCTGCATTCCGGATCTGTGGAAACTAAAGGACACAGACGGCGATGGCAGAGCGGATGTGCGCAAAAGCCTGCATACCGGTTATGGGGTCCACGTCGCTTTTCGGGGTCACGATTTGCACGGGCTGATCATGGGGCCGGACGGCCGACTCTACTTCAGTATCGGTGACCGCGGTTACAACGTCCGAACTGCCGAGAAACATCTTGAAAACACCGATTCGGGTGCCGTCCTCCGCTGCTGGCCGGACGGTTCCGGACTCGAAGAGTTCGTGACCGGACTCCGCAACCCGCAGGAACTGGCGTTCGATTCCCTGGGCAACCTATTTACCTGCGACAACAACTCCGACTATGGCGATATGTCTCGCTGGATCTATCTTGCGCCGGGTGGGGATGCCGGGTGGCGATTCGCATTTCAATACAAAATACGGACCGGGCCCTGGTTTCGCGAAGGGATGTGGCTCCCCTATGGGCCCACCGCCCCGGCGTCTCAATTGCCGGTGATCGCCAATATTGCTGACGGCCCGGCCGGGCTGACCGCGTATCCCGGAACAGCCATGGGCGAGCAGTTCCGGGGAAAATTTTTCGTGAGCGATTTTCGTGGCGACGGAGCCCGTAGTGGCGTACGCTCCTTTCGGGTCCGGCCGAAAGGCGCTTTCTTTGAGGCTTCGGATCTGGAAAAACCGGTCTGGGGCGCGCTCACCACCGATGTCGACTTTGGCCCCGACGGTGCGCTCTACGTTTCCGACTGGGTCGAAAGCTGGGATGGGGCGGGAGCCGGGCGAATCTACCGCATCTTCGATCCGGCGATGGCCGACGATCCGGTCGTTCTCGAGACCGCCTCTCTTTTAAAGCGTGGCTTTTCCGGTCTTGCGAAGAAAAAATTGAGCGAGTTGCTTTCTCATCCCGATCAGCGGGTCCGTCAGGGCGCGCAGTTTGAGTTGGCACGCCGAATGAGCATCGGCCCTCTTAGGGACGTTTTTCAGAGCGAGCAGCCCCTCTTGCCGCGATTGCACGCCCTCTGGGCTCTGGGGCAGATTGCCCGGCGGCAGCCGGAGAATGAAAGTTTGCAAAATATTTTTCCAAAGGCCCTTTCCGATCGCGAGTCGGAAATTCGCGGCCGGGCGGCTGAGCTCGTCGGTGAGTTAGGGCTGCCGGTGCGGACTAAGTTGGAGCAGGCACTCGCCGATGAGAGCCCCCGCGTTCGTTTTTTTGCCGCCCTTGCGCTTGCGCGCGTGGGAACCGCCGCATCGATTCCGCCGCTCGTCACGATGCTCGAAGCCAACAACGACACCGATCCTATTCTCCGCCACGCGGGCGTGATGGCCCTGGCAGCGATTGGAAATACCGATGCTCAAGCCTTGTATCGCCTTACCGAGCATCCCTTAGCGGCGGTTCGCATGGCGGTGCTGCTCGCCCTGCGGCGCATGAAGGACCCGCACGTGGCGACGTTTCTTTCCGACCCTCAATCGGAGTTGGGGATCGAGGCGGCCCGGGCAATTTACGATGTGCCGATCCGAGACGCACTGGGAGCACTTGCCGCGGAACTAAAAAACACCGCTCGACCGGAGCCCCTTTTGCGCAGGGCACTTGCGGCCAATTACCGTCTCGGGACACCGGCGGCTGCCGCAGCGGTAGCTCGCTTTGCCGCCGACCGATCGGCGAGTGAGCCCTTGCGAACAGAAGCGCTGGAGCTGCTTTCCGCCTGGACAGACCCCAAAGGGGCCGATCCGCTGCTCGGGTTCTGGTGGCCCCTTGCGCCGCGAGATCCAACGATTGTCGCTACCGCGCTCCGCGCGCATCTCGCCGGGCTCGTTGCCGCACCGCCAGCGGTTCGCGAGGTGGCATTGCAATTGGCAGCCCGCTTGGGCATCGATGAGGCAGCCGAGGGATTGCTCGGAACATTCCGCAATCCGCAGGCGCCTGGTGAACGACGCAGCAATAGTTTGCGTGCGCTTGCTGTGCTGGAGCACGCCGAGGTCGATGCGTTGATCGGTAACGGTCTTGACGACCGGCAAACCGCGGTGCGGATCGCGGCCCGCGAGCTTTTAGCAGATCGCGATCCGGAAGCGGCCCTGTTGGCGCTAAACGCCGCACTGGCCGAGGGAGAGATCAGCGAACAGCAGGCCGCATTCGATCTGCTCTCCCGTTTGCCGGAGAGTCCACAGCGGACCGCACTGCTGTGCGATGGGGTGGATCGCCTGCTTTCCGGGTCGCTGCCCGCGGAGTTGGAACTCGAGGTTCTTGCTGCGGCGAGCAACTGTAGCGACGGGCAACTTATGGAGAAACTGGCCGACTACCGAGCCGATCGGTCGGACCGGGGAGGCGTGGATGCCTATCGGGATGCGGTTGCCGGCGGTGATCCTGCACGGGGTCGCGAACTCTTTTTTTACCAGGGCGAATTGGCCTGTTTGCGGTGCCACAAGGTGGAGGGGCAGGGAGGCGAGGTAGGGCCGGATCTTTCGAAAATCGATCCGCAAAAGAGTCGCAAATATTTACTCGAATCGATTGTATTCCCGAGTGCCCAGATCGACGAACGTTATGCTTCCTGCGAAGTAGAGACGATCGACGGCAAACTGGTGACTGGACTGAAGATTTCCGATGGTCCTCGCGGCGTCGAACTGCTGCAGGCCGATGGCCGGCGGATATTGGTGCCGCAGCAGGACATTGAATCGATCCGCGTGATCCATCAGTCGGCGATGCCGGAGGGAGTGGCCGAAAAACTCTCCCGCAGGCAGCTTCGCGATCTTGTCGCCTTTCTCGCCTCGCTCCGGTCCGGTTCACCCGGGCAGTCGTCGGTGCGGCCCTAAACCCGCTCGACGATCATCGCTACCGCGTTGCCCCCGCCCAGGCAGAGTGACGCAAGACCCCGCTTAAGATTGCGATCGGCCAGGGCGTAAAGCAGCGTAACGAGCACGCGGGCCCCGCTTGCGCCGATCGGGTGGCCGAGGGCAATCGCCCCGCCGTGGACATTCACGCGCTGATCGTCCAACTCCAGCCCCCGCATGCAGGCGACGCTCTGGGCGGCAAACGCCTCGTTGAGTTCGAACAGATCGATCTGGTCGCTCGTAAGGCTTGCCCGTTCGAGGACTTTCTGCACCGCCGTTACCGGAGCAATAAAAATATCTTTGGGCGCAACGCCACTGCTGGCCGAGGCGACGATGCGAGCTTTGAGCGGCGAATCACATTTTTTCGCAATTGCTTCGCCGGCCACCACGACCGCCGCCGCCCCGTCGCTCAGTTGT
>MPMF02224889.1_pt1 | contig 12678 bp, 10 predicted proteins | sample 1617271 | NCBI WGS metagenome assembly MPMF02 (sample SAMN05944812, study PRJNA350692) | marine metagenome | biome: marine; feature: ODZ; material: water; isolation source: 120 m water sample prefiltered with 30 um filter, filtered on to 0.2 um... | place: Pacific Ocean | collected 2012-04-09... | reverse complement strand
CGTAAGGTTTCCTCTAGTTGATGACTTGCATCATCAAACCGTCCTAATTCCACTAAGGCCGAGCCCAGAATATAGCGCACTTCAGCACAGTTTGGATTGTACCCGAGCGATTTTTCATACTCCGTGACGGCACCATCGACATCGCCCATTTGGTGAAGGATTTTGCCAACCCGAAGGTGCGTGTTGGCTAAGGTAGGTTGATCGGTTGATTTTCTATCCGATTGGGTCATAGGCCGAACCAATATTAGTTTACTGAACGCTTATTGTTCTAAACAATCGTTGATATTATTCCAGTCATTGATCTTATGTAGGAGTGCGACCTGCAATCGACCGTTTGATTGGACGACGGTCGTGGACACAATCCGGCCATGGCTCTTGGATCGACCTTGATTATGATCGTTCCACGAGCCGAAAGGCACTTGTCGATATTGAGCAGCCAATGGTGGGTGTGACCGTCACCGCCCACACCGAGGATTAAAAGTTAAAACACAAGTTTATTGTATTAAACTGGCACAAACCAGCCAAACATTGAAGGTGACCCGGCGAAAGTGAGGCCTTGCGGCCACGACTTGTTGGCGGCCATCGTCAATGATCTGATCGATTTCATCGCTGAACGGCATCAAGAGTTGGCCGGTGCGCTCGATGTCTACCTGATCGACAGCTTCGAGCTACTGGCCGGAATGTCGTTTGACATTTTAAACGTTGGCGGTCACCTTATGGGTGAGTATGACGGGCTGCCAGACGGCGGACTGGTGGAGACCTTCTCGAGGATGGGTCTATTCATCACCTACGCAGGTGGCGACGGCAACGACGTAACGCTCTACTCGCGGGCCGTCTCCGAACCGGCAGCGATTCTTTTAGCTCTCTTTGGCCTGGCGCTGCTACTGCGGAGCAGGCGACGGAGCGACGCTTGAGTGCGGGGTTCAGGGATTGGTTCAGAAAACGATGTCCGCAGGGTATCCCGTTCTCATTCCTCCGTTATTCGCAGCGCATAGGAAAACCCTCGCTCACGCTATTCGCATGGTGACTCGAGGGTGTTTGCAACTTTTAAGTTGATCCTAAATCTAACGCGTCTGCCAATTCCGCCACACCCGCGCGAGTGCATGAGAGTTAGTTTGAGCCTTTATTTCTAGGGTGTCAACGTCTGGCAGAAATAGGCCATGCCTCAAAGGCGATCACCGCCCCTAGTCTTTCTCTTTGCTGCTGAGCGTGGATAATGGGAGACGTCTGTGGGCTTCTTTAAAAAGAGTGTACTCGAACCCATGGCAATTGCCCTACACGTCTGGTTGCTGAACGTTTCTCCTGGAGACCGAACCATGAAACGACAAGCCTACTGCGAACGCTCTGTCCCGAACCATTCGACAAACCTCTTAGCCGTACGCGGGCGAGGAGTCGTTCCCAACGTCGCTGTCCTCGGTTGGGGCATCGCCGCCATGTTATTCACGCTGTTGGCGATCGGCTGTCAGGGCGAAGTTCCGGAACCGATAGGTAAGGGCGCCTCGAACAAAGGGCCCGCCAAGAATGCGAACGAACCCGAAACGGCCGACCAGAAGCGAATGATCATTCTGACGAACGGCAATTCTCCTTTTTGGGACGCCTCACGCGCGGGGCTCATGGATGCCCAGAAGGAACTTAATCTGAAAGACGCCGGTCTTCGCGCTATCATGGAGGTCAACGACGGAACGCCACAAGGACAGCTCGACAAGTTACGACAGTTTGCCAGCCAAAGCGACATCGCCGCGGTCGGTGTTTCTGCACTGGATGCCAGCAACGTGGCGATTGCCGACGAAATGCGCAAGCTTCAGAAGAAAGGTGTCAAGGTCATCACGATCGACTCGGACGTCAACCGCAAAACGCTGGGGGATGCTCGTTTTGCCTTTGTCGGCACCGACAACCTCGCCGGAGGTCGTGAACTGGGCGTGTGCGCCAAGCATTTGCGAAAGGAGGGTGGCGGCTACGTCACCTTTGTCGGTCGGACTGGCGCTCAGAACGCCATCGAACGCATCGACGGATTCGGCTTTGGCGCCGGCAAAGCCTTTAAAGCGTTGGACAATATGGCGGACGATATTGACAAGACCCGAGCACGCGAAAATGTCCGCAACGCTATCCGCAACCATGAAGACAAACTGACGACCCTGGTCGGGATTTGGTCGTATAACGCTCCGGCCATCGTTGATGTAGTGCGAGAAATGGACAAACGCGACGAGATGACCGTTGTTGTGTTTGACGCCGAACCGCTCGCCGTCAAGGCGATGGCTGAAGGGGATATTGATGCGATGATGGTACAGAACCCCTATCAGATGGGCTACCAAGGCGTCCGTCTGATGAAGGCACTGGTCGAGGACGATCAAGAGGTGATCCAACAGATGTTTCCCAAGCGGGGCGAGCCGGACGGCGACATCTATGACACCGGACTGAAGGTCGTCGTGCCGGACGAAGGTTCACCCTTGAACAGTGAAATGTTCGGCAGCACAACCGAGTTCTTGAAACTCGGCGAATTCAAGAAATGGTTGGACAAGTTCGGCCTGGAAGGATCATGAACCTCCGATGCCGGAATCAACTTTGAGCAGGAGCAATCGATTCGATTTCGTCAGGCGACACGAGTTCATTCTGCTGCTGGCGATCATCATCGTCGTCTGTGTTACCAGCCTTCTGGATTCGCAAACCAACTACTGGCGGAATCCGGCAGACAGCATCAGAGACATCGCTCGACAAACGGCCCTGCTGGGAATCTTCTCGCTGGGTGCGGCAATTGTCATCATCACGGGCGGGATTGATCTTTCCAGCGGTTCGGTCATTTGTTTCAGTGGCACAATCTGCGCCACGTTGCTGTTGCTGTTGGCACCTGAGCGTATGCAGAGTCCCGACACGCCGCTTGGCTTGGGTGTTATCAGCGTAGCGATCGGCGGCACGATGCTTGTCGGCTTCTTGATTGGGACGCTTCATGCGTGGCTCATCACGATCGTAGGCTTGCCCCCATTTGTGGCAACGCTGGCAACGCTGGTTGGCCTGCGGAGCTTTGCCCGCGCAATCTGCGAAAACGTCACGGAAGCTGTCATCGGCGGTCGCAGCACCCAGATCAATCTGTTCGACGACTCGTTTCGCTACCTGGCAACATCTGTCTGGATCCCGGTGCTTATATTCTTGGTTCTTTCGGCCCTGGCCTGGCTGATTCTCAGTCGAACCGTTGTGGGGAGGCACCTGTACGCGCTGGGCGGCAACGAGGAAGCGGCGCGGCTCAGCGGCATTCGCACGGACGGGCTAAAGTGGTTGGCCTATTGTATCAGCGCCATGCTCGCATCGATTGCCGGAATACTGTACATCGCCGATCAAAGTGTGGCCGAGCCACAGACGTTGGGCCGCGGTTACGAATTGAACGCCATCGCTGCCGCCGTCGTTGGCGGCTGTAGCTTGCAGGGCGGCATCGGCACAATTCCGGGCACCGTTCTGGGAGCTCTGTTCCTGCGCGTGGTCATTGACGGTGTGGCAAAAATTATCAAGACGGGCGCCGATGTCTATGAAGGCTTGATCGTCGGTGTCGTCGTCGTGATCGCCGTTGCCTTCAGCCAGTTCGAAACCGGCACACGCAGCAAACGGTTCTTTACCGGAGCGTTGGGCATTGTGACAGTCGTGATCTTGGCGATTCTGGCAGGATCGCTCTCTGCGTTGATGGGACCGAAACTGCTCGAAGGCAAGACGACGCTTGACGCAACGTCTTTGGGCGGATTCGCTACGGTAACCACGCTGGCGTTTCTCGCGTTGGTTCGATCCGGATTACCGGTGAAGCTCAAGAGGTGGCTCGGCGTGGGACTGCTTCTCCTTGCCGTGGCAACGGCCGTCGGTTTGGACTATCAGTTGCCCCACTGGCGAGTCAGTCGGGCCGTTGCGGCTGCGCAGAACGTCGGAGGCACCGTCCAAGAAAGCAGTGACGGTCTGCTGGTCGACCTGAGCGGACAAAACATTAGTGATGACATGCTGGCTGAGTTGATGCGGTCTCTTAGACACTTGCCGAATGTGGTCGAGCTCCGTCTGAACGGGACTCAAGTCACCGACGAAGGTCTCAAAGCTGTCGAAGTTCTTGTCGATCTCAAGCGACTGAACGTGGCCGACACCTCGGTCACTCAAACCGCAACTCGGCGGCTCAGTCGCTCGATGCCGGACTTGGACGTGACACAATGAGTGAACAACTCCCCATCATCGAAATCGACGGCGTGACAAAGCGATTTCCGGGAGTGACGGCGCTGAGCGATGTCAGTATCCGGATCGATGCCGGTGAATTCCACGCAATCGTCGGCGAAAATGGCGCCGGCAAGAGTACGTTGATGAAGATTCTCTCGGGCGTGATCCTTGAGTTTGACGGGACGCTGAGGTTGCGCGGCCAGGTAGTTTGTTTTAAGGGCACACGCGATGCTGAACGACTAGGCGTCAGCATCATCCATCAGGAGTTGAATCTCGTTGACGAACTGAGCGTCGCGGCGAACATCTTTCTGGGCCGAGAAAGGCGGACGGCCATCGGTTTGCTCGACGATCAGGCGATGATGTGCGAGGCGGCAAGATTCTTCGACCAGTTGGAATGTGACATCTCTCCGTCGCAACTGGTCCGTGAGCTGCGCGTCGGCGACCAGCAGTTGGTCGAGATTGCCAAAGCCTTGTCGTTGGAGTCCGACATCCTGATCATGGACGAGCCGACCAGCGCGCTGACCGAGGTCGAAGTCGAACGTCTGTTTCGCGTGATCGAGCGACTGCGTGGTCGGGGCGTTACGATTCTTTACATTTCGCACAAAATGGACGAAGTCTTTCGGATGTCGAATCGTATCACGGTGTTGCGCGACGGCGAACTCGTCAAGACAATTCGCTGCGCCGAAACCGATGCTCGCGAGGTGACTCACCTGATGGTTGGGCGTGAAATTGAGGCGGTCGATTTGGATGCCGCCCGCCAGCCGGGCGACGTTGTGTTGGAAGTCGAAAACCTGCGTCTGCCATGGCCTGGTCATGCGCGTGTGTGGCGACTGGACGGCATCAGCTTTACATTGCGTCGAGGCGAAGTGTTGGGCATCGCCGGCTTGATGGGCGCTGGACGAACCGAAACGCTGGAATGCCTGTTCGGTACAAGTCCCGAGCCGCCCGAGGGTCAAATTGTGCTCGACGGCCAGCAAGTGTCATTCGATCACCCGGATGAAGCGATGCAGGCCGGAGTCGCACTCGTCTCGGAAGATCGAAAACGGTTCGGCCTGTTTGGCCATATGTCCGTTCGCGACAACATCACGATGTGCACTTTGTCGGACGCGGTTCGGTATGGAATGGTAGCGCGGCGTGCCGAGCGCAATATGGCCGAAGAATCGATCGGCCTGCTCGGTATTCGAACGTTGGGCACCGAAGATGCGGTAACAAGTCTCAGCGGTGGAAACCAACAGAAGTGCATCATCGCTCGTTGGTTGCGAACGCGCCCGAAAGTACTGCTGCTGGATGATCCGACGCGTGGGGTCGACGTCGGTGCTAAAGCCGAACTGTACAAGATTATCGACGGGCTGTGTCGCGAAGGACTGGGTATTATTGTTACCTCCAGCGAACTACCCGAGTTGATCATTCTCTGTGACCGAATTCTGGTGTTGTGCGAAGGCCGCTTGACCGGCGAATTCACCCGGGGCGAGTTCACCGAACAGGCGATCATGGAAGCCGCTACACTGCGCGATTGAAGAACGTGCCGAATCGTGAGGAAGCAGACTGTGGGAACGGGCATCGTATTTGACATCAAGGAATTCGCCGTCCACGATGGGCCGGGGATACGGACCACCATATTCTTGAAAGGTTGCCCCCTTTCCTGTACCTGGTGCCACAACCCCGAGGGACTTCACAGGGAACCGGAAGTGGTCCGCGGTGCTGCGGGAAACCGGATGGCCGGGAAAGAGTACGACGCCGAAGAACTGGCCGGACTTCTTAATAAGCAGGCGAGCATTCTGCGAGCTGGTGAAGGTGGTGTTACTTTCTCCGGTGGCGAACCGCTCATGCAGGCCGAGTTCGTCGCGGAAGTTATCGATCTGTTGGACAAGACCCACGTTCTGCTCGATACGTCTGGCCACGCCTCCGAGGAGAGTTTTCGCTTGGTGGCCGAGCGCAGTGACCTGGTATACTTCGACCTCAAACTGATGGACAAACAGATGCACCAGCACCTCGTTGGAGCAGATCTCGATCCCGTCTTGCATAACCTGCGGGTATTGAGTGCGATCGGTGTTCCCTACGTGATCCGGGTGCCGCTGGTTCCTGGGATTACCGACACAAACGAGAACCTAAGCCTTATCGCCGAAGCGATCGGGAATCTGCCGGGCGTTCTACGGGTTGATCTACTATCGTATAATCAGGCAGCGGGCGGGAAGTATCAGGCGATCGGTAAGGAATTCCTGCCCGAATTTGATGAAACGCAAGCAGTCAACGCTGACCGAGAACCGTTCGAGCGGCTTGGTTTGGAGGTACGAGTGCGATGAATCAGAGACTCGAAAAGATGAAGCTTCGGGTGCGGGACAGGGAGCACAAGCGGCTGCGCCAAGAGTCGCCGCCTGATGTGCTCTCGGAGTGCGAAGGTGAAGGACTTTCTTGGATAAGGCGCGCCGCCCGTCTGACCCGACGGCAGTGTGAAGCGGAGACTGTGGTTATTCCTAGCGATGAAAGGATCGTTTTCACGCGGACGATTCCCGGCGTGCCTCCCATCTACTCGCCCAAAGATTGGGAGGCGCTTTTCATAAACAAGAAGGCCCATGAACTCGGGCCCATCAACAACATCTGCGCGGACTGGGGGATGGTCCTCTCCGAAGGGCTCCTTGGCCGTCGAAAACGGGCGCAAGACGCCCGGCAGCGCTTTGCAGATGATCCCGAAGTGGTGGAGTCGCTCGACTGCGCGATCGAGACAATCGATGCCGTCATTGCGCTGGCGAACCGATATGCTGCTGAAGCCCAGCGTATCGGCCGCGATGATATCGCCGCGATGCTCCAACATGTCCCTGCCAACAAACCGCGTTCTTTCCACGAAGCACTTCAATCGCTTCGCCTTTCTCAGGCGGTCCTGTGGCTGAGCGGACATTACCATGTTGGCTGGGGTCGGTTCGATCAGTACATGTGGCCGTATCTGAAGGCGGACCTCGACTGCGGACGACTCGATATCGACGACGCGGAAGAACTCCTCGCCGAATTCTTTATCTCGCTCAACAAGGACAGCGACCTCTACCCCGGTATCCAGCAGGGCGACAACGGACAGAGCCTCATGCTCGGCGGTGTCAAGCGCGACGGAACGGGCGGGGTAAACGATCTGACAAGGATGACGCTCCGCGTGGCGGAGGCCGTCAGCATGATCGATCCGAAGATCAACCTGCGTATCACCCCCGAAACCGACTTGGATCTGCTCGAACTGGCCGCCTCGCTGACCCGCAAGGCGTTGGGATTCCCCCAATATTCCAACGATGACGTGGTGATCGACGGCCTGGTTCATCTCGGTTATGACATCGAGGATGCCAGGGATTACTCGGTAGCCGCCTGTTGGGAATACCTGATCCCGGGCAAAGGGATGGAGGTGGTGAATATCGGCGCGGTTTCATTCCCGGCAGCGGTCAACAAGGGAATCCTCGAAGGTCTGGCTGCCGGAGACGATTTCGACGGAATACTGGCCCGAGTCGAGCAGGATATTCACCAGCAAGTTGACGCACGCCTGGCGCCGTACCGAAACCTGTTGCTGCCGCCGGCGCCTTATTACTCCGTGCTGATGGATAATTGTCTTGAGCAAGGCCGGGACCTGTCGCAGGGCGCGAAGTACAACAACTTCGGGATTCACGGAGCTGCCTCCGCTAATGCGGCCGATGCCCTGGCCGCCGCAAAACAATTCGTTTTCGAGCAGTCGAGTGTCGAGCGTGGCGAGCTGGTCAACGCGCTGGTGACCGACTATGAGGGGTACGAGTCGCTGCAACAAAAGCTGGCCCAGGAGGGTCCGAAGGTCGGTAACAACGACGATGCGGCCGACAGGATGCTGGTTTGGCTGTTTGACGCGTTGGCCGATGCTTGCGAAGAGCACAGAGAGAACGGTCGCGGCGGATTCGTTCGGCCAGGCAGTGGCTCGGCCATGTACTATGTCTGGTTGGCCCAAGGCTCCGAAGGGATGTGCGAACCGGTCGTCGGCGCAACGGCCGACGGGCGCCGAGAAAGCGAGTTCTTCAGTTCCAGCCTGGCCCCGTCACCAGGTGTTTCGGTCCGCGGTCCGATCAGCGTATTGCAGAGCTATGCGAAGATCGATTATCGGCGTATCTGCAACGGAGGGCCGATCACCATGGAGTTGTCGGATACGGTTTTCCACGACGACGACTCGCTGCGCAAGGTCGCCATGCTCATGCGGACCTTTGCTCAACTCGGCTGCCAACAGTTGCAACTCAACACACTGAATGTGAAGACGTTGAGAGAGGCCAAGGTCTGTCCGGAGAAGCACAAGAATCTGATTGTCAGGGTGTGGGGCTGGAGCGGCTACTTCTGCGAGCTGGCGCCCGAATACCAGGACCAGATTATCCAGAGGAACATGTACACCATGAGTTGAATCGGGGCTGCTCGAAGACACTACCACAGCGATAACGTTGGCCAATACGAGTATCCCGAAATACGCTTGCCTGGATATTTTGCAGATTTCCGGAGATAAGAAAAACGCAGATGGATAACGATTTTGAAGTCATTCGCAAAGCCGTCACCGGGCAGGATCCTGGCCAGGTTCCCTTGTACGAGCATTTCGTGGACGACGAAATTATCCAGGAAATCATGGGATGCGACTTTTCGGAAATGCGTTCTGAATCTTGTGCCACGATTACCACCTTTCGCGTTGGCCTGGTCCCCGAGGCAGCCCTGGAAGACAACGTGGCGTTGTGGAAGCACCGGTTGACGTTTTACCGGCAGATGGGATACCGCTACCTGCCGGTTGAGTTTCCGCCCGTGTTCCCGCAAACGTCAAAGATCAAGGCGAAGGACACGGCGCAGCATGGCCGGGGCGATCGGGAATGGATCAACGAACACGATGGGGTCATCAAGACGGTCGAGGACCTGGAAAACCCGGACTATTGGCCCGACCTGGACAAGATGTTCGACTACCGCCTGTTTGATCGCATCACCAGAATCCTGCCGGAGGGCATGAAGATCGTCGGCGGGTTTGCCGGCGGACCGATGGAACACGCCTTGTATCTGATGGGGTTCGAGCAATTCTGCCTGGCACTGCACGAGAACCAGGAGTTACTGAACAAGCTATTCGAGAAGCTTCGAACGATCTTTGTTTCCATTGCCCGGCGATTGAGCCAATTCGATGCTTTGGGAATCATGCGAATCGGTGACGACTTGGGTTACAAGAACGGCACCATCATCTCACCGCAGGCCCTCAGGAAATACATCTTCCCGATCTATAAGGACCTCGTCGATATTTCGCACCAGGCCGGTCGACCGTTCATTCTGCACAGTTGCGGCAATCTCAAAACCGTCATGGAGGACCTGATCGAAGATTGCCGGTTCGATGCAAAGCATTCCTTCGAAGACGTCATCATGCCAGTGACCGAAGTGAAGAAGCGTTGGGGTGACCGTATCGCGCTACTCGGTGGCATCGACGTCGATTTTCTCTGTCGGCGAAGCGAACGTGAAATTCAAGAGACCACGCGGCGCGTGATGGAAGTCTGCTCCCAAGGAGGCGGATACGCGATCGGTAGCGGAAACAGCATCCCAAACTACATGCCGGTGAAGAACTACCTGGCGATGCTCGACGCCGCTAGGGAGTTCAGCTGAACGTGGGACAGTACCTCAACGTTGTACATGGTGTTGCTATTTCAATTTCGTTCGTCCCCGACCAACCTGCGGTTCAAAACGTAAATGGTGGGAATCCCGGCGCGCCGGCGGCCTGTTGATTTAATGTCGAGGAATGGTTTTTTCGTAGAACGGCTCTCCGAAGCCGTTCATCAATGGGCTCGGAGGCCCATTGTACAAGCCCATGGAGTTTCACGTTTGCTGCTACAGCGGGAGCCGACCGCACCGCAAGATGCCTCGAGTTTTTGCAACGCTGGGATTACCCTACTTACAGCCGCAACTCACGGTGCAACTGTCCGCCGAGGCGTCGGTGAGGTTCGGGATCAGGCAGATGAACTTCAGTGGCGTCGTGCCCGTGTTCTTGAATTGATGCTGTGTACCGCCCGGGACAAACACGGCTGTGCCCGAACGCAGGGGATGCTCCTGGTCGCCTTCCATTATCGTGCCACTGCCCTGCAGCACGAAAACTTCGTGTTCATGGGAGTGGGAGTGTAGAGGGGTGTGGCCATTGGGGGCGACCTCGAAATGGCGCATTGCAAAGTTAGGTGCCCCGTCAGAGTCGTCGATCAAACAGCGAATCTTGCAACCGGTGGCCCCGTCCAAGTCGACTGGCACCGCTTCGATCTGGTCGTAGGAGAGAATTTTCACAGGGCGATTCCTTGTGTTCGTTACATGGATTGTGGCATTCGGCAACTGCGTCGCCAAACTGAATGCCCGTATTATACGACGAAAGTATTGGTTGTCAGCAGGGGAAACTTGTTTGGTCTATTCACTGCTGCACAGCGTCGCCTGGCGTTGTCGCTGTTGCCGCACCAGCGACTCGCGGCTTTGCTGTTCGATGCGAAGGGACTCCTGCCGCTTCGTCCACCATAGCTGGCATTGCGCACTCGGCTTGGATCCTGGCATGTCTTCACGAGGGTTTTGTCGGAGGCCTTCTGCCCATTCCTCGATGACGCGAAGCTTGAGCGACGGCACATTGCCAACATCATGTGTTGTGCGCCAATCTCCGCCTATGCTCGATACTGGTATTTGAACTTCTTCTTTGGTCCTTCGATGATGTTCACATTTGGATGGCCCGTAAGCAATCCGCGAATGAGGCTCTTTGGGAACATCAGATCGCACCCGTAAGTCGACGCACCCAAAGACCTGATCTGGGTCGTTACGTAGCACGGAAATTAAGGCGGCGACATCGGCGTCGGGGTCACGCTTCAATTTATTCGATGGCATGGATTTTCTCCGCAATTTTTCGAACGGTTTGATCGCACAACGGTTGGCACGGCCGTCACCGTCCGTGCCGAAGGAATGGAGTTTCAACGACGTTTGATTCTACCAACGTCACCGCACGCCGCCAAAGAACGAAGGTGACTCAGCGCAGCGACCGTGCCTTGTTCGCCGAAGTTGGATCAACCACAGCAGGTTTTTCAGGAGGTGGACAAATGAGGACAGCCACGTAGGGCACCCATTGCTTTCTCTTGGCTTTTTCAGCTGCAACAATCTCGCGACTACCTGGCTCATCCGCCAGCGAAACAGTCACCCCGGCAGGATAGGGCGCCCATCCGTCAAGGAAGACCTTGATGCGGCCATCCTTCCGTTCAGCAATTTCCGCGTGTACACGACACTCCCCTTCCCAAACCTGCGTGGGATCTTCAAACTCCTCGCCCGTTTCGACAAGAGGCACCCACGTGGTCGCGGCGGTGTATTTGGACTCGCCGCGTTTTCTGATGTGCTCCGCGATCCAGGATTCGACGACCGGCCGATCCTTGTCCGCCATGTCGGTGGTCAAGATGATCTTGACGTACACTTGGTTGGATTTTGGTTGGGCAGCTTTTTTCGGTGTCGGCTCCTGCGCTTTCACTGCGCAGGGAACCAGAGTGAGCGTGCTGACGATCAATGCCAATAATTGTCGAGTCACAACGTCCCCCTTATGCGAAGCCTTCTGTGGTCGAATGGTTAGGGTGGTCCTCGCCGCTCGAACCAATCGAGTCAGCCCTGCTCTGCCAGTTATTGTATCAGATGATTTAAATGGTTAACCACTAAGCGGCGATGGCCGTAGGCCACATTGCCACTGGGGTTTGCTGGCAGGAACCTATGTGACAGCAATATAGATAGACAAAAATAAGATTAGGCCTGGCCAGAACAGCACGGCAAACCAAAGTCGCGGTCGCGCTGAACGAAACGCGTTGAGAAATTGACCATGGTGCTTGCGGTCCGCGTCATCAAGATCAGCAAGTTCCTTGTTTACGATGTACCACTGAACCAGTCGCAAGATGTAGATCAAACTGAGAATTGGAATCAAACCTAAAATAATCGCTAATCGCGCATCGCGAACAATATTTTCTGCTCTCTTGATGCACTTTGGTGAGGAACAAGTTTTCATGATCGGTGATTCGTTCGGGTTCTCAGTCGAATCACTTGATCTACTCTTGGACTTCCACCACCAGACTGTCGGCAACGCGAAAAGTAGGATGGGCGCCCCGAGCACGATCAGCATAAAGAAGAAGCATTTCCGTGGGAGACTATCGACCCGTCTGTACCAAAGGCGATCCCAGAGTTTCGCCCACAAGCCCGCGTTGAACCAGATGCCTTCGTAGGGAAGATATGGTGTCAACTGGCCAACCGATTGACCGCAGTGTGGACAATAGTGGTCTAACGGCGAAACAGGTTGAAGACAGTGAAGGCAAAGTGGTACTTCGTCTTCAAGGGCGTTTTCAGCGTTAGTGGCCATTTAAGAAGCCGTCTAGTGGTGGGTGTTTACGACACCGCCCTAAACGAAGCGAGCGATGCCTGAACTACGGGAAATTGTACCAAGGCCAGTCCGCGTTGCCAAAGTTGGAAGGTGTGCCCGAAGGGCCAATGCGTAAAAACCATGTT
>MPMF02014676.1_pt1 | contig 12711 bp, 10 predicted proteins | sample 1617271 | NCBI WGS metagenome assembly MPMF02 (sample SAMN05944812, study PRJNA350692) | marine metagenome | biome: marine; feature: ODZ; material: water; isolation source: 120 m water sample prefiltered with 30 um filter, filtered on to 0.2 um... | place: Pacific Ocean | collected 2012-04-09... | reverse complement strand
GTCAATGCCTGAAGGCGATGCAGGGTCTGCTCACCAGCTCCTGCTAGAGCCAGAGCAGCATCTGAATCGGGTAGATCCAATACGAAGCGACCGTCTGCGGTGGCTTCGGTCATGGAAAAACTCAGGCTTCTGTTTCTTCAGTTGGAGCTTCTGCCGCCTTTTCCTCTACAGCCTCTTCTGGCTTGGCTTCTGCAGCTTGTTTAGCAACCTGCTTCGCGCCTGCCTTGCGAGCTTCAGCCTGCTTTGCCTTACCCACAACCTCAGCTGAGCGAACGGTCTTTTCAATCAGACCGCCCTTCTCCAACAGAGATCGCACTGCATCAGTGGGCTGAGCTCCCTGACTCAGGCGCAAACGTAGAGCCTCAGTATCAAGCCGAGTCTCCTTGGTGCGAGGGTTGTAAAAGCCAAGCTCCTGCAGGGGACGCCCGTCTCGACGGGAGGTGCTGTTACAGGCCACTAGGCGGAAACTCGCTTCCCGCTTCTTACCGAACCGCTTCAGGCGAAGCTTGATCATCGTGGCCCTGGATTAGTGAAAGGTGGTGATATCAGCGGTGCTCTAAACACACGCCAAACAACAACTTTAACCTGCTGCGGATCACAACTCGCCAAACCCCTTCTTCTTCTTGGCCGGTCGCTGACGCCTAGGAGCCCCACCACCGCGACCAGCAGAACCCGCTTCTGGCATGCCGGGCATTCCTGGGGCTGGCCCGCCGCCCCCCATACCTGGTAAACCACCTCCCATCCCAGGCATTCCTGGCATACCGGGCATTCCTGGCAGGCCTCCGCCCTTACTCATCTGCTGCATGAAGCCACGCATTTTTTGGAAATCCGCCAAAACTTTGTCCACATCAGCGGGACTATGGCCACATCCACCAGCTATCCGGCGACGACGAGAAGGCTGAGAAGCAAGCAATTCAGGCTGACTACGTTCAACAGCCGTCATCGAACCAATCATTGCTTCAATTCGCTTGAGCTGCTGTTCCCCCTGCTTAAGCATGCCGTCATCCAACTTATTCATGCCAGGCATCATCTTGATCAAGCCACCAAGGGAACCCATGCGTTTAATCAGTCGCATCTGTTGCAAGAAATCAGAAAAATCAAACGATGCTTCCTGCAGCTTCTTCTGCATCTTTTCGACATCAGCAAGCTCCACCTCCTTCTGAGCTTTCTCAACCAGGGTGAGCACATCGCCCATGCCAAGGATGCGACTGGCCATGCGCTCTGGATGGAACGGCTGCAGGGCCTCAACTTTTTCCCCGGTGCCGATGAACTTGATCGGCTGACCACTCACCTTGCGAATCGAAAGCGCCGCCCCACCACGGGAATCACCATCAAGCTTGGTAAGCACAGATCCAGTGATGCCAACCTTGTCGTGAAACGCCCGAGTTAGATCAGCCGCCTCCTGGCCGATCATCGAATCCACCACCAAGAGCACCTCATCGGGCTCTACGGCAGAACGAATCCGCACCATCTCATCCATCATCTCCGTGTCGATCTGAAGCCGACCCGCTGTATCCACCAACAAGGTGTCAAAGCCTTCCTCACGGGCCTTGGCAAGTCCTGCTGCCGCGATCAGCTCAGGCTTGGAATCGGCTCCGAGACTGAACACCTCCACACCGATCTGTTCACCAAGAGTGCGCAGCTGATCAATGGCAGCCGGGCGATAGACATCAGCAGCCACCATCAATGGCCGCTGGCCCTGATCTTTGAGGTGAAGTCCAAGCTTTGCGGTGGCGGTGGTTTTACCGGCCCCCTGCAAACCAGCCATCAGCACCACTGTGGGCAGCTCCTCTGTCTTGGCTAAAGGGGCGTTGTCCCCACCCATCACCTCCACCAGCTGCTCATGCACCACCTGGATGAACTTTTGATCAGGAGTAACGCCGCGTACAACTTCTGCACCAACTGCCTTCTGCCGCACTTCGTCAACGAACTCACTGACAACCTGCAAGCTCACATCAGCGCCTAAGAGGGCACGCCGCACCTCCTTAAGAGCAGCCTCAACATTGGTATCACTGATCTTGGCCTGGCCTTTTAACCCCTTTACTGCATCTTCAAAGCGTGCTGAGAGCTCTTCAAACATGGTTTAAACGCATCAAGGGCTATGCACTCATCGTAAAAAACAATGGCCAGCCCTTATCCATAGCCGTGATCATTTTCCAGAGATGCATTTATTTTTATCTGAAGTCAATCACACGCCAACGATCTTGATCACGGCCGAGTATGTAGGTGAGCGAGAGATTCGTCTGCGGCGTTTGCTCAATAACCTTGCCCGCAGCATCAAGACGCTGATCCCGATAAGCAACTACAGCCTTCACCGCAATACGGATGGGCGTTTGACTAACAACCTCCACAGAACTGATCTTGGCCTCAATCTTCTGGGTCTCACCCAAGCCCTCATCCTCGGCGCGCGCCTGATTGACGCGTTGCACCAAAAGGCCTCCTGCTAACTCGGGCAATGCATCACTTTTGCCACCCGCCAGCACTAATGCCTTGTTGTTTAGCCAAGCCTGAAGCAGACCACTTAACTGTGCCTCACTGGGTTTATCCGAGATAAGGGGCTTCGCATCGGTGCTAGTAAAGACTTCAGGCTTGAGCAACTCCTCTTGCAACGTGGCGGAAGGAGAGGCAGGAGCCTGAGGCTGATCAGTAGTCGTACTTATTGAGGATGAAGTGCGATGACGCTGGCCAAATAGATTGATGCCTAGAGCCCCTAATACAAAGGCAGCAATAACAACAGAACCAATTAGCACCGGCCTGGTCAGGCGTGGCAGACGAGGCAAATCGGCCAGACGCTCCGTCCAATGAATTCCAGTCGCACGCTCCTCAGCATGCAAATCAGCTGCTGGTTGAGTGACTTCAGACCCACCAAGAGGGAGTGGCAAGATCCCATCTGGATCCAGAGAAGGCCATGAGAAGGTTTTGCTCAAAGACGATTCAGAGAAGGCCTTCTCTAAAGATGAAGCACCAGTTCCGGTGCGTTCTAAGCGCTCTACATAGGCTTGAACATCCCGATCGGCAAACCAAGCCTCAAGATCAACCACCTCAGCATCTACATCCCTGTAACCAGGGAGCACATCCCGTCGCAACCAGGAGCGGCAGTAATCGCAGAAAGCAGCCAATTCATCATCAGGATGACTATTGAGGCAATCCTTCAGTGCAGCATCTGTACTGCCAAGAAAGCGCTCCTGCGCGTGGCCCACATCTCCGAGCAACAGATCCAGGCAAGCCAACATCGGCAGCGGATCAAAGTCGGGAAGATCAAGGCTCTCAAGATGCCGCTTCGCCTCCTGCAACCGTTCCGGCTTGCGACGCGAAAAACCAACAGCTGCAAGAGCTAATCCACCAAGGAAACCAGCATCTATTGACCCAGCTTGCTGCCAGCGAAGAAAGAGATCAACCTGTTCTTGGACTGTCAGAAACTTACGAATCTGCTGGAAAAAATTCTCAAATTCAGACTGATCAAGACCCCCAGGTGCAGGCGATGGGGCCGTTCCCTCAAGCCCTCCTCTTTGACGCACAAAGTTATCAAGTAGACGAAGCCCCTCCTGATGAGATGCTTGATCTCCAAGATCCCGACTCACCAAGTCAAGAATCCGATAGGGCATTAATACATCTAAATCATTCTGGAGATTGCGGCACTCTTCAGGAAGCTTGCCCATCCGTTGCAATAACTGCATGCCGTCATGCAGAAGAGATGCTGCCGCTTCATAACGCCGTTGTTCCTGTTCCTCTGCTGCTGCGGCACGACAGGCCAATGCAAGCAACAACGCCAGGTCCGCCTCCCTAGCGCTACCTAGTGCAGGAGCCTGTAACGGTTGCAGTCCCTGAGAGGCGAGATGGAAAACCTCATGAGGGGAATTTGCCTCCAACAGCAGTAGCAAGCCTGCTACCTCTTTGTTAGATGGCAAATCGATACCAGCAGTCTCTCCTGGGTGGTCACGGCCCAGCTCCAACAAGGCTGCCTCGTATGCCTGACGACGTGGCAGATCAGTTAGCAAGTCTGCTGAGAGACGCAAAAGTTCTGCCCGCTGAGTTAGGGCTTCATGAGTGAAACCCTGTTCAGGAGAACGATCTAGCTTTAACTGCAATGACCGCAGGATGGCTTCACTGTCAGCCGAAGGACTGACACCAAGCAAGCGGAAATGATCAATTGGCAGGTCCACCAGCTGCGCAGCGATTGGCCTAAGACTCTAGGCAGTGGAAGGGATTTTGCCCATTTCTCTTCAACGGACCATTACAGTCGTCAATCGAATGACGGTCATGTGTCATGAGCAAGAAAACCTCATTGAGCTCAAGGCAGACCACGCAGAAACCTCTGACAGCAAGCCCTCACGCCGAAAGAATTTCCAAACTGGTCAGCTCTGAACGCGCAAAAATTGATCGCCAAACCGGCATAGACCTCTTCCGAGATATGACCCTTGGGCGCCGCTTTGAGGACAAATGCGCCGAGATGTATTACCGCGGAAAAATGTTTGGCTTTGTCCACCTCTACAACGGTCAAGAGGCCATTAGTACAGGCGTTATAGGTGCGATGAAACGTCAACACGATTGGTTCTGTAGTACCTACCGCGATCATGTGCATGCCCTTAGCGCCGGAGTGCCAGCCCGCGAAATCATGAGTGAGCTCTTTGGCAAAGAAACCGGATGTAGCAAAGGCCGCGGTGGCTCGATGCATCTTTTTTCAAAAGAGCATCACCTCTTAGGGGGTTTTGCCTTCATCGGCGAGGGGATTCCCGTCGCCCTAGGCGCAGCTTTTACCAGTCGCTACAAGCGCGATGCCCTAGGCGATACCAGCAGCAATGCCGTGACTGCAGCTTTCTTTGGTGACGGCACCTGCAATAACGGCCAGTTCTTTGAATGCCTCAACATGGCGCAACTTTGGAAGTTGCCAGTTCTATTCGTTGTCGAGAACAACAAATGGGCAATTGGCATGGCTCATGATCGTGCCACCAGCGAGCCAGAAATCTGGCGTAAAGCTGACGCCTTCGGCATGGCAGGAGAAGAGGTGGACGGCATGGACGTGCTGGCCGTAAGAGCAGCTGCTCAGCGAGCAGTTGAAAGAGCCAGGGCTGGCGAAGGTCCCACCCTGCTGGAGTGCCTCACTTATCGATACCGCGGCCACTCTCTCGCTGATCCAGATGAACTACGTGCAGAAGAGGAAAAACAATTCTGGGCGCAGCGAGATCCACTAAAAGCTCTCGAGAAGGATCTGATCAACGATTCATTAGTAAGTGCTGATGCACTGCGCGCGATTGAGAAAGAAGTTGATGCCGAAGTTGAAGATTCGGTGGAATTTGCCCTTGCTGCTGCTGAACCAGACCCCAGCGAGCTAACTCGCTACATCTGGGCAGAAGACTGAAGCATCCTGTTTGCTTAATAGATGCAGAGAGCTATTAAGCAAACAGAAAAAAAGCAGCAATCAAATATTCAGATACCGCTCGGCACCCTACGGGTGAGATTCCTCAACTTGCGCAAAGCCTTCAATTCCACTTGCCGAACACGCTCACGAGACACCTCCATCAATCGGCCAATCTCGGCCAGGGTGTGCCTTTCATGGGTTTCTAGACCAAAGCGAAGCTTGAGAACTTGCTGCTCCTGTTCACTGAGATGACTAAGCCAACGTCCGAGCTGCTCGTGATGAATACGTTGCTCCACCTTGTCGAGAGGTTCCCCGAGTGAAGAATCAGCAATCAAATCACCAAGGAAACTCCTACCTTCTTCGCCATTCACAGGAGCATCCAGACTGCTTGTAGTGAGAGCCTGGCGCAATAACGAATCGAGCTCTTCCAGAGGCATGTCAATCGCTTCTGCGATCTCAAGGCGACTGGGCATGGCGCCCAGTTTGTGAGCCAAGTCGAGAGAGACCTTGCGAATCGTGGTTAGCCTTTCACTTAAATGAACAGGTAGACGAATCGTGCGGGACTGGCAAGCAATCGCACGCGTCATGCTTTGACGAATCCACCAGAAGGCATAGGTAGAGAACTTGTAACCACGAGTTGGGTCAAACTTTTCTACAGCCCGCTCTAAACCCAAAGATCCCTCCTGAATGAGATCGAGGAGCTCAAGTCCTTTGCCTTGATATTTCTTGGCAACACTCACAACCAAACGAAGATTGGCCTTCATCATGCGTTCCTTGGCACGACGACCTGTACGAATCATGCGACGCTCATTTTTCGCAAAATCTTTGCTATCAGGAGTTATTGAACCGTCTTGAGTAAGACTCATCATCGTCTGAACTTGATTACCAAGTTCAATCTCCTCAGCAGGAGTAAGAAGCGGGATACGACCAATCGTTGAGAGATACCAGCTGACGGGATCAGAACTTCGACGCCTCTGTGACTCTGTTGTTTTAGGCGCTGCTGAAACCATTTCAACTGCTCCTGATCTTATTTGGAGGAAAATTTTCCTACAGATATCCTCAAAACCTTGATGCTTCCAAAAAGCTTCCGAATTCATGAGCGGGAATCGACATATTTGGAGCATCATCCGCACATTGCTTACCAATTAATGTGCCAATTAAACCCCCTCAATGAGCATATTTACTCAGTTTGATTGCATGCTGATTGTGAGTGCTGCCAAGGAGTTTGCAATAGACCCAGCTGAACTTCCTGTCTGGCATCGACGTGCCGCCTCTGCATGAAGTAGCGCAACCGCAGCCAAAGACTCACCCTGACAGATGCCAGCCGTAGCAAAAACAAGAGATCCCAAGCCAGCGGCATAGCCAGCCAACAAATCACCTAAACCACTACGAGCAACCCAACTGGCGGTTTCGCCAAGCTGCCAGGCTGCAGACGAGGGATCCGCCACCACGCTATGTGCACCCTTGAGCAGTACAACAGCTCCACAAAGCCTGGCTGCTTCGATAGCCGCATCTAGAGGCTCTCGATCTTTGATTTGCGGAAACAATCTCCTGAACTCCGCTAGATGGGGGGTGATCCAAGTAGGACCTTGGCGCTGCTTTAACCATTGCCAACCCTGATTGGAGAGCGCTAATCGATTGAGAGCATCAGCATCTAGCACCAACAATCCCGCAAAAAGCCGCAACGGTTCTGCCATATCTGACCAGGATTCTTCAGATCTACCTAATCCTGGGCCGATCAATATTGCATCGACCCGACTGAGGTCATGATTAGCCAACCAGGGGCCAACATTCATGCCACCTGACGCAGAACTATCAAGTGCGGCCTTCAGAACAACTTCCGGAGCTACTTGCCAGAGTTGATCAGCAACAGCAACAGGTACAACAGCTTGAATGCTGCCTGCACCGCTAGCGATTGCGCCCTTAATCGCCAGCGAAGCCGCACCAAGGTAATCATCACTACCAGCGATCACTAACACACGCCCACGTTGATATTTCATCGCCCCTGGTGCAGGTTGCGGCCAAGGGAGTGTGGACAAATCCGCTGAGCAAATCCTCCGAGGTTGCCGCTTAGGCAACTGCTGCAACAGGCTCTTTGGCACACCCATATCAACACGCACCAGATGGCCAACATGGGCGATAGCCCCATCCTGAACAAGGCCTTGCTTGATTAAACCCACTGTCAGCGTTCTGGACGCCACAGCAGCACCACCTGGCAAGGGCCGGCCGGCATCTGAACACAGCCCAGCCGGCACATCCAAACTCACCAGTTTCCCAGGCTGGCAACTTTGCCTAGCCTGCAGTAGAGATGCCAACGTTTCAGGCAGTGGACGAGTTTGTCCAAGCCCAAACAAAGCCTCTACCCAAAGAGCCTCTGCCGCAATATCAGGAGAATTCTGAAGTTGCTCAATACCAAGCCAATTGACATACGACCAATGCTGGAGAGTTAACGATTGACGAATCGGCAGAGGGGCCCAAACCTGGACCTTGACTCCTGCAAGATGTAACTCCCTAGCGACTACTAATCCATCACCACCGTTATGACCAGGCCCCACCAACACCACCACGCCATTCGCCAACAGCCCCGGTTGTTGGCGAAACCAAGCTGCCATCGCCTGGCCCACTTTTTCCATCAAAGCAGCGATCGGCAAGCCGCTGGCAAACATCTCTTCCTCAAGAGCCGCCATTTGTGCGGCGGTAACCAAAAGGTGATCAACGTCGGATGGAGGCCAGGACAAAACTGCAGCGCATATCAACTCACTATGGAGACATCACAGCGGTAACGCCTATGCCGCCACGAATCCAAACACGCCTTAGCCATGCTTCAAGCTCACCGGCAACCTCTGCTGGTGAAAAGGCCCTGACACGTTTGCAGTGCTGGCCGGGCGAGCACCGGGTAGCAGTAGGACTCTCGGGCGGTGTGGATAGTTCCCTCACCGCGGCCCTGCTCGTGGAAGCGGGCTGGCATGTGGAAGGGCTCACACTCTGGCTAATGAGTGGCAAGGGCACATGCTGCGCCGAGGGGCTTGTGGACGCCGCAGGCATCTGTGAACAGCTAAAGATTCCCCACCACATAGTGGATTCGCGAGTCAACTTTCAACAAGAAGTCGTCGACCGAGTAGTGCAGGGATATCAACAAGGGCTGACACCCCTACCATGCTCGCGCTGTAACCGCTCGGTGAAGTTCTCCGCAATGCTCAACTGGGCCGAAAGCGAAGGTCAGCTGCACCGAATTGCCACTGGCCATTACGCCCGAATTCGACATAGCGAGGATCCAAAAAACAGCCAAGCCTTACCTGGAGATGGCACTGGCAGGCACAAGCTTTTGCGTGGTCTCGATCAGAACAAGGATCAAAGTTATTTCCTCTACGACCTTCCCCAAGCTGTACTAGGGAAGGTCGTCTTTCCACTAGGGGAGCTCACCAAGGCAGACACCAGACGTGAAGCGGAGCGTTATGGCCTGCGCACAGCCGATAAACCAGAAAGTCAAGACCTATGCCTTGCTGATCACTACGGCTCAATGCGAGCCTTCCTAAACAACTACCTGCCTAGTAAAGAAGGAGAGATTGTGCTGCAAGACGGCACAGTCGTGGGTGCGCACGATGGAATTCAACATTTCACAATTGGCCAGCGCAAAGGGCTGAGGGTGGCCTGGCAAGAACCGCTGCACGTGGTGCGACTGGATGCAGCAACCAATCAAGTAGTAGTTGCCTCTCGAGCAGAATCGGGGCGCGCCAGCTGTGTTGTCGGTGCAGTCAACTGGCTTTCAATTGCACCACCAAGCAGCACCTTCAACGTAGAAGTGCAAGTGCGCTACAGAAGTAAGCCTGTTCCCGCCCTTCTCACTCCCTTAGAAGCCACTGCAGAAGACATCGCCGCTGAGCGTCCTCACCGCTGCCAGCTGACCTTTAACGATCAACAATTCTCGATAACACCAGGCCAAGCAGCAGTGTTTTATGCCGCAGATGCTGTGCTCGGCGGCGGCCTAATCGAGCAGAGCAACTGAGTCTGAGCTCTGAGCTAAGCGCGAAAATGCGACCAGCCAAGCCCTAGCGCTCCAAAAAGCATCAGGCCAATTAGTGGGGCCTCTCGATAGCGGGTATAGCCGGTTAAACCCTGATGGAGATGCAGATCCGCCAAACCAATACCAGCGGTAAAAGGAGCCAGCAAGGGCTGCTGCTTACCTGTCGCCAAAACCAAAGCTGAGGGTCCTGTATTCGCCACGCTGAGTAGATCCCTAGCCGTTTCGATGCTGCGCAGCTGTGCCAATGCAATGAACTGCCGCTGCAGGGCAAGCGGATAGGGATCAAGGTTGGCCACTGCAAGTAACCATTGAGCTCCATCCGCCACGGCCTCTGCTAAACCAGCACCATCACTGAGCTCGTAGCAAATAGCCACGGCTGCGGCAGGACCAGGCCACTGCAACAAACGCGAAGGTTCACCAGGTTGAAGGCCTCCAACAGCTGATAGCCCACGAAAAACACCTCCAGGCAACGCCGGCATCCATTCCCCCAGCGGCACTAAACGATGTTTATCAATGAAGGCTGAAGCCACTTGTTCTCCGCGCTCTACCACCAACAAGGCACTACGTTGCTGACCACGCTGCCAGCGAAACCCACCAGTCAGCAAAGGCAGTGGGGCCGGTCTGAGCAGAGTTTGACCAGGAGGAAGCAGGCCTTCTGGCGCCACCAACCAGGCTGCATCTAGATCAGCAGCACGATCTAAAGCCTGTTGTAGATCCTCTGGTAAACGACGCTGCTGCAGCTCGGAAAATTTGCTGCGTGTTGGGATAGCCGGCTGCCAGAGGGCTACTGAAATAGGTGCAGATGCTCCTGCAGGACGCAACAAACTCCAACCAAGCCCATGAGCCAGCAATAAAAACAACAGCCCTAACACCAAAGGCCTGCGCCAGCCGATTCCACGACGCCAAGCAAGCAGCGTTTGCCACAACCACCAACCGATCAGCAGCTGAACTGTGGCCAAGCCACCAGCCCCAAACCAACGCGCCAAACCGGCCAGCGCTCGATCATCTGGCAAAAGACTGCCACCTACGCCAATCCAAAACAGGGGTAAGCGAGCCAGCAGCACTTCGGCGAGGCCCCATATCGACGCCATCAAAAGGAGATGAAACGCCTTGGCTCGAAAGCCTCCATCTCGAGTTGCTGTATGGGCAAGCCAAGTTCCCAACCAAGCCCAAAGTCCTACAAGCACTGCTGCGGCTGCACCGCAAAACAACCAAATCGAGGCAGCAACAGGAAAACTCAGTACTGCAGGTACCCCAATCCAAGTAAGTGGATGCAACGCCAGTAACCAGCGATGGCTCAACAGCACTGCCAAAGCACCCCAAATGCAGCTGGCGCCAGGAGAACGACTAACCGACCAGAGCAAAGCCAAGGCAGGAGCCATCCATAAAAGCCCCCCTTGAGTGAGGCCAATCCCCGCCAACACACCACCGATCGCCCCTTGCAAAAGCACTAGGGATCGGTCATTGCTCATGGTCATGGCCAAACACCAAAGCCATCTTGACGCGGTCGGCGAACAGCCAAAAGCTGCGATGGATTGCGCAAGATCGTTGTCTCAGCTTTTGCTTCGTGAGATTGGCACCTCAATGATGGGCACTGATTACCACAATCATGTCGCCACGAGTTGCAATCAAGCTGCAGTGAATTGCCATAGGCTCAATAACATCCTCAATAGTGATAGTTGGTTAAATTTAAGAAAATAATAGTGAGGGTATGCAGGTATTACTAGTGCCCTGAGGTTGAAAGTTTGCCTTGCAGTGTCTATAAAGCTAGATCAAGTTAATTAGCACCCTAAATCACAACCACATGGACATTTAATGGCCATGGTGATAGCAGATACTAATCACGTCTTTCAGCATTGGCCTTCGCAGAAAATGCCGAAGTTGCCAGATCAATTAAGTCACTTATAGAGTTTATCTAATTTCGATATGTATCGTAGATTTACGTATCTAGTCGAAGACTCTGTAAGCAATCAGAGTAAACACTTAAGCTAATAACTGACGCATTCCCATGATTGAGCAAGATGAACCAAAAGGTCAATAGTTCAAGCCTGGACTTTGACGGTGAATATGGCCTTAGATACCGATCATCCGTTCGTGGCTCAATTCCTGGTTACGAAACATTTTTGGAGTTTGCAGCAAGCACACTGAAATCTCAATGCCCAGAAGCGCAAGATTGTCTTGTTATTGGTCCTGGTGCTGGAGAAGAGCTGACTCTTTTTCTAGGAGTATTAACCAACGCTCGGTTCACTTTGGTGGAACCAAGTGCACAAATGCGCTCGTTCTGCATGGCAGAGCTGCAAAAAATCAATGCCACTGAACGTTGTAATTGGATAGCAAACACATTGGCTATAGCGATGAAGGAGTTAAAAGCTGAATCATTCGATGCCGTCATCGCTCTCAACCTCATGCATCTATTCCCACCAGCGAAGCAAGCTGAAGCATTTGATCAACTCAGCACCCTCGTAGCACCAGGGGGGACTATGCTACTAAGCAGCTACAGCGAAAACCTAAACCCGCTGAGCAATAATCTGATCGTTTCAATCGCTATAGAACGCCTACGTATTCAAGGAATAACTGAGGAACAAATTAAAATGATTTTTTCAAGTCGTAATCAATCAGTATTTTCTTTTGACCCCTCTAGGCTTGTAAGTAATTCCAAGGTAAAAGACTTGGGAGCCCCGCTGCAACTCATGCAAGTGGGTTTGATTCGGATGTGGCTATGGATACGAGCATCGACAAAAGCTTAGGCAAAGAGTGCTTCTAGGGGAGAAGGCCTACTCTTCGCTAGCATCCAGCCCAAATATAATGTTATGACCATCAAAATGGTGCATTCCGCTAGATCTTCAAACCGCCTAAAATTAGATGATCCAAACGATGGCCTAACAGCAACAAGGAAGATATTCAGCTCAACAATTGATGGAGAAGAAACAATTTACGCTTGGCAAGGGAAAGTATATAGCCATGTTCCAGGTGAACGTGATCGCCATCTATTCAATATTGAAGGGATGAACATACGAACAACTCAAACCCATAAAGATGAACAGAGAGGGGTTGGATTCCGCATGCTTTCAAAAGAAGTAATGCTTTTCCTAGATTCTACATCTAATGAAACACTCCGAGAATGGACCAACCCATGGACTGATCAGAGAGTCAAGATCTTTCATGTTGCTAATGATCCTGTAAATAGCCGACCTATTTTCCCAAACAAGCATGGATTTGAAGGCAATATTCTTAACGGAAAGGTTCTTCTAAGCTATCAAATTCCACTGTTTTATGATAATCCTTTAATTGGCATGATGGAAAGCAACCAGCACGAAAACTATCATGC
>MPMF02064719.1_pt1 | contig 12728 bp, 14 predicted proteins | sample 1617271 | NCBI WGS metagenome assembly MPMF02 (sample SAMN05944812, study PRJNA350692) | marine metagenome | biome: marine; feature: ODZ; material: water; isolation source: 120 m water sample prefiltered with 30 um filter, filtered on to 0.2 um... | place: Pacific Ocean | collected 2012-04-09... | reverse complement strand
GTCGCTCCGGGTCGTCGGCTCGAACCCAAGCTCGTCGCACAAGATCCGCACCAGCTCATCCCACACGCGACCCGACAGGTCGTGGTCCGGTGCCACGATCCACACACGCTTGCGATTCTGAAGCAGCACGAACGCCGCCTCGACCGCGGCCATCAGCGTCTTGCCCGCGCGCCTCCCCCACCTCACCACTCGCCGGGGCGCGTCACATTGATGCACCTGCCGCTGACCCTCGTGCGGCTCATACCCGATCAACTTGCAGAAGCGGTCGAACTCGTCGTTCTGCGCCAGGTACTGGGCGAGGTCCCTGCGATCTTCATCGTGAGTCGCCAGAGCGTCGGACGCGGAACAGCCGGACCGCGATGTCACGTTCTTCCTCGGAGAGTTCGGCAAAGTCAATTCCACCACCCGTCACCTCGGGATCGTCCACAGCGGCCGCCTCGGAACTCAGCGCGCGATGGATGTCGACGATCGCCTTCGCCGCTGTCACGCCCGATGAACTCTTGTCGGCCTTCGCCGCGTCGCCCAGTCTTCTGATCGCCACCGGCACGGCCTCGTCCAGCAGTTCCTGCGCGACCTCGCGGCAGAGCTTCGGCCACTCCTTCCGCCGCCGATATGCCGCCAGTTCCTTGGGATCAAGCTTCACCATCTTCGCTGCCTCATCCCAATCCGGCCCATCCGGCACCGAGTGCACCCGCACCGCTTGCTTCACCAAGTCCCGCTTCTTCGGCTCAGTCATATCGGTTCATCCTCACGCTTCACTGTAGGAGGGGTTTCAACCCCGACATGCCGTCACGTGGCGCAGGCATTCCTGCCTGCGGCCTTCCGCACGGCGTCGGGGCTTCACTCACATTCCAGGAATTGCGCGATGTTCCCGTCGATGCGCGGGTGAGAAACACTCCTCGCATCCATCGCCGCGCGCTCTTATCTACCCAATCCCTGTAAGAGGGGCTTCAGCCCCGACGCCGTTGTTTCTGCCGGTGCCGGCGTCTACGGCGTCGTGGAAACTCGCTGAGTTTCCCTGCTAAAGCCCCTCTTACAGGGGTTGGCGGCAAGCGGGCATGGGGTGGTTGGTGATGAAGCCAACGGCAGAACCCAGGACCTCGCCAGTTTCTGGAATGTGAGTAAAGCAGCTCCTACAGGACGGTCTCACAGCCGTAGGACAGAGCCTCCGTGCAGGAGCGGGTTCAGCAGGGAAACTCAACGAGTTTCCACGACACGCCAGACTCGGAGACTCGCGCCCACTGCCGCGCCATGCACTGATCCTCGGCCGTCCTTGCCGTGGCAACTTCCTTGCAATATCATCATTGGGCCCGGTGATGCAACTGGCGAGCGAGGATGCGATTGGATCGACCGAGGTGGGGCCCACATCGCCGGGTCTGCTCATTTCCTCCAGGCCAGGTCGTGCACGTGGGGAGGGCTGTATTGTGGCCGAACCCATTGCCGATGCACCCGCCGAACCCGTCGTCCATGAGGAGAGGATCCTCCCATGGATCACCGTGCTCTGGACCACGATCGCGAGCCTCCTGCTCTCAGCCGTGAGGTCGGGGATCGCGGCACTCACGTGGTCACCCCTCACCGGGTGGAACCTTCTTCCGGGAACCTGGTTCGGGTTCGAAACCCAGGCATGGTTCGGTCTGCGGTTCGGGCTGGGGCTGGTGATCGCTGATCGCCTCGCCCCCAAGCACTGGCCTCGGCCGGTGCGCTGGGCTGTTGGGGGCGGACTTGGGGCGCTTGCGATGGTGCCCTCCAATGCTTGGACGTATGTGCAGGCGATCATCGAGGGCGTCCCTCAAGCAGACCGTTTCATGCAATCTCTCCCGTGGCGGATCACCAGCGCCGTCACTGCGGCGTGCTTCAGCTACTGGGTGGGACGGATGCTCACCAGAGACGAGTCGCGCCCCGTTCGGACGGGAGCCCGGAGCGGGCTAGACGCCGGCATCGTGCTTGGGCTGGTGGGAATACCATGGACGGTCTGGCATTTTTATGTCAGCGCATCGGAGGGCTTTGACTTGCCGGGCGGTCTTCTCTTCTGGCTCGGCCTGTTGCTCGCGCAATCCGCCGTCTCGGGGCTAGCCGACGGTCTCGCGATCGGGCTCGGGCTGTCCATGGGGCGTCGCGTAGTTCGCGACGGCGCGCGGCCGACGGCGCGACGGGTCGGCGTGTGGTTCCGCGACCAGATTGACCGGATCTTCTCTTAGCCTCGCCCGGCAGGCCGTCTCGCGTTTTCAGCGAACTGGGTATACGGTCCCACCATCAACCGATCCAAATAACGGAGCACCGACTTGGACACCCAGCCGCCGGTCCCGCCTCCCCCTCCACCGCCGCCTCCACCGCCACCGCCCCCGGGACCTCCGGGGCCGCCGCCGGCTGATCCGCCTCCGCCGTCCGGTCCGCCACCTGGACCACCTGGGCCGCCGCCGGCGACAGGTCCACCCGGGCCGCCGCTCCCGCTGCCACCTCCACCGGTGGGATATCCCGCGCCGCCGATGACCGATACGCCCGGCTACACGCCGCCGCGCCTGGGTGGCACGGGTGAGGTTGATATCGGTGCCTGGTTGAACGCCGGCTGGTACACGGTGACCGGTGATATCGGCACGTTCATGTTGGCCACGTTGATGGTCAGCGTGTTGAGTGTCTTCTCGGTGGGGATCTGCGCCGGGCCGCTCACCGTGGGACTCTACATGATGATCTTGCGGCGGCTGCAGGGCCAGGCCGTGCAGGCTGGCGACGTCTTCGATGGTTTCCGCTGGTTCGGCTCGGCGTTTGTAGCATGGTTGCTGATCACGCTCGCCAGCATGGGCATCGCCCTGGTATCGTCTGGCCCCTCCATGGTGATCCAGGTCTCCGGAGGCGATGACGTCCTGTACATGGTCTCCATGTTCTGGAGCTATGGCGCGCGCTTCATCCTCACCCCGCTGCTGCAGGGAGCCGTGCTCTTCACCTTCGCGCACATCGCGGCGACCGGCGCCTCTCCGATGGACGCGATCTCCGCATCCTTTGAGGTCTTCAAGCGCAACATTCTGCTCTTCGCGCTGACGGCATTGCTCTTCCAGATCATAACCGGCCTCGGCACCATCGCTTGTTGTGTTGGAGTGCTGGTGTCCGTGCCGATCGTGATGGCCGCCACCGCTCAGGCCTACATCGATCACTTCGGCCTCGGCGACATCGACGCTGTCTAGACGAGCCGTCCACCGCGTGGCAACGGGGCGCGTGCCCCGTTGCCGATTCCACCGCTCATCCCGCCGCCGCGTGCTTCGCATGACCCGCCGCGCCTCGACGCTCGCGTCCCGACAGATCCCGGATCGCATCGTACGCCTGCCGCCGCACCACCGTCGCCACCATCGCCCTCGGCCGTCGCGCTGCGGTGATCGCTTCCGCCGCCTCGAAAACCGCGATCCGTCCCTCTTGGTGCAGGTCCGCCAACTCCATCCCCCGCGGGTGCGTCTCGCGCCACACGTCGCGGCACGTCTTCAGTACCGTCGGTTCCGCCCAGTCGATCAAATGTTCGATTCTTGAGACAAATGGAGAGCGCTTCTGCCTCTGCCGCTGCTCGCCCGATCGTTGTGTCGAGTTGGTCTTGGTCATGGCATCACCACCGCGCTTCGTTGCTACGTACATATGTACTAGTCGCAAGAAACCGTCGTTCTGTCCCAACTATTTGTCTGCGACCCCTCTACGGCTCTCTGTGAGGTTGCAGTTGGCGGCGGAGCTTCCGCATCGTCGACCGGTGGATCCGATGGCAGTTGCTGCGTGGGATTCCGAGCGTCTCCGCGGCCTCGCGGACCGTCAACTCACCTAGGGATATCAGAAGCACCGCCTTGCGCTCAAGCTTGCTCAGTTGGTCTAGCGCGCGTCTCATGTCGACCCTCAGGCACATCTCGGCCTCAGTCAATCCGCTGCCTCCAGAATGTGATGATAATCGCGAGCGTGAGTTAAACTCACGTGAAACCGTGCAGTATAATCACGCTCCGTGCCCTTGTCAAGTCCTATCTCCATGAGTTAAACTCACGGTATAGCGGTTCGTAGCGTGACCCCGACGTTGATCAACGAAAGGGCTGGCGCGAAGCCATGTCACTTCCAGATCGCATTCGTCAGGCACGAGATGCCGCGGGTCTAGACCAGGCAGAGATGGCGCGGCGTTTGGGGAAGAAGAGCGATAGTTCAGTTCGCAACTACGAGAAGGGTCGCAACGAACCACCCATCGCGGTGCTGCGGAGGATCGCGAAGATCGGTGGCTTCCCACTCGCGTGGTTCTTCACCGAGGATGTCGACGAGCCGGGGCCGAGCGTCTCCAGCTACGATCCGGATGAGACATCGATGCCACCGGGGTTGCAGCAGCTTATCGACTCCGGCTGCGCGATGCGTCCCGACGAACTCGAGGCGCTCAAGGGCTACGCGGATCCAACCGATCCCGACCGCGGCGCCCGCGGCGCGATGAGCTGGTCGCCCGGCGACTGGCTCGACGCCCTCCTGGACGAACGCCGCGAGCAGTAAGCAGTTGTAGGAGGGGTTTCAACCCCGACATGTCGTCACGTGGCGCAGGCATTCTTGCCTGCGGCCGTCCGCACGGCGTCGCGGAAACTCGCGGAGTTTCCCTGTTGAAACCCCTCCTACAGCGACCATCACAAACCACCATGGACGATCTCCTCGCTCTCATCCTCGAACTCGCGGAGACGCTGACCTTCGACCACTTCGAGGGCCCGCCGGTCGACCCGTACGAGATCGCCGCCGCGCTCGACATCACCATTCGCGAGTCCGACGGCGCGCCGCGCTGGACCATCCGCCGCGGACGCGCGAGCATCGGCCTGCCTTCAGGCGTCGCCCGCGAGCGGCTCCGCTTCACGGTCGCCCATGAGATCCTCGAGATCGAGGTCCGTCGCCGCGGCTTGCTGTCTGAGATCGATCGGGGGCTGGCCGATCAGACCGAGTGGGCTTTCCAAGTCGGCGCCTCGGAGATGCTCATGCCTCGGGGTTGGTACGCGCGAGTCGGTCGCGAGTCCGACTGGAGCCTCCCCCACCTCCGCGAGCAATTCGACGTGAGCTGGGAGGCCGCGGCGCGCCGCGTTCCGGTCTGCACGCCATCCGCCTGCACGATCATCGACAACGGTCACGTCGCCGCTCGGCTCGCGGGCGATGGCATGAATCTCCCCAGCCGCATCTCCGATGAGGAGCGCGCGGCCGTCGACGCAGTCTACGATGCCTGGCCCTCCTCCGACGCCACTCGCGCCGAGGGCGAGGGCTTCCGCTGCGCGGCCTGGCCCGCCCTTCCCGAGCGCAGCTCCATCCGCCGCGTCTGCCTCCTCACCTTCCCGTCCGAGGAATGGTGACTCCGCGAATCGATCGCCACCTGCGGCTCTGGGCAGTGCTCATCGGGGATGAATCTGTCGCGGCTGAACCCGCTCCTACACGGAGGGTCTTACGGCCGGAGATCCGTACGACAGAGCCGCCGCGTAGGAGCTGCTTTAGCTGCGACACGCCAGGCTCGGTGACTTGCTCCCACTGCCGCTCCATGCGAGGGCCCATGCCGTTGCGCGGAGGACCGTCTGCCTCCTCACCTTCCCCTCCGAGGAGTGGTAGGCAGGCGGCAAGCTCGTTGCAGGGGAATGCCCAGTCGAGCATGGCGCGAAGGAGGGGTCGGATGAAACTGGCGCGGATGACGTGTGGTCTCTTGGCGGGAGTCGCGGCGCTACTCCTCGGCTGTGTCCGCAACACCTCCGGCATCCCCCACGGATACACCGTTTGGCGGGAAGAAGTCGCGCGCCTGTCCCAGCCCCATTCGCCTCTCGTCCCTAGCCCTGGCGGCCGACACATGGCCTGGATGGGATCGCGCGGCGGCAAGCAGTTCCTGGCCCACGATGGCGCGGAATCTCCGCTCTACGACTATGTCGGCGTGCCGCAGTTCTCGCCAAACGGCGCGCGGATCGCGTGTGCCGTCATGGACGCCGGCGAGTGGCACGTGGTAGTGGATGGTGAAGCGGGTCCGCCGGGCGACACGCTCTCCCTGGCCACATTCAGTCCAGACAGCAGCCACGTCGCGTACAGTCTCATCGACGGCAGCATGGCCTGGTATGTGGTCGATGGCGAGGAGCTGGAAGAGCACGACGGTGTGGACGATTTCGTGTTCAGCCCCGACAGCTCCCGTTACACCCACAGCATCTGGGACGATGGCCAGTGGGCGGTCGTGACTGATGGGGATGAAGGGCCGAGGTACGACTTCGTCAGTGACCTCGCCTTCACGCCCGATTCCAGCGCCTTTGTATACAAGGTGGAACGCGGGCTCGAGCGCTTCATGGTGGTTGACGGCGCCGCACAGCGGACGTTCGACTATGTGGGAGACGTGGTGTTCGCGCGACGCGGATCTCGACTTGCCTATATCGCGTATTCGGGACCGCATCAGATGATGGTCGTCGATGGGAAAGCCGGGCCGGCATTTCGCGTTGCGGACCACGCGCTCTTCAGCCCGGACGGGGCTCACGTCGCCTACATCGCATGGGACGGCGAGGGTGCTCGTGTTGTGTGGGACGGCGTTCCGGGTCCCCCCTACGCAGATGTCATCTCTGAAGGCATGACATTCAGCCCGGACAGCACCCACCTCGCCTACGTGGCGACCGGCCGCACCCACGACACGGTGGTGCTGGATGGCGAGGAAGGCGAGCCCTTCGATGAGGTCCATGCCGACACGATCGCGTTCTATCCCGACACCTCACGGCTCGTGTACGTCGCCAGACGCGGCAGCGCTCTCCACGTCGTCGATGATGGCCAGACCAGTCCCCCGTACCACATGGTTGGCGACATCGTCTTCAGCTCGGACGGGACACGCAGCATGTATACCGTCCGGATCGGCGAGAAACGCTACGTGGTGATCGATGGAGCGCTTGGCCTTGCGTACGAGGGTCTGGGGTACACCAATCCGATCTTCAGCGCCGACGGATCCAAGACCGCCTACGTGGCGCGCACCAGCGCTGGGTCCACGATCGTGATGGATGGCGTCGAGGAGGCCCTCTCCCTCGCCGGTATTTACCCTCTCATGTTCACGCCCGACGGCGAACGCGTTGTCTACCACGCGTGGGAGGATGGGTGGTACGCCAGGAAGCACTGCGTCGTGGTCGGCGCTCTCCGAGGCCAGTACTACGACTGGGTCGAGAGCATCGCCATCAGCCCCGACAGCCAACACGTTGCTCACCGCGCGCGCCGAGACGGCGCCGAGACGGTGGTCGTCGATGAGCTGCCCGGCGTCTGGTACGACTATGTCGTCGGCGAGGGTCTCGCGTTCTATGATGACGGGTGTCTCGAGTACCTCGCGGTAGAGGGCGATTCGGTTCAGCGGGTTAAGTACACCATCAAGCCGCCGCTGCCGGACGGCATCATCCCCGAGCTTCCGAATGAACCCATCCGCTGGTGACGCCCTCCGCGATCCCGAACTCACCGCAGCCTACGACCACCACTTCGCGCGTCTGTCCGCGCTCTACGCGGGTGAGCAGCTTGAGCATGTCTTCGTGCTGTGCGGGCTGTCGCTGGTCACCGAGGATCCTGGTCCCGGTGGGGAGGCATGGCTCGACGGCGCGCTCGACGAGGCCGCCCGGCACGTCGAGGCCGCGAAGGACCCGCTCGTCTTTCGGCCGCTGACGGTCACCTACAACCCGCGCGGCGTGCACTTCGTCGACCATCTCTTCGGCGCCGATTGCTTCCAGATGGATGACGGCTCGTGGCAGGCGCATTACGTCGACACCCCGATCGGCAAGCTGACCTACCCCGATCTCGGCTCTGTTGATCAGTGGCAGGAGGCAAAGGCCGTCACTCGCGCTTTCATCGACGGCAACGTGCCCGGCGTTCTCTTCGGCCTGCCGACGCTGTCCAGCGCCCTCAACGTCGCGCTCAACCTCTACGGCCAGAGGATCATCCTCGCGATGCTAACCGACCCCGAGGCCGCCGCGCGCGATCTTCGGGTCATGAATGACGTGATCTGCGAGCTGCACCGCTGGTACCTCGACGCGCTCCCGCCGGCTCAACTTCAGTGCATCGTGCCGGCCCATCGCTGCCAGCCACCGGGATTCGGCCAGCTCTGCGGCTGCAGCACGCAGCTCCTCTCGCCGGGGCTCTACCGCGATTTCATCGCGCCGTTGGATGACGAGCTGCTCTCTCTCTACCCAGGCGGCGGCATGATCCATCTCTGCGGCGCCCACGCGCACCACATCCCCACCTGGCGGGAGATGAAGTCCTTGCGCGCCGTCCAGACCAATGATCGCGCGTCCGAGGATGTCGAGCAGTACTTCGAGGAGTTGCGCGAGGACCAGATTCTCTACGTCAGTGCCTTCGAGGGGGTGCCCATCGATCGCATCATGCGAGCCACCAGCGGCCGGCGCCTCGTGCTGCCGGGGGATTACCAGGATCCGCCTGCCGTGCTATAGCCACTCCACATCCACCTCGTCCCCGAACACCTCGAACTCCCGATCGCCCGTCACGACCTTCGCGCCAAGCTCCGCCGCCAGCGCCGCCGCGAAACAGTCGGCGTAGGCGATGGGGTGCGCCGCCTTGAAGCGGGCGGCGTTGACGGTTAGCCCAACATCAATCTCCACAACCTCGATCGGCAGCCTACCGATGAGAGCTAGGACATCGGGAACGGCCTCGTCGCCTCGGTCGCGGATTGTTCTGTAGAGCACCTCGCCGAGATTGACGACCGTCATTGAGGCTTTGGCTCGCCCTTGGTCACACTCAGAGAGGAGTTCCTGGACTCTCGGGCCGGACGGTTCAGCCCGGAGGTAGGCCAGCACCGCGAAGCTGTCGAGGACGTACTCCCTCATTTCTTCCTCGAGTTCCATGGAATCTTAGCCTCCTCGCGTTCGAGATCCTCGCGTCGGTCACGCAACAGCCCGGGAGTGCCGGGGCCCAGATGCGCAAACGCACCGTACCCAGCCTCGACGGGATCATCCGGCACGGGCTGTATGAGCACTCCGTCATCCAACCGCCTGGCCATGAGTCGCGCCCCCGGCTCAAGCCCCAGCTCCTTGCGCAGTTTGGCCGGAATCACCACTTGGCCTTTGGTGGACATCCTGATCATCTTCATCTGCCCCACCTCCTGAGTTTATCTTACCCATACTGAAGAAGTAAGTCAATATGAGTGGATATCTTACTATGCGTAGAATTGGTAAGACACTGGGCGACTTGGCTTACTTCGAGCCCGCGCCGAAGCCTAAGAGCTGGCCCTCGCGCCCGTCCCCCGCTCAATTAATTAGTGTCAGACAATAGTTTTACGCTTGTTATGGGTATCATAGCGCCGAGTATCTAGAAGAATAAACTAGTGTCTGACACTAATTAAATGTACGCCTGAGGCCTCGATACAGGCTCGCCTGCTGGAGGACCTCCCGTCCCCCCGACCGAACTCACCAGGCGCGCATCACGCACTCACTCCCGGAGGCCCATTTTGACCGAAGAGCGCTTGTTTGGCACCGACGGCATTCGTGGCATGGCTAATGAGCCACCGATGACGCCGGATGTGATCTACAACCTCGGCCGCGCCGCCGGCTACGTCTTCCGCCGCATCGGCACGGATTCGGTCCTCGTCGGGCGGGACAGCCGCCTGTCCGGCGACATGCTCGAGTGCGCGCTCGTGGCCGGGCTCTGCTCCGTTGGGACAACAGTCTGTCGCGTCGGCGTGGTGCCGACACCCGCCATCGCCCACCTCACGGGCGTCCTCTCCGCCCAACTCGGCGTCATGGTCTCGGCCTCTCACAACTCCTTCGAGGACAACGGCGTCAAGTTCTTCAAGGAAGACGCCACCAAGATCGACGATGAACTCGAGCGCGAGATCGAGCGCGTCTATTTCGAGGGCAGCCACAAGTCGCTCAACCCCACGGGAAGTGCCATCGGTCGCGTCGTCGAGCGCACCAATGTGGTCGATCGCTACCTGCAGCACGTCGAGCAGACCGTCCCCCGCGACTTCGATCTGTCCGGGCTGACGATCGTCGTCGACTGCGCCAACGGCGCGAGTTCGCAGACCTCGCCGCGGCTATTGTCTCGCCTCGGCGCGCAAGTGATCCCCATCAACGACACGCCCAGCGGCATCAACATCAACGAGGGCTCCGGGTCGCAGCACACGCAGCCACTCGCGCGTGCCGTCGCGGCCCACTTGGCCGATCTTGGCGTCGCCCATGATGGCGATGCCGACCGCGCGGTCTTCGTCGACGAGCGGGGGAATCGCCTCGACGGCGACCACATCCTCGCTATCTGCGCGCCCTACATGCAGGCCGCCGGCCGCCTGCATGGCGACACGGTCGTCACGACCGTCCTTGGCAACATCGGCCTCGATCTGACGCTGGGCAGGCACAACATCCAGGTCGCCCGCAGCAAGGTCGGCGATCGCTTCGTATGGGAGAGAATGCGCGAGACTGGGTCGATGCTGGGCGGTGAGCAAGCGGGTCACATCATCTTCGGCGAGTTCTCATCCACCGGAGATGGGCTCGTCACCGCGCTGCAGGTGCTTCAGGCCTTGATGGCCTCGGGCAAGCCGCTTTCAGAACTCGGGGCGGGCCTCGTCGTCGTCCCGCAAGTCACCCGCGACATCGTCGTGGATGCGAAGCCCTCGCTCGACGGGTTTCCCGACGTGACCTCCGCGGTCGAGGACGCCCAGACCGCCCTGGCCGATCGCGGCCGGGTGATACTGCGCTACTCCGGCACGGAGCCCCTGGCGCGAGTGATGGTGGAGGGCGAAGACGAGGCCTTCATCAACCAGGCCGCCGACCGAATCGAGGCCGCCATTCTCGCCTGCGTCCCGGGGCCTGGGCGGTAGTCTGCCGTCTGTAGGATTAACACAGAACGGTCTGCTCCCCTCGCGACCATGTTAGTCCCACACGGGCGCGAAGCTAGAAGACGACGAGGTAGACGACCACGTCGGCGATCAGGAGCAGCAGCGTCAGCCCGGCCATTGGCAGGGATTCGAGCGCGAGCCGGCCGCCGGTCGGCACCTCACGCGTCGCCTCGCTCCAGCCCATGCGATCGGCGAGGTGGACGTAGATCACCGAGTACATCAGCATCGACACCGGCGCCGAGACGATCATCCCGATCCCCAGCGCCAGCATTCCGAGCATGCTGATGAGGCCGGCAATGAGCATCGTCAGGAGCGTCCACCAGTAGCGCTTCTTGAGGAGTTTGGTGAGGTTCTCGCAGGCGTGGAAGATCCCGCGCTGCTGATCGGCGAGCGCCCAGATGATGCCCATGAGCGCGGGCATAAGCAGCATTGACGCGTAACTCGCTCCGGGGATGAAGCAGACCAGGATCCACATCAGCATGAGGACGCCGTACGATGACCACTGGCCGAAGCCCGACCACAGCCGGCGCCACGAGCCCGTGCCGGTGCGCGCGGCATCGATGTAGCACGCGGTGACGCCCAGATGAATCGGGTAGAGCACCCCCAGGTGCAGGATCGCGCAGGCGACGACGACCAGGATGCGCGAATCGAAGGGGGCGGTCGGCCACGAGTTCCAGGGCTTGATGAGGAAGACCAGCGCCGGCAGCGTCGCGACGCCAAGCACCAGCGCGATGTAGGCGACGTAGAGGCCGATGCTCCAGCCCATGTTGTTCTTGAACAGCTCCCACCCGTCGGTGAGAACGCTGCCGTAGTCGGGCTGAGGGTCGTCATCGACGTAGGTGGCCAGCGGCCCACCGACGAGCGGCGGCGGAGGTTCCACCGTCGTCAGGGAGGCGAGTTCGGGCACCGCCCCAGGTGAGAACCACGTATCACCACCCTCGGCGCAGGCCTGCCAACCCGACGGAAGCCGCCCCTGCGCCGCCCATTGGTGGAGTTCGCCCACGCCTGCCGGTCCGTAAACACGGCCGGCGGCGCTGACGTGCCAGCGCGTCGGGGGTGCGGATTCCGCCGGCTCGGGCGCCCCGACGTCAGCCGGGAGTTCCTCGTTGGCCCACTCAGACGCCGCCCCATGCTCTCTCTCGTCCATCAAGTCACCGTTGGTGCTATCGGTATTGTCGCGTTTGGGTTCTTCAACAGCTACGCGCCCGCCAATGTTGCGCGAGCGGGCGAGGCTACAATGCGGTTACTTTCTCGTTAAACGAGCGGGCACCTGTGGCAAGTAGTTAATAGGACCGATCCAAAGTCCGGGCGAGGGAGGTAGTGCGATGTTGACCAGAATGGCTCTGATGGCGCTGGTGACAATCGTGGCTGCGGTCGCTGTGGGGGGGGGGCGTCGGTATCCGGCTCGCGCATGGGCGCGGAGGCCGCGAATGAAGGCCTCGGCGACACCGACGGGAACACGCGGGCGTGGGACGAGCCCGGAACGCCCGTCCACGCGGAGCTTCTCGGCGACGGGCGAGGGGTCTGGCTCATGCCGGGAGCGTCCGACATCGCCGTCGCGGATGGGCGGGACGTCCGGTCGCTGAACCCGGGTTGCACCTATCGCGACGGGGTCTTCTACATCATGGAGGACGGCGTTCGCAAGCGCGTGTGGCTCTACGCGGTCGTGGCCGAGGAGAGGCCCAGCGTAGCTGTCGCTGAGTAGGACTCAGAAAACACAGACCGGGACGAGCAGCATCTTGAACGCAATCGAGATGCAGCCCGTCCCGGTATTGATTCTACGTGGCGTCAACCTGCTGACCAGCAGGCGACGTAAGCGATCATCCCTCCGCCGTCAGCGCCTGGGAGTCCACGATCGGCTCGACGAGATCAACCGCGCCCTCATCGGCCGCGGCAGCGTCATCCGCCGCCTCGTCGACGGGGG
>MPMF02001135.1_pt1 | contig 12742 bp, 11 predicted proteins | sample 1617271 | NCBI WGS metagenome assembly MPMF02 (sample SAMN05944812, study PRJNA350692) | marine metagenome | biome: marine; feature: ODZ; material: water; isolation source: 120 m water sample prefiltered with 30 um filter, filtered on to 0.2 um... | place: Pacific Ocean | collected 2012-04-09... | reverse complement strand
TTTTGAATAGATTGGTATATGATTTCGATCAGAATAAATGAGTGGAAATTGTACTTTTTTGATAATTTCATCAAAAACGAAACTCAAATTGGCATCCGATTCATCTTTGACAGTAGCTGCGATAATTTCTGCATAGAGTTGGACTATTTCTCTATTATCATTTCGCAATTTATTTACAATGGATTGTGAATACATCAGCAGGGAGGAAATCAAGATCACTCCCAGCAAAATCAAGCCGCCTTTTATGTTTATTGAGTGCTTATAAATTTTCATGATCTTTTTCTGAAAAAACTTAAAATATTACGACGATTATTAAATCCAAGTAACATCAGTATTAACACCAATGATGACCTTGAAATGTATCGGGAAATTTTCCATTTGGAATTATCATACCAAAAACGGACACTATGATTGCCTTCAGGTACCTCAATTCCCCGCAAGATGTGGTTAGTCTGATAAATGGTTGTTTCCTGCCCGTCGATTTCTGCTTTCCAATGTGGATAATAATTTTCAGATAACACTAAAAAAGATTCGCCAGTCGTATTCACAGATAATATAATTTCATTTTCAGAATATTGTTTTATTAAAACTTCTCCGGTAGTATTCGAATCAATTCTAATATCATTTTTATTTATTACAATTGCTTCTTGTGAAGGATTAAATTCATTTTTTAACACCATCTCTAGTGATGTTACTTGATCTGAAACATATTTTATTTTATTAATTAACCATGCTCTTGGTAATACACCTTTATTCAAATAAACATTCTTTGTTCCGGAAAATTTTAACTGAAAATAAGGGTGATTAATTTGTTTTTTTGAAACTAAATATTTTACATTTAACATATTTAAGATTGGGAATTTATTTAGGCCATTGGAGTCCATTAGATCTTGATACGTTCTTAATTTAACAGGTCTGTAACCTCCTATACTGGAAATACTAAAATACCCGAACTTGTTTGTGCTAAAATCATCCACCGGGTTTATACGAAAGAAATCTTTATCATTTAAGAGGAATTTTATAACATCGTCAGGTTTAAACTGACGTTCGATTACATTATTTTTCTTTAAGTGAAGAAAATCTGTACTTAAAAATCCTAAATCTCCAATAAGTAAACCAATTAAAATAAATGAAACATGAACAGGTTTTATAGTCTTCTTTAATCCAAACCAAATTGCAGCAAATGCGCCACCAGTAATTACAAGAGAGAGTAATAGTCCTTTTTGTAACAATTCCACTCTCATTAAAATAATTTGGTTTATTATTCTGGGATCATATTTATTTATTTCTCCTGTTTTCAGAAATGACATTATTGATGTTCCAAAAAACATTATTAATAAAGAGACTGACATGCTTCCACCAATAATAATTAATAAATTTTTTCTTAATCTATCATTTGATTTTTTATCCTCATTTTTTATTGTATTCAGTACTTTATTTATTCCACTAGCAGCTAAAATACTCATGGGAAGAGGTAACAATGCATAAATCATTGACGGCACACGAAATTTGCTAAAAAATGGAGCGAACTCAAATAATGGACTATATAACAAAGGAATATATTTTCCAAACCCCACTAGCAATATTAGTCCTGTAGTAACCCATAAATAAATCTGAAATCTGTCAGGTTTTTTTAATATTGCTCCCAAAATTGCTATTAAAATAGTTAATAAACCAAAATAATGAGTAGATTGAGTGAAAGGCATTTTGCCCCAATAAGCCGCATTTTTTATATCTTGTGTTGGGAAATTTTGTAATCCATAATGATATGGATAGAAAAACGAAATTATTTCTTTTGGATGAAATGACCATTGAGTCGCATAATCCCAAGAAGTGCCTGTTTTTGTTTCCTCTGATTTATCCAAAACCGATTCTCCACCACGATTCGAATACTTTTGAAATTCATACACAGAATAGTAAGGATCGGATACGAGAAGTATTGATAAAAATATTCCAACAAAAATTATAAAACTGACTTTTAAATCGTCTATAATTGTTAAATTTTTTGATATACGATTACCTACAATATTCCAAAGCAACCAGAATACAATAATCATCCATGTATAATACACAATTTGTGGATGATTTGTCCATAATTGTAACGCCGCAGTTAAAGCCAAGTACAGTACACCCCGCCATTTTTTCTGCGTAATACAATAATCCGCAGCCATAAAAACCCAGGGAGCATAGCCAAGTGCCATAATTTTTGTAGAGTGCCCAGCATTAATTAGCCCAAATAAATAGGGTGTTATTCCATAGACTAATCCACCGAACACCCCCGCCATTTTTCCAAGATTTTTCCTTCTTGAAAGTAAATAAACACCCAAGCCTCCTAACATAAAGAAAAACCAATAGGTTACGCCACGATTGAAAAATAATAATTGTCGAATCAGAAATGTTGGATCTCCCGGCGTATACGTATAACTACCATAAGACGGCATCCCGCTAAAAGCATAAGGATACCATTGTGGAACATCATCATTACTGATATTATAATTATTCACCCAATTAGAAATCGGTTTAATACTAACCGTATCGCTAGCTAACGGGACCTTTCCTTGAAATATCATGTCATTAAGTAGAATGAGTACAATCACAGGTATTACTAACCAATATATGCTTTTAAAATTCATTCTTCTTCTGACAACATTTTTAATTTATGAAATATTAATTTTATTCCGTTTATTTCACGCCAGCCAATCGTTTTGGTTATCAACAAACTAACACAAAAAAGAACCAATGATATTAAAACAGCAAATATCATTGAATGTATTCCCAATTGAAATAGTCCGTGGTAACAATATATTGTAATGAGAGTAATTGCAAACAGTTTTATCAACCTAATCCATTTCCATTCAATTTTTATTATCCTTTGAGCGTTGAAATAAATACAACTTAAGACAAAAAGATATGAAATAACTGTTGCTATAACCGCTCCGGCAACACCCAATTCTTTGATCAGTAAATAATTTAATCCTATATTCAGAATAATTGTAACTACTCCTATCCATCCAAGTATGGCTGTTTTATCCTTCAGAATTAGACTGGAACGAAAAAATGATCTGAATCCATTAATAAAATAGGCTAATGTTATCCATGGTATAATTGCAGCTCCACTTACATAATCCTTTGTAGCAAAATACTGTAAAAAGGATGGAGCCAACACATCCATTGCTAATAGGAAGAGACAACCAACCAAGGCATAATAAAACATGGCATCCTTATAAATCTTCTGGGCATCTTGTCCAATACCGGACTGATATATCAATGGAGTCAAGGTACGTTGAATCGGTACAACTAATAGCATATTTATCAGCATTCCAAATTTATAGGCAATACTATAGACACCTATTTCTTCTAATGATACAAATAAATTCAAAAAATAGCGATCTGACAATGTAAGAATCGGAGTCACAAAACTAACAATTACAAGAGGTAAACCATATTTCATCAATTTTTTCAATAGTGTAATCGACGGTAGCACTGGTGCCCGCCATAAAATGAAACTTCCTGATATCAAATAAAGAATAAAAAATATGATAAACTTGCTGTATAATACTCCGATTACATCTTTTTCTAAAAATACAACAAAAATAATATTCAAAATTAATACACCCAGAAATTGAAATAAGGAAATGGCTAAATATTTTTTCGGTTTTTGCTCATATTGAAATATCCATAAAATAAACTGTCCACCTACAAAAAGAAATGAATTGCATAATAGAATCAGGAGGAATGTTGGTCCATTGACACCTAATTGCAAATGTGAAGCAATCAGGTCACGAAATAATACTAAAACCATAAATACAATTACTCCAATTCCATTAATACCCCAAAAAGCACTAGATAGAATTTTTACCTTTTCTTTTTTGGTTGATTCGGGAAGATACCTCCAAACGGCATTAATCAATCCTAGTGGAACTATAGTAACGATGAATAACTCTGCCATTTCAAGCAAAGCAATTATTCCAACCTCTGTCATGGATAAATAACGAGTATAAATGGGGATAAGAAAAAATGCACTTAATTTAGACAAGATATTGCCCAACCCATAAATCATCGAATTAGAAGCAAGGAGTTTTATTGTGGGACGTATGGACATAGATAAATAAAACAGATATTAAATTATATTTTCATAGATCATAGATATATATAATATAATCTATTTGCCAAATAGCGTTTCAAGTTCTCACCTGGATTAGGTAACCAGTATTTTATCTTTTTATATTTTATCATAGGATAATCATATTCTTGAAATATGTGCGCAAACAATTTATTTAGATACATAACTTCAAAATCACTAATATTCGACTTCCAACGATCCAATGTAGAGTTATCGATTCCCTGAAACTGGATACCTGAAGTACTGTTTCCTTGCCACGGTTTTCCCATGCTGGTGGGCTTCAATAAAGTTTTTTCAAAGGGTAAATTTAGATAATCACACAATCGAATGATTTCTCTACTTGGGTCACAAACTAAATCTTCGTATTTAAGAATATAATAATTTTTAATTCTTCTTTTGTTTTGCGAAAGAAAATAATAATTATTGTACATTGTACGTATTATACGACGCATAATAGGATAACCAAATTTTATACTTTTATATTTCCTCAATGAAACAAAATTTGAATATGGGTTACGTAAAATATGGATGAATTTTGCATTTGGAAAATATTGTGCCAAATCGATAGCAAATTCGGCATTTTCTACTGATTTTTCTACAATCCTTAAGTTGGTAGGAATTTGTTTTGAATATTGAGAATAATAAATAGCTGAAAAATATTTCTGAATTCTTTCACTATCACTATCACCTTCTTTACATTCATTTATCATTTTCTTAAATTGATTTAAATCAAATATATTTTTTGTAATTGAATCACTATATCGATCATTTGATTTATTTGATTTTTCTATCCATTTTATAAACTGTAATTTAATTTGATCGTTATTCAATATTACTGGACGCTGTTTTCTGTATTCATTGTCAACCCAAAATTTATTTAACTGAAAATAGTGCGTTTCCATTGGAATAGAATAGATGTTAGAATGGCCATCAAATAAACTTCGAAGTAAACTGGTACCTGACTTATGTGTTCCTGCGATAAATATTGAATTTTGATTAAATAAATTCGTTTTGATATTTGGAATTTTCATTTATTAACTACAATTCTTTATATGTGTTTATTGAATAAGTAATTTAGCGAAAGTATAGAGTTGAAAATTTGGAAAAATTCATTAAACTATTAAATTTCAACTAATTCTAAATGATCAATTAGTTTGAATTGATCTTCTAAAGACATTTTTTGCAATCGTTTTTTTATTGGATAAAATGCATACTCAACTTGTTGACTTTTAAGTTTAGTATCTTCAAAATAATCATCTTTAATAAAAAAAGCATTTACTCCATGTGAATTACAACAAATTAATGAATATCCTTTTTCTTTTCCAAGTTTTGTTAATGCTAACAAAGAAGCACCATGATAATATCCGCTTTTGTGTTTTTTATACCGATCAAAATTAGGTTCATATGGAACCGTCACAGACCTCTCCATACCAAAAGAAGCATTATACTCAATAACTACAATTCTAGGATTAATATTATGAATAGATTTCCAGACCCAATAATCATTACCATCAATATCAATTGATAGAATATCTATATTAATAGGAATTTTCAAATCTACAATTGTTTGTTCAATATTCTCTGCAGTAACCCAACTATAGCAAGTCGTAACATTTTCAGCGTTCAAATTATTGTTGTAATAATCTTTTGCTTTTGAAACATTTTTATTACTTCCATCAATTAACCAACAATTCCACTTAAAATTTTCAATAAAATTTCGGGAATTACATTCTGAACCATCGCTAATTCCTATTTCTAAAATAGAATAAGACTCAACACCAATATTAGAAAGCAAATACATCAGAATACCATCTTCTCCATTTTGTGAATAAATTTTTGCTTCTTGCTTTTGAAGAATCTTTTTGTAATTAATTTCATTAGCTTCTAAAGTTGAATATTCTCTCGCTAAAGATTTTTGAAGATTTTGTTCAATTTCTGAAATTCTTTTTCTATCCTTTTTTATGTTCATAAGGATTGTTTTCCATCTTCTGTAACTTTCTGTTAATCCCATAATATCAATCCTAATTAAAAATCGTTTTAAGTTTATTGGTAAATGAATTCTTAAAATTTAATTCATCATATTTTCTAATTCTACTTTTTAAGTCACTTATTATTTGTATCTGTATTTCTTTATCTAGATTAGAAACATAATTTAGATTTTTAATAGCTTCATTATTATTATCGAACACAAGCTGCTCATTTCCAACTATTTCTGCTGATCCTCCGGAATTATGTACAACAGGAATACATCCGTTTAGTATTGCTTCAACTGTAGAAATTCCAAAAGGTTCTTCTCGCATGGTATGCAAAAAGAATTGTGATGCACTATGTATTTTTTCTAATTCACTTGAAGAAGCATTCTTTTTCAATAGAACATTTTGAATATTGTTCTTTTTAATATAACTCTCACAATAATTAAAATATTCTTTGGATACATTATTTGAGGTATATCCGCAAATAATAAATTTTAAATGAGGTAATTTTTCTGCGATTTTAATTTGTTGAAATTGATTTTTATCTTTACCAAACCGCCCGACGGAAATCACTGTGTTCAACTTTTTAATTTCATTATTTTTATTCAGTTTATTTTTAATTGCAATTGGCGGATAAAACACACTACAATCTTCTATGGGTATTCCATAAGCTTTTTGTATTGCTTTTCTTGAAAATTCTGAATTTACAATAATTCCATACCCTGTATTTATATTCTTTAAATATGGGACATAAATTGTATGAAATAATGTATTAAAAAATTTAGACTTATATACACTATTATTGTATTCAGACATAACTCTCGCTTCTCTTGGGAAATGTATATAATGCAAAAAATTATCCCCGTTCTCAATACCAGAAAGAACATTATTTGAGTTGATTACAAGATCATATTCCTTACTCATTTTAGAAATAATTTTATTTAATTTAATATACTTAATTTCACCTAATCCTCTATTCCACGCATTGATTATTTTTAATTTTGCTTTGATTGGAATAGAATGAATTTTGGACAAATCGTCGGTTTTAAAACTACACTGATATGAAATCCAATCCGGAACAACACCTATCTTGTTTAAACATTCTGACATAGAAGTAATGACCCTAATTCTACCACCATACGTTATATTGTTTTGATAAATAGCTACTTTCTTCATGGATTACTGACTCTTTTTTCAGATATTCCAAAAACCATATTTTTTACCCAAAGGCGTCATTTTAATTAATAATTGTTTATTTTCATCATTCCAATCGTTCCATTTAGGGTACTCATTTTGCCTTTGTGGATTCGATGGTTTTTTAATTATTGATTTAATTTTTGCTTCACCTAATTGTACGTGATTAATGAATTTGCAAATCTGTTGATAGGTTTCTGGATTGGTAAAAAGATCACTAGATTTAATTGTAATTATCCTATCATCACCTATTGAATTTTTAACAGATTCTATCATTGCATTCGTTGTATTCCATAACCATCCGATTTTTTCAATATCACCCATATTAGCCCATTCACTAAAAACTAAATCTGTTTTTAAAGGAGTTATTCGTCCATCATCATTTTCGTTTCCTTTATAATAATTTCTTCTAATCCCACTTCGTACGAATTCTCCTGGATGGCGTATCAAATGAATAAATTTTGCTTTAGGAAAAATATTATTAATAGCATCCATAAAAAAAGTAACCCGATTATTCGTTTCAACATATCTTTTATCTTCCAAATATATTTTTTTTATCAGGTCATATCTTGCATTTAAAAACCCCAATCTTTTAGCGGGAATATTATTTTCTCCTAATTCGAAAGCTAATTTAGCTCCAAGTATCATTTTCGGAGTAGGTTCATGGTAAACTGCCCCTATTTTAGAAGCCTTCAGTAAATTGACAAGCAATTCACTTCCAGCTCTACCTGTAGAAACAACAAAAACTGGTCTCATTTCTGTAAATATTGTTTCTGCAAGAGTAGTATAATCAAGAGCAAATTTTTTAATTTTATATCGCTCATCTTTAAAATAAGATTTAATATCTTTTAATGAAATATCTTTAATTTTTTTATCAGGTTTTCTCATAATATTTCTAATTTTATTAGCATTAAAATTTATTAAACATTATTTACATTTTTTAACCGACTATTAAATAAAGCTAATGGTAAAAATTCTGCATTTAATTCTTTCCCATATTCAATTATATCAGTAAAAACCGATTTCCATTTACTGTACTTAAAACCGGTAATAGTATTATTATGCCAAATAAAAATGAAATAACCAGAAAACTTATTTATTTCATTCATTATTCGGGTAATGGCTTTTATTGCTTGCTCTGGAGGCAACCCCATATAGTTTTTATCAATTAATGTTCTGTCCATTACTTGAAATGGAAATTCATAAAATGAATATGCCATATCTTTCTCAAAATTGTATGGTTTATAGGGGAAGCAAAATCCATTTCTAAAGCCAATGTTTTCCGCAAACCCTAATGAGCTATCATAATCTATGCCTGTCTTTTCTAATATTGGAAAAGACTCCTTTACTCTAAACAATAAATTATGAAATCTATTCCCAAATACATGAGTTGAAAATTTTCTTATTTCATCTTGAAATTGTACTTGATTAAAACCAGTTCCAATACTACCATGTAATCCAATCTCATGCTTATGTGTTTCTATTTCATGTATAACAGACTGAATTTTCTTTGATTGAAAATTATAATCGGCATTCGTATGACCATTAATAGTATTATTATTTGGATTAAAATAATAGGATGATAATACATCTAAATCATTCTCTATTTTCAATAATTGATGAAAATTAAACCAAATATCTTCATTATATATACGGTTCACACCTTTTTTGATTGCCGATAACCAATCTCCCGAAATAAATTGACGATAACTGTCCTGATAAGAACCGGTCTGACAATTATCAATATCATGTGTAATTCCAATTTTTAAACCATATCCATGTTTTTTTTTCATTGAAATATTATTATTTGAATTACAATTTTCTATCGCGTTTATTAAAATATCGAAGTAATAGTTCACAATTGGAATTTTCACAATATTTAGTTCTTTGATGAAACTGTCTTTGAATGGAAAACGTCCAAAATCATCCTTCTTTGTACTCATGTATTCCTGCCAAGATGATAAAAAGTAAAAAGTACTCATTAATAAATCACAGTTTATCAATGTACAATTTTCTTTATACTTAATGAATGATCCTTCTTCCATATTTATAGAAGTAAATAAAATTGGAATTTTTGTTTTATTCCATTTTATCATAGAATAGTCTGGTTCCTCATTTTGAGATGAGAAATAATTTTCTACATTACCGGGCTGTATTTGAACACCTTCATTTGCATCCATACCATATGAAATTAAAATGGGGTCATTTAGATAATAAATACTTTCAAAAGTATCGATTACATAATTTATTTTTGGTAAAAGATATTCGTACTTTTTACCCACTTGTAAAGTAATTAGTTTTATATCATCTTTCATAATTTTATAGATTTATGTTTAATAAGTTTCTTTATTCTATCTTAAGTGCAATTTGATAAAAATTATTAACCTCTCCCAATACAGAATAATTTATGTAAAAAGATTCTTCCCATTCTTTTAACGCTTTATATTCGTGAAGTGGCACATTAAACTCGTCAAATAATATAATATCACCTTTTTTTAAATACGGCGATAAAGTAGTTAAAACAAATAATGTGGACGAATATAAATCAGCATCCATAAGAATCACTTTCTTTTTTCCAATTTTATAAGATTTTAAAAATTCATATAATGTATTTTGAAAAATCCCTTGATAAAATTTACATCTTGAATCACTGATATTAGGCGGTTTATTGCCATTAGACATATCTCCTTTTTTAAAAGGTCCCCAGTCTTCGGGAAGGCCAGTAAAAGTATCAAATCCATAAAATCTTGAGTTTTTATTGTGAATGTTTTTTACCCACCATTTAAAAGAATGGCCTTTTGAAACACCAAATTCAAAATAGTCTATTTCGATATTTAAAATTTCATTTTTAATAATAAATTGATAGAGGTCATACCTTTTATCATAATTAAACTTTTTACTTGGAAAACTAGTGAATTTTATATCATTTGTATTAGAAATCCATTCGGATAAAGATGATAAATGGCCTAAAAATACGAGCATTTTTCTTGGCACAATTTGATGTATACCTAATTTGAAGAAATAGTATTTAAGTTTTCGTATAAGTTTTATTTTTCTTATCATTTTGTTTATGATTTACATTTATAATCATTGTATAGTTCTTTTATTTTTTTACTTTCTGAAGATGAAAATTTTACGTTTTGCATTGATTGTCTTATAAGAGAAAAAGTGTTTAAAATATTTAGTCTTGAAGCCATGTTTTCATATTTATTTTTGTTTTAAAATGCTAGCTAATCTTTGTGTTAATTCCTTTCGCTCAAATTTTTTAATATTTGCTTTATTTGGAATAGCTTCTTGTAATCGAGATGATTCCCACAAATAATATAATTCTTCAAATCGTTTTTTGATGCCAAATTCATCATTTGGATTAATCATTTCTCCAGCTCGCGCATTCTTTAATATATTTGCTGCATCACTATCAGGCGGCCCTATTCCTATTATGGGTGTCGATGCTGCCAAATAATCGAATAATTTTCCGGTAATAATTCCTTTATTGTCTTTCACCTTTGGTATAATAAATAATAAAGAAGATGCATTTTGCATTAATTCAACAGCTTCACGATGTGGTACATAGTTTATTTTATTTAAATATGTAGATAATCCTTTTTCATCTATTGTATCAATAACCTCATTATGTATGTTACCTACAGTCATTATTTCTAAATCACTGGCAAATTTCTTATTATTGTTTATCAAGTACGAAATAGCATCCCATAGTTCTTCAATATTTTGATTTGCCAAAAAATTACCAACATATGTTATTCTAAATTTTTCTTTCGTTATATACGTTAACTTTTCTTTGAAATCTTCTTGGTCATACCCATTAAATATAGTTTCTACATTTGATTTACCACTAATAGCAGATAGTTTCCGAGCAATTTGTGGGCTAACAGTGATTATATTATTTGCCCTGCATAATACACGTTTCTCCAACCATTGATCAAACCGTTTTGCAAGCATCGTCCTCGGTTGTGAGTCATAATAAAAAATTTGAGTCCAAGGATCACGAAAATCAGCAATCCAGTATATTGAATCCCGTTTACAGATCCAAAATGCAGGTAAATGCATGGAGTGCGGCGGGCCAGTGGAAATTATACAATCAATATCATAATCACGAATCATTTTTCTGGCAGTTCGAATGAATGGTATTACTAAAAATAATCTGCCATCTGGTATAAATAGGTTTAATCGTATCCAGTTAAATATTTTTTTAATAAATGATGGATTTTCTTGGATTAGTATTCCAACTGGAATTTTTTCATCTTTTTTCCTTCCAGTCAATTTTCTGAATAAATTGTAAGGCTCCCAGCCCTTCATTCTTTTAATAACAATATCTTTTGGAATATCATCTACCAATGTTTTGTCTATAGCTGGATAATCACCATTTTCTACGGTTAAAACGTAAGGTTTAATACCAAACTCAGGCAGATATTTCACAAATTTTAATATTCGTTGAACACCAGGACCTCCCGCCGGCGGCCAATAATATGTTATGATTAATAGATTAGTCATTTTTCTCAATTACGTATAATGCTCCCAGTGTAAATATTTCTCTAATAATTGGAATAAAACCAAATATATTTATTCGTCTATTTAAACCCCACCGATACTTAAAACATGGTCGAATAAAATATAGATTTCGAAGAGTGATTTTCAATTTGGTTCTTGACAATATTCCCTCAAATTTATTAATAGAAATTCGAGTTTTTTTTATTTCTAAAAAACTATCTATTTTTTCTTTCTTCTCCATAACAAACATCAAAAACAAACGATAAAGTAGTGTTGGCAACAAATGAAGAAAAGGTAGTTTGCTTAATGTACGTGATGAATTTTGCTGATGACCTGCAAATGGAGAATATTTTGGTGGAAATGAAATGAACAGTTTCCCCTCTGGTTTCAATAATTCTTTTATGTTTTTCATCGCTGATTCTTGATCAAAAACATGTTCAATTACATCTCTCATAATAATATAATCAAATGGTTCAGAAATTTTATTATTATATGTATCTGGATTTAAAATATCACCATGAATTATGATAATGCCTAAAGACTTCCCCTGTTGGACTGCATTTTCATAACGGCTTTTTGAATATTCAATTCCATAACATGCTGCTCCATTTCTTTCAAAATAGTGTAATCCACCTCCTTCAGCGCATCCAATTTCAAGTACACGTTTTTCTTTGTACTCCGGAATAATAAACAGTGGATTGATAACTTCTTCAGAATACCATTCCTGCTCATTAAACATTTTCTGATGACGATCGTCCATTTATTTATTGATTAAATCCTCAAGCTTCCTAATAAATTCTTCCCAAGTAAATTGCTTTTTATATTTCTCAATATGAGACGGAAAATTTGTTTCATTCCAATTAGTGTAAAATTTAAGAATACCATCTGCAACATCTTTAGAATTTGGTTGTACTGTATAACCTGTTTTCCCTTCATCAACAAT
>MPMF02049649.1_pt1 | contig 12743 bp, 8 predicted proteins | sample 1617271 | NCBI WGS metagenome assembly MPMF02 (sample SAMN05944812, study PRJNA350692) | marine metagenome | biome: marine; feature: ODZ; material: water; isolation source: 120 m water sample prefiltered with 30 um filter, filtered on to 0.2 um... | place: Pacific Ocean | collected 2012-04-09... | reverse complement strand
CTCAGGTCGGCGGGGTTTTTAACTCCGTTGCCGTGGTAGGAGCCAACGCCGGTCCCCAGGCTTTCATCGGACAAGGCGCCGGTTCGGCCGCAACCGCCAGCGCCGTTGTGGGGGATGTCGTCGAGATCGTCCGGTGGCTTCGCGACAACGGCGGCCAGTCGCGCCTTCCGGCGGCGGCGTTTCTCCCGGACTCCCGGAGGCGCCTGAAAATCTTGTCGCCCAAAGAGGTGAGGACTCCCTACTATATCCGCTTCTCCGCCCTGGACCGGCCCGGTGTCCTGAGCCGTATTTCGGGGGTATTCGGAACCTTCGACATCGGCCTCGAGACGATCATTCAAAAGGGAAGGGCCGGCCGCGACGATCACGTGCCTTTGGTGATCATGACCTACGAGGCCTCGGAGGAAAGCATGCAAAACGCCCTCCGGGAGATTTTGTCCCTCGATGTGGTGTCTCCGGAATACGCCCTTTTGCGCGTGGAATCCGACGGCACCCGGTTCGCCTGAAGACCTTTTTCCGGATCGTCAAAGACCGGATCGCCAAAGGAATTGCCGTGAAGGTCCTCGTTCTCCTGGGCAGTGGAATGGCCGGTGAATCCTTTCCCGGGTTGGATGGGCGGACTTTTCTCGAGGCCGCCGATACACCGGCGATGGACCGCCTCGCCGCCGTGGGTGTGTCGGGTGGGTGGCATTCCGCCCCCGCCTCCGCGCAGTCCTCGCCCGGAGCCGACACCACCCTTTACGAGTTGTGCGGATGCTTTAAAAGGACGCCCCGGGGTCCGCTCGAGGCCCTGGGTTCCGGCATCGGCCTTCGGGAGGGCGAGGTCGCCTTTCGGGCGAATTTCGTTTGCCTGAGGCCCGGGGCGACGAGCGTGATCATGTTCGACTCCGCCGGGGGCGGGATATCGGACGAGGAAGGCGAAGCCCTGTCCGCCCATCTCAGGGAGAATTTTCTCCCGGACCCAGGCGAGGAGATTGGATTTCACTCCCTCGGCGGATACCGGGCCCTCCTGACCTACCGGAAACAAGGCGATGAGGTCTCCCCGGCGGCCCTGTGCGGCTTTATGCCCCCGCACGATATCGAGGGCCAGCCCATCGGCGACTATCTCCCGCCGTCCGGGGAGGCGCGGCGGTTTGTCCACATCGTGAACGACTCGCAAATGATCATGGCCGGTTATCAAGGGACAAAGCAAGGCACGGAATCCGCCATGTTCCCGGCCAACAGCATTTGGCTCTGGGGCGGCGGGGCCGTTTCGGACCACCCTCCGATTTCACAAGCTCTAGGCGGACGCCGGGCGGCCTTTGTGTCGAATTGCCCGGCTGTGATCGGCGTTGGTCGCCTGGGCGGGGCCGAGGTCTTCTCCACTGGCGGCGCCATGTCGGCAGCCGACTGCAGGCCGGAAATGGTGGCGGCGGCGAGGCGGGCCGCACGCTCGAGCGATTTTGTCGTGGTCTGCGACGAGGGACCCGCCGAGGCCGTCAACCGGGGAAAAAATTCGGGCGAAATAGTAGGCGCCATCGAGGCGTTCGACCGCGAGGTGGCGGGACCCCTTATCGAGGAGATGGGGGAGGGAGACTGGCGGATTCTCCTGCTCGCCGACTGCATCGCCTCGAACCGGCCCGCCCCTTGGGCCATGGCCGATTGGAATTCCGGAGAGCTTCGCCCGCCGCTGTTTAAAGAAGGCTTTGGGTTCGCCGCCCTCTTGCGCAGGCTTCGTGGTGAAGGCGAAGCCTCAGCCGGAGTCGAAACCTCTCCCAGAGGCGGTGCCTCTCCCGAGGCGGGGGCCTTCGTGGAGAGTTTGTGCGAGAATCGGGCTCCGCTGACCGGGCGTGCTCTCTTAAAGCGGCTCTTGGCAGCCTGAGGCGGCTCCTGGCGGCGTAGAGTGGGCCCCCCGGGTGGGGCCTCTAACTCCCCACGGAGAAAGAGCAATGGGTCTTGTGGTCCAAAAATTCGGCGGCACCTCGGTGGCCGATATCGAGTGCATCCGCAGCGTCGCCGGACGGGTGGCCTCCGCGCGCGGGAAGGGGGACCAGGTCATCGCCGTCGTCAGCGCGATGGCCGGCGAGACAGACAAACTCATCAAAATGGCGGACGAGCTCTCCCCGGAGCCGTCGGGCCGCGAGGTGGACCTCCTGCTCACATCGGGCGAGCGGATCACCGCCGCCCTCCTGGCGATCACCCTCGAGGGCCTCGGCGTCCCCGCCATCTCGCTCACCGGCAGCCAGGCGGGTATCCAGACCGAGGGGGCCCATACCCGCGCGCGGGTGCGCACGATCCAGCCCCGGCGGATCCGCCTCGAACTCGAGGCGGGCCGGGTCGTCATCGCCGCCGGCTTTCAGGGGGTAGACCACCTGAACGAGGAGCAGACCCTCGGCCGGGGCGGCTCCGATCTGACGGCGGTCGCCCTAGCGGCTGCGCTCGAGGCCGGGCTGTGCGAGATTTACACCGATGTCGAGGGCGTCTTCACGGCCGATCCGCGGATCGAGCCTCGCGCCCGCCTGCTCGAGAAGATATCGTACGATGAGATGATGGAAATGGCCTCGCTGGGCTCCAAGGTGCTTCAGTCGCGCTCGGTCGACCTGGCGGCCAAATATAAGCTACAACTCGTCGTCCGATCCGCGTTCGGCGAAGGAGAGGGAACCTTGATCACACCCGAAGAGCCCGGAATCGAAGCCCCCGCCGTCAACAACGTGAGTTGCGACAAGAAACAATCGAAGCTCACCGCCCAAGGCGTCGCCGACCGGCCCGGCATCGCCGCCTCCCTGTTCGGCAACCTGGCCGAGAAGTCCATCGCCGTCGATATGATCGTCCAGAACGTCAGCGAGGAGGGGCTCACCGATATCTCGATTACCGTGAACAGCGACGCCGCTGCCGAGGCCGAGCGCATCATGATAGAGACGCACGCCTCCTTCGGCGCGCGCCGGATCATGCGCGACGACAACGTGGCCAAGGTATCCGTCGTCGGGATCGGGATGAAAAGCCAGGCCGGCGTCGCCGCGCGGGCCTTCGCCGCCCTCGCCCGGGATCGCATCAACATCCAGATGATCTCCACGTCCGAGATTTCGATCTCTGTGATCGTCGTGGAAGGCCAGGCCGGCGAGGCCATCCGCTCCCTTCACCGGGAGTTCATCGCGTGAGCGCCGCCGAGACCTCTCATGTCGCCGAGACCTTTCAGGACGTGATCCTCCGCCTCCAGGAGTTCTGGGCGGCTAAGGGGTGCGTCATCCAGCAGCCCTACGACATCGAGGTGGGCGCCGGGACGATGAACCCCGCGACCTTTCTCCGCGCTCTCGGGCCCGAGCCTTGGCGGGTGGCCTACGTCGAGCCGAGCCGCCGGCCGACCGACGGGCGCTACGGCGAAAACCCCAACCGCCTTCAGCACTACTACCAGTTTCAGGTGATCCTCAAACCCTCGCCCGATGACGTGCAGGATCAATATCTCGAAAGCCTCAAGGACCTTGGCATCGAGCCGCTTGACCATGATATCCGCTTCGTCGAGGACGACTGGGAGTCGCCCAACCTCGGCGCGTGGGGCCTCGGCTGGGAGGTCTGGCTCGACGGGATGGAAATCACGCAGTTCACTTATTTCCAGCAGGCGGGCGGCCTCGACCTCGAGCTCGTTTCGGCCGAACTGACCTACGGCGTCGAGCGCATCGCCATGTACCTTCAGAAAAAAGAATCCGTCTACGATCTCGTCTGGTCGCGCGACCCCGCCAGCGGCGAGGAGATCACTTACGGCGACATCCACCACCAGACCGAGGTCGAGTTCAGCCACTTCAATTTCGAGGAGGCCGACACGGAGACCAACTTCAAGGCCTTCGACATGTATGAGGCCGAGGGTTTCAGTCTGATCGAAAAGGCCCTCACGTTCCCGGCCTACGATCAGGCGCTCAAGTGTTCTCACGCTTTCAACCTCCTCGACGCGCGCGGCGCGATCGGGGTGAGCGAGCGGGCCCGCTACATCGGGCGCATCCGGAAACTCGCCCGCGCCTGCGCCGAGGCCTATATCGCCTCGCGCCACAAGGCGGGTTTTACGCTCATCAAGGATGAGGCGGAGCGTGAGCGCCGGGTGGCCGAGTACACGGCCAGGTTCACTCCCGCCGATGATTCCGGAAACGGAAAAAAGAAAAAGAAGAAGAAAAAAAGCGGAGCGGCCAGCGCCTCCTGATTCAGTGTTGATGCTGTCGTTGACACTATCGTTGACATGATTCCTGACTCCCTTTGAGGCTCCAGTGGGCAAGGAACTTTTGTTTGAAATCGGGTGCGAGGAGATCCCCTCCATCTACATGCCGGGCATGCTCGCTGCGCTCCGGGAGCGCGCCGGGGCGGCTTTCGAGGAAGCGCGCCTGGAATTTAGCGGCCTTTCCGTCTGCGGAACCCCGAGGCGGCTGGTGCTGCACGTCGCCGATCTCGCCGAGCAACAGGCCCCCTTGAGTGAGGAGCTTCTCGGACCGCCGGTCTCGGCGGCCTTCGATAAGGACGGCAACCCCACCAGGGCGGCGCTGGGCTTCGCCAAAACGAACGGCGTCGATGTCTCCACTCTTGGACGAAAAGACACCCCCAAGGGCGAGCGGCTGATGTTTATGCGGGAGGATGAGGGACTACCGGTTACTGATGTTCTTGGATTTGCAATTCTTGGCGTTCTTATTATTCACCTCCCATCTCCAAAATCGATGAGATGGGGTAGCAGTACAAACACTTTTGTAAGGCCGATACATTGGTTACTTGCTTTATACGGCGGAAAGACTATTCAAAGATTAGGGGAGGGAATATTTGAAATGCTCAATTTCCCTCCTTTCGGCAACACTACCCGTGGCCACCGCTTCATGGCCCCCGAGCAATTTGAAGTCAAAGACTTCGCCGACTACCTCACTAAACTCCGGGCGCACAAGGTCGAGCCCATCGTGGACGACGGCGCGGGCGGGGGGCGGATTCCGCTCGTGCGCCGGGGGGTGGAGGAGGCTGCCGAGGTCGCGGGAGCCGCACTCGCGGCGAACGTCAAGGGGGTGGAGCGGCTCGTCGAGAAGGTAGCGCACCTCGTCGAGTGGCCGGTCCCGGTGACCTGCCGCTTCGAGGAGCGTTTTCTCGATCTTCCCGAGGAGGTGATCATCACGACGCTTGAAGCGCATCAGCGCTGCTTCGCGCTCCGGAAAAAAGGGGGCGGCCCCCTCGCGGCGGAGTTCATCGGGGTGAGCAACACCGAGGCGAAGGACATGGCCGTCGTCGGAGAAGGTTATGCGCGCGTCGTCCGCGCGCGGCTCGAGGACGCGGAATTTTACTGGCGCCAGGACCTCGAAACTCCGCTTGACGATATGGCCGAAAAACTCAAGGGCGTAGTCTATCACCCGCGCCTCGGGACGAGTTGGGAGAAGGTCGAGCGCTTCCGTGAGCTTGCCGCCTGGATCGCTGGGGAAATTTTTCCGGGGGACGAGTCGCTTCTCTCCCGCGTGGACGAGGCGGCCCGGCTCTCGAAGGCCGACCTCACGAGCGGGATGGTCTACGAGTTCCCCGAGCTACAGGGGCGAATGGGCAGCCGCTACGCCGAACGGGCCGGAATCGACCCTGAGGTGGCGCGGGCCGTCTTTGAGCACTATCTTCCCAGGGGGGAGGGCGACGATCTTCCCTTGGGCGATGTGGGCGCGATCGTCGGCCTCGCCGACCGCATGGACACTCTGGCGGGAATGATAGGACTGGGATATGTTCCCAGTGGATCGGAGGACCCGTATGCGCTGCGCAGGGCGGCGAATGCGGTGATTCGGGTCCTCCAGCGGGGCGGCTACAGACTCTCCCTCGCCGGTTGCGCGGAGCGGGCGATGGAACCGCTCCTCGAAAAATTCAAGGACGACAAGGAAATCGTCTTCGGGCGGCTGGCCGGGTTTTTGAGGAACCGCGTCGCGGCGGGTCTTTTGCGCGGCGGCGCGCGTGCCGACCTCGTCGAGGCGGTCCTCTCGTCGGGAGGGGGCGCGGGCTGGCACGATCCGGTGGACGCCGCCGCCCGACTCGGAGCCATCGAGACGATGGCGGCGAGCGCGGAAACCTTCGAGCCCCTGGCGACGACCTTCAAGCGGGTGAGCAACATCATCCGCCAGGCAGGGGAGGAGGCGCCGCCGGGCGACGGGGCTCCGGAATTTTCCGGGGGCCTGCTCGCGGACGAGGGCGAGCGCGCGCTGGCCGAGGCGATTGAGGGCTGCGCGGGCGAGATTGGAAAGCTCATGTTTCCCCTCCGGGAACTCCGGCGGGACGGGGAGGGGAGCCTTGGCCGCGCCTACGCGGGGGTGATGGAAAAAGTGACCGCCCTCCGGCCCGCCGTGGACCGCTTTTTCGACGAGGTGCTGGTAATGGCCGAGGACGAAAAGCTGCGGCGAAACCGCCTGGCCCTCCTCGGCCGGGTCGGCGCCCTTTTCACGCCGGTGGCCGATTTCTCGAAAATTCAGGGGCGCCCGAAAGACTCGTCTTAAGGTCTCATCTTGATTCACCCGCCCCGCCCGCCCAGGCGGAGGCGCAATTTAAAGGTGCTCTATCGTTGAGCAGGAGGGTTGTTTGAAATGGCGGATAAGTGGATCTACGCATTCGGGGCGGGAAAAACCGAGGGGAACGCTTCGATGCGCGAACAACTCGGCGGCAAGGGAGCGAACCTCGCCGAGATGGTGAGCCTTGAAATTCCGGTTCCCCCCGGATTCACGCTGACGACCGGATGTTGTGTGGATTATCTCGGGTCGAATGAATTTCCCGCCGGGGTGTGGGAGGGCGTATTGGGGCAGATGGAGCGCCTCGAGAAAGCGATGGGAGCGAAGTTCGGCGGGGACGAGAATCCGCTTCTCGTCAGCGTCCGCTCGGGCGCGCGGGATTCGATGCCCGGGATGATGGATACGGTTCTCAACCTGGGGCTGAACGACGTCACCGTGGCCGCGCTCGAGCGAAAAAGCGGGAACCGCCGGTTCGCCTTCGACAGCTACCGCCGTTTCATCAACATGTTCGGGAACGTCGTCCTCGAAATGGAACATTCCGATTTCGAGCCGCTGATCGAAGCGATGAAAAACAACCGCGGAGTATCGAGCGACGTCGAGCTCTCGGCCGACGATTTGGCCGAGCTGACGAAACAATACGACGCCCTCGTCAAGGAAAAGACAGGCTCCGCCTTTCCCCAGGACCCCGTCGAGCAGCTTCGCCTCGCCATCGAGGCGGTGTTCAAGTCCTGGAACAACGAGCGGGCGGTCGCCTACCGGCGCCTCTACTCGATTCCCCGCACGTGGGGAACAGCGGTGAACGTGCAGTGCATGGTTTATGGAAACATGGGCGAGGACTGCGTGACGGGGGTGGCTTTCTCCCGGGATCCCTCTACGGGCGAGAAGGCGCTCTACGGAGAGATACTGTTCAACGCCCAGGGCGAGGATGTCGTAGCAGGAATCCGCACCCCCGAGCCCATTTCGGTGCTCAAGGAGCGCATGCCCGAGTGTTTCGCCCGGTTCGAGGAGATTTCCGCCCGCCTCGATGTCCACTACAATGACATGCAGGACATGGAGTTCACCATCCAGAACGGCCGTCTCTTCATGCTCCAGACCCGGAACGGCAAGCGAACCGCCCGGGCCGCCGTACGGATCGCGGTCGAGTTGGTCGCCGAGGGGCGCATCGACAGGGAAACGGCGGTTACCCGCGTGGACGCGGACAGCCTCGATCAACTCCTCCACCCGGCGATCGACATGGACGGAGGAGTAGACGTGATCGCGACCGGGCTCGCCGCCTCGCCGGGAGCCGCAGTCGGGAAAGTCGTCTTCACGGCCGCCGAAGCCGTCGCCCAGGTTAAGGCTGCCGAGGCTGCCGCCGAGGCCGCCGCCGAGGCCGAGGACGACGAGGCTGCCGCCGAGGCCAGGGACGACGGGGCCGTTATCCTGGTGCGCCTGGAGACGAGCCCCGAGGACATTATGGGGATGAACGTCGCCCAGGGAATCCTCACCGCGCGAGGCGGGCTCACCTCGCACGCCGCCGTCGTCGCCCGCCAGATGGGCAAGTGCTGCGTCGCCGGATGCAGCGCTCTCAACGTTCAGGCGGGCGAGAAGACCATCGAGACCAACGGCCACCTCATCAAAGAGGGCGACTGGATATCGCTCAACGGCAATTCGGGCGATGTTATCCTCGGTCAGGCCAATCTCAAACAGCCCGAGGTGGCCGGAGATTTTTCGACGCTGATGGAATGGGCCGACGATATCCGCACCCTGGGGGTGCGGGCCAACGCCGATACCGTGGCCGACAGCGAGGCCGCACTCAAATACGGCTGCGAGGGAATCGGCTTGTGCCGCACCGAGCACATGTTCTTCGAGGAGGACCGCATCGGCCACGTCCGGGCGATGATCCTCGCCGAGACCGAGGCGGGCCGGCGCGAGGCGCTCTCCCACCTGCTTCCCTTCCAGCGGGGCGATTTCATCGGCCTCTTCGAGGTGATGGGCGAGCGCCCGGTAACGATACGCCTCCTCGATCCGCCGCTCCACGAGTTCCTGCCCAAGACCCTCCACGATATGGAGCAGGTCGCCTCCCTTCTCGGCGTCAGCGTCGAGGGCGTGCGCCATGCCACCGAGATCCACAAGGAGCAAAATCCGATGCTGGGCCACCGTGGCTGCCGCCTCGTGGTCACCTATCCCGAAATTTGCGAGATGCAGGCCCGCGCCATCACCGAGGCGGCCTGCGAGATGAAAAAACGGGGGGTCTCGGCGTTCCCCGAAATCATGGTTCCGCTCACGGCAGGCGAGGCCGAGTGGGAGTTCAACCGCAATATCGTCGCCGAGACCGCCAAAAAGGTGATGGCCGAGCAGGGCGTCGAGATCCGCTACCTGGTGGGAACCATGATCGAGATTCCCCGGGCCTGTCTCCGCGCCGGGCAGATCGCCGAGACGGCCGAGTTTTTCAGCTTCGGCACGAACGATCTCACCCAGATGACCTACGGACTCAGCCGCGACGACGCCGGGCAGTTTCTCCCCGAGTACCTCGAAAAAAATCTAATTTTACGCGACCCCTTCGTCGCCGTGGACCGCGAGGGCGTGGGCGAGATGGTGGAAATCGGAATCGAGCGCGGAAGGAGCGTTAGGCCCAACATCGAGGTGGGCATCTGCGGAGAGCACGGCGGCGAACCCACCTCGGTGGAGTTTTGCCATCTCGTGAAAATGGATTATGTCTCCTGCGCCCCGCCGCGCGGGCCGGTTGCGCGGCTCGCCGCCGCCCAGGCCACCATCGCTCACGGCGCCTACAAAACGGCCGAGATCCACTGATCCGAGACCCCGCGGGGAAAAACGGTGAACGCTGAATACGAGGAGGCCGGCCGCCACTGGATGGCGGAAGCGATCTCCCTCGCCCGGCGAGGCGCGGGGAGAACCAGCCCCAACCCCCTCGTCGGAGCGGTGGTGGTCGGTCCGGACGGGAAGGCTGCGGGCCGCGGATGGCACGAGCGGGCCGGCTCCTCCCACGCCGAAGTCATCGCCCTCAAGGAGGCCGGCGGCCTCGCCCGGGGCGGCACCCTCTACATCAATCTCGAGCCCTGCGCTCACCGGGGGAAGACCCCTCCCTGCGCCCCCGCCGTTGTGGAAGCGGGGATCGCCCGGGTTGTCGCCGCTCTCGAGGACCCGGACCCGCGTGTCGCCGGCAAGGGATTCCGTATTCTCGAGGAGGGCGGTGTGCCGGTCGAAACGGGCCTTCTCGCCCGCGAGGCGGCCCGGCTGAACGAGGCCTTCATCACCTCGATCGAAGAAGGCCGCCCCTTTGTCACCCTAAAAATGGCGATGAGCTTGGACGGGCGGATCGCCGCCGCCTCGGGCGAGAACCGCTGGATCACCGGAGAGCCCGCCCGCGCGTGGGCCCACAATTTCCGCGACCGGGTGGACGCCATTCTCGTCGGGGTGGAAACCCTGCTCAAGGACGATCCCCTCCTTACAGCGCGCCCTGAAGGAAAGGTGGGCAAACCCTTAATTCGCGTTGTCTTAGATTCTCGTCTCAGGGCGCCGAAAGAGGCGCGCGCGTTGCCTCCGGATCGGGGCGTTGCTACAATCGTCGTCGCTCTCGCGGGTGGTGACTCTTCGCGAGCGGTTGAATTGGAAAAGGCGGGGGCCGAAATTGTTTTTACCGAAGCCGGCCCCGGTGGGCGGGTTGCTTTGGCCCCTTTGCTTGAAACCCTTGGGGACCGGGGCGTTCGTCATCTTCTCGTCGAGGGCGGGGGCCAAGTGCATGGCTCATTCCTGAGACAAGGGCTGGCCGATAGGGTGATGGCTTTTATCGCCCCCATGATCATCGGGGACGATTCGGCCCCCGGGGCGGTGTCCGGGGGGCTCGGCTTATCGCTGGGCGAGGCCCCGAGATTATCTCATCTTGAATATGAGATAATTGGCCAAGACGTATTGATTCAAGGCTACTTAAATGGTCCGGTATGGGCGAAATACCAGGATGTTCCGGAGGAAAGTTCCGATGTTTAGCGGAATCATCGAAACCGTTGGCCGGGTTCGCACCGTTCGCTCCGGCGAGGGGGGCGCCCGAATCGCCATCGAGGCGGGCGGGCTTCTCGACGGGGTGAAACTGGGCGATTCGATCTCGATCAACGGGGCGTGCATGACGGTGGTGGAATTCGCCGGCCCGGTGTTCGAGGCCGACGTCTCGCCCGAAAGCCTCCGGATGACCAATCTCGGCGGCCTGAAGGCGGGAGACGGGGTGAACCTCGAGCGTGCCCTGGCCCTTGGGGACCGCCTGGGCGGCCACATGGTGACGGGCCACATCGACGGCCTGGGCGAGATCAGGAGGCGAATGGCGGATGGCGATTCCATCTGGCTGACAGTCGCGGCGCCGCCCGAGGTGATGCGCTATATCGTGTTCAAGGGCTCGGTCGCAGTGGACGGCATCAGCCTGACGGTGGCGGCCTGCGATGAGGACTCGTTTTCGATTGCGATCATCCCACACACCAGCGAGGCGACGACCCTTACCGAAAAAAAAGACGGGGAGGCGGTGAATCTCGAGGCCGATCTGATCGGAAAATACGTGGAAAAACTCCTCGACCCCCATTCCCGGGCCCGCGCGGCCGGAGGCGGCGGGGTTTCCCTCGATAAGCTGAAAGAGCACGGCTATGCCTGAAACCGCGGCCGGCGGCGAAAAGAAAAGTAACTTCTCCTCCATCAGCGAGGCCATCGGGGACCTCCGCGAGGGCCGGATCGTGATTCTCGTCGATGACGAGGACCGCGAGAACGAGGGCGATTTCGTGATGGCGGCCGAGAAGGTCACGCCCGAGGCGATTAACTTCATGACAAAAGAGGGGCGGGGGCTCGTCTGCCTGTCGGTCACGCCCGAGCGGGTCGAAACCTTGGGCCTGCCCATGATGGTGGACCGCTTCCAGAACGGCTCCCGCTTCGGCACCCCCTTTACGGTCTCTATCGAGGCCCGCGACGGCGTGACCACCGGCATCAGCGCCTTCGACCGCGCCCACACGATTCAGACCGCCATCCGGCCCGGCGCCGGCCCGCCGGATCTCGTCACACCCGGCCATATTTTCCCCCTCCGCGCCCGCCCGGGCGGCGTACTCCGCCGCGCGGGGCACACCGAGGGGGCAGTGGATCTCGCCCGCCTCGCCGGGCTCGATCCCTCGGGAGTGATATGCGAGGTCATGAAAGAGGATGGCTCCATGTCCCGGCTTCCGGACCTCGAAAAGGTCGCTGAGGCCCATAACCTCTCCATCGTAACCATCAAGGACCTGATCGCCTACCGGATGCAGCACGAGCGCCTCATCGAACGCGCCGAGGAGGTGCTCCTGCCCACGCCCTACGGCGAGTTTCGGGCGACCGTCTACCGGAACCGGACGAGCGGACGTCTTCACTTCGCTCTCTCGATGGGAAAGGTCGATACCGAGGAGCCTGTCCTTGTCCGCGTCCAACCCGCCCTCGGCGTGTTGGATCTGTTCAACCTCCTTCGGTCGGATTGCACGGATCGAATCAGGTACGCTCTCGCCGCCATCCAGAAAGAGGGCCGGGGGGTGCTCGTCTACCTTCAGTCGGATACGATGGGCGGCGCCTCTTCCCAGGTGGAGGAAACCGGGCGGGAGGTGCTTCCCCGCTCGGGGCCGATATCCCGGCTCCGCGAATATGGAATCGGCGCTCAGATTCTGGTGGACCTGGGCGTGAAACGGATACGGATCATGTCCAACGAGCAGCCCCGCATCGTTGCGCTGGAGGGATACGGGCTTCATCTCGAAGGAAGCGTCGCCCTCGAGCGGGAGGCCCCCCTGCCTTCCATCATGAAATCGAAATCGGAACAGGGCTGAAACCGGGAACCGTTTGCGGAGAGAGATTTGAGCCAGATATTCGAAGGCACCTTGGACGGACGCGGGCTCAGGGCCGGAATCGTCGCCTCGCGCTTCAACGAATTTATTGTCGAAAGCCTCGTCAAGGGCGCCAAGAGGGGATTCCGCATGTGCGGCGTCCCGGAGAGCTCGGTGGACCTGGCCTATGTGCCCGGCTCGCTTGAGCTGGCCCTCGCCGCGCGGACCATGGCGGACTCGGGAAACTACGATGCCCTGGTGTGCGTCGGTTGCGTGATCAGAGGGGCCACCTCGCATTATGATCTCGTCTGCTCCGAGACGGCCAAAGGGGTTTCGCAGGTCGCGGCCCATACCGGGATTCCCGTAATCTTTGCCGTCGTGACCACCGAAACGATCGAGCAGGCCATCGAGCGCTCGGGCTCGAAAGCCGGAAACAAGGGGTACGACGGTGCGCTGGCCGCCGTCG
>MPMF02214886.1_pt1 | contig 12744 bp, 8 predicted proteins | sample 1617271 | NCBI WGS metagenome assembly MPMF02 (sample SAMN05944812, study PRJNA350692) | marine metagenome | biome: marine; feature: ODZ; material: water; isolation source: 120 m water sample prefiltered with 30 um filter, filtered on to 0.2 um... | place: Pacific Ocean | collected 2012-04-09... | reverse complement strand
GGCCAGGTCGAGAAACTCCCGCGTGTCGACGGTGACGCCGCTCATCGGCGGGATGTCATAAAAGTAGAACGGCATCGCGGGGGCCGGCCGGGTCAGTTCAACAAACCAGTCGCAAAGCGCCCCGGCATCAGCCGGCTTGAAAAAAGTCGGCGCCATCGCGGAGATCGCGTCGGCTCCCGAGTCGTGTGCGGCGCGAACGAGGGCCTGCGCGTCCGGCAGGCTGTTGTGCCCCACGTGCGCGACGAATGTCTGTCCGTTGTCCCGCGCCACGCCGCCCCAGGCCCCGAACAGTTCCTTCCGCTCGCCGGTCGTCAGCGACTGGCACTCGCCGGTCGTGCCGCCGACAAACACGCCGCGCACCCCCAGCTTGGACAAGTGCCCGGCCTGTGCCGGAACCCGACCGTAGTTCACGGAAAAATCTTCGTGCATCGGCGTGTGCACAGCGGCGATGAGTCCTTCGAGTTTCATTCAGATGATGTCAATCCCGGGCCTGGCTTTGGCAGCCATTGGGATGACATCGGCGAGCAAAACCACAGCTCCCCCGGGCCTTGCAAGCTTTTTTCTGCACCCTGTCATCCAGCGAAACCCGGCGTTGAAGAACTCGAACCGGGGTTGGGGAAAGCGGCCACCGGGCTGTTTTCCGGGGCAAAAAAATGCGCTTGGCCAAGCGATTTCTTCACGCAAAATCCCGGTTCAGCAAACCGTAATCTCATTGTTTAAAATTATAATTGTCAACTCACAGGAATGGTGCTAATCTCCTTCAAAGCAGTTGTTATTTGTCAAAATGAAAGCAAAAAAATCAATCGCAGCAGGGTTGGCGCTTGGCTTGGCAGTGGCCGCCGCCCCGGCACAGACCCAGTTGTTTTCCGGGCTGGTTGGGCCGGGCTCGGTGGGCTCGGTGAAGGCTGGAGGCGCGTTGCAGGTGCCGTTCATTATCTGGGGCGGCGACATGGCGACGTTCTATGCCAACGGTGGTCTCAAGACCAAGGCGGGCACCATTTTTCAGAAACAGGGACTCAACTTGAACCTGACTCCCGGCGACGATTTCATCCAGCAGGTGCGCGATTATCGCTCCGGCAAGTCGCCGTTCCTGCGTGGCACCTTCCGGATGATCGGGCAGGCGTCGGAGGTGATCGGTTCCGACCCTCGCACCAAGGGTGTGGTGATCCTGCAGATGACCTGGTCGGCCGGCGATCACATGATCGCCCGTGAGGGAGTCAAGCGGGTGACCGACCTCAAGGGCAAGACGGTGGCGGTGCAGCAGGGTGGGCCGCACATCGGCATGCTCGATGACGTGCTCAAGACCGCCCAGTTGGGCTGGGACGACATCACGGTGAAATTTTATGATGAACTCACAGGGCCGGGCTCGCCGCCGCAGGCGTTCAGGGATGACCCGAGCATCTCGGCCTGTTTTGCGGTGACGCCGGACATGTTCGGGTTGTGCACGGATTTGAACAGCGTGGGCACCGGTGCGGAGGGGACGGTGAAGGGCGCGCATGTGCTGGTTTCCACGGCGGAGTTGTCGCGATCGATCGCTGACGTGTACGTTTGCCGGAAGGATTTTTACGATGCCAACCGTCCGTTGGTGCGGAAGTTTGTCGCCGGCTATCTGAAGGCGGCGGAGGAACTGGTGGACAAGCGGGCGGCGCACGATGCCGGCACGACGGATCAGGGCTACATCAACCTGCTCAACCAAACGGTGAAGATTTACACCGAGGAAGTCATCCCGAATGCCGACGAGGCGCACGGCCTGCTGCTCGACTGCACGTTTGCCGGTTACCCGGGCAACGTGAGCTTCTTCGAGAAGCAGGGCAACCTGCACGGCTTCGAGGCGTTCCAGACGGCGGCGCTGGAACTGGCAACCAGCCGCGGGTACGCGAAACAAAAAATGGGACTGTTTCCCTCCGGCCTGAATTACAAGCACGACGATTTCCTGAAGTACCTGAAAAAGACCGAGGCGGTGCAGGGCGAGCGGTTCCGGGCCGAGGCGGTGCTGTCGGAGATTGAGGAACTCAGTTCCGGCGGACTGCTGGATGACCGGACCATTTTGGCGTTCACCATCAATTTCAATCCCAACCAGACCGAGTTTAGCGCGGTGCGCTACGCGGCCGAGTTCACCCGCGTGATCGAGACCGCGGACAAGTTCGGCAACGCCGTGGTGGCCATCCGGGGGCATTCGGACCCGAGCAAGACGCTCATCGACCTGATCAAGGCCGGCAACGCCAAGGGCACGCTGCGGCGCAGCGGCACCCGTGGCAACTACCGCTACTCCCTCAACGGCCGGGCGCTCGACCTGAACGACACGGCCCAGCTCGTCGATGCCATCGGTGCCGGTGACTTCGACGGGGTGGAGGACTACAACCCTCGCCGGACGATGCAGGCGGCACTCAACCTCTCGCGCAATCGCGCCGAGGCAGTAAAAAAATCGGTCGCGGAATACGCCAAGGCCCAGGGCATCACGATCGACCTGTCGCAGATCCAGCCGCAGGGAGTCGGGATTGCCGAGCCGTTCATCGCCAAGCCCGGCTCGATGGATGAGGCGAAGCAAAACATGAGGGTGGAGTTTCGGCTGATCCGCGTGTCAGCCGAGGTGACGCAGGAATCGGACTTCGACTTTTGACGCGATGAGGGGCCACGCTATGAGACATAACTTAAATCAATTGGGCGCCTTGCTCGGCGCGGTGTCGGCCTCTCTCTGGGCCGCGCCGCTTGGCCAAGCGCAGGTACAGGTGACCGACAGCGTCGTGGTGGTGGTGGATGCCTCCGGCTCGATGGGCGCGAACATGGCTGGCACAGGGCGTGACCGCATGTCCGTGGCCAAGGACGCCCTCAAGCAGGTGCTTGACCAGATTCCGGATACGACCCATGTCGGCATCCTGGTGTTCCCACAGGGTAACTGGGTTTATCCGCTTGGCCCGCGCAAGGAGAGCATGCTGGCCGGGGCCATCGACAGCATCCAGTCCGGAGGCGGGACGCCGCTGGGGGATTACATGAAGCGCGGCGCGGATGCGTTGCTGGAGGCACGTAAAAAACAGTTTGGCTACGGCACCTACCGCCTGCTCGTCGTGACCGACGGCGAAGCCGGCGACCGGGGAAAGGTCGAGGCCTTTACGCCGGACATCATATCGCGCGGCATCACCATTGATTGTATCGGGGTGGAGATGGCATCTCGCCACACCCTGGCCACGAAGGTGCATTCCTACCGTAATGCCAACAATCCCGAGTCGCTCAGGCAGGCGATCTCGGAGGTGTTCGCCGAGGTGGCCTCGGGGGATACCGGGCAGGCGGGGGAGGATGCGTTCGAGCTGATCGCCGACCTGCCGGAAGCCACCGCCTCGGCGATGCTCAAGTCGCTCTCCACCTCGGGAAACCAGCCGATCGGTGAGGCGCCGAGCATGCGTTCTGTCGAGTCGCCATCGCCCAGTCCAGCGTCATCCTATTCGGGTGGGACGACAAGTTCGCAGTCAACTTCAGGAGCGGAGGACAACCTGCTTGTGCTTCTATTTGGTGCTCTATGCGTGCTGGGTATTCCCGGCCTGGTGATTTACGCCATCGTCAAGGGCAAGAACAAGTAATGTCAGAGGGTAACGGTTCCAAGGGATGCATCATTGCCGTGGTGTGGCTGGTCATACTGGCCGTTATCGCCGGGGCCGTCTTTTTTTTATACACGAAGCCAAAGAACGAGCAACTCAACGAGGCCACCGGTTCCTCCAGCCAATACACCCACGAGATTACCATCGCCGCCGATTTGTTCAGTGGCTACGCCGTGCTGCGTTCCGCGCAGATGCGAGACAACCTGAAGTCGGAGGGCATCCGGTTGACAATGATGGACGACGGCGCCGACTACGGCGCCCGGCTCGAGGCACTGGAGGAGGGCGACGTGCAAATGGCGGTGTTCACGATCGACTCACTGCTGATGGCCGGGGCCAAGGCCGGCGGTTTCCCGGCGTCGATCGTGATGGTGATCGACGAAACCAAGGGGGCGGACGCGGTGCTGGCCTACGAGAGTGCCGTCGCCTCGCTCCAGGATCTGGACGATCCCAGCGCCCGCTTCGTGCTGACACCCAGTTCGCCAAGCGAGTTTTTGGCCCGCGTCGTCAAGTCGCACTTCAAGTTGCCCAACCTTTCCGGCGACTGGATGATCGAGGCCAAAGACTCCGCCGATGTGCTCAAAAAAATGAAAGCCGCCAAGCAGTCTGACAAGACGGCGTATGTCCTGTGGGAGCCGCAGGTTTCCCAGGCCAAGCAGTTACCCGGCGTTGAGGTGATCCTGGACAGTTCCAGGATCAAGGGCCTGATTGTCGATGTGCTCGTGGCGCGCCGCGAGTACCTGCGTGATCATCCCGACAAGGTGCGCGCCGTGGTCGAGGCCTACTCACGGGCCGCGCACCATTACCGGAGCCAGCCGGGCGGCTTTGCCAAGCTGGTCAAGTCAGACGACCCGAACCTGTCCGACGCCGAGGCCAAGAGTCTGGTGGACGGCATCCAGTGGGAAAACACCCTCGAGAACTACGCCCACTTTGGCCTGGTGCGGGGCGCGGCAGCGGGCGGCCAGCCCAACCTCGAGGACATGATCGCCAATGTTACCGATGTCCTCATCAAGACCGACGCGATCGGGAGCGACCCGCTTGGTGGCCGGCATTCGTCGCTCTACTTCGACCAGATCCTGACGGACATGAAGGCCGACAATTTTCATCCGGGCAACCGGATGAATCTCATCGAGGGGCTTGGCCAGGGGACGGGCGACCTGCAGGGCGTGCGCACCAATGCCCACCTTGGGACACTCAGCGATGACCAGTGGACAACGCTCCAGTCCGTCGGCGACCTCGACGTGCCGTCGATTGGGTTTCGGCGTGGTTCGGCCGCCATCTCGCTCTCCGGCGAGCATGAGTTGAAACGGCTCAAGAAGATGCTGGACAGTTTCCCGAGCTTTTCCCTCCGCGTCGTTGGCCAGGCGCGTGCCGTGGGCGATCCCGAGGCCAACCGTCGCCTGGCCCGGTCACGCGCCGAGTCGGTCGTCAGTTTCCTCAATACCGAGGGGGTCAACGCGGATCGTATCCGCACCGAGGCCGCACCGGCCGACTCCCGGTCCGGCTCGGCCCAGAGCGTTCGTTTCGAACTGGGCCAGGTGCCGTATTAAGGGAGTATCGCAATCCCCGGCCAAGCGCTTGGCCAAGCGCAGCGTTGACGCCCCAGCCATTTCTGCCGACCTTTTCCTGTTCCCACTGCGGAGCAGTGCATTGCGGTGAGTGACAATAAAAACATGGCCAAGCGCGTGATGGTGGACATCCTTGGCAGTCCGCTCGTGCTGATGCCGTTCATGGTCGGCTCGGCGGCGTTCGCGTCGTTCTTCGCGCTGGGCCTGAAAGGCTCAGCGGCGGTGGGCGCGGTGCTCATCGGCCTCGCCGGCACGCTCGGCGCGGCCGGCACGTTTATTACCAAGTTTATCCTTGGTAAGGACGATCGCGTCAAGCAGCTCGTCGAGGCATCACGCAGCAAGGCCAAGCTCGACAAACGGAAGGCGCTCGAGCATTTCCACCATCGCCTGACGATGGACGGCGACGAACGCACCGAGACTGCGATGCAAGATTTGCGATCCCTGCGGCAGGCGTTCCGGCAACTCGACAAGATCGCTCCCGACCTGAACCGGGCGATGATCGAGGACATCCAGCAGCGCTCGGAGGAGCTGTTCCAGCAGTGCGTGAGCTCACTCGAGAAAACGCTGCAACTGTGGAAGACCGCCGAGAGCCTGGCCTCCGAGACGGCCCGGAAACCGATCCTCGAACAGCGCGAAAAACTGGTCGGCGACGTGGTCCAGACCGTCGAGCACATGAGTCGGACCCTGGCCTCTGTGCAGGGCATCACCAGCCGGAGCGACGGAGACGCCCGATTGCAGCGCCTGCGGGGCGAACTGGACCAAAGCCTGGAGGTGGCGAAAAAGGTTGAACAGCGCGTCGATTCACTGTTAACTGGCGGGCGAGTACAAAATTTATCTGGAATCAATAACCATAAATAAAACGTTATGTTCGGAGCAATAGGTAGATGGTTCAAGGCAGTCTGGTACAAGATAACCGGGCAGATAGATCAGGCTCGTCGTGGATTGGACACCGATCCTCACGTGATGCGGGCCAAATTTGACGACATCATCAAAGGCAAGGTTAACCAGATCCACACCTACAAGCAGGCCGTGGCCACGCTCATAGCCCAGCAGGAGAAAAAGATGGCCAAGGTCAAGTCATTGACCGAGGAGGTGCAGAAGTTGGAAAATCTCAAGGCCGGGGCCTTGGCCATGGCCAAGCAGGCCGTGGCCAAGCTGCAGGGTGAGGGCAAAACCAAGGAGGAACTCCACGCCGACCCCGACTACAAGAAATGTCTCACCGCCTACAACGACTTCGCTGCCACGTTGACCGAGAAGCAGGATCACATCAAGGACCTCGAGAATGATATTAGTGAGTACGACGGCAGCATCGCCAACCACAAGATTAACCTGCAACAGTTGCAGCGCGACATCGAGAAACTCAAGAGTGAGGCGGCTGACGCCGTGGCCGATGTGATCACATCCAAGGAGGAAACCGAACTGGCCGACATGATCAACGGTATTTCCAAGGATGGTATGGCCAAGGAACTACAGAATATGCGTGACCTGCGACATGAGATGCGGGCCGAGGCGCGGGTTTCGCGGGAGATGGCTGGGACGGACAGCAAGGCGCAGGAGGCGCAGTTCCTCGATTACGCCCGGAGCAATACGGCCACCGATGAGTTCGACGCATTGCTGGGCGTAGCCGAGGGAACAGAAGGCGCGGAAACTGCGGCAAGTGAGCCGGAGCAAGTCGAAAAAACAAGCAGTGACAGTATTCTGCCGGAATAATTTACACAAGGCTCCCTAATGTTGGGGGCCTTTTTTGGGTTTAGAATGTTTATTAAAAAGATAATGAAAAATACAAACAAAAAAACTAGATGGGCGGTCGCTTTCGTTTGCGCCGCGTTAATCACCCTGAACGGTTGCAGTGGCAATCAGGACGACACAAAAACAGTTCCAAGCTTTTCGCTGGCCTGGAGCGAGTATCCCTCTTGGAGTGTGTTCGGTGTTGCTGATGTCACAGGCATCATCAATGGCAAGAAGGGAGAGCTTGGTCCGGTAGAAGAGAAGTGGGGTGTCGATATCGAGTTGAAGGAGGCCGAGTACGATCCTTGTCTTGCCATGTATGGTGCCGGCCAATGCGATGCGGTTTGCATCACCAACATGGACATATTAAGCCCGGCAACCGGCCGACCGGGCGTGATGGTACTGCCTACCTCGACCAGTGATGGTGCTGATGCTTGTTTGGTCACTGCTGACATCAAGTCGGTTGAGGATTTGAAGGATAAAAAGGTTTTTGGGCTGGAGAAGTCCGTATCGGAGTACTGTTTTGTCCGAAATCTGGAGTTGCTGGGCCAGAAGGAAGGGGACTACGAATTTGCGAACATGGATCCCGGGGCGGCTGCGCTTGCCATGCAGCAAAAGCAGGCGGCGCAGCAGGCGATCGTTGTCTGGAATCCGTTCGTGATGGAAACGCTGGGTAAACGCAAAGATGTTCGTGTCCTGTTTGATTCAACCAAGATTCCCAACGAGATCATTGATTCTGTGGTGGTGGCCAAGGCGAGTTTGGAGAAGGAAGGCGGGGAGGCGTTTGCCTGTGCCGTGATTGAGGCCTACTACGAGGTTAACAAGGCATTGGCCGATTCCGCCAAGCGAAATGATACGCTGATTGCCATCGGTGAAAAGTTCTCCAACCTGGGCTTGGAACAAATGGAGAAGGTGGTTGAGCAAACCAAGTTCTATGGCACTCCGGACAAAGGGTTGGCTGTCCTGACCGGAGCCGATTTGCCTAAGATCATGGACACGGTGGTGTCGTTTTGTGCGTCCCATGGTATTGTGGATAAGGCACCTTCCATTGGTTACGGCGATGCAGCCAAAGCCGCGGATGCTGCGGTCCGTTTTGACCCGACATTTATTGAAAAGGTTAAACAGGGGCCAGCCAAATAACGCGTTTGCGATTAGTTGTACCCGTCGGTAAATGATTCGCCGTCCCATAACCCGGTCTTGGGCGGTAATTCTGGGGTGCCTGTCGATGCTGCTTCTTTTGGTGGGGTACACCTGGGTTTCGCACCGGCAGCACCAGGTCAACCCGGACGACACAACGATTCCCAGTTGGAGTCAGATGTACAAGGGCGTGGAAAAGTTCATCCAGCCGGACCAAAAAGAGGAGCGGTGGATCGTGGAGGACTCGATCGCGACCAGAGCAATCACAACGAGCAGACTGCGAATCAACCACCTGCCGCGTAAGGGCGCACTGTCCCAACCGGAACCACCGCTTGGCCGTGATTCTTGGGTCGCCAGTTGCGCGGTGCTCGACATGATCGGTCTCGAAGATGGATTTTGATCCCGCAAGCGGGGCAGAGGTTGGCAGATCTGCCGGACACGTGGCCGCTCGAACATTCTCCTTCATTCTAACCGGAATGTTGCTGCGTGGATATGTTCAACGTCCTCGGTGCACCAGGCGTGGCTCTGAATCGTATCGGTCTGTACCAAGGCGCGTCGGCGCGCAGCAGACTCTAGGAAACAACCAGGCAACGAGGCCAATCGTGGACATTGATCCGACGATCGAAGAACGCACAACCGAGTGTATCAGTTTGTACGTGGCACACGCTCGGTCGGCGGTAGCCGGCGCAGCCGGTAGGATGGTGGCACGATTACCGAATAGCTGGCCCGCTCAACCACACTCGCACGAGTTTCTGAAGGATCGGTCGGCGAATTGACAACTTCCATCCATGTCGCCGGGACCATCGGCGGCAACGGCAACGGCGCCTCTTCTCCTTCGTTGGTGGGAACTTCCTCACTGGATTCACCAATCGCGTACTCAATCCAGCGGCCTTCTGGATCGAGCACCATGATGCCAAGTTCGCGATAGAGGCGAATCTTCATCGCATAGTAATTGAGCCAGGCCGCGAGAAACGCGTTCTGCGAATCTCGCAGGGCAGTCTGTGCTCCCAGCAACTGAATCGACAAGGTCTGGTTGATCGGTGGCCGGAAGCCGGGTTGCACCGGCTGTCTGGGCGGATTGAGGTCGAGCTGGGTTTGATCGACTCGTCGGAGCGCGATAGTAACGGCGCGGCGTTGGATCTCAAGGTTCTGGCGCAGCTGTTCGAGATTACGAATCAAGGCCCGGACGCCCAGGTGGAGTGAGTCGTGAGATTGGATCAAGCTGCGACGACTCTGTTGGTAGTCGATCAGCGATTCGCGATACGCATTTCGTTCCAGCAGTCGTGTAAAGGGCGCGTCGAACTCCAAGCCCAACCGCGCAGAACCGGTCGGCGCGCGAAAGCTGACCGGGTTGTTTCGCGCCGTCCGCAATTCGCCGCTCGCCGTTATGTTCAGCACGGACTGCAACGCATCGGCGTTGATCTGGATCAACCGCCATTGATCGACCAGCGACGCCCGCCCGTTCATGAAGTCGAGCCGGTTCGCCAAGGCAACTTGGAACGCGTCCTCGGCGCCCAGGTCGATCGACTTCACCATGATCATCTCCAGGCGGGCCTGCGCCGGAACGAGGACCAACCGCTCTACAACCTGGAGGAATTCCTGTACCCACGAGATCAAGGCTCGGGTCGTCTCGCTGCGGGTTTCAGCGGAGAGCCCGACTCTTAGAGCTTGCAGCCCCGCCGCCGCGACATCGAACCCGCGCTGCCCTCCTTTAAGATCCGCAAACAGCTTGCCGAGGCGTTCCCTTTCACGATAAAACAGTTCCTTGTCTTCTTCCGTCATGGTCGGCTGACGATCCGGCCAGACCGCGTCCATGTGGGCCAGATCTTGCTGCGCGCCGTCGAACAATCGCCGCACAGGATCGATGAGGTCCAACAGTTCGTTCAGGACACGATCCGGTTCGCCTTCGACGCGGCGAGCCCTTGCTTGAACCACGAGATAGGCTTCACTGAGATGTAGGAACTCACGCAGCCAAGCACCATTCTCACTAAGGGTGGCAGCCGTGTTTTCTTCCGCCAACCCGGCGATGAGTTTTTTCAACTTGTCGGTCGCTGCCTCGAACTCCGCTTCGAAGTCGTTGGATCCTTCCGCAATTCGTGCGCGAACGAATTGAACAAGTTCCGTTTCCACGTCGGAAAGGGCTTGTTCGTCAACCCGAGCAAGATCCTGGGGCAGATCTTCGAGTCGTGTCTGAATTACCTCGGCAACTTTGCGAGTTTCCGTCAACAGCTCGCGTACAAGCTCGATGCCGGCATCGTCGGCCAGCCCGCCAAGCATCGTCTGCAACTCGGCAACCTTATCGGGTGCTTCGAGCAAATCGGCAACTTCGCCAACTCGGGTCTGCAACTCGCGCAGCGAATCCTGGATCGTCGTTGCCTCCCGGGGCACGAGTTGAAACTGCTGAATTAGGCTCTCGTCCAATTCGATTGACAGGTCCGGCGGCAAACCGAGTGTGTTTGTCTTGTAGCGATCTAGCGCCAGTTCGAAACTGTTGCGGCTGAGTAGCAACGCTGCGCGTTGCGTTTGCACGCTTTGACGGAATTGATCAACCTGAACGAGGGTCGTCAAATCATTGTCGTAGAGTGCTTCTAACCGCGTCAGCGTCCGAAGCTGCAGGCTCAGATTGTCCTCCGAGTTGCGGATTCGCTGGCGTTGCTGGAGAAGATCGAGATACCCGCCAACCCCTCCCGATCCTGAGAACGACTGGAGGTTCGTGCTGTGGCCGAATCGCTGCGGTCCGGTGACGCCTAATTCTCCGATGGCAACCTGCGTGTAGAAGCCCTGTCGGAATTGGCCATAGGCTCTTAAGTTGGCCAGCAGCTTTCGTTCATTAAAGGTCAGATCTTCGAGAGCGACATCCTTGCCCGCTCCACGCAGCAAGGGCTGGATGAAGGAGAAGTTTGCCAGCGAAGTCGCGAGGTTTGCATCACCGCTAGTGAACTCGAATACGAACGAGTTGGCGAAGCCGACTAAAAGTTCACCGGCCGTAGCAAGCTGCCTTTTCGCGGAGGCTGCCGGGTCAGCTCCAAACGGTCGGCCCGCCGTCAGCCGGTTAACGTCGGCTCCATCAGCGTCGATGGCCGGCGTGATGATGAATCGTCTCAACAGTGGGCTGTAAGTGAGTCCCGGTGCGATCAACGATCCGTTGTGGGCGTATCGCGCGTCATAGCCGCCGAAGAACTGCGTATCCAAGCGGAACCGCTCTGCAGAGACGTCCAAGGCCGATAGATAGAGTGTTTCCAACTGCTGTTGGTGTGAAGGCGAGTGTACGTAAGCAAGTCGCAGCGCGGTATCGACGTCGAGTTTGACCGATCCATCCGCACCGGTTTCGACGTACTCGGCGAGCGCCTCCCGCCAAGCCGGATTTTCCAACTCCACTCGATCACCATTGTCATGCCAGTGTTTCCAGCCCTTCTTGCCGTCCACAATCTGCATGTACTGGTGTGAGCTAGGATCATCCAGAGGCATCGGCGAATGATCGGGATCGTACGCGTCGAAGTAACGACTGCGCGGGTCCATGTCGATGCTGACGTCAGCCGCCTGCCAACGGGGATCGCAATTTCTTTCCGCGATCACATGGTACGCATCGTGATCCGCCTGAAGTCGATATTTAAGCCGAGAGCAACCGATAGTTGCGATCGCCAGCAGGAAGAGTATCACCCAATATGAGTGAGTAGGGGAGGAAGCACACATATACGGAAATCCAGCGGTTCGACTGGAGTGTTAACATTCGAATTCGTCACCGTTCCACTTGGATCCTCCGACAGATGTATCGTCATGCCACCTACGTTGACTTTAACGGAAATACCGGTCAGGCGAGCAATACTCGACGCTGTCAGAGTTCTTGCGTTTCGAGATTCCCAGGACGGCGCCGCTGCCATCGCTCCGATTGATCGCCGTGAGTCCGCATCTTTACCCCCATGTGCTCTCGGTTTGGCACCCCAAAGCGGTTTAGCCACCCGCGCTTATGCGCGTCGGTGAAACAAACCGAAAGCAGTTAGCTCGTGTAGTCATTCTGAGTTCCGAGCCCTTCGGTGCCCCCAGGTCGAGTGTGACCCGGCTGATGCACTCGCGACTTCGCTACGTACAAATGACAAAACACCATTCGTACTTTTAGTGCAATCAAGCACTCCGTCGGAAATCGGGAACGCCGGATCTGTTCGGATTGCATCTGCGCGCATCGTTAGACCTGTAGCTACAACGACAACAACAAGGATGGCGTCCAAGTACAGACGGAGTTCAATTTCACGTACGACATTGCTGAACGGGAGCAATCCGGCGACGACTATCGTCCTCAGAAGCCGCGATAAGCCCACCCTCCCCCTGCTACAATACCCCCATGGCCACCGAGCGAGACAAATCTAGCGAGAATCCGTACGAGCCACCTGCCGAGCAGCCGTTGCCCAGCAAGCGAAAGAAAGCGGGTCTGCCACCGGGGCAGATCAGCGTCACGGCGTTCCTCTCTATCACTGTGGCCGGGTGCATTGTTTGTGCATTATTATTGTTATTATTGTTTTGGTTCAAGTAAGCCGCTGCGCGGCGGGGCTTTAGTTTAGCAAATTCTTTTTGCGCGGGCATCTTTTCTTATTGATGTTTCTTTCACTTCAATAAGGAATCTCCCCATGGCAAAGTCCAATTTCTTTAACGGTTCGCTTTACACACGCATGAGCGATGATCTCCACCTGACGGGAAAGAGTCAACGCACCCATGACGGCTATCTC
>MPMF02261648.1_pt1 | contig 12766 bp, 16 predicted proteins | sample 1617271 | NCBI WGS metagenome assembly MPMF02 (sample SAMN05944812, study PRJNA350692) | marine metagenome | biome: marine; feature: ODZ; material: water; isolation source: 120 m water sample prefiltered with 30 um filter, filtered on to 0.2 um... | place: Pacific Ocean | collected 2012-04-09... | reverse complement strand
TTGATTGCTGAATCCACCACTTGGCAAGGGCGCTGAAGGACCCAGGCGCTTAAGCCATCCAGCGGCTAAGGCATGCTCAAAAGCTTGTCCTACCCCTACGAGAGGAAGCACTTCAATGGGCAAATTCGGACATTTGCGATGTAGTGCTTCCAACACCCGTAGTGCAATCAGATCCTCGCCATGCCCGTTGCAAATTACGAGCAGAGAGCTGGCAGAGTGGCTGATACGATCCGCTGCAGGGAATTGAGTCTCCCTGGCGGCGGCATGGCCAAGTGGTAAGGCAGAGGATTGCAAATCCTTTATCCCCAGTTCGAATCTGGGTGCCGCCTTCGACAATGTCCTCCAAACAAGTTGCAGTAACTGGCGTGTTCTCGTCTTAGTTCTCTGCAAAAGCGGAAGGGGAGCGGAAGGGGAGTTGGGCTACTTCTCAACCAACGTTGTAACCATTCCATTAACTTAACGAATGAGATTAGCCTTGAAGAAACCGGAGCCAAGTCCAAACCATTTTTTCTTGTCTCGTAGGAAAGTAATCGCGAGTTCAAAGTCCATCAAGCCTTCATCCTCAATCACTTCTTTGGAGAGTCTTCCTTCGCTCTGTTTGGCGTAGTTCTCATAAATTTCGTCCTTGCGGGACCCAAGAAAATTAACTATTTCTTGAAGAACATGATCGCGCCATTCCTCTTTTCTCTCTTCGCTTAAAACTGGCTCATTAGCGTCTTTCATGCGAGGGCAATAAACCAACTTTATTTAAACTAACATCGCTGATGATCTTATTTATTCAATGGGCAGAAAATAAGAGCAAATATGAAAATGGTTTAAGTACAATTCCCATTCCAACAGCGTAGGGGGAGGGTGTTCTTTGCTCCGCCGCCTTTTTTGAAACTTGTTGATCTCTTATTATAGAGGCCATTGAATAGTTTTGATCTCTTAAGTAGAAATGAGCTCTATTTTTATTCTTGCTCAACATATAAGGGGTTGGGGATTTTTATGTGTTTGGGGTTCTTTGTTGGTTCCTCCTTTGGATCCAACCAGTTTGCCGCCATCCTTAGACCATTGGCTGTCGTGTTTCTTGCTTGAGGCGAAGACCAGAGAAGGGCAAGGATGACGCCAAGTAAGACGGTTTTCATTAATGGACGATTAACCTCTCAATGATCAGGGCGACAAATGCTCCTCTTAGGAAGGAAATCCAGAGCAACCCATAGTCAGAAACCCCAAGCTTCTTCTTTTCACGTTCAATAGATCTCTTGTGTGCTTCGATCAGGTTCATGCTGCTAATGCTTCCTTTTTCATGATGATCCTGCGGATTGATGAGAGTGCAAGACCTGTTTGTTTTCTGATGGATCGACAAGAGCACCCTTCATCCCTCAACCTCAGCACCAAACTCTCCTTTGCAGCATTTGTCTTGGGTCGTCCTCCAAACTTTCTTCCTGTTTTCAAGCGGTGCTGAATGTGCTCAAGTGTTTTTTCACCGGTCAGCAAATGCTCTACTTCAGCAAGACCAGAAAGAAGTCCAAGAAGGTCTGGCGTAAATTTACCTATTGCTCTTGTGTTGATCAGATCATCCAGTGTGCTGACATGGATGCCTTTCTTTTGAAGGTCGTGGAGACTTGCCATCAACTCCACTTGGTCTCTTCCTAGTCGATTCAACTTCACCACCACCAACTCATCACCTTTATCGATTGCTGCCAAAGCAACTTGCAGTTTTGGCCTGTCCACTTTTTTCACCCTTGTGTTGATGGTCTCGTGAAAGGCAAGACAGCATTCTGCTTCATTTACTGCTTCAGCTTGATGATCGGCGCGCTGACATGAAGTGCTTGCTGGGGGGTCTTTGCCTAAGCGCTTGATGTCAATTAAAGAGATCGCTTTTACTTGCTGACGCTTTGCTTCCGACTGCTCAGGACTGATTGCGGAGCCCTATGACGCAGATACTTAGAAAATGAGGCCTGTACTTGAGGGCATACGATGCGATGCTCTATTTCATGCTTGACCCTAAGGCTCTTATGGGGGGGTAGAACCTGTTGCGGTGAAAGAGGCAGCATTTAATGCGGGTTGAGCTCTCTTGTCACCAATGAGCTGGTCGTGATCGTTGAGGCAAAGGCGCTTGCTAAGCGGATTGCCGTTTCTTCTTTTGGGGGCCTGCTTGCTTTTTGGAGAGTCAGAACATTGGCTCATTGGGCGATTGTTGCCATATGAGGGTATTGGACATACTGGTGGAGGGTGATGTGCCCTTGACGAGCCCGAACAGGCCTTGCTAGTACTGGCGTACTCTCGTCGTGGCCTTGGGGTGTGTCAGAAACATAAAAGTTGCTCCTGAGCTTGATGCTGCAGCTGAGGTGGAAGGTTGGGAGTATTTCGACTGCGGAGCACTTGAATGTTCACGCTCTGGTGCCGTTTGCATGACCTGTGACAACTTCCGTTATGCCTGTGCCAAGCAGTGCATCACCCTGTTGATTTGCCCTGTCCATCAAAAACTCATCAATCAAGGGGAGCATCTCAACATGCGATGCAAGCAGTGGATTAAGCGAAGAGAGTTGGTGGTGGGGTGTGCGCAGGAGCTTGCCTAGATTTTGATACTTGGCTGAAAAGACCAGTTTTTTAGCTGTAAAGCAAATGAATAGTTCAATCCTTGCTGATTCCGTGATCGTTCTCATTTTTGCTTGCCTTAGCTTTCTTTGAGGGGCAGTCCAAATCCTCTCCATTTTCAGAAAGGCGTCAGCTTGGTCTACTCACAGTCTTGATGCAGTCCTAATTGCCCTGCTTACGATCTCCACTTCTCTGCTTAAGCCATTGACGATGCGATTAAGGCATTAGTAGTACTGGTGTCCTTAAGGGAAGGTTCTGCAGAGCGGGTCACAAGTAATCCAAAGAGGTGGGGTTATAGGATATTGATTCCTTCAGCGTCATCCAGTGGCAGAGAAAAAAGCAGTGGCAGAAAAAAAAGGACAGGAGTTAGCGACTGTCTCCGTGTATTTGAATACAGGCATAGTTGCAGGTATCTTCGCGGTTGGATTCCTCGTTTCAGCGGTTCTGTTTGCTGCTATCACCTTGATTGCAAGGGCGGTTGTGTAAGTGACACGAGCGACAATTAAAGAGAGAGTCATAGAGGTGGTCGATTTTGTGACGACCGAATCACCCTATCGATCAGCAACACAGGTATGGATCAATGACTATGTGTCTTTTCAGTTGGGCTCATCGTCAGATCAATCTTTGAAGGAAAGAGATGAGTTGCTAACCATGTCTATTTATTGGAATACAGGAATAGGGGCAATTATCTTTGGTGTTGGTTTTCTAGTTACAACACTCTTGCTTGCAGGTGTGTCTTTGATTGCATGGTGATCTGAAGGGGGTAGAGCTCAGTCCATGATCTTTGTTTTTTCCTGCAAAGCATGAGGCCCTTCCTCTGGGTCTTCGTTTGGATTGGTGAGCTGCCCACTTCCACCTGGATCAGTCTGGACAAAGCAATCCAATTTCACCAAGGTAAATTCATCGCTGTTAAGGAGTGACTGAAGTGCTGTTTGGAATATTGATCTGATCTTGCTCTACCATCCTGGTGGTTTTTTGGAAGACCTAAAGCTGCTTTGAGCTCGAAGAGCCTAGTGTTTGCTTAATCATCACTGATTCAATGGCAAAGGAAAACGGCAAGGGCAAGAAGTCCAAGAAATCCAAGAAATGCGCGAGCTCCTCCGGTAGTAGGCGGATCCTTTGGTATGCATTTGGGGCTGGAGGTTTAGCCGCCAGGTGGATAGCAGCATTTGCTCTTTTGGCAATTGCGATCAAGTTGTATCCGCTGAAGCAGGAAGCAAAGTTTTTTAATGCCTGTATTGAAGAGACAAGGAACAGCGGTAAGAGCGTCTCTGCAGCAGTTCGTTTCTGCAATGGAGGCACCTGAGGGAGGGGTTGCTTTGTTTGCTGAAGCTTGGATTTCGCCTTGCTTGAAATTGCTTGTCAGTCTGAGGTCGTAGATGCCCAAGAATTAGTCGCGGGTTTAAGGGCGTCCGTTGAGGGTGTTCTTTTTAACCTTGATGCCGAAAAACTGCTTCCCTCTTGGGAGGGGGGCACCTTTTGTCTAGGCTGAGTGAATAGGAGAATGACCTCGATGCCACGCCGTACTGCTGCCATTGCCGTAGGTGTTGCCACAGCTGCTGTCACGGCTGTTGGCTTGTCTTTCTTGCGGGTAGGAAAACCCCTGGTGATTGTTTCTGCGGCTGTTGTGGGAGTTGCCGGGGTGGCGGTCTCAGCAAGAAGGGAGGGGGAAGAGAATGATGCAAATACTTATATTAAAAGCGGCAATGCTAAATATGAGGTTGGTAATTATCAAGGATCAATTGAAGATTTTAGCAAGGCATTAATCATTAATCCTCAATATGCTCTTGCATATTATAATCGTGGTAATGCCAAGGATGAACTAGAGGATTACAAAGGTGCTATTGCTGATTACAGCAAGGCTCTAGAAATTGACGCCAGGCATGCTGTTGCATACAACAACCGCGGTGTTGCAAACAGGAAGTCAGGTGACAATCGAGCGGCAATTGCTGATTACAATAAGGCGCTAGAGATTGATTCTCAACTTGCGGTTGCTTACCTGAATCGTGGAATTTCAAAAGAGAATGATGGCAACCTAACAGGTGCTTGTGCTGATTGGAGAGAGGCCTCCGCATTGGGTGATGAAATTGCTGCTAAGTGGGTGAAAGAGTCATGCCGCTAAATTAGGTTCTTGCTGTCTACGCAATGCAATGTGGGAGCAAGGTTGGTTCACTTTTTTGCTTATCAAGCTTGAAATTTTCCAAGTCTTCACTTTGTCAAACTGCATGGATGCTCTTTTGCACTCTCTCTTGTAAAATGAAGTTGTTAATTCTGGATTAGGGCATAATGAATCAACCCTTTCCATATGCCCAATACCCTTCTGCTAATTGAGGTTCTTCTGCTTCTGCTGAGCCCACTTAAGCGCTTTCTTTGCTGTTTTGAAATGATCATTGCTGTTCTCTGACTGCTAAAGGGGCAAACCTTTCCCTTCACTACAGCTACAACGAGCCGGATTTGGCCTTAGCTCTTCTTGTGGTGCGCTGGATAGACAAGCTTGCAGGTAAGTTCGCTAGCCAATCAGATGGCTCCTCGCCTTGATGTTGCTCGCTCTTGCTGGTCTCTCACAGTTGGGCCTCTCCGGTCAGGATCTCTCCACTCATGGCTCGCGCCCTGCAACGGAGTTTTTTCAAAGAGAGCTCACAATCACCTTTTACCGGCCAGGCTTGTGGCAGTCCTTCAGCAACCCCTCGTCCATCAAACTTGCTTTCTGCCACGCTGCTCACCACGGCTGTCCATTGGTTCTCCTTCAGGCTGCAGCTGCCTGATATACAGCGCAATGGGATGGTCTGCCCCGGCGCGTTGGCGACAAAGGTGAGATGACGGCTGGATCCGTGCACTTCGCCTCGGCCGATGAAGCGTACCCCGGTAACTGTCGCAGTCTTGCGATCCATCTGAACAACATGGCAAGTCTGCAGAGAGCCGCTCCCCAATCTGTATTTACATTTGCTGGTAATCGTTTCAAAGCGACCGATAGCTTGGAGTGGATCGGCGATCGAACTTGTTCCAGCAACCAGAGACAGGCTGATCAGCACGAGGGGAACAATCGGAGTGCGCATCTATTTAATAGTCGCTATCAGCTACACACATTCCCAGGCAACGTATGCCATTGATTGCGGTTCGCCGACAGTGGTTGCAAAGGACATCCCCATTCTCTGGGGTGTCAACCGCTTTGGCCTCCTTTCCCCTTAGAGGGTTTCTGGAGTGAAATGGATCAGATGATTTGCCGGTTCTCGTCATGGTCGCGAGGATGGCGATTTGCCTCGATTTTGTGATCATGCCCCTTTAGAAGGGAGTGCTGGGGAAACAGGAGTGGGCCCAAGCATCTCAACCTTGACGTTGCAAGTTCTAGAGTCTTTTGATTAGTTCAGTTGGCAGTACTTAGCCACATGGCGGCAATCCATTTTGAGTGATTAACCCCGATTAGGCGCTGGTTGAGCTGGGAAGATTTGGATCAGGTGTCACCACGACCGGAAGACTGGTTGCAGTAGAGCGGATGGGGACCACCTTGACGGGTGCTTCTGGAGCAATGCCGGAATCCAGGTTCTCAAGTTCGCATGCTGCCAATGCTTCTTGAAGCAGTGAATCAAAAGTTGCTCCAGGCAAGCGGTGGCGTGAGATCTCGAGGAAAGTGCGAGGCAGAGATTCAGCGGCCGCCTTTCGTAGGGCTGGATTGCTGAGGCGATGTTCTTGCTCACCTTGGATGGCTCGGATGAAGCGACGAGTCACATCTCGTTTGGTGGATGCCTTGATGAAGGTGTCGCTATCACCGAAACCGTTGTGTGTTTCGCGTTCGAGATCGCTGATGCGACGCTCCAGGCTTTCAAGAACTTCCTCAGCTTCTTTGCAGATGTGTACCAGTTGCCCGTCAGAGAGATTGGGTAGGTCTGCCACATAAACCTTGCCGTGGTCCCTCAGGGCTAAAAAAGTTGGCCTGGGACCCTGACCCTGCCGGTGGGGGGCATTGCGATCGTCGTAATCACTGTTGATCTGCCGTCGTGGAGGCACAGGGCCTGCTGAGCTACGGCGACGCGTTATGCGCTGGGGGCTATCAAAGGGCATTGGATTTAAGTGAGATCTGACGACGCTGTTGCCGAAATATTCTCTCGGCTTGCATAGGTAAATATTACTTGAATGCGTGTCTTAAGATCGGCTCGAGAATAGGCTCGTACAAGTCCGATGTAATTAGTTAGAGAGATCTTGCGATTCAAGAGCCCTTGCGATGCAATGCTTTAGGTGGGTAGCCCTCGTAATCTCTCCTCGGTTGAGGGAGAGGCAGTTTCGATTTGACCAATAGGCCAAGCTTGAAGAGCTTGTTCATTGCAAACCTGCAGGGCATCATTTACTGCTTCTTCTGCGACCACTAGGCAGAAACCCACTCCAAGATTGAATGTGTGCCAGAGGTCATGCTCTGGAATCTGGCCAGCATCTTGGAGCCATTGAAACAGTTCTGGTCTGGTCCAGCTGCTTGGATCTATGACGGTAACAAGGCCTTTTGGACAACATCGGGGAAGATTCTCTGGTAGGCCTCCACCGGTGATATGTGCCATGCCGTGGAGTGGAACTTTTGCAGCTAGGAGATTTTTTACCAGTTGGCCGTAAAGGGTGGTAGGGGTTAGCAGGCTTTCGATTAGAGGTTTGTTGTCGCATCCGAAGCGAGTGTTCTTATTGGCCTCAGTAAGGGCGAGCACTTTGCGCACCAGACTGAACCCGTTGCTATGAACGCCACTGCTGGCCACACCGATAATCTGATCTCCAGGCTTGATCTTGCGACCGTCAATCATCTCGTCTTCTTCTACCACTGCTACGCAAAAGCCGGCTAGGTCGTAGCAACCTGGGTTGTAAAACCCAGGCATCTCGGCTGTTTCTCCTCCTAGTAGGGCGCAGCCGCTGCGGCGACATCCCTCTGCGATTCCCTCCACAACTTGTGCCATGGCCTCTGGACTGAGGGTTCCGGTGGCGATGTAGTCGAGGAAAAAGAGGGGTTCAGCGGCACTGGTGATGACGTCGTTGACACACATTCCAACCAGGTCCAGCCCTACTCCGTAGTGAGCTTGATGTTGCTGAGCTAGTTCGAGCTTGGTGCCGACCCCATCAGTTCCTGCGACAAGCAGAGGCTTGTTTAGCCCTGCTGGGAGGCGTATTAAGCCTCCAAACCCTCCCAGGCCACCGATTACCTCTGGGCGGTGGGTGGCTTCGACGCTAGATCTGATCCTCTCGATGAATGCCCTACCGGCTTGGACGTCAACGCCCGCGGTCTTGTAGTCCATGGTTTCGACTGGCCCTCTCTAGATCCTCCTCTGCCGCCCTCCATTTAGCCAATGTCACGATTGTCCTGTCTTGCATTAGCTGGGCCTCTGCATGGCATCAGTGCGGCTGATCAGCGCGGCATTGCTGTGGCCCTTGCAAGTCCAGTGAGGATCTGTTATTTACCTGGTTAAAGTTGCATCAATCTGACGAGGAGGTGTTGTTCGAGCTCTCCTAAAGAGAGGATGTAATTCGTACGGTTTGGGTGAACTTTGGTTGGCTTAAGGACGTATTCCTGCTGGGGATGATTTTTTCTCCTCATTCAAGTGTCGTCTGCTAGTAATGAGATTTTCCGTTTCGCTTCTTGTTCTTGCTGGTGTTTGCTCCAGCAGTGCTGCACTGTTACCAGCCTTTGCCCTTGATCTTGACCTCGACAAAAAGGTCACCAGGGAACAGGTCAAGAAAGCCCTGCTTGAACGAATCTCGCTTCTGGCGACGCCTTTGTCTGCCAATCAAGGCAGCTCAGATCAAGGCAGTGCTGATGTCGTTACTGGTTTAACTGTTGATTCAGTTGTTGAGACACCACCAGCGTTACCAATCGTTCCAGTTGCCAAGCTCAACAGACCTGTCAAGCCAACTCCCACTGTTGTTCAAGTGAGCACTGGCGAAGCAAGCTGGTACGGCCCGGGCTTCTTCGGAAACCGAACTGCAAGTGGTGAAGTTTTCAGGCCAGGCACGATGACAGCGGCTCATCGCAGTTTGCCCTTTGGTACCAAGGTAAGGGTTACCAACCTATGGAACGATCGTTCTGCTGTTGTGATAATCAACGATCGCGGCCCTTTTATCGCTCATCGAGTCATCGACCTTGCTCATGGTGCTGCCCATGAGCTTGGTTTGGTATCGAGTGGTATTGCCCAAGTGCGTCTTGAGGTGCTGCGCTGAGTTTTTCTGTTCTCAGTTCAGCGGCTGAGTTGCATCGATGGCGTAAGCATCAGCAGTCTTCGGTTCATTTGGTACCCACCATGGGCGCTTTGCACCGCGGTCATAGCCAGCTGATCAAGTCAGTTCAAGGATTTGGCAGCGTTCAACCAGCCGCTGTGTTGGTGAGTGTTTTCGTGAATCCTTTGCAGTTTGGACCTGCTGAAGATTTCGATAGTTATCCTCGTGATCTTGAGGCCGACTGTGAGTTGGCATCAAGATCAGGTGCTTCTGCACTCTGGGCTCCTTCAGTTGATCAGGTTTTTCCTGGGGGGGCTTCTTCCCAGTTCAGGATCCAGGTTCCTTCTCAGCTTCAGGCACATTTGTGTGGGGCGAGTAGGCCCGGTCACTTTGATGGTGTGGTCACGGTGGTGGCTCGCCTTTTGGCTCTCGTTCGGCCAGAGGTGCTTGTGCTTGGCGAAAAGGATTGGCAGCAATTGGTGATCCTGCGCCATTTGGTTGCCCAGTTGGGTTTGCCGGTGCGGGTGTATGGGGTCGCCACAGTGCGGGATGACGATGGACTGGCTTGTAGTTCCCGTAATCGTTACCTCATGACTCAACAGCGCCAGCAGGCGTTGGCCTTGCCTCAGCTACTGGACCGTGCTGCTCGGGAGTCTCAGGATGGACGAGCAGTTGACCTTGCTGGGCTCCGGTCCGCATGGGAGCAACTTGGCTTGGAGGTTGAGTATGTAGAAACGGTAGATGCTTTTAACCTGCAGCCTTTGCATGCTGGCCGGAAGCTTTGCCTTCTGGCTGCGGCTGTGCGTTGCGGGGGGACTCGTCTGATCGATCACACTTTTCTGATGACTCGTCAGCCAATCGTTGCTATAGACGGACCTGCCGGTGCTGGTAAGAGCACCGTGACACGAGCCTTTGCGGAACGGCTGGGCCTGCTCTATCTCGATACGGGGGCCATGTATCGGGCTGTCACTTGGTTGACCCAGCAACATGATGTTGATCCGCACGACCCTGTGGCAGTCAAAACCATCCTTGAGAATCTTGAGCTTGAGCTTGAGTCATCTCAATCAGGACCACAGAGGGTTCGGATCAATGGTCACGACGTAACAGAGGCGATCAGATCGCCGGAAGTTACGACCTCGGTGTCAGTGGTTGCTGCTCACGGCTGTGTTCGTAAGGCTTTAACGACTCAGCAACAGAGGCTGGGTTTACGAGGAGGTTTGGTTGCTGAAGGACGGGATATCGGTACGGCCGTTTTCCCAGATGCTGAGTTGAAGGTGTTCCTTACCGCCAGCCCGGCGGAACGTGCCAGGCGTCGTGCTCTGGATCTGGACAATCGTGGTTTCCCGGTTCCTGATCTAGCTGAGTTGGAAACACAAATCGAGGAACGTGATCGAATGGATAGCACCCGCGAGGTTGCTCCTTTGCGGCAAGCTGAAGATGCCACTGAGTTGATCAGTGACGGCATGTCGATTGAGGAGGTGATTCAGGTCCTGATGGATCTTTTTCGCGTGCAGGTCCCCGAGGAGGTTTGGCCTACACCTGGGAGTTGAGTTCAACCAGCAGGCCTTCACAGGCGTCTTCAAGCAGATCGAGCACTTTCTCGAAGCCTGCATCTCCTCCGTAATAAGGGTCTGGGACCTCCTCAAGTGATGTTTTGGTGGCATAGCTGAGCATGGGCTCGATCCTGGCTGTTGCCATGGGGCCTACTTCACTGGCCAGGCTCTGAACAGTCGCCAAATTATCTGCGTCCATGGTCAGGATTAGATCAAAAGTCTGCAGATCCGCCAGGGTGATCTGTCGCGCTCGGCTGGGGAGAAGGATCCCTCGTTGCTGGGCAGCACTACGCATGCGCGAATCCGCTGGCCTGCCCACGTGCCATCCACCGGTGCCGGCCGAATCCACTACGAAGTGCTTCTCCATGTCTTGTCTTTTTAGTTGATGCAGGAAAACCCCTTCTGCAGCGGGGGAGCGACAGATGTTGCCGAGGCAAACGAACAGCAGCCGATGATTCATTCAGACTCCAAGCGTTGCGGGATGAGAGTGAATTGTTTTGCACACCACGGAGGCATCTTTGGCTGAACTTACAAGCACCTTGAAGTCTATTGATGCCTTGCCTTAGCTCATGTTTCTTGAGTTGAAGTCAACCATGCACAAAAGAATCTCGCTTTCCAATGAGTTTATCTGCAACTTTGGAGGGTCTTGGTCAGAGAGCTCTTAGAGGTCAAAAAGAACGTTATGGATATAAGACTCGGTCCATTGGCTGCCGTGGAAGCGGGCCAACATGGCTCTTGCTGGATCCTTTTTCGCTCTGTAGCTCATGTATCGCTTTTGACCTTCCAGCAGCTTGACGGCACGTTGAGGGGAGACCTCCTCTGCTATTTCGACAAGATCTAAGTAAAGGTTTAGGTAGTCTCTAAATGCCGGCATGATGACTTCATCGATCAGCTGTTTTCCTTCACTGCCCAGGGGTAGGCGAGTCCAGAGAAAACCTGGTGAAAAGTAAGGTTTAGCTTCTTCTGGTATCGGCCCTCCCTCAGGGAGGCGAACTCTCCAGTGTTCAAAGATTGGGATCAGTTGTTCCCAGACTTGTTTGGTATGGCGTTCGTCATTTGTGATTGCTGGCTGTAAGTCCAGTGCTAATAGGTGCCCAGATGGAAGTGTTACTAAGTCTGCACCGAAGAAGGGAAGATCGAAGGTGTGATAGGGGTTTATCACGAAATTCAATACCGAGGCTGAACTGCCGGCTTCCACGCACGCGGCTCGCACCTGTCTGAACTTTTTAGTTCTGCAAGCCCAGGTGCATGTTGACACCTTGATGGGTTGAGATTTAGAGCCTGTATTCCCTTCTCTTTGCAGGAACTCTGGAGCCACTGGGTATGGCTCAAGCTTCAGTGGTATTAAAGCGTTGATGGCATGGCAGAGGAACGGTGCCCATCGCCATTCGGGCATCCTGACTGGATCAAGGCTGCTTAGGCGTAAGGGGTTCATCGAGATGGGTCATAGTCTGCGTCTGCCGGCGGAGATGAATCCGGCTTAGTGCTGGCAGGAAACAGGAATTCGTGTAGGAAGCGATCAGACCATGCCTTGCCGAAATGACTGGTAAACAAGCCGTGGGCTGGATCCCGCTCAGCGCTGTAAATGTCATAAGCGATCTGCAGTTGTTTGACTTCGGTCGCCGGTATGAGGGAGGCCTTATCGCTGTTTTGTTGGTGAAGCTCCCAGTAACAGTGCAGGAAAGCGTTGAACGCTTCAGGTAAGAAGTTGGTGGCTTTTTCGGCGCCGCCTCTGCAGAAAAGTAACCAGGGGGAGAAGTATTGATTGGGATCGAACAAACGCATCGTTTCCTCTCCATTCAGTTCAGGGAAACGATTTTGGAGGGCTTTGAGTCCCTGGAAGTGGCGCTTTAAGTAGGACTGATCTTGAATCAGGGGTTGGAAGTCAAGGATCGCTACTAGTTTTTGTCTCTTCCCAAACCACAACAGGTCCAATCCCATCAATGGCTGATCAATGTTGTAGTCCGGATAGGCCACTGAGTTGAGGACCTGAAGGCTTTCCCCTGCATCGAGTCGCGAGACCCTCCAGCGACGGAACCCTGGTACCTGCCAAAGCCAACTTCGAATCAAGCTGTTTTTTTTCTCGTTTCGACATTCACTAAGACCATCAGGAACTGCTGCACTTTCTCCGCCTTGTATTCGGATGCTGGAGTGCAGTTTCTCAAGTAATGGGTCAAACATCTAAATGTGACCCCTCACTTCTTTGGGCTGAGTTGAAGATTTTTTCAATATCAGTGGCTTGATGCTTCATGGCACGTTTGATGAATAGGCCAATCACAAACCCAGATCGTTCGGTCTTCAGAGTGGTCTTATAGGGACTGGTGATCGCAAGCATTTCATCCTCATCCAGGTTGTAAGTGTTGACCAGTTGAAGGTGTTGATTCTCCGTCAACCTCTTGCTTTCTTCTCAGGCCACCGCATCTTCGGTGCTGCCGCCTCGCTGGCGG
>MPMF02020860.1_pt1 | contig 12782 bp, 14 predicted proteins | sample 1617271 | NCBI WGS metagenome assembly MPMF02 (sample SAMN05944812, study PRJNA350692) | marine metagenome | biome: marine; feature: ODZ; material: water; isolation source: 120 m water sample prefiltered with 30 um filter, filtered on to 0.2 um... | place: Pacific Ocean | collected 2012-04-09... | reverse complement strand
TCTGCTTGGGCTTTAGGATCACCGTCACCAAGCGTGATCGATTCCAATGTTTCCGAGAGGCTTTGGCGAGTTGGCCTGCTAGCTCGATCTGGGTCAGGACAACCAAGCGGTGGTGGAACGTCAACTTGTTGCGCCAGTTTGTTGTCTTCGCCCCAGCGGTATCGCAAGCCGACAAGGTATGCATTGCTGCCTTCTTTGACACCGCTATAGGTGCCGAACGCTCCTGAGCGGTGGTGAATGCGTCCAACAAGGGATAGTTGTTGTGAGACGGCCGCTTCAAGCTCAAAACTTAGATAATTGAGTAATTGTGCGTAGTTCTCTCGGTATGTGCGCTCATAGTTGCTATTGGCTGTGTTGTAGCTGATTCCCTCGATCACGCCAAAACTTAACCACGGTTGCACCCATAGGCGTGCCCCGATTCCCAGTACACCTTCGCCAAAACTCTGAGCGGGTGTATCTGCATATGGCGCTGATTGATTGAATTCTCCTCCAGCTTGTTTGTTGGCATGGTGGCCAAAGAAATCCGCCTCAAGCTCAAGTGCAAAGGGTCCGGCGCGATGGATTCTTTTTTGTAGACCCAGGCCTAAAAGATATTCCGGCCGCATGCGGCCATTGAATAGAAAGGTGTCTCCAAAATTGGAGTCAATCATTTGGCCTCCCCAGGCTGTTACAGCCCAGGGATGGGGATGCCAGTCAGGGATTGACGGCAGCACCGGCGGGCAGGCCATGCCTGGTTGATTGTTTTCGTCTTGTCGAGATGTCTCGGACGATTGCGGTGGCTGATCTAGCTGTACCCATTGATTGTTTTGGGCAAGCTTTTGATTCCAGATCGTTGTTGAAGCGGTCTGGTTGCTGATAGCTCCAGCCGTGGTGCTGTTCAACTCAACGTCTAAAGCTGTGGGGAATCCGAGGCTTTCGCTTTCTTGTGTAGGTAGGCGCGTCCATGGCCCTGAGGTGCCCTTAGGAGTTTGATTAGTTACTTGAGAATTAGCTTTGAGATCGCTCGCTGCGGTATCGAGATCTAGAACGCCATAAACGTCCTCTAGTTCCCCTTCTTTTTGAATCAGGCTGTAACGCAGGGAACTGGCTTGGAAGTACTGAGATCCCTTGCGGAAACGAACACTCCCCCTTGCATAAAGAGTGTTGAAGCCGTTGTCGAACTCAATGCGATCTGCATTAAGGACGCCTCCATTGAGAATGGCCTTGACGCTACCTTCAGCGATAAAACGCTTTTGCCGGGCGTCATAGCGTTGGCGGTTAGCCCGAAGTTGGAGCTCTCGGGGAGGTTCGGGAAGGCTGGGCTGTCGTTGAAGGCCTGTTGATTGCCCCAGCTGCCGCGCTGGTATTGCTATGGGAGCAGCTTGGGTGGGCGAGGAGGTCTCTTCTTTGTATGAGTCGCTTGACTGAGAATTGACTTCAGCAGGGATTAACCCTGTCGCAAGTAAGAGTCCAACGAGAAGGGTTGGGGGACTTTTCGCCGCCAATAGACTTCAGCTGGGGCTGCTGATCTTGCCACAATTGATGGAAGATCTGAGCAGGCCTCAGTCCAGTGTGTTGCGTGACCCGAGAAGTTTCGCTTGCAAAGGTTTTCAGTCTTCGAGATCCTTACGGGCTGGTGTCCTCGAAGGATCGCTGGCCAAGAAGCCGAAGACGAAAACCGCAATGAAGAAGAAGACGACCGAGTAAACGGAGAGCTTGAGGGCGAGCATGGAGAGACCGTTCAGCTTCTAGTACATCGATGACATCTTATGGGGCATAGAGGACACTTAGGGATGCAGGAGCAGCTTCAAGCCCGACGATTGGCGTGGATTGAAACTTTTCGAAGTCGCTCTCGGTGGGATCTCAAGCCAGGTTGGTATCGCGCAGGGGATCGTGATCGGCTTTCTCTGCTTCACGATGATTGGGCTCAAACCCATCGGCCCGACTGGGTTGATAGGGGTTTATTGGTCTGGCCTCGAGGCGGAGTATGGCTGCAATTGCAGCAGGAGATCCTTTGTCCTGAAGACTGGCGACAAGCTCAAGCCAGTTGTTTGCGGCTGGTCTTGGGTTGGTGGGCTGATCAGATGCGGTTGTGGGTGGATGGTGTTTTGGTGCATGAGGGGGATCTGTTCGATACCAGTTGTCGTTGGAGCCTTCCTGAATCGATCCGTTTGGAGCGACCTTTAACACTGTTGCTGGAGTTGAGGAGTCCTAGCCATGACGATGGCGCGTTGATCAACAGCGAGTTGGTGCTGGAACCCAGGGCCGGTGCAGTGGATCCAGATCAGGTTCTGCTGCCTGAAGCGCTGGCGCTCTATTTAGAGGCGGGAGAGCTGTTGCCGGAGGCTTGGCTTGAGCTGGATCCGCACAGTCAGGAGGCAACCGTGGCTGTCGACCAGCAACTACGCAATGCAACGCGGCAGCCGGGGCTGATCCATTGGACCGGCCATGCCCATCTTGATTTGGCCTGGCTGTGGTCAGTGGCTGACACTTGGCAGGCGGCAGAGCGCACGTTCCGCTCTGTGCTGCACCTGATGCAGCGATTTCCTGATTTCCATTTCAGCCACTCCTCGCCTGCTCTCTATCAGTGGGTTGAACATCACCGTCCAACTCTTTTTGCTGCGCTTCAGGATGCAAGTCGGGCAGGTCGTTGGGAGCCGATCAATGGCCCTTGGGTCGAGACTGATTGTGTGCTGGTGAGCACTGCTTCGCTTTGGCGACAGTTCACGCTTGGACAGCAGTACAGCCGATCAGCATTTCCGGAGTGGTCCCATCAGTTGGCCTGGCTTCCAGACAGCTTTGGCTTTGCCGCTGGATTGCCAGCGGTAGCTACCCAGACAGGAATCCGTTGGTTCTGCACCCATAAACTGGCCTGGAATGCCAGTAATCCCTTCCCGCATCGACTGTTTCGTTGGTGCAGTCGTGGTCAGGCTGAGGTGCTAGCGCTGATGCTTCCGCCAATTGGCACTGATGGGAATCCGATGGCCATGCTTCGCGAGCAGCGGTCTTGGCAGGCGTCTACCGCTGTTGAAGAGGCTTTGTGGGTTCCGGGAGTTGGCGACCATGGAGGTGGTCCCACTGCGGAAATGCTGGAGCAGCTGCAGCTTTGGGAGGATCATCCTCAGGCTTTGCCCCAGAGGCCGGGCACAGTAAGGTCTTATCTTGCGACACTTGAAGCTCATATTGAGACTTTGCCGGTGTGGCGTGATGAGCTCTATTTGGAGCTTCATCGCGGTTGTGCGACGACCCGTCCCGATCAGAAGCGTCAAAACCGCCACCTTGAAAGGCTTTTGAGGGAAGCAGACCTGGCTATAGCTTTGCTGGCTTGCCATCTTGGCGATAGGACTGACGTTCCTGGCACCTCGGTATCTTCATTGCCAGATTGGCGGCCTTTGCTCTTTCAGCAATTTCACGACATCCTTCCAGGCACATCGATCCCTGAAGTGTTTGAGCAGGCTGAGCCGGTCTGGCGATCGTCATGTCGTGAGTCAAGGCGGAGCCGCGATCAGCATTTGCAGCAGCTTTTGCGCAGTGGGGTCTCCTGCTGCGATCGATTCGATCCAGAGTCTTCCTGGGGGGCCTGGGTCTGGATGGCTCTACAGCCACTACAGCGTTGGTCGCCCGTGCTGAGATTGCCCCGAGATCAATGGGGCAGCGCAGATGGGAGGCTTCCATGCCAAGAGGCCAAGGGAGGCGGAACCTGGGTGCAGTTGCCTGTGCAGCAAGGGGTGACAGCAGTTCCGCTTCAACGTTGTGTCGGTAAGGCCTTAGATGGTGCTGATGGTTTACCTGTTCGTGGGGCTGTGCAGATTCAGCCCCTTGATGAAGGCGGTTGGCGGATTGGCAATGGCCTGTTGGAAGCTGATTTTGGTGCCGAAGGCTTGCAGCAACTCTGGGATCGGAACGGGACACCTCAGTTGGCAGGCCCTCTGATCTGGGGTCTTTTTCGCGATCGTGGCGAATTTTGGGATGCCTGGGATCTGGCGGCCGATTATCGCCAGTATCCGTTGGCTCTGAACTGGAATGGTTCGATGCAGCTTGTGGAGCGCGGACCGCTTGTAGCGCGCTTGGTCTTTCGAGGTTGGGCCGGGAGCAGTGCTCTGCGCCTTGATATGCAGCTGAGAGCTGATTGCCCCTGGCTCGAGCTGCGTCTAGGCGTGGATTGGCGTCAAAGTCATGAGTTACTGCGTTTGGAGGTTCCCCTGGCTTGCTCAGCGGTGCGATGGGCGGCGGATACCAGCGGTGGAGTCATTGAACGGCCTGCTGAGGCTATGACTGCTAGAGAAAAAGCACGCTGGGAGGTCCCTGTGATCTCCTGGTTGGCGAGCGAGTCCGCGGCGCCAGGTGGTGGCCTTGCGGTGTTATTGGATGGCCCTCAGGGTGTGCAGGTGTGCCCAGACAGGCTTGGTGTTTCTCTGCTTAGAGGGGCTACCTGGCCAGATCCCTCTGCTGATCGGGGTTGGCATCGTCAGCGATTGGCACTGATGTCTGTTCCTGATGGCTGGAGTCGGGAGGCTGTCCCTCAGGCAGCATTGGCTTTTCGAGAGCCGGGGTGGTTGGGTCCTTCTGATCTCAAGGTGTCATGGCCAGGATTGCCGTCGCTGCCTTCAAAGCTGGTTCCATTGGCTGTGACGTATGCCGAAGTAAGGCAGCTGAAGATCAGCGTGCTTAATGCCGGTGCAACACGTCAGCCTTGGTCCGTAGGCAAGACTTGGCGGGTTGGTAGCGCTCACGAGTCCTGTCTCGGCGAAGCGGTAGAGCTGAAGCCTGGAGAGTTGGCTGAACTATTGCTTGAGCGTGTCGATTGATGTGATCTTCAGTCTTCGTGTTCTTCAAAGGGGTCTTCGAGTTCTTTTGAGGGAGGACCAAAAGCTGTGTAGAGACCGTATCCGGTCAGCCCGAAGGTGATGGTGACCATGGCAATGAGCAGGGAGTAGGTCTCGGAGGAGGAGTTTTCCATCACATCTCTCGACAGGATTAGTCCGTATGCGGACTATGACCATTACAGTAGGCATGCTTAATCACCATCCGAGACCGAAGCTCCGTTATGGCTCAAAGCACCCGTCTGGGAAATCTGATCAAATCTCTACCCGGCTACGCCCCTGGCAAAGTAGTGCCAGGTTGGGGAACTACCCCAGTGATGGCTGGGATCGGCTTCATGTTGCTGATTTTCATGGTGACCATCTTGCAGATCTACAACCAGTCGCTTCTCCTCCAAAGCATCAGCTTTGAATAGATAGTCCTCGCCTCTGCTGGGCTGAGGTTCGCCTATGAATGTGTTTGGCATCGGTCTCCCCGAGATGGCGGTTATCGGCGCCATAGCATTGCTTGTATTTGGACCTAAACGACTTCCAGAGTTTGGTCGCACCCTTGGGAAAACCTTGAAAGGTTTTCAGGCAGCCTCAAAGGAATTCGAGCGCGAGATTCATAAAACGATGGCAGAACCTGAGTCCATTGAACAGGCTGCGACTGAAGAGTCCACTCAGCAAGATTCCAATGCAATAAGTGAATCCCCTCAGGAGGCTAAAAACCCTCCCGCCAGCTGAGAGTGGTATGAGGCCGGGTCGTTTACGTCTATTGGTAGGCCTAGGTAATCCAGGGTCAAAGTATGTCGGTACCCGTCACAACATCGGCTTCATGGCCCTCGATAAGTTGGCTGGGCAGAAGTCAGTCAGTTTCCGGCCGCAAACAAAGTTCCATGGACTGATGGCGGAAGTCGGGGTTGGGACAGAGAGGCTTCGATTGCTGATGCCTCAGACTTATATGAATGAAAGCGGTCGGGCGATTCGTGCAGCCATCGATTGGTTTGGCTTGGAGGTTGATCAGTTGCTGGTGCTTGTAGATGACATGGATTTGCCTTTGGGTCGACTGCGGCTGCGCGCCCAGGGAAGTGCAGGAGGTCACAATGGTTTGCGCAGCGCGATTCAACATCTGGGGACCCAGGATTTTTGTCGTCTGCGCATCGGGATCGGTGCTCCAGGTTGTACCTCTGAGGAACGTAGAGCTCGAACGGTCTCGCATGTGCTCGGGGTGTTTAGTCGGCAGGAGAGCCTCCTGGTCGATCAAGTGCTTGATGAGGTGCTGATGGGTTTGGATCTGATTCAATGCCTTGGGTTGGAACGGGCAGGTAATCGTCTCAATGCTTTTCAACCGGAGGGTTGTTCTGCCTGCTGATGAGTCATTTGCCTGTCACCACGGCTCGCCTCTGTGTACACCGGCAAAGCTTTGCCGACCAGCGCTTGGATGGCGAGGTCTCGGCTGGGGGGTTTCAGTGGCAGTTCAGCTGGGCTTTCGATCGGGGTGAACTGAGAGTGGAACCCTCTCTTGGGCGAGCACTTATTGAGGATGCTTTACTGCGCTTCCTCGTTAAGGCTGACTACCACCTTGAGCCTGGTGGGGATTATCTGTTCACTGTTAGGGCCCGATTCTGAAGTTGGGTGGTCCGGGCCAAAGGAGTTGTTGCCCGAGGTGGTCTTCAAGCAAAACCATGGCGGCTATGGCGTCCAGATGATGGGGAGGCAGGATCATTCCTCGGGGTAGCCAGCGGCGCCAGTTGCTTGGGGGCCATAGCTCCCAATAGCGATGGCGGGCGCGCAGTGTGCTTCCACGTTCTTCGACCACATGCAAGGGGGCAATGTGGAGCAGAAGGTTTTGCCAGTATTCACTGCTGGTGCCGTTGCCGATCAAGATGCCTTCTAAGGGTGCTTGGTTTTGCCAATGCATGATGAGGTCGATCACAGCGGCTGCGGCCACCACTTTTCCCTCAAGCACAGCACTTGTTCCTGTATCGGCAAGCACTAATCCACATTTATTGCGGCCAGGATCTACGGCCACAAGCTTTGTCATGGTTTGTCTTCGGGAATCTTTGTCCAAGGACCACCCACGGGCTGCAGGACAACCGCTACCGGATCGGCCGTATCGCTATTGCGGAGTGCCACGGCTTCTAGCTCAACCCGCTCTTTAGAACGGTTCAGTAATGCCTTGCCGAGCCGGTTCATTTCACTGCCATCGAACTGCAGTCCTGAACTGAGGGATCCGCGTCTTTTTACCTCTGCCAGAGTTGATGCAAGCAGGAGGCTAAGTCGGTTACGTACGCTTTCGGTGCTCTTCTCGTTTTGGTCAAGAGTCGTTCGTGCGAGTACTTCGCCTTGTCGGACGATGTTGATATTTGGGCGAGCATCTGGGAAGGCGTACACCACGTTCTCCCCGCGCAAGACGTTTGCGGCAGAGCGCACATGGACCACCCAGGTGCCTGGCTTGCGGATGATCTGTTCGATTCGGTTGATATCGGTGCGTGGCACGAGCAGGATCTGTCGATTGGCTTCTTCACCGGGACGTACGCGCCGAAAAGCCTCCAGGTTTGCTTTCTGAAGTAGGCGGTCGATTACGGCTTTCGCCTGGCTGGGGTTATCGAGTCGCAGGGTGGCTGCGGCAAGTTGCTGACCACTGCTCAGCACAACATCCCCTCGACGTAAGGCAATGAGGTTGGTCTCGAGCTGCTTTAGTTCTTTTTCAGCCGCGCTAATTCTGCTGCGAACATTGGCTAGTTCAACTTCCGTTCGGCGGATGTCGGCATCTTTTTTGGAAATGTCGCGACTGAGACGAGCTCGTTCCGCTTCGAGCTGTTGTCTTTGTTTTTGTAGTGGTGCGAGTTCGTTGCGAAGGGCGGCGGCTCGCTTTTTGGCTTCCTTCAGTTCATTCTGAACCTGATTGCTGTCCGACCTGGCCTGCTTGAGATCAAGCTCGGCATTGAACTGGGCCGAGCGACTTGAATTGAGGGCATCGCGGCTTTGTTGGAGCTTGGCCTGAAGGTCATCCAGTTCAAAAAGTCCTACTCGCAGTTGCCGACTGACCAGCAGCATCAGTCCTAGGGACAGAGCGCTGATCAGGCTGCCAGTGAGAACGGTGATGAATACGGCTGTCTTTCGTGGCCTGAGATTGAACAGGCTCAGCCTTGCTTTGCCTACACGGCTGCCGAGACGATCGCCGAGGGTGGAGAGCACACCACCGAGTACGAGCAGGGAGAGGATCAGCAGCCAGCCGGTCACGACAATGGGCGGGTGGAATCAGGAATAGTGTCAACCCGTTCCACCATCCTGGACTGGGACGGGGCTCAGTTGAACTTTTTAGCAAGGGCAATCGGATCAAGAATGGTGATTTTCTTGCGATCGATTTGTACTAGACCTGAATTGCGCAGGTCTCCTAACAGGCGAGTAATGGTGACGCGAGTCGAGCCGATTGCTTCAGCGATGGACTGATGTGAGAGGCGTAGGTCAATCGTGATTCCTTTCTCTCCTGGAACCCCGAAATCCCTGCAGAGGACTAGTAGGAAACTCACAAGCCGTGATGACATGTCGCGGTGAGTGAGGGTCTCGATCATGGTCTCGGTTTGCAAGATCCGACTCGAGAGACCCTGCAGCAGAAGTAATCCCACGCTGGTGTCGTTTTCGATCGCCTGGCGAACTGAGGTGGCTGGCGCTGTGATCATTTCCACTCGGGTGAAGGCTACAGAGTGATAAAAACGGTCCGAGCGATGGCCTGTGAGCAGTGAGAGCACGCCAAACAGACTGTTTTCACGCAGCAATGCCACGGTGATCTCTTCACCAGATTCATAGACCCGAGAGAGCCGAACAGCGCCGCGTCGGATGAGATAAACCTTTTCGGCAGGATCGCCAGGGAAGAAGATGGTTTTAGAACGTTCCACCATTTCGTTGCTGGCGCCATCCAGTTCGCGGATGACTTCCAGCAGGGTTTTCTGGGTTGGAGCAGGCGAGTTAGCCAAACTTCCGGCCCCTTGAACATAGGGTTGCTGGGCGTAACGGCTGAAACCGCGGATGACGCCGGCCATGGCTGCGTAGCAAATGGCAGAAATATGAAGCTAGGGAGTGGACCTCCACCACCATGTAGCAATGGTGACGGTTTTTAGTCTTCTTGCATTAACGCCGAACGTTGGAAGGCTTGTAGATGTTGTAGGCCGGGTTCCGCCAGATTCAGCAAGTCGTTGAGTTGATTCCTGCTGAATGGAGCCCCTTCAGCGGTGCCCTGCAGCTCCAGTAGGTGCCCATTAGAGCCCATGACCACGTTGAGATCCACATCAGCCCTGGAGTCTTCGCTGTAGTCGAGGTCGAGGAGGGGATGACTCTCGACTAAACCAACGGATACTGCAGCAACTTGGTCGATGAGGGGCTGATGCGTAAGAAGGCCTTGCTCCAGCAAGCGATCGCAGCCTCGCTTTAAGGCGATCCATGCGCCGGTGATGGCGGCTGTACGTGTGCCGGCATCAGCCTGAATGACGTCACAATCGATTCGCAGGGTGGTTTCCCCAAGGGCGGCCATATCGATCACGGCGCGCAGGCTGCGGCCAATGAGGCGCTGAATCTCTTGAGTTCGTCCGGAAAGCTTGAGCAGTTCACGGTTCTGCCTTTGCGGTGTAGACCCAGGGAGAAGGCGGTACTCGGCGCTCAGCCAGCCTTTGCCCTGGCCTTTGCGCCAGCGGGGTACACCTTCTTCAACGCAAACACTGCAGAGCACTGCGGTGCGACCAGTGCGGATGATTAAGGAGCTGAGGGCAAAGCCCATTGGATCCCATGTGATCTGAAGTGGCCGCATCACGTCAGCAAGGCGGCCGTCAGCACGGGGCTGGGGGGATGTGAGCATCGTGCTGTTGGTGGGTGAGATGACCTGAGCCTGGCAGAAACAGGTGCTGTTACACCATGGATAGTGCCAAGAGCCTTGTTAAGCAGCTTCTCACCGCTAGATTTGATTTCTGCTGGTTTTGTCGAGGCGATTGAGATTTTTATGACTGCCAGCCTGAGCCCTAGCCATCGCTCCGTGGATCCGTGCATGACGGATCATCGCTCGCAGGAGAGTGATGGGAGTCGGTCTTTGGCAGCAGTTGCTGATAGGCGGCTGCTGCATCTGGTAGCTCCTGAAGGACAGCTTCAGGTTTATACAGCCCCCTATCGAGGCAGTTTTTCTGTTGTCTTGAGTCAGGCGTTAAGAGCGGCTGGGCTGGGAAGTCGTGTTTTGGTGGCTCAGTTTCTCAAGGGAGGAGTGGATCAAGGCCCAGATGGGCGTGTGCGCCTATGTGGGCGACTTGAATGGCTGCGCCCGGCGGTTCCTGGCTGTCTATCTGAGCTTGCTTCAACGCTTGCCGTTGACTCCAGCGCGCCTGAGGCCGTTGAGGCCATTTGGCAGGAATGTCGGGATCGCATCTTGGCGAGTGATTTGGATCAAATGGTGTTGGATGAGGTTGGTCTGGCGATTGCTCTTGGTTATCTCAATGAAGCTGATGTGGTAACAACACTGGAACAGCGGCCCGGGTCGATGGATGTCATCTTGACTGGCTCAGTCATGCCATCGATTCTGATGGCAATGGCTGATCAGGTCACTGAGTTGCGTCGTGGTTTCTAATGCTTAAAAACGATCGTTGGATCACCGAACAGGCCGCAGCAGGGATGCTTGAACCCTTTCAAGCCGGATTGATTCGACATCTTGATCCTGAGCAGCATCAACGGCCTGTACTTAGCTTTGGCTGTTCTTCCTTTGGTTATGACCTAAGGCTCTCTGCGAAGGAGTTTCTGATCTTTCGCCATGTACCAGGCACGGTGATGAATCCGAAGCGATTTAATCCTGCAAATCTCGAATCCACCCCTTTGCATCAGGACGAGGATGGCGAGTATTTCATCCTGCCTGCTCATTCTTATGGTCTCGGTGTGGCGCTGGAGAAGATGAAGGTGCCATCAAATATCACTGTGATTTGTTTAGGCAAGAGTACCTATGCCCGCCTTGGTATCATCGTCAATACAACCCCCGCCGAAGCCAGTTGGGAAGGGCATCTCACGCTTGAATTCAGCAATAGTTCTGGAGCTGATTGCCGTATATATGCCAATGAAGGCATTTGTCAGCTTCTTTTCTTCGAGGGTGATCCCTGCGATACCACCTACAGCGATCGCCAGGGTAAATATCAACATCAGCCAGAACGCGTCACTCTTGCCAGGATTTAACAAAAAAGATCTGTTGAATGCATGTCTGCTCTCAACAGATCTTTTTGATTTTGTAGACATTGATAGAGTGAAGCTACTGATCTCCTCCTCCACTTATGTCAGACAAGCAGCCAAAGTCAGGACCTCCTGAGGTGGAGGCGAATACCTCAGGCGATTATCTCGGTGGATGGGGGCAGTTTGGCAACTCTTTTGTTTTGTGGGTGAGTGTTGCCATACTCGCCGCTTGTGTAGGAGTTTTGGTGTTCAGTATTAGCCTGCTTCAAGGTTAAAGATGAGATCCTTTTACAACTTAATTACATGAGACAGGCTTATTTGTTGTACAGGTTTTCTGCGGGCTTTGAAATTCTTGGTGGGATTTTTGCGCTGGCTATGCCAGTGAGGTTCTGCTCACTACTTTTTGGTTATACGATAGATACTGGGCTGGTAGGCATTGCAAGATTATTTGCCTTAGCGATTATCGCTCTTGGCATAGCGTGCTGGGAAGCATCAAGCCATGGGCCGATGCCAAATCCGAGGAAATCTCTTTGTGGTTATAACATTGCTGTTGGCTTTTTATTAATGTCTATTGGTGTGAGCCAAGATGTAATTGGTGTCCTTTTATGGCCAGGAGCATTTATTCATCTTGCAATAGGGCTTTTACTGTTGCCTGGCCTTAGAAAGCAATAAAGCCTGTAGACAATAAAAGAGGTCTCATTGGGGGAGTAAAACGCTCAAATGGTGGTCGAGAAGGCTAAGCTCAAGAAGCAAGAATAATAAAATCTTAGCAAGGGAGTTTTTGATCTCTTTGTGGTTAGATCGTTACTTCAATCAAAGCCCAGAAGAGTGGTATTAAGTTGCAGTGAAGTTCCACGAATCTATTTGCGAAAATATAACTCTAAGGACTAAAAGAAGTGGAAGGCTAATTGCCCATTAGGATGATTCCATACAGTATTGCAATCTCGGCCACTTCCCGCAAATCTTCATCGACTCAATAGGTTTGTTTGGTTGCAGCTATTGATTGGTTAAAGTGGTTGAACAGGTTTGTCTAGTTACAGTAGTTGAAGTGGTATAGCAGCTTTTAATTGTTTTTTTCTTGCCAAGTACCTTGATCATTTTTGTCGTGCAAACTTGGACTATCTCAACATTTTTGGCAACAACCTGAGCATCATGAACTCTGATATCACAGTGTTTGACTGATTCTGTCAGTGCGTGAATAACAGGAGTTCTCCAGGCTTTTTTTCTCGCTTGCTGTTGAGCTGTTGCTACCAAAGCGATATTCAATGTTGCCTGAAACGCGTGTATCAAAGGCTTCGTCGTAGGAGAGATCAACACCAAGGGTTAAACCACTGCTGATTTGATATGAGAGCTGAGCGAGAACACCAGAGCCATCGTCTTCTGTGAGGTCATCACCATGCTGGTAGTAGTAACCAATCGAGGCATCCCACTGCGGGGTGATGGAATATCCAACATCTAAGCCGTAGGTGCGTAGAGCACCACCGCGGTATTAGTCGTTGAGATTCTGTTCTGAATCACCGATTGGAACGAGCGCATAGGCATTGAAGTTCCAGCTATCAGAGACGGCTTCTAAACCAGCGGCTATTTGAGAGAAGAAAACATCACGCTTGTCTGTGACATTGACGCCTGTATCTGCATCACCTGTATTCATTGGCCGGGTGTCATAGCCAGCATTCACCCCATACATCCAGCTGCGATCACCATTCAGCCAGCGATACCCCAAACGGGTTGAGGTGGAGATGGTGGTACCAGCAACTTCTGTATTGATGATGCTTGAGTACCCGTCGTAGTCAGAGAAGTTGG
>MPMF02029691.1_pt1 | contig 12784 bp, 8 predicted proteins | sample 1617271 | NCBI WGS metagenome assembly MPMF02 (sample SAMN05944812, study PRJNA350692) | marine metagenome | biome: marine; feature: ODZ; material: water; isolation source: 120 m water sample prefiltered with 30 um filter, filtered on to 0.2 um... | place: Pacific Ocean | collected 2012-04-09... | reverse complement strand
TCTGCTGATCGGCTTCATCGCCGCCGCCGTCCTCTGGTTCGCCGCCGTTGCCACCCGGGTTCCGCAGGAATGGATCATCTGGCGCGCGGCGACCTTTGTCACCCCCGATGCCCCCGCCTATGTGGTGCCCTTCGAGCTGGTTCCCAACGTCTCCGCCATCCGCATCTACGCTATCTCCGGCGACGGCGACGTGCTCGCGGCAGTTGCCCGGCGCGGGTCGTTCGAGGCCGTCCCCGGCAAGACCGTGCGCGTGCGTGGCGACGGCAATGCCCTGGCCGTCAACTCCGGCCTGGCCACGGTAGTCGGCCTCGCCGACCTGGAACCCGGTCCCTACGACCTGCGCCTCAACCGCTTCAGCGGTGCGGTCCTGGTCGGGGTTGCCGCCGAGCGCACCTCCGCGTTTTCGACCCATCTGCTGGCCCTGTTCCTCGGGGTCGCCGCCGCCGGCATGCTCGTCGGCGGGGCCGGACTGCTGCTACTGGCGCTGGCCAATCTGCGCGCCTACTTCGACTTCTGACCCGCCGACTCCCCACCCAACCCGGCGCGGCCGGCCGGCCGGCCGCGCGAAATCAAGGCCCGGCGCGCTCTTTTTGACATAATGTCAGCGTGGCAACCCTCTCTCTGGCGGTCCCATCGGCTTGAACCTCCTCATGTACAGCGGTGACAGCGATGTCGCCCGCGGCCGGGAAGGCCCCTTTCACAACACCCTCGCCGGTCTCTCGCCTCGCTGGGAGCGCATCGACGTCATCACCCCCGGCCACGCCGACGCCCGCCCCACCACCCTCTTCGGCAACGTCCACGTGCACCCCTCCACCCGCCACCGTTTCATCCAGCGCTGGTTTGTCGTTGACAAGGTGAAGGAACTGGCCAGCCAGCGCCGCTACTCCCTGGCGATCAGCCACGACCACGGCATCTTCAGCAACGGCTTCGCCGCCATGACCCTCCGTTCGCAACTCGGGATCCCCTACGTGTCGGAAATACATCACGTCCCCGGCGTCCCTCGCACCGGCAGCCGCAAAGAGCGCGTCCAGAAATGGATCGCCCGCTTCTACGTCGCCCGCGCCCGCCGCCACGCCACCGCCTTCCGCGCCGTCAACAATGTGCAGATGCCGGCCCTCTTCCGCGAGTGGGGCGTTGCCGCCGACAAGATCCTGGTCCTGCCCTCCGCCTACCTCGATTTCGATGTTTTCCATCCCGATGAGTCCGCCGAACCCTCCTGGGACGTCATCTTCTGCGGCCGCCTGGACCCCAACAAAGGTCTCGATCTGCTGGCTGCCGCCGCCGCCATCGTTGCCCGCGCCCGACCCGAAGTCCGCTTCCTGGTCGTCGGCGACGGACCCGGCGCCGCCGGCTTGCGCGCCGATCTCGACCGCCGGGGTGTCAGCGACCGTTTTGAGATTCGCCGCTGGGTCGAGACCCCCGACGATCTCGCCGATTGCTACCGTCGTTCCCGGCTGCTTCTGTGCACTTCCTATTCCGAAGGCGGCCCGCGGGTCGTCCTCGAGGCCATGGCCTGTGCCACCCCGGTCGTCTCGACCCCGGTTGGCGTCGTCCCCGAACTCATCGAAGACCGCCTCACCGGCCGCCTGGTCGACTGGGAGCCCGCCGACATCGCCACTGCCATCCTCGAGGTGCTCGGCGATCCCACCGCCGCCGCGCGCATGGCCCGCCTCGCCCACGAAGCCGTCCAGCCGCTCGATCGCCGGGTCACCCTCGACGACTACGCCGACGCCTACGTCCGCCTGGCCGAAGAACAGGAGTGCCGGCGCACCGTATGAACGTCCTGATGATCACCCAGGAACTCGACCCCAACAGTTCCAACATGCGCGTTGCCCACGATTGGGCGGCCGCCATAGCCGGACGCTGCGAGCATGTTATTGTGCTGGCCGCCCGCGCCCGCGAGCACGACCTTCCCTCCAACGTCACGGTCGTGCCGCTGCGCAAATCCGAAACCGACTCGCGCTTCCTGGTCCTCGTCCGCCTGCTCTGGCACCTGCTCCGCCTTTTCTTGTGCCGCCGCGTGGATGTCGTCTTCGCGCACATGGTCCCCGCCTTCGCACTGCTCGCCTGGCCCTTCTGCAAGCTCGGCCGCCGGCCCCTGACCCTTTGGTACACCAGCCACGGCCGGACCCGCGCGCTGCGCCTGGCCACCCGTCTCATCGACCTGCCGATCACCGCCTCCGCCGACAGCTACCCGGTTGCCGGGGCCGGCCCTGCGGTCATCGGCCACGGGATCGATATCGCTCGCCTGCACGAGTCCACGATTTCCCCGGCCAGCCCGCCACTCATCGCCTTTGCGGCCCGTATCACCCCGCTCAAGCAGGTCGAACTCGCCATCCGCGCCCTCGGTGCTCCCGCCCTCCGCGACCACTCGGATCGGCCGGTCCTGGAGATTGCCGGCGAGCCCTTCTACCCGGCCGATTGCGAGTACGTCGCCGGACTCAAGCGCGAGGTCGACGCGCTTGGACTCGCCGATCGCGTCACCTTCCGCGGCGGCGTCCCCGGCACCGACATGCCGGCGCTCTATGCCCGCTCCACCCTCACCGTCTCCTGCCGGGCCGTCCCGGCCCTCGACAAGAGCGCCCTCGAATCACTCGCCGCCGGCGTTCCGGTCCTCACCAACAACCCCTCCTTCACTCCCCTCTTTGGCGTCCATGCGGGCAAACTGTCCTTCGTGGGGGCCGATCCCGTGGCGCTGGCGGCGCGCATCGCAACGTTGCTCGACGATACCGATGAGTGCCGACGGATCGCCTCCGAACTTGCCGACAGAGTCGGACGCTTCCACGGCCTTGAGGGCTTCGCCGATCGCCTGGTGGACGTATTTCGCACTCTGGCCTACGGCCGCACCGTCGATCTCGCCGCAATCGAAAACGAAAGTAGAGTTCTATGAATCCCCTGATGGTCCGCCTCTTCGTCCGCCTCGTCCTGCAATTGCCCGACATCGAGTTGCTTCCGGTCTATCAGAACCGCGTCGTCGCGCTGCGCCACTTCGCGCTCTCGCTGCAGCCCGGCGTGCAGATCGGCGAAGACGTCGCCGTCCATCCGCGGTTCTACTACCCGCGCGGCGTCGAGTTGGACTTCGCCGACGGCGCCGAGATCAAGCGCGACGTCCGGGTCGGCCGCGACGGCGAGGTCAGCGGCACATCGACCCTCGCGGTCGGCGTCGGCTCACAGATCCTGTCCGACTGCCACTTGGACTGCTCGGCCGACATCACCATCGGCGCCGGCACCCACATCGGCCGTGCCTGCAGCATCTACACCCATACTCACCAGACCGACTCCCGCGATGTCCCGATCCTCGACTCGCCAGTCAAGACCTCCCCGGTCACCATCGGCGTCGATGTCATGATCTACAGCGATGTCGTGGTTCTGCCGGGCATCACCATCGGCGACGGCGCGGTCATCGCCGTCCGCTCGGTCGTCACCCGCGATGTCGAGCCCTACAGCATCGTTGCCGGCGTACCCGCCGAAAAGGTCGGGGAGCGCACCTAGCGTGAACGCCCCCGCCCCGCCCTTTAACGGGCAGCAGCTACCGGAGGTCCGCCAGGCGCTGGCCGGCGTCTCCGACTACCTGCAGGGCGCCACCACTTCCGACGGCCGCCTGGTCTGTCCCGAGCATCGCCTCGACCACACCGGGCGAAGCGCCCGCTCCATCGTCATCGACTGCGCCCTGCACGCCGCCATCGGCGACGACCGCTACTACGAGCGCGCCCTGAGCCGCGCCCTGACCACCGACGCCCGCCTGGCCCCAGACCCCGAGCACGGCGCCTGGGTCTTCCATCCCGGTCGACTCGAACCCAACAACATGTCCACCAGCGTCATCGACGGCGGCGACTGCGTCGATGCGCTGGCCACGTTCCTAATGCAGTTTGCCGACCGGGTCGACGCCGATCTGCGCGCACGACTCGAAGCTACCATCGCCCGCCACTGCGATACCTATCTGGCCAACGCCGCCGTCACCAAAGAGGTCACCAACCAGCGTCTCTGGGGTGCCATGGGCCTGGCCTCCGCCTACCGACTCACCGGCAACGCCGCCTGGGAAGACGCTGTCATGCGCTCCCTGGAGGTATCCTTCGGCGAGCAAAACCCCGATGGCTCCTTCCCCTACCACCCGGCCGCCGCCGAGCATGGCCTGCCCGCCGGCGCCGGCGGAGCCAGCGTCTATTACCAGTCCCGCCACCTGGCCTTCGCCCACCACGCCCGGACGCTGTGCGACGACCCCGATGCCTTCGCCGCCGAATTCGAGCGCGGACTCGACTTCCTGCTCGCCGCCATCACCCCCGAGGGCTTCAAGCCGCTGGTGCTCGATGCAAAGCCCTGGTTCTGGCAGGGGCCGCTCGAAGCCGGCAGCCATCCCTACGACCTCTACGCCATTGCCGCTCTTGCGCCCCAGGGCTCAGCCGACGACGTCCTCGCCAACCTCACCGGCCGCCTGCTCGAAACCCGCGACGAGGACGGCGCCTTTAGCGGCGTCCCGGCCGGTCCCCGGGGCTTCAACTGCCGCCATTTCCACACCGCTGATCTCGCCTGGCTGGCCCGTGCCGCCGAACTCACGCCGCTCGTCGCCGATCCGGCCCCGGCCCACCGACTCGAAGACGCGCCCCCCCGGGCCTTCCCCGACGCCGGGCTGATCCGACTGCAGACTCCCGACGCCTGCGCCCTGATCGCGGTCGCCCCCGGCCCGCGCAACCTGCTCTACGGGGCCCCGGCCGGCGGCGGCGAACCCGTCTATCTCGGTCGCCGTAGCGAGGGCTGGCGCAACCGGGTCGAGCGCTGGACCGCCCCCGATCGCCAGATCCCCGGTTGGTTCGTCTCCACCGGGTCCGACGTCCGCTCCAACATCGACTCCTACTTCGTCCATAACCGGCCCGGTCGCGATCTCCGCTTTCGCCTCTACGCCGCCCGCACCCGACTAAGGTCCGTCCGTCCGTTCGACAGCCTCCGCGCCTTGGCCGTTGACCTTCGGGCCGAAGTCGCCGCCGCCCTCACGCCGGTCGCCCACAGCCGCCACTGGCCGGCCTGCGGCGTCGAGGTACTCGACGGTGGCATCCAGATCGACGCCGGACTCGCCGGGCTCGGCGGCGAACCGGTAGCTGGGATCACTCTGCGGCGTCGCTATGAACTAGCCGGCGAGCGCCTCCTAGTCGACGAGACGCTCACTGCCACCGACTGTGACGCGCCCGTCACCTACTGCCCGCCGCCCGGTGCTCGCGACCTGCTCTGCGAGCCCGATTGCGACTGGGACACCTCCCCGGCGCAGGTCACCTTCCACCCCCGCGGAGCCCCCGCGACCGTCCGGATATGCTTTGAGCTCTAACCCGACCGACCGGCCGGCCCCGCGACTCACCATCGTCGCCAACGCCCGCATCCCCGGAGAAAAGGCCCACGCCATCCAGATCGTGCAGATGGCGGCGGCGTTCAAAGAGGCGTTCGCGGACGTCCGGGTCGTCTTCCCGCGCCGCGCCAACACTGTCGCCATGCAGGCCGTCACCGACCCCTTCGACTACTACGACGTGCCCCGCGCGTTCGGCTTGGTCGGCCTGCCCTGCATCGACGCCGTCAAGCGGATCACCATCGACTGGCCTTCCCTCAACCGTTTCCCCTTCCCCCTGCTGGCCCACCTGCTGCAACTCTGGAGTTTCACCTTCTCCGCCCTTCTGTTTGTCGCTCGCCTGCCCGGCGGTGTCGTCTACTCCCGCGATCTCTTCGTGCTGACCGTCTTGGCCCTGGTTTCCCGCCGTCGCGACCGCCGCTTCATCTTCGAAGTACACACCCTGCCCCGCTCCGGATCGGCCCGCCGGCTGCACCTCTGGGCCGCCCGCCGCGCCGACGCCATCGTGGCGATTTCCGATCATCTGCATAACTGGTACCGCGATCGCGGATTCGACCCGGCGCGGCTGCTGGTGGCCCGTGACGGTGTGAATCTCGAGACCTTCGCCGCCCTACCCGATCGCGCTCTGGCCCGCTCCCGGCTCGGAATCTCATCCGAAGCCCGCGTCGCCGCCTACACCGGTCATTTCTATCGCTGGAAGGGTGCCGACACCCTGGCCGCCGCTGCCGGACTCCTCCCCGCCCCCTGGCAGGTGCATCTCGTCGGCGGCATCGGCTCCGACCTGGACCGACTTGCCATCCTCGCTGACGGCGACCGCCTGCACGTCCACGGCCACCGGCCGCAGCGCGAGGCCATCCGGTACGCTGCCGCCGCCGATGTCGTGGTCCTGCCCAACTCGGGCGAGTCCGAAATCTCCGCCGACTACACCTCGCCGCTCAAGCTCTTTGAGTACATGGCCTCCGGGCGACCGCTGGTCGCCTCCGACCTGCCCTCCATCCGCGAGGTCGTGCGCCCTGACGAACACGCCCTGCTGGTACCGCCTGACGATCCCGCCACGCTGGCGGCCGCCATCCTCCGACTCGCCGCCGAGCCCGACCTCGCCGGCCGTCTCGCCGCCACCGCCCGCGAATACGTCGAAGACTTCACCTGGCCGGTCCGAGCCCGCGCGATCGCCGATTTCATCGAGAGTCTCCCGTGAGCATCACCTTCGGCATCTTCCGCTTCCTCTTCGCTGCCTTTCCGCCGCTGCGCGTCCTGCTTGGCTACCTGCTGCCCCTGCTGGTCCTCTACCGCCGTCTCCTTTTCGAAGGCCACGCCTGGCTCGATCTCGACTTCCTGATTGCCTACCGCCCCCGCCTCGAAATCCTGCAGACCGGTCTCCACAACGCGCAGCTACCGGTCTGGACCGACACCTACCTCAGCGGTTTTCCGGTCGCCTATTCCGAATACGGCTGGTTCTATCCGCTCACCTGGCTGTTCCTGCGCATATTCCCGATGCCCTTCGCCTACCACGCCGAGGCCGCCCTCGGCCTGCTGCTGGCCGCGCTCGCCGCCTACGCCCTGGGCCGCGCCTGGGGCTTGGATCGCCTGCCCGCCTTCGTCGCCGGTTATCTCTACGCCTTCGCGCCCTTCGTCTTCGCCACCTCGCTCTTCCTGAACTTTTCCACCGTCTTCTTCGTCTTGCCGGCGGCCATCCTGGCCATCGAGCGCATCGCCCAGGGCCGCCGCTGGTTCATCCTGCTGCTGGTGTCGGTGGTCGGGATCAACGTCCTCGCCGGGCACCCCCACATCTCGGTCTTGCTGGCCTTCGGTGCGTCGCTCTACGGCGTCTTTCGGGCCGTCTGGACCTACCGCGACAACGGCGCCGTCGCCGCCCTGCGACTCGTCGCGCTGCTGGGCTTCGCCGCCGCCCTCGGCCTGCTGCTCGCGGCCGTCCGCCTGCTGCCGCTACTGGTCATCACCGGCGAATCCACCCGCGCCGGCGGCATCGACTTCGGTGCCGCCGTCGCCGGCGCCATCCATCCGTTGGCGCTCCTGCTTGGCTACCTCTACCCCGCCTTCGACCTGCCGCGCGTCTTCGACGGCGTTCTGAAGGCCGAGCCGCTGGCCTATCTGGGGCTGCTGGCGCTGCCGCTAGCGTTCTTCGCCATCGCCCGGCGCTGGCGTCGGCGCACCATCATCTTCCTCGCCGTCCTGACCGTGCTTTCGTGGATACTCGCCTTCGGCGACACCGCCCCGGCCTTCCGCGCGCTCCACTCCCTGCCGCTCTTCGGGTTCTTCCGCATCCCGTCGCGGTTCATCCTGCTGGCCGGCTTCGCGCTGGCGTTTCTGGCGGCCTTTGGCCTGCAGACCCTGCGCCTGTCCCACCCCGCCCCGCTCCCCGTCACCCACTGGTTTGCGCGGGTCTTCGCGGCCTACGGTGTCTTCTTGGCGCTGGCCGTGGTCGGCGCGACGCTCATCATCGAAGTCAATTACGGCCCGCTGCGCAACACCCTCAACCGCGGCATCGACCGCTTCCTGGTCGGCGGCGCCGGCGCCTACGCCACCCCCGGTGAGTGGCAGGGCATGTTCGCCGACGCCCGCCAGCGACTCGAGCAGGCCTTCACCCTGCTCAGTTGGACCCCGATCTTCACCGCGCTGCTCGCGCTGGCCGCCGCGCTGGCCTGGCGCCGGCTCGCTTCCGGCCGTTGGAGCCCCGGCGCCGCCACAACCTTCCTGGCGCTGTTCCTGATCCTCGATCTCACCTTCTCGATGGGCCACGGCATCGAGACCGTCTCCGCTGAAACCCTCGACGCTGAGATCCGGTCCGCCACTTTCCTGCAGAACCTCGGTCCCACCCGCGTTCTGTCGTTCCGCGGACTCGCCGATAAGTGGGAGCTGTCCATGACCGGCCGCAACGAATTGCTCCCGCCCGACGACCGCGACCGACTCGAATACCTCTTCCTGCGCGAGATCATCACCCCCGACCTGGCGAGTCGCTCCGGGCTCACCAGCGTCGACGGCTACGAGAACCTCATGACCCGCAATCAGGCCGAGGTCCTGGCCTATCTGGGCAGCGAACGCTCCACGGTACGCGGCTTCGCGGTCAGCGCCACCGGGTCCGAAGAGAGCAAGGCCGCCACCCTGCGCGACCGCCTGCCGGCGCTGGCCGCGTTCAACGTCGGCGCGGTACTTTCGGGTACTAACCTGGACGCCGCCCTCGGGCCGCCGGCCTACGCGGTGGAAGTCGAAATCCCGGCCCTCTACGAAGCCGACCAGACGGTCTGGATATATCGCGTCCCCGAGCCGCTGGGCGACTACTTCCTGACCAACACCTGGCGACTCGACGATCCGAACGAGTCCACCGACAGCGTCCTCGACCGGCTCACGCAATCCCCGCCCGGTCTGGTGACGCTCGACGCCGATCCCGGTTTCCCGGCGGCCCCCGGACCCGCCAGCGGCTCGTTCGAAGTCCTCGACAGCGTCCCCGGCCGCCACGTCCTGCGCGTCCACGCCGACGTTCCCACCATCCTGGTCGTCAACCGTTCCCACCTGCCCGGCTGGTCGGTGGCGCTCAACCAGTACCCGGTCGAACCGCTCCTTGCCAACCGCTTCGCCGTGGCGGTCGCCGTTCCGGCCGGCAACAGCACCGTCGCGCTCAGCTACACCCCGCCCGACTATCCGCTCGGCGCCCGACTCAGCTTGGCGGCGTTGGCCGTCCTCGTCATCCTTGCCGTCGTCGCCTACCGGCGCTCGCGCCGGCCGCAGGAGGACACGCTCCAATGAAGGTCTGCCTGGTCGCCGATGCCCTGGAGCCGGTCACCGGCTGGGGTCGCTATGCCGGCGAGATCGCCCGCGGTCTCATCGCCGCCGGAGTCGATGTCCGGCTGGTCTCGCCGCGTGATCACTGCCGCTACCGCGACCTAGCCGCTCATCCCGACCATCGCAACCTGCGTTCCTTTATGTACGGCGACCGCCACTGGGCCAGGCTGCTCGTAAAGACCTTTCCCGCCCTCTATCGCACCACCGCCGGTTGCGACCTCGTTCATTGCTTCGTCGAGCCCTATCTGCCGGCGCTGGCGCTGCTGCCGCGGCGCCTGCCGCTGGTCGCCTCGCTGGTCGGCACCTACAGCCTCCCTAGCGTCCATCCCGGACCCGAGCGCCGCCTTATTCAACGGGCCTACGGCCGCGCCCGCGGCTTCCTGTCCATCAGCGAGTACACCGCCCGCCGGGTCGCCGCCGAGTTCCCGGTGGAGAACGTCCACGTTGTCCCGCTCGGCGTCAACACCGCCGACTTCCACCCCCGCCGCCCGCTTCTCCATCGCCAACCGAAGCTGCTGCTCACGGTCGGCATGGTCAAGCACCGCAAGGGCCTCCATGTCTCCATCGAGGCCTTCGCCCGGGTGCTCGAAAAGCACCCCACCGCTCGCTACATCATCGCCGGCCAGCTTGAGCGCAGCTCCTACCTGGACGAGCTCAACGCCCTCATCGACCGACTCGGCATCGCCGACGCCATCGAGATCCGTGGCGAGATCACCGAGGACGAAAAAGTCGACCTCTACCACCGCGGCTCGGTCTTCATCGCCCATTTTCTCAGCAGCCAGACCAGCTTCGACGGCTTCGGCCTGGTCTACCTGGAGGCCAACGCCTGCGCCCGCCCGGTCGTAGGCACCTACGGCTCCGGTGCCGAGGAGCCCATCCAGCCCGGCCGCAACGGCCTGCTGGTCGCCCAGGGCGATGTCGCCGCCACTGCCGGGGCCATCGACCGCCTGTTCACCGACTCCGAGTTTGCCCGCAAACTCGGCGCCGGCGGGCGCATCCGCGCCGACGAACTCAACTGGCAAAACACCACCGACCGCGTTATCCGCCTCTACGAATCCGTCCTCCAGCGATGATCGCCCGCCGCCTCCCCGCGCCCCGCTTCTGGACCCTGCTGGCGATGCTCTTGATCGCCGCAATCGCGCTCATCCTGCGCCTCAAGCGCATCGACGAAAGCCTCACCCTCGACATCAAGCACTTTGTCGAGTTCGCCGAGACCCTCTTCACCGGCCGGCACATCGACTACTACGCCGGCGTCAGCGGTCACGAGTTCACCTACGCCCACCTGCCCGTCTTCCCGCACCTGCTGGCGCCGGTCCTGCGGCTGTTTCGGTCGCTCGGCCTCGACGACCTGCATGCCATCAAGGCCGTCGCCTACGCCGCCGATCTCGGCGCGGCTTCTTGTCTCTACCTGCTGGCCCGCCGCGAGGGCCTCGCCCGCGTCCCCGCCCTGGCGCTGATGACGCTCTGGCTTTTCCACCCGCGAGTCGTCGAAGCCAGCGTCGGCCAGGCCCACGTGGTCTCGCTGGCAGTGCTCTTCATGTTCTTGGCCCTGCTCCGCAAGGACGTCCCCTGGCAGGCCGGGCTGTTCTGGGCCCTGGCGGTCGGCACCCGCACCGAGTTCATCTTCCTCGCGCTGGCCGCCACCGTGCACTACGGCGTCCATCGTCGCGCGCAGGTCCGGCCGTTCTTGCTCGGTGCGTCGGCGGTCTTCGCGGTTTTCGTCCTGCCCTACGTCATCCGCGATTTCGGCGCCCTGCGCTGGGGGGTCTACGGCCACCTTGGCGGACGCGGCGACGGCCTGCCGCTATTCCGGGCAGTCTTTGATCTCTTCGGCCGGCCCTTCCCCGACGCTCTGACCGGGCCCAACGACTGGTATCTGCGGATCGCCGCCCCGGTCGCGATCGTGCTCACCGCCTTCGACCGCAACTTCCAGCGCGTACTGATGGCGGTCTCGTTGGTCTTCGTCCTCAGCCTGATGGTCGTCCACGCCCGCTATCTGGTGATGCCACTCTCGCTGGCTACCGTCTACGCCGGCCGTCCGGCGCTCATCTGGGTTCTTGTCGCATGGTATGCCATTGACGCACCCACCGCCCTGCGGCCTGACCAGTACCTCCTCGGACTCGAAACCGGGCAACTGCTCTGGGTGGTCATCGTGATCGCCCTCTACGCCGCCGCGCCGATCCGGCGCTACGTCGCGGCCCGCCTGCCCGCCGCCGTTGATCGTCCCGACCCGGGATCCGCCGGTGGCCACTGATCCCAATCGACCGGCTGACGTCGGCCGCCGCGCCATCTCCGGGGTCGCCTCGCTGGGACTGCGCGAAGGCGGCATGCGCATCCTGGCCTTCGGCGGCGACGTCGCCCTGTACCGGTTGCTGCTGCCGGAGGTCTTCGGACTGGTCGTGCCGATCGCCTTCATCGCCGGGATCATCAAGCAGTTCAGTGACCTGGGCCTGGCGGCCACTCTTCTGCAGCGCGAGGACGAACCCGGCGAGGCTGATCTCCGCACGGTCTTCGCGGTCCAGGCGGCGCTGGCCGCCGCCGCCGCCGCGCTGATCTTCCTCGGCGGTCCACTGCTCCTCGATCTCATCGACGAAGGCTCCCCCGACCCCTGGCTGATCCGCACCTTCTCGCTCTCGGTGCTCATCAGCGCATTCCGCACGGTCCCGGCGGCCATGCTTGAGCGCCATCTCAACTTCGGCCGCCTAGCCATGGCCGACGTCGCCGGCACCGGCTGGTTCTACGCCGCCGGCATCGTCCTCGCCGTCGCCGGGGCCGGGCCGTGGGCGCTGGTCGCCGCTCATGTCGGCGCCAGCATCGTCCCCACCCTGCTGCTGCTGGTCTTCTACCCCTGGCGGCCGGTGCCCGCAATCCAGCGCGGCCGCCTGCGCCAGAACCTCGACTTCGGGGCCAAGTTCCAGGGCCAGCGCCTCCTGCTGATGCTCAAGGACAGCCTCATCCCGATCCTCGGCCCCACCGGCTACGGCCGCGCCGCCACCGGCCTGCTGGCTTGGAGTGACAAGCTCGCCCAGCAACCGTTGATCCTCACCCAGATTGTCGCCCGGGTCAGCCTGCCGGCGTTCGCGCGGGTCCAGAGCGAGCGCGCCGCCGTCGCCCGCGGTGCCCACCTGACCATCAAGTGGACCGGCCTGCTCACCTTCCCCTTCTTCGCCATCGTCATCGCCTTTGCCAACCCGATCGCCGACTTTATCTACGGGCCCACCTGGAGCCAGGCGGTGCCGGTGCTCTATCTGCTGGCCATCAACGCCCTGCTAGTGCCGATCAACGGCCTGCTGACCCCGATCATCAATGCCCTCGGCCACAGCGGTCGCCTCCTGATCCTGGCCATTGTCTGGGCCGCCGCCGCCTGGTCCGTCGCCCTGGTGCTGATCGCCGGCGGGGCCGGCTTCGCGGCCATCGCCATCGCCCTCGCCGCCACCCAGATCGCCGCTCTGCTCTACCTGGCCCCACTAGCGCTACGTCTGGCCGGGGTCAACGTCGCCCGCGCCGCCGGCCTCCCCTTCATCCTCGCCGCCGCCGCCGGCCTCATCGCCTGGTTCGCGCTGCGCCCGCTGGCCACCAACCTGCCATTGCTGCTGCTCTTCGCCATGCTCGTCTTAGCCGCCTATGCTGTGGCGCTCTATGCTCTGGATG
>MPMF02172551.1_pt1 | contig 12819 bp, 10 predicted proteins | sample 1617271 | NCBI WGS metagenome assembly MPMF02 (sample SAMN05944812, study PRJNA350692) | marine metagenome | biome: marine; feature: ODZ; material: water; isolation source: 120 m water sample prefiltered with 30 um filter, filtered on to 0.2 um... | place: Pacific Ocean | collected 2012-04-09... | reverse complement strand
TAATGATGGTCACGACGCTCTGTCCCTAGTCGGAGTATGTGTAACAGCAGGAGCCGCTTAGATCACAGCGCCCCATCGAGGTCCGACGACTACAAGCGCGCGAGCCGTACGAGCGCGGCGCCGCCTACCTAGGCGGTGATCGAGAGAGCAGCCGAATCCGTCGCCCAGATGGCTGATGCCAAGAAAATGGGCCGCGACGGAACCTCTGCGGAGGTCCTGTACGGCCAAGTCTGTATGGCACTCGACGACCCGGAAGAGGCGGAGGCCGAATTCCGCCGTGCTCAAGGCTTAGCGCGTCCTACGTTAAGCCTTGAGTGCCACGTGCTGACTGCCAACCGCTCGTAGCCGTGGATGGCGGCCGCGAGCGCGATAGAGCCGAGCATCAGGACCACCCACTCCCAGTTCGGCTTGGGTTCCACCATGTTGGTGAACTCCCAGTTGAGGGTGTCACGTTTGACCAACTGTTCAAGCCACCAGTCCTGGACCACATTGATCAGGCCGTAGAAGAAGCCGAGGCACAGGTAGAGGATTAGGAGCGACCGCAGCCGGGTACGGGCCAGAGCGAACACGGGTCTCGACAAGAGCAGGACCGTGATAGTGAGTAGCAGGCCGTCGGTGCCGTGGTGATCGCCGGCGTGGACAGCGACGGTGCCCGTCGCTGCGGAGTCTCGAGCATCGAAGTCCAGGAAGGGGCCGGTCAGAAGGCTCGTTTCGTCTGAACCGTACCCCAGTTCCGCTGCAAGCCACGGCAGTGAGAGCAAGACCATCGGAACACCCAAGGCAAGCCTCGCCCAGTCCCACGCGGACCACGAACCGGACCAAGCAACATCGGGTCTCTCCCGGATTGAAAGTGCGGTCAGGAGAATCGCGCCCCCGACACCGATCGCAGCCAGCACATTCACCGGCTTCACGTCGAGATCTCCTTGGTCTACCACGCCGGGGAACGCAGCTGTGGCGCAGAAGAGAACCGAGAGCAGCGCAATCCAGCGCCAAAGTCGCCTCGCCAACGGCGAGACTCCTTCTCGAAGGCTTGCGAACAGAGTGCCTACGAGCGCGATGACGGCGAAGGCTACCGGGTAGCCGAGAATCACGATGCTCCGGCTGAGACCGCCGGCAACGCCATCGTGGCTCACGTTGTACAGGTCTGTAGAGTCGAGGCGAGTATAGGTGATGAAGATGACCAGGACGAAGACGGCAAGCAGACCCCAGAGGGCCAGCACCTCTGCCGGGAGACTCTCTTCACGTCGGTCCGGTTTCGCGGCTGACACCCCAACCTCCACTGAGCCCCGCCCGCGGCTCACCGCACCCTACTGTGCCCGCGGCCGAGATGGCCACCGGAAATATCGACTACGGTGGAATACGGTCGGAACAAGGAGAAGTGAAATTGAACGAGTTCGAAGTCGAGGTCAAGACCCCAGATGGGGACATGTGGAGCTTCGTCACCTATCCCGAGGGCGCAGGGCCGTTCCCAGCGGTGATCGTCTACATGGACGTGATTGGAATCCGTGATGAATTGCAGAACTTTGCCCGCCGCCTAGCGGAAGAGGGGTATTTCGCCGTACTACCCGACCTCTACTACAGGGAGGGGCAAATCCGCTTCGACTCGTCCGAGGGAATCGAGAAGATGTTTGCGATTGGCGGCGCGTTGAGCGTCGACATGGTGATGCGCGACACCGGCGGTATCCTCGATTATCTCGGAAATAACCCGTTGGTGAGCAGCAGCACCGGGAGCGTCGGCTACTGCATGAGCGGGCAATTCGTAATGGCTGCGGCGGGAACCTTCCCGGACCGGATTCGTGCAGCCGCATCCCTCCACGGCACGCGGCTCGTAACCGAAGCCCCCAACTCGCCCCACAAGTTGGCCGCATGTATAAAAGGCGAGGTCTACCTGGGCTTTGCGGATGAAGATCCCTATATCGAGGACAACGTGATCCCCGACATCAGCAAGGCCCTCGATGATGCCGGCGTACCCTACACCGTCGAGACGCATCCGGGCACACACCACGCGTATTCGTTCCCGCAGATGCCTTCTTATGCGGAGGAAGCAGCGGAGAAAGACTGGGCGGCGATGTTCGCGATGTTCGAACGGCAGTTGAAGCAGAGTTAGATAGCAGAGAGGTACTAAACGATGAAGCTCGGAGTATTCGCGTCTTTCATAACACCGACAGCCACCCCGGACACCATTCTGGACATCGGCAAGCGGGTCGATGAAATGGGCCTCGACTCGCTTTGGATGGGCGAGCACGTCGTGATCTTCGACGAGATGGAGTTCGGTTACCCGGGCACGCCGGACGGAAAGCTCCCAATCCCAGAGGGCGGCGGTCTCCCGGAGACGGTGGTTACCCTCGCTTACCTAGCCGGCACAACAAAGAACATCCGGTTCGGCACCGGCGTCACGCTTCTGCCCCAGCGGAATCCGATCTACACGGCGAAAGAGTTTGCGACCCTCGACTACCTGACGGGCGGGCGCGTCGACTTGGGCCTGGGAGTCGGCTGGTGCAAAGAGGAGGTCCTAGCCTGTGGCAATAAGTTCGAGGATCGTGGGGCACGGACCGACGAGATAATCGACCTCATGAAGATGCTCTGGACGCAGCCGGTCACCGACTACAACGGCAAGTATTTCCAGGTGAAGGGCGTCAGGATGGATCCGAAGCCGGTCCAGAAGCCACACATCCCACTGATCGTGGGCGGATTCAGTCCACCGGCTATAAGGAGGGCGGTGCGAGTCGGTGCCGGCTGGCTGGGTTTTGGGATCAACCCGGAGATAACGAAACAGTTGATTGCCGGCTTCGAGGCCGCACTCTCAGCCGCAGGCCGGACTCGGGACAGCTTCGAGATCATCGTGACGCCCGGCACCGTGAACGCGGAGGACGTCCGCCAGTTCAAGGATCTCGGAGTGGACCGCCTGGTTCCGCTGATGGACACGAGTACCCCGGAGGCGATCGACGGCCGCTTCAAGGAGCTGGAAGAATTTGCGAAGATCGTTGCCTGACGCTGACGATCAGCAGTCGGCTGCTGACTGCCGACTGCGCGGGGCTGTTTCCGTGCCGCGCTACGTCGCCTCGCCCTGCCGCTCCATACTGTCGCGCTTCGCTGAGACATTCTGACGCAGGCACAAGTAACCAGTGCGTGGGTCCCAGCACTCCCTGCGTGATGGGGGGCCAGTCGAAAGCCCCCGACGTAAGGCACGGAGCACTCGCCTGGTGAGTCTCACAGCAATTAGCAGATTGCCGCGTGTGGCAGTTGCCAGGCGATGCCAACGGTACGGAAACAGCCCAGCGTTCAGGGCAACGGGCCGCTGGGGGACCGTCCCAGCACAGCTGTGCGAAGTATTTTGCGGCAGGGCGCGCCAGCTCGTAGGCCGGTAAGGTATCCGGTACGAGTTTCGAATACCGAGGCATCTGAATGTCCGAAAGCCAACCCGCAGACCAGAAAACCGCAAAGACCGAAGGTCTGCTCGAAGAGCTGACTAACACGCCCGGACCGAGCGGCTTCGAAGGACCCGTACGGGCCGTCGTACGACGGGAGCTCGAGTCGGCCGCCGACTCCCTCGACACCGACGGGATTGGCTCTCTTATCGCCCGCCACCGGGGCTCTGCGGACACTCCGCGCATCCTGCTGAGCGCCCACATGGACGAGCTTGGGCTAATGGTCCGCCGGATCACCGACGAGGGCTTTCTGAAGTTCCAGACGCTGGGTGGCTGGCTCGACCAGGCGCTAATCAACCAGCGCTGGGTCGTTCACACATCCTCTGGTCCCGTCCCCGGAATCACCGGGATCAAGACAATCCACGTGATGAAGGCCGACGCCCGGAGTGAGGTCTTTGGGCACGACGAGATGTTCTTGGACGTCGGTGCGATCAACCGAGAGGACGCGGAGAAGCGTCTCGGTATCCGGCCGGGAGACCCGATCGTGCCCGACAGCACTTTCCTCCGATTCGCGGGTGACGACATACTCCTCGGCAAGGCTTGGGACGACCGTGTCGGCGTTGCCGCCATGACCCGCGTAATACAGGAACTGGCGAGCGGGGGCTCGCACCCGAATGAGGTGCACGGGGTAGCCACCGTCCAAGAGGAGGTCGGGTTGCGGGGAGCCCAAACCGGCAGTTACGTCGTCGACGCGGACCTCGCCATCAACCTCGAATCCGGCGTCGCGGCAGATTACCCGGGCATCACCCAGGACGAGGCGCAGGAGAAGCTAGGCGGAGGACCGTCTCTGTTCCTGCACGACAGTTCCATGCTGCCCAACCTCCGACTGCGGGACTTCGTTGTTGAGCTGGCAAAGGAGCTCGCCATTCCGCTCCAGTTCAATGTCCTCGCGGGCTACGGGCAGGATGGTTCCGCGGCCCAACGCTCCCGCGGCGGAGCGCCGACCATCAACATCGCCGTACCAACCCGCTACCTACACAGCCACAACGGCCTGATCCACAGAAGAGATGTGGATCAGGCCATCACCCTTGTCGCGGAGCTTATCCGACGCCTGGACAGGCAAGCCGTGGCCAAGATCCGGAGGTTTGACTAGACCGTGGTCGCTCGAGGACGGGAATGACCGACGGGCAACCTTCGGCTGCAGGGCTGACGGGAAGAATCTCCCTACGAAGCGCCGAGCATCCCTGGTTGGTGATCAGTTCCTGGGTCTTGCTTCTTGTGGGGGCCGTCGGCCTCATCGTTCAGCTGTTCGGGTCTGCGTTCACAAGTGAATTCTTCCCGACGAATAATCCCGAGTCCCGCAAGGCGAGCGACCTGGTCGAGGAACGTCTTCGCGGCGGGGCTACCGTCCAAGAAGCGATCGTCGTGACGTCTTCTACGGCCACAGTCGGAGACGCCGGGTTTGAGGCAGTCTCGACCGGCATCGTCGAGTCGCTTCGAGACCTCGGCCCCGATGCGATAGCAAGCGTCCTCTCTTATTACGAGACGGGTGTGCCGAGCCTGGTCTCCGAGGATGGAGGGAGCCTGGTCGTTCCGATTTCGTTGACGGGAGACGTCAAGGCCGCCGATGACATCATTCCCGACGTTTACGAAATCGTCGATGCCGTCGACGGAAGTCTGGAGTTCGACGTCTTCATCACCGGCGAATCCACTTTCTACCGAGACTTCTCGAGCCAGGCACAACACGATGCGGAGCGCGGCGAGACGATCGCTGCGCCGCTGGCTCTCATCGTCCTGTATGTCGTATCTGGGACGCTGGTCGCCGCCCTCGTGCCGATGCTCCTGGCCGTCTTTGCGATCGCTCTCGCGTTCGGTGTGGCGGCTGTGGTGGGCCAGTACACCGACCTCCACGTATTCACACAGAACATCGTCATCATGGTTGGCCTAGCTGTGGGCATCGATTACACACTGTTCGTCATCTCCCGCTTCCGCGAGGAGCGCGCGCGAGGTCGTGACCTCGCGGAGGCGATAGCGGTTGCCGGTGACACGGCGAGTCGCGCAGTCATCTTCAGCGGCTTCACGGTTGTGATTGCGCTCGTTGGAATGCTGCTAGTGCCTCACTCGGCGTTTTTCGCCATCGGCCTTGGAGCGATCGTCGTCGTTCTGGTCGCCGTGGTTGCCGTGCTCACCTTGCTGCCTGCAGTACTTGCGCTCTTGGGCGGCTCCATCGAGCGGCTATCGCTTCCCATTCCAACGAGTCGCGGTGAGCCCCGGAGGATCTGGGGGGCCGCGGTCCGGGGGGCCGTCAACCACCCCTATGCATCGCTCCTCCTCGGCGCAGGTGCTCTCCTGGCAATGTCTGCCATTTATCTGACGATCGAAATCGGCAGCTCCGGTGTTGCGACCTTCCCGGACCACCTCCGTGCCAAGGAGGGTTTCGACGCGCTCAGGGAGGAGTTCGGATTCGGCCTCGATGCACCGGTTGAAGTAGTGATCGATGGCGACATCGGAGCCGAGGAAACGCAGGAGGCGATAGCAGCGCTCCTCGCCCTGCTCGAGGGTGATCCTGTTTTCGGACCGCCACCGGGGAGAGAAGTGAGCGCTGATGGTGACCTGGCGCTTCTCAACGTCCCCATCAACGGCGATCCGCTCAGCGAATCCGTGGCAGACGCCGTCAGGCGACTCCGCAGCGACTACATACCAGCAGCATTTGGGGACGCTGAAGCGCGTGCTCTCGTCGCAGGAATCACCGCAGAGGACATCGAGCTGACTAACATCGCCGACCGTTGGCTGCCCATCGTGATTGGCTTCGTCCTCACGCTCAGCTTTGTGCTCGTGACAGTGGCTTTTCGGTCCGTCGTCGTTGCGGTCAGCGCGGTAGTTATGAACCTTCTCTCCGTCGGCGCCGCCTATGGGCTCATCGTGCTGGTATTTCAGCACGGTTACGCCGTCGACACGCTCGGATTCACCGAAGTCGCGACCATCGAGCCATGGCTTCCTCTCTTCCTCTTCGCGATCCTTTTCGGCCTTTCAATGGACTACCAAGTCTTCCTGCTCAGCAGAATCCGAGAGCGCTACGACGCTACCGGTGACAACTCTGAATCGGTTGTTTACGGGCTTCAGTCGACCGCAGGCATCATCACGGGAGCCGCGATGATCATGGTCGTGGTCTTCGCCGGGTTTGCCAGCGGCGAGCTCGTGCAGCTCCAGCAGATGGGTTTCGGGCTGGCCGTGGCGATCGCCCTCGACGCCACCCTGGTGAGAACGTTTCTCGTCCCCGCAACGATGCAGCTGCTCGGGGATGCGAACTGGTACTTCCCCTCGTTCCTGGACTGGATACCGGATATCCGCGTCGAGCCACCGGTGCGAGATTCGGCATCCTCTCCGGACTGATCAACAACTACCATTGGAACAGGAAAAGATTTCTTACATCTGGAACCATCCGCAACTCATAGACGTTAGAGAAAACGGGAGCCGGCACCGGCACCCTGGAGAACAGTCATGCAGTTGAATCGTGGCCACGTGATCCTCGGCGGCATCGGAATCGTTGTGATTGGGGCGCTGCTCTACGGCGGCGGCTACTTCACGGGCCGAGCTTTAGTAGCTTCGGACGAGCCTTTGGCCGCCGACTCCCAGTCTCTCCCATCTCCGAACGACAATAGTGATGACGGAGAGAACGTGTCGAATAGGGAGGATAGCGATTCTCCGTCCACATCCGGCTCCCGCACTGTAGGAGGCGCCCCGGTCATCTCCACTCGCGACGGCGAGGATGACGTCGCCTTCGGGGAATTCGGCGGTTTCGGCGGGGCCATCGGGCTCGAGTTCGGCTGCCGATCCAGTCTCCCACCTATCTTCTCTGGGTCCAACATAGACCTCTCGCTTGCGTCAGTTGACCTTCGGCTGCTCGGTGATAGGTTCGTGCTCCGCAGCCTCAACATCTATGCCGAGTCCGACTGTAGCGAGGAGGGTTCGGGCACAGTCGGCACTCCCGTGGTCGAGTCGGGCTGGTTTAACTCGGACCTCGGAATTGAAATCCATGTCACACAACGCGTGTTAGAGGAACCTGTAACCAACGTGGTCTCCCCGTTCAACGGGCAGGTCTGGGACGACGGCTACGTGCTCACCGTCTGGGCCAATGTCTACTTCGCTTACGGCCCTGATGACATCATTGTTAACGAAGAAATTGTCCGGCAACCGGACTCGGTCTCAGCCCCTGACGAAGGGGACACTGAAGTAATCAGGTGGGTTCTCGGCCTGCTCGCTCCTTCTGTTGATGGGGCCTGCTACTACGAACAGGCGCGCGGAACGTGGGCCGACCTCGCGGCAATGGGCGTCGGCGACCCACGCCCGGCAATCCCCATAGGACTGCAAGAGCAGTACGCCGAGTTCACCGTTTTCAAGGCTCCGCCCGCGGACTGCAACGTTCCTGAGATCGAAGTCGACGGAAACTTCAACGCTACCTTCAGCAACGTCGACGACGGCAAGGAAAGCACGTGGGTCGACGTCAGTGCCTACCCGGTCTCCCCCGGCGGTTACGAAAACTTCGGTTACCTCGACGAGGATGGCGCTTTTTGGTCGAACGGCTCCCACCACTTCAACGTTTCAGGATGGCGCGAGGACGGGCCGCTGGGCCGTGACACGATCGAGGCCATCGCCTTGGCGATGGACCCTGCCTTCGGCTCGGCCTGCTTCATCAGAAACAGAGAGCTGACCGACTCCGATCTCGCCGAGTTCGGCCTGTCCGCTCCAGTAGTGCCGGACGGTTGGTTTCTCGTCGAGTCGACCCTGAACGTGAGCGAGGCTCCCGGAGGCAGCTGTGACGACCTTCCAGACGCGGAATTTTTTCCGCAGCTCAACCTCTTCTGGATCTTCGAGGGCGAAGGCATTGTTATCGAAGCGATCGCAAATCGCTACGGCACTACTGAAGCGAAAAGGTCTGGCTTCATCTATGAGAACGGCCTCAACTGGACCAAAGATGACGGCACAATATTCGACGTCTCCGGATACGAGCAGCGGAACGAAGGTGGCATCGACATCGAAATCCTAATCGCGATTGCCCTGAGCATGGACCCGACGCTCGATGTCGACGAACTCGAAGAAGATTCAATTGCCATTCCCCTGGATGACGGTCCGCTTCCTCCGGATGAGGACATGGATGATGTCACAGGGGGGGGCGCCACAGGCCCTGGCGTCGAGGTTGCGGAGTAGACGGGGGAGTTGGTCGCGCTAAGAGGGCCCTGTAGAACGCCGAGATTGAGAACCGCGGGGACGGGGACACCCATTGTCCGAGTGGCCGAGTCCAGTTTGAACACCTCAGCGGTCGTCAGCCCGTCCACGCAGTGGCCAACATATGGAATCCGCGCGCCAATCGCCGCTCTGAGCACAGACAGTACTACCAGATAATCCGGTCCTGCCACGCTCACAACAAGAGATGCCCCGCGCATTATGGTCACACAAATCCTGGTATCGGCCTCTGTTCAAAGGTCGTCATTCCAGAATCGGCCCTGCCCTCGAGTTCAAGAACTGGAAACCGGGTGCCGGTGGATGGGGCCGCCAGCACGCGCTACTCCTCCCGAAGAACCTGGGCATCGAGGCGAAATGTCACCACGTACCGCGGCGAATTCCTGACTCGGTCGAGTGCTTCCCTGGCGAGCGCTCCGCCGAGGCCAGCTCCGAGTTGACGTTTCTGAACTTCCACAATATCGACAACAGACCAGCCCCAAGCCGAGGCCGCGTCTATGCTCCGCCGCATCGATTCGTCATCAACGAAAGACTCACTGTGCTGGGGGCCGACGGTGGTTTCGTACCAGAGCTCGCGACGTTCGGCCTCGGCACGCCTCTCGGACAGCCGGGACTTGATCTCGGCCTTGCCACGCCGGCCGCCCTTCGTTGCGATCTCCCGTGCCCGTGCCGCCGCGGCTTCAGCTTGCGAACGTAACTCCGGGGCTTTCCCCCGGGCCTTGCCCCTGGCCTTATCGAGACGCTCTCGCCAGTCTGTCATAGCTTCAAGTTTACCCAGCAGGCGGGTGGCCTTCCGAGGCCGGGACGATCGTCTAAGCCCCCGTCGTTGCCCCGAGCTCCTCTCGCGACATCGCTCGACGCCGATTCCAGTGCGCGACCCAGCTGTCGCAGATTCCCTGCTGGCCGTGCCAGTAGTCGACCTCCAGGATGACTTTGCCACCATCATCGAACTCGAGGCGGGACATGCCCTCGGTACACCGCCATTCCCCTTTGTTTTCGGGCCCTTCACTGTCATCCATGATTTGCCAGTAGGCCATCCAAAGGACGGCGGCGCCATGGTGGTCCTCAGCGGCGTAGAGTTCCTCCACCGGCACCCGCAGCGTGATGCCCGTCTTCTGCCGGGCCCAGAAACTCCGGATCTCCTCGTGTCCTTTCAGTGCCTCGGCATGCCAGACGATATCCCTCATCGCAGCATCTTCGGTGAACCACTGGTCCGGCCCATACGGGTCGCCGCTGCTCCAGCCGCCCTCTTCGAACAGCTTCCTCGCGGTTTTGAGATCGTCGGTACTTACTGGCATCGTTCGGCACCTCACCGGACTAGTAGCCGCCAATCCTAATGCTCGTGTGCCCGGTGGCGCACGTTCTTTTGCTAGAATCCGTGGCCGACGCCGGAGGAAAATCAATGCTCAATGCTTACCGAGTTCTCGATCTCACTGACGAGCGCGGACTGATTTGCGGCCAGATGCTCGCCGACCTGGGAGCGGACGTGATCCAGGTCGAGCCACCGGGTGGATCCCCGGCTCGAAGGATCGGCCCCTTCTACCAGGGCGACTACGACCCCGAGCGGTCCCTCACCTGGTGGGCGTATACTCGGGGCAAGCGAAGTGTCGAACTCGATATCGACTCGAATGATGGGCGTGCGGCGTTTCGGCAATTGGTCGAATCCGCGGACTTTCTAATCGAGTCTGACACCCCTGGCACCATGGCCGGGCGCGGTCTCGGCTACGAAGACCTAGCAGAGATCAACCCGGGGCTCATCTATGTTTCGATTACGCCCCACGGATTTGACGGCCCCAAGGCCCATTACGCGGCAACCGACATCACCATTGCGGCATCCTCAGGCCTCCAGCACCTCTCTGGCGACCCCGATCGTGCCCCAGTGCGCGTCACCGTCCCCCAGTCCTTCCTCCACGGCGCCGCTGAGGCGGCCGGGGCAGCCCTGATAGCGCTGCACGAACGAAAACGCTCGGGGAAGGGCCAGCACGTTGACACATCAGCTCAGCAATCGATGAATCTCGCGACCCTCGCGCAGATGCTCGGAATTGCCGTCGGCGACAACGAGACCAATCGCTCACCCGGGGGCATCGCTGTCGGCGATCTGATGGTCCGGCTGCTCTGGGAGGCGAAGGACGGTTACGTGTCTTATTCGTTCTTCTTCGGGTCCTCGGTAGGGCCGTTCACTCGGCGCCTCATGGAGTGGATCCACGAAGAGGGCGGCTGCGACGCGGCCACGCGGGACAAGGACTGGATCGGCTACTTACCTCTCCTAATTAGTGGAGAGGAGACTCGTGAAGAGTTCGAACGCGTCACCAACGTAATCGCCGCCTTCTTGAAGACCAAGACGAAGGCCGAATTGCTCGAGGCCGCCCTGTCCCGTCGCCTCCTGCTCGCGCCGATCCAGACGATCCCGGAGGTCGTCTCCAGCGAGCAGCTCGAGGCGCGAGGATACTGGCAGGAGCTGGAACACACGGACGTGGGGGCCACTATCAAGTACCCGGGGGCCGCTGTAAAGCTCAGCGGGCGCCCGATCAATTACGCACGACGTCCGCCTCGAATCGGCGAACACACTGCAGAAGTCCTCGCAGAAACGCGGTCTCGATTAAGTCTCTCCCCGGGCTCGTCCTACCAGGAAGGCCAGCGACCGCTCGAGGGGCTCAAGGTTCTCGACTTCACCTGGGTCCAGGCGGGCCCAGCGATGACACGCATCCTGTCCGACTTCGGAGCGACCGTGATCCGTGTCGAGTCGTCGGGGCGGCCCGGCATGGGAAGAACCATGTACCCGTACAACGGTGGCACTCCGGGCCCTGAAAGCTCCGCGTTCTTCGGGTCATTGAATGCGGGAAAACATGGAATCACGCTGAATCTCGCCACCGAGGACGGCAAGGAGGTCGCCCGTGACCTGGTCAACTGGGCGGATATCGTCGCCGAGGCGTTCACGCCCAAGACAATGCCCGCCTGGGGTCTTGGCTACGAATCCCTGCGAAAGATGAAACCCGAGATCATCATGCTGAGAACCTGTCTGTTCGGACAGGATGGCCCCCTTTCGGGCATCGGCGGTTTTGGAACGATGGCCTCCGCAATAAGCGGTTATGTGAACCTTGCAGGATACCCGGACAGGCCCCCGGTGGGTCCTTTCGGAGCCTACACGGATGCGGTCAGTCCACGCTTCGCACTCGCCGCCCTGCTCGCGGCGCTCGACCACCGTGATCGATCGGGCGAGGGGCAGTTGATAGACCAGGCGCAGTTTGAAAGCGGGCTCCATTTCCTAGCGCCGACAATCCTCGATTACTTCTGCAACGGGCATGAGACCCGGCGTGACGCCAACCGCGACCCTTCCATGGCCCCCCACGGGGTGTATGAGTCGAACGGCGAGGACGACTGGGTAGCGATCGCGGCACGCGATGATGCCGACTGGGAGAAGTTGGCGGGTGTCATCAGTCGCTCCGACCTGGCAGCAGACACACGATACAGCTCAGCAGAGGGGCGCCTTGAAGACCAAGGGACTCTTGACGAGGCCATCACTGCATGGACTTCACAGCGATCCCCATTAGAGGCTGAAGAGACGCTCCAAGCCGCGGGAGTTCCAGCCTACGGGCTCGTGCGAACAGCCAACGCTCTTGCCGACGCTCAGCTTCAGCACCGCGGACATTTCGTGGAGCTACCCCACTCCGACTTCGGCCGAACGTATGTCGAGGGACCGCGATTCCGGCTCTCCCGGACACCGCCCAGGGTTGACCGGGTCGCGCCGAAGTTCGGCCAGGACAACGAGTACGTACTCAAGGAGATCCTCAGCTACAGCGACGGGCGTGTGGCTGAACTCGCAATCGCGGGAGCCCTCGAATAGGTAGAAGGAAGAATAGCAACGGGCCGCGCGCTTCTGGCGGTCCGCTGCTATTCTTCTCTGGTAATTACTCCCAGAGAGGATCAACCAAACGATGCCAATTTACGAGTTCCGTTGTCCCAAGTGTGAAAAAACATTCGAGGTGGTTCGTCCACGGTCAGCGTCGGGTAAGCGCGCCAAGTGCCCCGATGACGGCTCCTTCGGCCAGCGCCTCTTCAGCTCCGCAATCATCGTGGGCGGTTCAGATGACTTCGACATGGGCGGTTTTGGTGACCTAGGTGGCATGGATGACATGGGAGGTATGCCGGGCATGGGCGGGGGTATGCCCGGTATGGGCGGGGGTATGCCCGGTATGGGCGGGGGTATGCC
>MPMF02088615.1_pt1 | contig 12859 bp, 12 predicted proteins | sample 1617271 | NCBI WGS metagenome assembly MPMF02 (sample SAMN05944812, study PRJNA350692) | marine metagenome | biome: marine; feature: ODZ; material: water; isolation source: 120 m water sample prefiltered with 30 um filter, filtered on to 0.2 um... | place: Pacific Ocean | collected 2012-04-09... | reverse complement strand
CATTGATATTGATTTTTTTGACCCAAATTTATCACGACAAACAATCAGAAATATTGCAATAGAGGCCGGAGGAGGTTTTTTGGTGAGTGATTGGACAGCTCAGAACCCTAATTTTTTTAGATCTTTAGAACTCACTAAAACAATAATATTTATGGTTTTAATTTTAATTTTGGCAGTAGCTTCATTCAATATTGTTTCAACGCTTGTAATGCTCATTAGACAAAAAAGAGGTTCTATTGCAGTATTAAGAAGTTTGGGGGTAGATCATGGAGGGATAATAAGAATCTTTCTCTCCATAGGGTTTTTGTTGGGTTTTTTAGGTTCGGTTTTAGGAATCATAGTTGGGTTTTTTGTAACTTCCCAGTTGACTGAAATTATCCAGTATTTGGAGTCGATATTTAATATAACTTTGTATCAGAAAGAGGTGTACTTCTTAAGTGAATTACCAGTTAGAATTAATTGGAAGGAAGTAATGTGGATTGGTCTTATTGCCGTATTGCTAAGCTTAATTTCATCAGTTATTCCATCCTATAGAGCCTCAAGATTAGATCCTGCTGATATCTTACGTTTACATAGGTAAGTAAAATATGGTTAAAAAAATATTAGAAGCAGAGAATATAAAAAAATCCTTTTTCAAAGGTCAGCAAGAGGTTGAGGTGTTATCCGGTGTAAATCTTGGCATCGAACATGGTAAAACTATTGCAATCATTGGGCCATCAGGCACTGGTAAAAGCACATTATTACAAATCCTGGGAATGCTTGATCAACCCTCTTCAGGTAACGTCAAAGTGAGGGGAGAAATTGTTTCTAAGTTGTCAGATAAAAAAATCAGCAGACTAAGAAATCATTTTTTTGGTTTTGTTTTTCAATTCCACCACTTGATCAATGAATTTAATGCTTTAGAAAATACCATGATGCCATTATTGGTTAGAAGAGACTCTATAAAACTAGCAAGAGAGAAGGCAAAGCAGCTTTTAGCAGAGATTGGTCTTGCCGATCGTTTTTATCATAAGCCCTCTGAGCTCTCAGGAGGAGAGTGCCAAAGAGTAGCAGTCGCTAGAGCATTAATCGCTAAACCGCTCGTTGTTTTGGCAGATGAGCCTACTGGTAATCTTGATCCTGAAACAGCAGAAAAAGTTTTTGATGGCTTGATAAATTTAAATCACTCAGTTGGATCGAGTTTGATAGTTGTGACTCATAATCATGATCTTGCCTGCAAGCTCGATCAAATGGTTATTTTAGAACGAGGTACAATTAGAGAGACTGACTTCTAAAGAGAATAGAATAGATAAAGTCTTCACAAAAAGACTATTATTCTTCATTTTTTCAACACAATAGGCTTTTAAGATAGATTAGAGAATTGGCGTATAATAAATGATGTTTTTTTAGGTTCAGATTTTGTCAAATAATAAGGAAGTAAATAGTGCTTATATAACATACCTTCGATTGTTGAGGTATGCTTCACTCTATTGGATGATTTTTGTTCTTGGAGCTCTGGCAATGCTGATTTACGCATTGACTGACACTGGTTTTGCCTTTCTCATTAAAACTCTGACGGACAGTTTTGCAGATGAAACCAGTCAAGCCGAGCTGAATCAACTAAAATTCTATTTGCCAGTTGCCGTGATTGTTATTTTTTTTATCAGAGGTGTTTCAGGTTTTTTCTCAGTTTACAATATCGGTTGGATAGGTAGACAGGTTATTAAAGCTTTGAGAGCAGAGGTTTTTCTTAAGTTTCTGTATCTTCCCACTACTTTTTTAGATCGAGAATCCAATGCTGAATTACTCTCCAAGATGACATTCAATATTGAGCAAGTTGCTGAATCCACTTCAAATATTATAACCATAATGATCAGAGATACACTTACGATCATCGCACTAAGTATATATATGGTTTATCTCAGTCCCAGGTTAGCTGGGGTTATTTTCATTGTTGCACCAGTCATTGCTTTGATTGTTAGGTTCCTGAGCACGCTGTTTCGCAGATATAGTCATCGAATTCAGGAATCTATGGGGAATGTAACTCACCTTATTAAAGAGATCCTTCAGAATCACCGAATTATAAAGATATTTAACGCTCAAAGTTATGAAAATGACAAGTTTGAAACAGTTAATGAAAGCAATAGAAAACATAATATGAAGCTTTTTTCTACCAAAGCTATTGGTGATGCAGTGACCATTTTTGTGGCGTCACTAGGTGTTGCCGGTGTTGTGTACGTTGCTACACTTGACGAGGTTAAGTTAGCAATGACAGTTGGCGATTTCAGTGGTTTTATCACCGCTATGGTTTTGCTCATGACCCCACTTAAAAGACTAACCAATGTCAATGCCATGATTCAAAGAGGAATAGCCGCATCAGCAAGCGTATTTTTATTACTTGATGAAGAAAATGAAATCGATCTCGGTGAGATAGAAGCCAAAAGATTAACTGGAAAGATAGAATTTATAAATGCTTCTTTCTCCTATGAAAAAGCTCAGAGTACGGCCACTGATGCAGTCAGTCTTATTGTTCAATCAGGTGAAACTTTGGCAATTGTGGGTAAGTCAGGAGGCGGAAAAACAACTCTAGTTAATCTGATACCACGATTCTACGACCTGACTAAAGGCACGCTTCTAATCGATGATGTGAATGTGAAGGACTATACTTTAAATTCTCTGAGAGAGAATATCAGCTTAGTAACACAAGAAGTGACTTTGTTTAACGACACTATTTATAACAATATCGCTTATGGGAATTTTACTGAAGAGAAGATACTCAAAGCTATTTCAGCAGCTAATATAAACGAATTTTTAGATCAGTTACCTCATGGTCTACATACACCAGTAGGCGATCAGGGGATTCTACTCTCAGGAGGTCAAAGACAAAGAATAGCAATAGCGAGAGCACTATTGAAAGATGCACCAATATTGATACTCGATGAAGCAACTTCTGCTTTGGATACCGAATCTGAAAAATATATTCAGATCGCTTTAGAGGAGTTGATGAAGAACAGGACTACTTTTGTAATTGCACATCGTTTATCAACAGTCGAGAAAGTGGACCGAATTGTTGTACTGGCAGGCGGTAGGATTGTTGAAAGTGGAACACATCAACAATTGATCGACCAAGACGGTGAATATGCATTGCTTCATAGGTTACAGTTTAACGATGAAGCTCAGTCGTAAATTAGAGTCCATTTGGTACTCGAACGAACCACCAAATATCCTTTTAAAATTGTTGGCTTTATGTTTTAAATTAGTATTTGTCATTAGACGACAACTCTATAAGTTAAAAATCTTTAAGCAAATCAAAGTCAAGGTTCCTGTTATCATCGTTGGTAATATAACCACTGGAGGAACAGGCAAAACACCTGTGACTATATGGCTTGTTGGCATTTTTCAAAAGGCGGGTATGACTGCTGGAGTTATTTCCAGGGGTTATGGTGGTAACCAACCTCGAAACAAGCCAGTGCTTGTTACAAAGAACGACAATGCGGTTGAATACGGGGATGAACCTGTTTATATTGCACAAGCAACGGATGCACTTGTTTGTGTCTGTACCGACAAGGTTAAAGCGGCTAAAACTCTAATATCTGAGGGGGCTGAAGTGATTATTTCAGATGATGGATTGCAGCATTATCATCTAGCAAGAGATTTTGAAATCATAATCATTGATTCTGTCAGAGGTTTTGGAAATGGTTATTTTCTGCCTGCAGGTCCGTTGAGAGAAAATCCAGAAAGGATTCAAATGACTGATTGGATTTTGTTAAATGGAGAGGGTAATAATTTTGATGAATCTCTTTCAAAGGATATTCAATGCAATCGCTTTAAACTACTAGATGCAACAGCAGTCAATCACAATGGTACTGTCAATAAATCGATCAGTGAATTTTCAGGATCAGAGGTTTATTTACTTGCTGGAATCAGCAACCCTGAGAGGTTATTACAAATCTTAGAAGAGAATGGTATCTCTGTTATTCAAATTGAAATTGATGATCATGGAAAGGTTGATTTATCAGTAATCAGAGAGGATACCAATACACCAATCCTAATGACCTCTAAAGACGCTGTGAAATATGATTTACAATTGCATCAAAATTGCTGGATTATGGAACCGGAAGTTGAGTTTGATGATAGCTATCATTTACCAGAATTTATCCAAACACTAGTGAGAAAGAACCATGAGTCAGGTTGATTTTATTATTGTTATCCCTGCAAGATTTGATTCAGAACGTCTATACGGGAAAGCTTTATTAAATTTAAATGGCAAATCACTCATTGAACATGTTTATTGTGCTGCGTTGAAAAGTGATGCAAAAGGGATATTGATTGCAACAGACAGTAATCAAATAAAGGAAGTCACAGAAAATTTTGATGCAAAAACTATCATGACTAAAAAAACACATGCTTCTGGCACAGACAGAATCAATGAAGTCGCTGAATTAGAATGTTGGGAAGAAGATCAAATTATTGTTAATTTACAAGGAGATAGTCCATTGATGCCAGCAGAAAATATAAACCAGGTAGCTCAATTATTATTTGATAGGCCTGATGCTGGAATTGCCACTCTGGCAACAAAAATTTTAGATCCACAAGAACTTGAAGATCCAAATGTGGTGAAGGTTGAATTTGACAAATCTGCTAGGGCAACCTCATTCGATAGGAGAGTTGAAAGCAAAAACAACCAAATGTATTGGAGGCATCTTGGTATATATGCCTATAGGGTAGGGACTTTGAAATCTTTTAGCCAACATGAGAGAAGTGAAGAGGAAGTAGCAGCAAGATTGGAGCAATTGAGAGCGTTTGATTTAAATATAGAGATCGTCATCCAAGAGGCGAGCATTATTCCTGGTCCTGAAGTTGATACTGAATCTGATCTGAATGTGGTCAGAGCAATTATGGCAAAGCACTAAAATTGTGATGCACGATCTATTGCAATCCAAACATAAAATTCTTTTTGTTTGTACTGGAAATATTTGTAGATCACCATCAGCAGAAGGTGTTTTTAGGAAAATGATTGAAGAACACGAAAGTTTTGATAGCTCAATATATATTGATTCGTGTGGAACCCATAGTTATCACATTGGTGAATCACCTGATGGAAGAGCTCAACATGCAGCTGCGAATAGAGGCATTGATATTTCAAAACAAAAGGCAAGACAAATCGAAGCAGATGATTTTGACTTTTTCGACTATATACTAGTGATGGATAATTTTAATTTAAACGTAATTCACTCTATGGTTGATGAAACTGATAGGAGTAAAATTCATCTTTTCCTAGATTATGCAAAACTCAACGAATACAAGGAGGTTCCTGATCCTTATTACGGTGGAGAAAGGGGATTCGAGATTGTCTTGGATCTTCTAGAACAAGCATCAATAGGCTTGATTAAACACTTACAATCCAATTAGTATCTATTTTCTTGGAGGAAGTATGTCTTCCCAAGGAAGTATCTTATCTTGATCATCTTTAGTTTTGTTAACCTTGTCTTTACTAAAACTTTGGTCTGTTATCAGTTGCTTAGGTTTTGAACTCTGATCAGCTTTAGTTTTAGTAGAATGTTTTTCTATTTTAGATGTTGCTGCTTTCTTCGGAGTTTTCTTTACTGATTTACTATTAGTATCTTTTTTAACCGCCTTTTTCTGTACAGGTTTCTTTTTGGTTTCTTTTGTCTTTTTGGTTTCTTTGGTCGAAGAAGTTTTCTTTATTGAAGTTTTCTTTGGAGACGATTTCGTCGGTGAAGATCTCTTCAGTGACGATTTTTTATTGTTAGGTCTTTGTCGTTTATTTTGGTGAGTATTTTTCTGTCTAGTTATTGCTTTAGGTTTGATCTTTTTTTGTTTGGGTTTTATTGTATTGTTTTTATTATTTAGTAGCCAAAACATAAAACGATCCAATAGATTTGGTGCTTTAATGTCATCGACTTCCCAAGCTGTAAGAGGATGTGGGTTTAAGTTTCTAAATTTATTCTGATTGATATGATTAATTGTAGAATTAATATCTTCTTTAAGAGTTTTACCTAATTGGTAGCTAGCTTTCTTATATTCAGGCAGATTGACTTCATCTGCTTTTAGTCTTTTAATTGTGAAATTACCACCCATGGTTTCAGAATCTGCAATTAAAATAATATTGATCCCTTCTCGTTTTTCAATGTCTTTAATCCATTGTTTTTTTTCATTTAAAAGGTAGGTTGCTGAGTCTGAAGGGATATCTGCAATGATGCTCGCGGTATTTTCTTTTCTTGCTTCTTCTTCAATCAGTCTCAGTACTGACAGTGCCAGAGATTCAGTGCTTCTTACTTTACCCATACCACTACATTTCGGACAATTTTTGTATGCTGATTCTCCTAATGATGGCCTTAATCTCTGTCTAGACATCTCTAACAATCCAAATCTAGATATGTTTCCGACCGATATTCTAGCTCTGTCTTGCCTAACAGCATTTCTAAGAGTGTTTTCTACTTGTTTTTTATTTTTATATTGCCTCATATCAATAAAATCAATAACTAGTAAACCACCCAAATCCCTTAGCTTACATTGCCTTGCTATTTCTTCAGCAGCCTCTAAGTTTGTTTTCAAGGCGGTGGATTCAATGTCCGATTGCTTTGTTGATTTTCCAGAGTTGATATCAATTGCAACCAATGCTTCTGTGTAGTCAATAACGATACTGCCACCCGATAATAAGTTGACTTTATTTGAATACGCAGACTCAATTTGATTCTCAATTTGAAATCTTGTAAACAAGGGTGTGTCCTCTTTGTAATGAGATAGTTTCTTTAAGCTATTGGGTGTTACTTGTTTGAGGTATTTTTTGGCGTCTTTGTAAGTATTTTCATCATCGATAATAATTTCACCTATATCCTCATCAAAATGATCTCTCATGGCTCTTACGATTAAGTTATTTTCTTGGAAAATTAAAGACGGTGACTCAACCTTGACTGCGACTTTCTTAATTGAATTCCAAACTCCAAGTAAATATTTCAGATCCCATTGCAGTTCAATTTCTGATCTTTCTATACCAGCTGTTCTAATAATTAGTCCCATATCTGTAGGGATTTCAAGGCTATTGAGATTTTTAAGAACATCGTCTCTGTCTTTACCTGTAATTTTTTTAGAGACACCTCCGCCTTTAGAGCTATTAGGCATTAAAACAATGAAACGACCTGCTAGACTGATATAAGTAGTTAAAGCAGCGCCTTTGGATCCACGTTCTTCTCTGGTCACTTGTACCACTATCTCTTGACCCTCTTTCAAAAGCTTTTTTATATCTTGCTTTTCACCTGGAATAGGGTTGGATAAAAAATACTCTTTTGAGATTTCTCTGAGAGAGAGGAAACCATTTCTTTCTGACCCGTAATCAACAAAAATTGCATCCAAACTTGGTTCTATTCTACTGATCTTACCTTTGTAGATATTATTTTTATTTTGAACTTTCGATTTAAGTTCTATATCGAAATCATAGAGTCTCTGACCATCAACCATGGCCACTCGCAACTCTTCTTCTTGTGTTGCGTTGATTAGTATTCTTTTCATAGTTACCTCTTTATATAGGCAACTAGATAGGTATTATTCTGTCTAAATTGGTAATTCAGTACCATTTAATTCCAAGTACTGAAGTTTTTTTATTGTCTTTTCCGCTTGAATAGTGAAACTTTTTTTTAACCAACAAAGATTCAATTCTATCTAATTGTCTTTGTTTAAAAATTCTTGGTCTCTACGACCTATTTAGATTATTTATCTTTAATCTATTGTTTTATCTTATTTATAATAATTAAGTTATTATTTCGGTGGCGATTATAACAAAGTTGCTTAGTTATCACCAATATTACTCAAAACATCGCGAAGACATGCAAAATGCAAGAAATTTAAATACTAATAACAAACTCACTGTCCACAAAGATGATGAGGGTATGAGATTAGATAACTATCTTATAAAATTCCTTAAAGGGGTACCTAAATCAAGGATTTATAGAATGATTAGAAAAGGTGAGGTGAGGAGGAATTCAAAAAGGTCTCGACCAAAAGATAGAATATTTACCGATGATAAAATTAGAATTCCTCCTAATCTTTACAAAAAACAACAAACTATTTCGTTTAAAAGGAATGATTTAAATTGGCTTAAGGATGCCATTATTTTTGAAAACAATTCTTTTCTAGTTGTCAATAAACCTTCTGGTCTAGCAGTTCATGGAGGCAGTGGAATCAATTTTGGTTTAATTGAGCTTCTAAGGTCATTTAGAGATAATCTGAAGGAGAACTTGGAATTGGTTCATAGACTGGATAGGGCAACCAGTGGCTGTTTGTTAATATCTAAACAAAAATCTAAGCTTAGAAAATTACATAAATTTTTTAGAGAAGGGACGATTAAAAAAACCTATATTGGATTAATGATAGGCAGATTTGATCATGAGTATTATGAAGTTGATCAACCCTTAAAAGTGAGTACAATTCTTGAGAAAGGTCGCTTATCAGTCCCTGATCATCAAGGTAAGAAGGCTAAAACACAATTTGCTTTACTTGAGAGATACTCTAATTCTTCGTTATTTAAAATTGAACCAATAACAGGAAAAACACATCAAATCCGGGCACATGCAAAATATATGAAAACTCCTTTAGCAGGTGACAATCGTTATGGTATTCAACCTGATCCTATTGTTTCAGAATTTGGTTTAAACCGGTTATTTTTGCACTCGGAGACCATTCAATTCCCTGGCTTAACCAATAATGAAGAAAATTATTGTTTTAAATCTGAACTGGATCCAAAATTAATCCATCTCTTAAATAAGTTAAGGTCAATGACACAATAGACTGAATAGACTCACAGAGAAGAACATTATTTGTTTCATTAGGATTGAAGATTTTTTATTTGTTTCACTAACCATATCATTGGCAGCCCAATAATTGCTTCTTTATCTTCTGTCACGATCTTATCAACCAAGTTTTGAAATGGGAATGACTCGGTTCTTACTCCTGCTGTGGTATTGAAGTGATTTTCGCTATTTAAATAATCCTCTAGTTCTTTTTTCTCAAATGGTTTGAATTTGATTATGGTTTTATCTACATGTGAAAGCATTGTTTCCAATTCTTTAATCATAATGACTGCACCAGTATGGAAAGATACATCCTTACCTGAGAATTTAATCATCTGATTATACGCAGTACTACGGTCCATTGGTTTGCCAATATTGACATTCTTAAAGCTTGCAACTTGATCAGATCCAATAACAATATCTTTGGGTCTATTCGATGCAATTTTTATTGCTTTTTCCAATGCCAATCTTAAAGATAAGTCATTAGCAGATTCATTTGGGCGTTCAGATTCGTCAATGTTCGGTGATATTGATATAAAATCAGGGAGGTATTTTGACAATAATGTTGTTCTATAAATTGAGCTCGATCCAAGGATAATTTTTCGTGGATTAATATTCATTTACAAATTATTGATAGCTAGTAAGAATTATTTTAGTCGATTAGAATGACAGTATACCCAGACTAGAAACATGTTTAAGAAGAATTTAAATCTCAAAGACTTTTCCGATTTTGCATCAAAGAATTATGTTTTGAATCTTACAATCCCAGCAGTTGAATTTTCAAGATTATCGAACTTAATATTGAACGATGGAGATTTAGAAGCAAACCACGTATCAATAAATTTAGAATTTTTGACAGATCAAAGCAATACTCAGAAACTCAAAGGTAAAATTTTCTCACTGCTCATGCTTCGATGTTCTCGATGTCTTGGCCCCGTAGGGTGGCAAAAAGAAACATTGATTGATTTATCCATTGCAGATCACTCTAGTCCAGTCAAAACAAAACAATCGGCCATCAATAGTATTATTGTGGATTATAATGGAGTATCCATTGAGAAAATTGTCGAAGATGAGATTTTGTCAATGATTCCGATGTCCTTGATGCATAAAACAGTTGCATTATGTGAAAATAACGATACCTTAAGCATGTTTTTAGCTGCGAGTGATGAATCAAATGACGATCAAAAGAAAAATAAACCATTTGCAGGGTTATCTAAATTATTAAAAAATAAGAACTAATTTTATCTAAACAGGTTTAAGGAATTAGGCATGGCGGTACAGAAAAAGCGAAAAACAAAATCTAGACGAGATATGAGAAGGTCTCAGATTAAAGCTAGGAAACCTTCACTAACCAGTGACGAACTCACAGGGGAGACCCATATTAGGCACAATATTAGCCCACAAGGTTTTTACCGTGGTAAACAGGTTATGACCATTAAACAGAAAGAAACAATAGAGGAAGATCAAGAATAGAGGGTTTGTTTTGAATGATTTTATAACACTATCACTCGACGTGATGAGTGGGGAGAAAGATCCGGAAGCTTCAATTACTGCTGCACTAAATCTATTGGCTCTGAGAGAGGATGTGAAAATCATTCTTGTAGGCAACCAAGAAATCATAGAAAAACAAACTTTAGGGAGAACAATAGATCGCCTTCAAATCCTGCATGCGGAAGAGGTCGTCCTAATGAATGATTCGCCGGTTGTCGTGTTACGAAAGAAAAAGCAATCATCCATGAGACTTGCGATTGATCTTGTTAAGAATGATGTATCTCAAGCATGTATTAGCTCCGGAAACACTGGAGCCCTGATGGCAATTTCTAAATATGTACTAAAAACCATACCAACAATTAAAAGACCTGCCTTAATGGCTTCTATGCCTACAGTTAAGGGTCACACTTACGTTCTTGATTTGGGAGCCAACTCTAGTTGTTCACCAGAACAGCTTTACCAATTTGCTTTAATGGGCACAGTGATCTCCAGAGAGATTGGAGAGATTGAACAACCTCGGGTAGGTCTATTGAATATGGGTGTGGAAGCGAGTAAAGGTAATCAAGTAGTAAAAGAAGCAGCAAAGTTAATGAGCTCCGGCTCAATCAACTTTATTGGTTATGTTGAAGGCCATAATTTAGTCGAAGATAAAGCTGATGTTGTAGTTTGTGACGGATTTAGTGGAAATGTCGCAATCAAAACCATGGAAGGAAGTTTTAGCTTGATGGATAAATTTCTAATGGATTCATTTAAGACTTCCACACTTAATAGATTTGCTGGCATGCTCTCAAAGAATGCACTAAATAAAATGAAAGAAAAACTAGATCCTAGGAGATACAACGGTGCACTCTTATTGGGACTAAATGGTGTGGTTGTTAAAAGCCATGGTAATTCTGACCCCACTGGTATACAGCATGCATTGGTGACTGCAATTGAAGAAGTCCAAAAAGAAATCGTTTTTAAGTTGAAAGAAGCTTTCTAAACTAGAGTTTCTTATGTTTTCAAAAATCATATCAACTGGTAGTTACCTCCCTGAAAAAAAGATCACTAATCATGATCTTGAGCAAATGGTAGATACATCAAACGAATGGATTCTATCAAGAACCGGTATTCAGCAAAGGCGGATCGCTACAAAGAATCAAACCACCTCAGATTTGGCTTACGAAGCAGCTAGAGTCGCAATAAATAGGGCTAAGATTTCTAATGAAGACATTGATTTAATAATTGTAGGAACCTGTACTCCTGATGTTGCTACTCCCAATGTTGGTACAATTATTCAAGAAAAACTAGGAATTAAGAACGCACCTGCTTTTAGTGTGGAAGCTGCTTGTAGTGGATTTATTTATGCAATGAATATTGCAGATAAATTCGTATCCTCAGGGGAATCTAAGTGTGCTTTAGTGGTAGGAGCAGAAACTCTTTCTCGATTAACCGATTGGAGTGATAGAAATACTTGCGTTTTATTTGCTGATGGAGCAGGGGCAGTAATTGTTGCACCTTCAGAAACACCTGGAGTTTTATTTTCTCAATTGGGAGCCAATGGTAAATATGGGGACCTATTATTTGTGGCATACGGTGTTTCAAAAAAACCTGAAATATCAAAACCAAATGATTATTTTTTACAAATGAAAGGTAATGAAGTATTTAAAGTAGCAGTTAAAACCCTTGAGTCTACTGCACTGGATGCAATGGAAAAACAAAACATGGATCCTAATGATATTGATTGGTATATACCCCATCAAGCAAATAAAAGAATTATTGCAGCTGTAGCTAGTAGACTGGATATACCAATAAAGAAAGTCATTTTAACTCTATCAGAACACGGGAACACTTCTGCAGCATCTATTCCACTGGCTCTTGATCATGGTATTCACTCAGGAAAGATTAAATCTGGAGAAACAATTCTAATGCAGAGTTTTGGTGCGGGATTTACTTGGGGTACAATGATCCTTCAAGTTTAATCAGTTCTCACAAACTAAACAGAACTTATGAAATATTTTGAAAAATCTTTCTTATATTTTACTCTTCTATTTTATTGTTTAAATACCACACATGCAGCCTCCGTTTTTGATCTCGAAGAAAATATCGAAATTGTGGGTCAGGACGAGACCATTATAGCTGTTTATGAGGACACTTTGATTGATCTGGCGAGAGCTCATAATCTAGGATTTACTGAAATTGTAATCGCCAATAGATCTGTTGATAAGTGGTTACCTGGAGCGGGAACCATAATTCGTTTGCCTAAGAAATTCATCATTCCCAATCATAGTTTCCAAGATGGGATTATCATTAATCTCCCTGAATATAGGGGGTATTATATGAATAATGGGAAATTAATTACTTTCCCAGTTGGGATAGGGAGGATGGACTGGACCACTCCTTTGGGAAAGTCTAAGGTCGATTTAAAATTGGAAAATCCTAGTTGGTATCCACCAAAATCTGTGCAACAAGAATACAAGCAGCGAGGAGAATACCTTTCACCTGTAGTTCCTCCCGGGCCTCAAAACCCCTTGGGAAAATTGGCAATGCGTATTGATATACCCGGAGGGTATTTTATCCATGGAACCAATAAACCAGAT
>MPMF02317789.1_pt1 | contig 12879 bp, 9 predicted proteins | sample 1617271 | NCBI WGS metagenome assembly MPMF02 (sample SAMN05944812, study PRJNA350692) | marine metagenome | biome: marine; feature: ODZ; material: water; isolation source: 120 m water sample prefiltered with 30 um filter, filtered on to 0.2 um... | place: Pacific Ocean | collected 2012-04-09... | reverse complement strand
GTCAAAAGAGCAGCGAGTTGCAGCGTCTGGTAGATGAACTGGCCAATGGCAGAACGCGGCTTGTCGCCTGTCAAATACCGTCGGGATTTCCGACTTCTATCTCGCCAAAGGAAATGATGCGTCCGTTGTCATCGGTAAAGGTGATGACGCCCTCATTCTCGTTGACAGTAGCACACGAGTTGATCCAACGGAAATTGTCCCACTCGACGCAAAGCTGACCCAGGTCGTTGACCCACCAGCGGCCATCGGATTTCGAAACGGTGCTATCAATTCCGCTCAGCTCCGCCCTCACCCGGCCGTTCACCGCGTGAAACATAACGTAATTGGTTTCGTCGTTAGGATTGAAGCCATAGACGGTATTGCCACGCAGCAAAGCAGTCACCTCGTCAGAGCTCAAGCGCTTCGGCCGCGCTTCGGCATTGGAGACGATGCTCGATAGTGCGACGGCCAGCAAGAGCGCTACGGTCGAAAGTTTGCTCAAGAATTTCATTATCACCGCCGTTTCCGGCCATGTGCACTGGCTCTACAATATGGCCGCGGCAGGTACGAGTTCAAGAAGCCCCGTGGACGGTGGAACCCCGCCCCACAGACCGCGACACTATATTCCCATGGCATCGTGGGAGGTCATCCGAGCCATGAGCCCGAGGTAAGATCACAGGACCGCGAACGCAGGCGCCAACCCTGGCAGGCGCGCCACGCTTTTGGGCACAACAACTTTGATCGCGTCGACCACCTTGCTCAAAACCGCCTAGCCCACAATGCCTAACCGCGCAAAACTATCTCGAACGAGAAGTAAATGACTTGCAGCACAAAAATGGTGCGCCGATTTCCACAAATGCATCCCCTATTCAAGAGAGCGCTTGAGGTGCGGCACATGTATCACCGTCTGCCCCTATACGCGACCTCTCGTCGCACCACAACTGATCGAAAGGTGACCCGAAGACGTGCGCCACCGCCGCTCACGGGGTGGTGGGCGATGACGGGATCGAACCGCCGACCTCCTCGGTGTAAACGAGGCGCTCTCCCAGCTGAGCTAATCGCCCGGCAATCAACGGGCCGCGACCGGACCCAGAAAAAATAATGCCGGCCTCCGCGAAGAGGCCGGCATGTTTCTTCCTACCGTCTCTTTTCTCAGCTAGTTGACCGCACTCTTCAGGCCTTTGCCGGCCCTAAACTTTGGCTGGTTTGAAGCTGCAATCAAGATCTTGTCACCGGTGCGAGGATTCCTACCTTGCGACGCCGCGCGACGAGTAACGCTGAACGTGCCGAAGCCGACCAAGCGTACATCTTCCTTTCTTTTTAGCGCCGCAGTAATTGTATCCAATATCGCATCAACTGCCCCTGACGCATCAGATTTCGACAGATTGGCCGCGTCGGCAACTGCCCCGATGAGTTCGTTTTTGTTCACAAGCGGGCCCCCCTATTGCTGAAACTAGACTCTCGGAAACTTGGCGGCTACAGACCGCTATCCCATTGATCACACTCTACGGCGAGCCCAACAATGCGTCAATTCAAACATCCCCTAAAACTCCTGCTAAATCCGGTTTTAATGTGTTAGGACAGAATCGTCCCCACCCTCGTCGTTATCGATCGCCACTGATGCGGCCTCCGCCTCGTCCCATTCGACGGGAACAGGCCGGCCGGTCAACGCATGCTCAAGTACTTCGCCGACCATCACCACAGGAATGATCGTGAGCTTCCGCTTCACGTTTTCCGGGATATCGGCCAAATCTTTCTCGTTTTCCTTGGGGATCAGCACAGTCGTCATTCCGCCACGTAAGGCAGCGAGCAGCTTCTCCTTCAAACCGCCGATCGGAAGCACCCGCCCGCGCAAAGTCACCTCCCCTGTCATGGCGATATCATGGCGCACACTGATTCCGGTGAGGGCCGAGACGATGGACGTAGCAATCGCGATACCCGCTGACGGACCGTCCTTGGGAATCGCACCCTCCGGCACGTGGACGTGCAAATCGCGCTTCTCAAACAAAGGCGGCTCGATGCCGAACTCGGTGGCACGCGAGCGCACATAGGAAACCGCCGCCTGCACCGATTCCTGCATCACATCACCAAGCTGGCCGGTGATCGTGCGCCGCCCCTTACCTGGCATAACCACCGTTTCGATCGATAACAGGTCACCGCCAGTATCCGTGTAAGCAAGCCCCGTCACCACGCCGGTAAGCGGCTCGCTATCCGCCTCTCCGTGCCGGTACTTCGGCACACCGGCGTACTTCGCAAGGTTGCGCCGGGTGACCTTGACCTTATGCTCCTCACCTTCCTTGCGCGTCTCAACCGATTTTCCATCGGCCACGGCGAGCAGGATCTCCTTCACCGCCTTGCGGGTCAGATTGGCGATCTCACGCTCGAGATTGCGCACCCCGGCCTCACGCGTATAAAGGCGAACAATATCGCGCAGCGCCTCGTCAGAGATGGACCATTCGCCGTCCTTAAGGCCGTGGCGCTCGACCTGCTTCGGGATCAGGTGGCGCCTGGCGATCTCGATCTTCTCTTCCTCCGTATAGCCGCCAAGCCGAATGGTCTCCATGCGGTCGAGCAAGGCCGGCGGAATGCGCAGCGTGTTCGCCGTGGTGATGAACATGACCTCGCTGAGATCGTAGTCGACCTCTAGATAATGGTCGTTGAAGGCCAGGTTCTGCTCCGGATCCAACACCTCCAGCAGCGCCGCTGCCGGATCGCCGCGAAAATCTGCCCCTATCTTGTCAATCTCGTCGAGTAGGAACAGGGGGTTGGAGGACTTCACCTTCTTCATGCCCTGGATGATCTTGCCGGGCAAAGAACCGATATAGGTCCGGCGATGGCCGCGGATCTCAGCCTCGTCGCGCACGCCACCGAGACTGATGCGCACGAAGTTGCGCGCCGTGGCGCGCGCGATCGATTTGCCGAGCGAGGTTTTACCGACGCCCGGCGGTCCCACCAGGCATAGAATGGGTCCGCGCATCTTCTTGGCCCTGAGCTGAACTGCCAGATATTCGACGATGCGCTCTTTCACTCGCACCAGTCCATAATGATCCTCGTCCAGGATTGCCTGGGCGCGCACCAGATCCTTCTTGATACGTGTGCGTTTCTTCCAGGGGATCGACAGCATCCAGTCGAGGTAATTGCGCACGACCGTAGCTTCTGCTGACATCGGGCTCATATTGCGCAGCTTATTGAGTTCGCTGAGCGATTTCTCTCGCGCCTCGGCACTGAGCTTAGTCTTTTCAATCGCCTCTTCCAGCTCGGCGATCTCGTCCTTGCCGTCCTCGCCCTCGCCGAGTTCTTTCTGGATCGCCTTCATCTGCTCGTTGAGGTAATACTCGCGCTGGGTCTTCTCCATTTGCCGCTTGACCCGCGAGCGGATGCGCTTCTCGACTTGCATGACGCCGATCTCGCCTTCGATCATGGCGTAGACGCGCTCCAGGCGCTCGCGCACGGATTCTATCTCAAGCAGTTCCTGCTTCTCGGCAATCTTGATCGCAAGATGCGAGGCGATAGTGTCGATCAGCCGGCTAGGCTCCTCGATCTGATTGAGCGAGACCAGAACCTCCGGCGGCACCTTCTTGTTGAGCTTGACATAATTCTCAAACTGCGAGGTGACCGCGCGTGCCAGGGCTTCGATCTCGGCCGGATCCTCCTCGTGCTCGTCCATGAGCACGGCGAGGGCCTCGAAATAGTCGTCGATACGAGTATAGCGCTCGATCGTCGCGCGAGAGCCGCCTTCGACCAGGACCTTGACCGTACCGTCTGGCAGCTTTAGCAGCTGCAGCACGGTGCCGATGGTGCCGACCGCGAAAATTTCATCGGTCGATGGATCGTCCATGCCGGCATCGCGTTGGGTGACGAGCAGAATTTGCTTGTCGTTCTTCATAACCTCTTCCAGCGCGCGCACAGATTTGTCACGGCCCACGAAGAGCGGCACGATCATGTGAGGAAACACCACGATATCGCGCAGGGGAAGAACGGGATAGAGGGTCGCAGGAGATGGTTTTGTCATCAGTCTCGCACCGTCACTGGCCCCGGCGGACACCGGAGCAATGCCGCCGACCGGTCGGCCGTGCGGGATACACTTAGGTGGCGGTAACGAGCCGATTCGTCAAGTCCGCTGCGGACTTGATTACGATGCGGTGGACTTTACATCTTCCGTGCGATCGGCATAAATCTGCAGCGGGCTCGCGCGACCCTCAACCACCTTGCGATTGATCACCACCTCCTCAACACCGTCGAGGTCAGGCAGATCGTACATGGTATCGAGCAGAATGCTCTCCAGAATAGAGCGCAAGCCCCTGGCACCGGTCTTGAGCGCAATCGCCTTTTGCGCGATGCCGCCGAGGGCATCATCGGAGAAGGCGAGCTGCACGCTCTCCATATCGAACAAGCGTTGATACTGTTTGATCAGGGCGTTCTTGGGTAGCGTCAGGATCTTCACCAGCGCATCCTCGTCGAGATCCTCGAGGGTCGCGATAACCGGCAGGCGGCCGACAAATTCTGGGATCAAGCCAAACTTGAGCAGATCCTCAGGCTCGATACGACGCAGAATCTCGCCCGTTTTGGCTTCCTCCTTGGCGCGCACATCAGCGCCGAAGCCGATTGAGGTGCCGCGGCCGCGCTGTGAGATGATTTTGTCAAGGCCCGAGAAGGCACCACCGCAGATGAACAGAATATTGGTAGTATCGACCTGCAGGAACTCCTGCTGAGGGTGCTTGCGGCCGCCCTGCGGCGGCACGCTGGCGATAGTTCCTTCCATGATCTTGAGCAGGGCCTGCTGCACGCCTTCGCCCGAGACGTCGCGGGTGATCGACGGATTGTCGGACTTGCGGCTGATCTTGTCGATCTCGTCGATATAGACGATGCCGCGCTGTGCCCGCTCGACGTTGTAGTCGGCGGATTGCAGCAGCTTGAGGATGATGTTCTCGACATCCTCGCCGACATAGCCGGCCTCGGTCAGCGTCGTTGCGTCGGCCATAGTGAAGGGCACGTCGAGGATGCGCGCCAGCGTTTGTGCCAGCAGCGTCTTGCCGCAGCCGGTCGGACCGATCAGCAGAATGTTCGACTTGGCTAGCTCAACATCGTTGTTCTTCGCGCCATGGGCCAGGCGCTTGTAGTGGTTATGCACAGCCACCGAGAGCACGCGCTTGGCATGGTTCTGGCCGATCACGTAGTCGTCGAGGATAGTGCAGATATCGATCGGCGTCGGCACGCCGTCACGCGTCTTGACGAGGTTGTTCTTGTGCTCCTCACGGATGATGTCCATGCAAAGCTCGACGCATTCGTCGCAGATGAACACGGTCGGTCCCGCGATGAGCTTGCGCACCTCATGCTGGCTCTTACCGCAGAAAGAGCAGTAAAGCGTGTTCTTCGATTCGGCGTCGGTTGGCTTGTTCATATAGATCTCAACGCTAGTCGCGTGCGCGAATCGCCGATGCTAGACGCGGCATACACCAAACAACAACCATAGACTGAGTGCACGGTGCCGCAAATGCAAAATCGTACTGGAGTGGTTGCGTCCAAGCCACACCTCAGCTCCCAGAATCCTCTTCTTCCGGCGTCGGGCGGCTGGTGACGACTTCGTCGATGAGCCCGAACTCCTTCGCCGCCTCTGGCATCAGGAAGCGGTCGCGCTCCATCGCTTTTTCGATGTCCGTGAGCTTCTGGCCGGTATGGCGGGCGTAAATCTCGTTGAGTCGGCTACGCAGCGCCAAGATCTCCTTGGCATGTATTTCGATATCTGTGGCCTGACCCTGAAAGCCGCCGGAAGGCTGGTGAATCATGATACGCGCGTTTGGCAGTGAGTGGCGCATGCCAGGAGTTCCGGCGGCCAGCAGCAATGACCCCATGGACGCAGCCTGGCCAATGCACAGGGTCGAGACAGCCGGGCGGATGTATTGCATGGTGTCGTAAATCGCCAGGCCCGAGGTGACGACGCCACCCGGCGAGTTGATATAGAAGGCGATGTCCTTGGTTGGGTTCTCCGATTCAAGATAGAGCAGCTGCGCCGTGACCAATGATGCCACCAGATCATCAACCGCGCCCGTAACAAAGATGATGCGCTCCTTGAGCAGGCGCGAATAGATATCATAGGCCCGCTCGCCACGGTTGGTCTGCTCCACCACCATGGGCACCAGCGCGTTCATAGTGGTCTCGATGGGATCCCTCATCGTCTCTACTCCGCTTTCGCGTCAGCGTCCTCTGGATCGGCAAAGAGTTCTTCCCCGGTCGCCGCCTTTTCCTCGACATTGGCCATCTCGATAATGAAGTCGATCACCTTGTCCTCATAGAGCGGCGCCTGCAACTCACTCATGGCCTGCTGATTGCTGCGGAAATAGTCGAAGACCTGCTGCTCTTGGCCAGGATGGCGGCGGGCCTGGTCCATGACCGCGCGGTTGAGTTCTTCCTGGGGCACGACAATCTCGTTGCGCTGGCCAATCTCAGACAGCAGCAGGCCCAGACGGATGCGGCGCTCAGCGATGTGGCGGTATTCCTCGCGCGCTTCCTCCTCGGTCTCGTCCATGTCGTCCCAGGTCTTGTTCTCGTGCTCCATGTCGTGGGTGATCTGTTGCCAGATCGACTCGAACTCCCGCTCCAGCATGCCCGGCGGGACTTCGAAGTCGTGCTCCGCGGCAAGCTTGTCAAGGATGTCCCGCTTGAGGCGCGTGCGCGAGGCAGTGCCGTAGTCGCGATCAATCTGATCGCGCACGGCCGTACGCAGGGCAGCCAAATCGTCGAGCCCCATGCGCTCGGCGAGCGCATCATCGACCTCGGTTTTCTTGCGTTCGAGAAGTTGATGCACCTTGACCTCGAAAACCGCGTCCTTGCCAGCCACGGCCTCGCCCGGATAGTCCTCCGGGAAGGTCACCGTGACCTCGACATCATCGCCAACCTTGACGCCGATCAGTTGCTCCTCGAAGCCTGGCACCAGAGAATTCGAGCCGATCTCGATTTGGAACTCCTCAGCGCTACCGCCCTCGAACGCCTCGCCATCAATACGGCCGACGAAGTCGATGCGCAGGGCGTCGCCTTCAGCCGCATCGCGCACTTCCTCGACAACCTCGAAGTCCTTCTGCTCGTCAGCAATCTTCTGTACCGCCTCGTCGACGGTGTCGTCGCCCACCTCGACCTTGAGACGGGTGACCTCTATGCCCTTGAAATCGCCGGGCTCGATATCGGGCAAGGTCTCCAGCGACAGAGTGTATTCGAGGTCGGCACCGTTCTCGAACTCGCCCATGTCGACCTCGGGTTTCATTGCCGGGCGCACGCTATGGTCCATCATGGCCTGTTCTGACGACTTGTTGATCGCCTCGGACAGCACCTCGTCCATCACCGCCTTTTCGAAACGCTTGCGTAGCAACGCCAAAGGCGCCTTGCCAGGCCGAAAGCCCTTGATTTCCGCGGTTTCCTGTATAGTCGACAGCTTCTCGACGATCTGCGACTCAATCTCGTCGGCGGGCACGATCACCTTGTATTCGCGCTTCAGACCCTCCGAGAGTGTTTCCGTTACCTGCATGACGAACTCTGTTGTGATTGCCGAAAAGACGACCCCTAGGCGTATGGTGCGGGCGAAGGGACTCGAACCCCCACGGCCTTACGGCCACCAGGACCTAAACCTGGCGCGTCTACCAGTTCCGCCACGCCCGCCGACACCGGAGCCAGGCCGACCCCCGCACCTGCGGGAGGGCGCGCAACATGTAGCCCTTCGTCGGGCGAAGACCAAGCAAAACTTACAGGCGGGACAGACAGGCCTGAGCCGCAGCATCGATGATGGCGTCTTTGTCGACGCCGTGGACACGGTAAAGGTCGGACAGGTTGCCCGACTCCCCGAAGGAGGAGACGCCGAGTGGCTGCACGCGATGACCGGCCACCGAGCCGAGCCAGGCCAGTGTCGAAGGATGCCCATCGAGAACCGTCACCAGCGCCGCATTTGGTGCTAGATCAGCGAGCAAACGCTCGATGGGCGCAACCGTGCTCTCGCCGGACTGACGGCCGCGTCTTGCCTCCTCCCAACCGCGATATAGGCGGTCAGCAGATGGCACGGCGAGCAAGCCTACTCCCGGTATATCCCCGGCGATCGCAGCATGGGCCTCAACCACCTGAGGGGCCACGGCACCGCAATAAATGATGGCAATCTCCGTGCCCAACTCCGGCGCAACCTGCCAGTAGGCGCCGTCAAGCACCGCACTAGCGTCCATCTCGCGCTTGGGCTGAGCGATCGATCGGGTCGAAAGACGCAGATAGACGGAACCGCCATCATCATCCTGAATATGATCAAAACTCCAACGCATTATAGTGGAAAGCTCATCCACAAAAGCAGGTTCAAAATAGGTTAGGTTCGGTTGCGCAATGCCCATCGGTGGCGTGCCCAGGGACTGATGCGCACCACCCTCGGGCGCCAAGGTTATGCCGGACGGCGTGCCGATCAGCATGAAACGGGCGTCCTGATAGCAGGCGTAGACCATGGCGTCCTGGCCGCGCGCGATGAAGGGATCGTAGAGCGCGCCGATGGGCAGCAACCGCGTGCCGAACATCTCCGCCGACAGCCCCAGCGCGGCCAGCGTGAGGAACAGGTTGTTCTCAGCGATGCCGAGTTCAATATGCTGGCCGATGGGTGATGCCGTCCAGCGCTGGGCCGAGACCACCTGCTCAGCCCGGAAGATATCGGCACGCTCGTGGCGGTCGAAGATCTGGCGTTGGTTAACCCAGCCGCCGAGATTGGTCGACACAGTGACGTCGGGCGAGGTTGTAATGAGGCGTCGAGCCAGCGCACTGTCACCGCGGCCGATGTCGTTGAGAATGCGACCGAAGGCCTCCTGGGTTGAGGCCGTCTCCTTCACAGAAACCTCCAAGCTATCGGGGACCGCCACTCGTGGCGCGGCGAAGCGTCGCCTTACATCCGCCGCAAACGGCGCCGCATCGATCGCTGCCTGCAAGACCCCTGGCGCCAGGTCGAGCCCGGCAAACCGCTCCCACTCCTCACCGTCAGCAATGGCGTTCATGGCCTTAAAGTGCGCCATCTGCTCCGATGTCATGAGACCGGAATGGTTGTCCTTATGGCCTTCCAGGGGCAGCCCCTTACCCTTGACCGTATAGGCGATGATAGCCTGGGGCCGGTCGCTCTCAGCAGCCTTTGCGTATGCTTCGAGCACGGTTTCCAAATCGTGGCCCGCGAGATTGGTCATCAGCGCATGCAGGGCATCGTCATCGTGATCGTCGAGCAGCGCCTTGATGCCGGCAGTATCGCCGAGATCGCGCCTGAGATGCTCGCGCCAGGCGGCGGCGCCCTTGAAGGTCAGCGCCGAATAGAGTTGGTTCGGGCAGCTGTCGATCCAGTCGAGCAACGCCTCGCCACCCGGACGCGGCGCCTGAGCCTGCAAGAGTTTGCCGTACTTGATGGTTTGCACGTCCCAGTTCATCGACGAGAACAGCCCGTCGAGCCGATTGAACAGACGATCGGTGACAACGCTATCGAGGCTCTGGCGGTTGTAGTCGATGATCCACCAACAGTTCCGCACGTCGTGCTTCCAACTCTCCAGCAGGGTCTCGAAGACCACGCCTTCGTCGAGTTCGGCATCGCCGAAGAGTGCAATCATGCGCCCGTCGTGGGACCAGTCCTCGTGCTCCAGGCCGTGCAAGCGGAGATAGTCCTGGGTCAGCGAAGCGAAGACTGTCATAGCACCACCCAAGCCCACCGAGCCGGTGGAAAAATCCACGTCGTCCTCATCCTTGGTGCGCGAGGGATAGGGCTGGGCGCCGCCGAAGCCACGAAAACGTGCCATCTGGTCTTGTGTCTGCCGACCGAACAGATACTGAATGGCGTGGAAGACCGGGCTCGCATGGGGCTTAACCGCGACACGGTCCTGGGGCCTCAGCGCGTGGAAATAGAGTGCCGTCATCAACGTCGCCAGCGAGGCCGAGGAAGCTTGATGGCCGCCCACCTTCACGCCATCCTTGGTCTCGCGGATGTGGTTGGCGTTGTGGATGATCCACGACGACAGCCAGACCACCTTGCGCTCAAGTTCTCGCAGCGCCCCTATATGGGGCGTGGTCTCGATGGTGGTGGCAGGGGAAGCGACGGCGGCAACCGGCGGGACCATGTCAAATCTCCGGTGTTTCGGCACGCCGAAATGGTATCATTTTTGGTTCTGCAAAGAATTGCGCAGTGCGTGCACTTACTCCATGATTATAGCAGTTTATGCCAACATTCATTATAGTTACGGCATTTCATGCCAAAGAGAGTCCGTAATATGCCTCGTGCCGACCTCGACGCCATAGACCGCAAGATCCTCACCGCCCTGCAGGAGCGCGCGCGCATGCCCAATGTGGAATTGGCTGGCGCCGTCGGTCTCTCGCCCTCGCCCTGCCTGCGCCGCGTGCGTGCGCTTGAAGATTGCGGCGTCATCCGCCGCTATGCGACCTTGGTCGACCAGTCGGCAGTGGGGCTACCGGTTAGCGTTTTTGTCAGCGTCTCTCTGGAACGCCAAATCGAATCGGCCTTAGATGAATTCGAGGCTACAGTCAAAGCTCGCCCCGAGGTCATGGAATGCTACCTCATGACTGGAACCGCCGACTATCTTCTACGAATTGTTGTATCTGATTTAGAGGCTTACGAGCGTTTTCTAAAGGAACATCTAACCCGAATCTCTGGCGTCAGCAGCATCCAATCCAGTTTCGCTCTCAAACAAATCGCCTATCGCACGGCGCTGCCACTCGACGCATCTGAATAGACCACCACTTCAAACTTCTCCTCGCAAGTCGGTGCACAAAATAGCCCGTGATGAGGTCGTACTCCGCATCGCTGGTTCGGAAATTGTGGTGCCACTTTCGTTGCGCGCAGGCAGCCGCTGTTTATACGCGTCATCCGAAAAGTCGTGATAATGCAGGTGAAACGAAACGCGGGGCTGCTCGAAAATGCCGCGCCTCTGAGCGCATTAGTTTTTGTTGTTTGCTGAAAATCAAGGACGACGAATAGCGCTACGCGCGACAACGCTGCCACATGTGGCCCCTTACCCTGCGCAGCCTTTCAGAGCAGCGGACATAATTCTCAAGTATCGATATCTCACCGGATTAAAACGCAGACGCCCAACCATCTTCGCTGATCAGCACTGTTTCGGGCACTGTGGCCGACCGCCGAACCAATGCCGACATACCTGCGCCGATCTTGCTGCAAAAGAGTTGGAGGGCTGGTTCCACGTTGTCGGTCATAGGGATATAGTGGTCACAGAGTTCGATGGAAGATGGTTTGTGAGCGATATAGCAGGAATCAAGGCATTCACTTTTGATGTCGGTGGCACAGTGCTGGATTGGCACAGCGGCACCAGCGCCGCCCTCAAATCGTGGGGTGATGCACGTGGTGTCACACTCGACTGGCCCGCAGTTGCCAACGAATGGCGACGGCAGACGCTCCGCGAAATGTTGGGGCCGGAGCAATCTGGGTTGCGCGTCGGCGCTTTAGCCAACCTCAATATCGACGGCGTGCACAAGGCTTTGGTGGGCCTTGCCATAGAAAAATTTGGCGGTCCGACACCGAGCGACGACGAGGCACAGACACTTGCTATGGCTTGGCACGACAATCCGCCGTGGCCGGATTCAAGCCCAGGGATACAGCGACTGAATACGAAGTACATAACTGCCACGCTGACCATTCTCAGTGTCTCACTAATCGTTGATGCCTCGCGGTCAGCTGGTTTTCACTGGGACGCGGTGATTAGCTGCGAGATGCTCGATGTCTACAAGCTAAATCCCAAGGTCTATCGGGAGGGCGCGCGCCTGCTAGGCCTCGACCCGGCTGAGATCGTCATGGTCGCGGCGCACGACATGGATCTAAACGCCGCACGCGCGCAAGGTTTCCGCAGCGCTTTCGTGGCTCGTCGCGCCGAATGGGGGGGCAACACCCCGACACCGACCTGCGCGGACCATCACGACTTCATCGTCGACAGCCTCGAAGAGCTGGCGGATCAAGTGGGGACTTAATCGCCCGAGACAAAATCGACGTGGCCGAACAAAGCGTCGAGACGTGCCATGGTGTCCGCGGCCAACGGCGGAGCCGCCAGTGAGGCAACGTTCTCTGCCAGGTGATCCGGATTACCTGTACCGGTCAGGATGACACTGTCCGGCGCGCATTGCCGGCAATAGCGGTAACCCGCGTCGACCAAGGACTTGGCGCCGCCGTCACGCACGATATCACGCAAACCCCCAGCGTCGATATCGACCAGCCCCGCCAGCAGTGCGTCAAGTGCGCGAGGATCGCTCAAGGCGCGACGCACAGCGAACATGATCAGTGTCGCCACGCCGGTCTCCCTTGCTGGCGCCAAAACGCGTCTGGCGGCCGAAGGATTGAATAGATTGAAGCCGGCCATCATCATCTCAAAGCCGCCCTCGATGAGCGCCCGTTGCAGCATCTCGTGGCTCATATCGGTGCGGAAGTTCTCGCTGATGGCGATGTGGCGGATCTTGCCCTGCTCACGAAAGCGCTGCAGCACCGGGAGCTGGCGCTCGCGCGCGCGTTCATAGCGTTCGGGCCGCACCCCGTGCAGGTGGAAGATATCGATATACTCGGTACCGAGCGCACGCAGGCTCTCTTCCAGACTGCGCGCGAGCGCGGCGGGATCGTCCAGTGCGTGGGACTTGGTCGACACAATCACTTTTTCGCGGTGTCCGGCGATGCCCTCACCGACGATGCTCTCCGTGCCATAAGCCGCAGCAGTATCAAAAAAGGTGATGCCGAGGTCGAGGGCGCTTCGCACCAAGCACACGGACTCGGCGCGGCTCGCGCCCGTGCCCATACCAAGCCGGCTCGCGCCGCCGCCGCCGAGGCCAACGACGCTAGCCTCGAGCCCGGTGCGCCCGAGAGTGACTTTCTTCATGTCAGGCGGGCGGCGCCACCAGCAGCCG
>MPMF02029105.1_pt1 | contig 12881 bp, 11 predicted proteins | sample 1617271 | NCBI WGS metagenome assembly MPMF02 (sample SAMN05944812, study PRJNA350692) | marine metagenome | biome: marine; feature: ODZ; material: water; isolation source: 120 m water sample prefiltered with 30 um filter, filtered on to 0.2 um... | place: Pacific Ocean | collected 2012-04-09... | reverse complement strand
TCTATCGACGGCAGTGGCTCTTGAGATGATTCACACCATGTCGTTGATCCATGACGACTTGCCAGCCATGGATAACGACGACTTGCGCCGTGGTCGTCCCACTAACCACAAGGTCTACGGAGATGCGGTTGCCATTCTCGCTGGAGATGCCCTACTCACCCGTTCTTTTGAGATGGTTGCTCTGCGCAGTCCGGGTGTAGCACCTGAGCGGCTGTTGAAGGTCGTTGGAGAGCTTTCAGTTGTTGCTGGTGCCCCAGGCTTGGTGGGTGGACAGGTTGTCGATCTTGAGTGTGAAGGCAAGCAGGTAGATCTGGATACCCTGGAGTTCATTCACCTCCACAAAACCGGGGCCCTGCTAAGTGCCTGTGTGATCTGCGGAGCTTTAATTGGCGGCGCTAAAGAGGATTTGATCGCGGCTCTGCGTATCTACGCCCGAGGTATTGGCTTGGCTTTTCAGATTATTGACGACATCCTTGATGTAACTGCAAGCAGTGATGTCCTTGGCAAGACTGCTGGCAAGGATTTGATCGCTGATAAGACCACTTATCCCAAATTATTGGGCCTAGAGGAATCTCGCCGGCGAGCAGAATTACTTGTGAGTGAAGCCAAGGCAGCCCTAGAGCCATGGTCAGCCTCTGCTGCACCGTTGTTGGCATTAGCCGATTACATCACCAGTCGCGATCGATGACTTTCAGTGATTCTTCCTCTTCTTCTGCTTGGTTGGGGCTTTTGGACAATGCTGTGCTGGCCTGGGGTTTGGCCGCCTGTGGTCTAGCTCAGCTCTCTAAGCTGATTGTGGAATTAATCCTTTATCGTCGCTGGCGACCTGCAGTTCTGCTTGAAACCGGTGGCATGCCCTCGAGTCATTCGGCCCTGGTAACTGGTACTGCAGCAGGTGTGGGATGGGAGATGGGTTTTGATCACCCAGCATTTGCACTTGCTGCCACTGTGGCTTTTGTGGTCATGTATGACGCCAGCGGTATTAGGCGCGCTGCAGGATTCACAGCAACACGGGTAAACCTTTTGCCTGTGGAAACTTGGCCCACGCCACCTGATAAGCAGCTTAAAGAAGGTCTTGGTCACACCCGCTTAGAGGTGTTGGTTGGCAGCCTGGTCGGCCCTGCTGTGGCTTTGCCGGGATTGGTTTTTGTTGGTTCCCCGCTGCATCTCAGTCAGCTGTTGGGTATGACGTTGGGGTGAGTCAGTCTTCTTTTGAGCCTGCTTCTGCAGAGCTCACCACAGATCAGCAGCAGGCTGCCGAAACATTCGGTTCTTGGTTGGATGATGCCAATCATGGCAATCCCTTTGTATTGAGTGGTTTCGCTGGCAGCGGCAAGACGTTCCTCTCGATGCGATTGCTGCGCCAGGTTGAAGCCGCTGGCATGTGTTGGACAGTTGTTGCTCCAACTCATAAGGCTGTTGGAGTACTTCGTCAGGCTCTAGACCTTGAAGGACTAAGTCCCACTTGGTATCCCTCCACGATTCATCGCTTGCTTCGTTTGAAATTGAAGAGGCAGGGTGATCTTGAGGTGTGCGAGGCAACGGAGCAAACGGCTCAGTCTCTTGAGCAACTAGGCCTTGTTCTGATCGATGAGGCCTCGATGATCGATAGCACCTTGCTGGGCATTGCTCTTCAGTGCGCCCACCCTTTTCGAACACGTCTTGTTTTTGTAGGCGATCCTGCCCAGTTGCCTCCTATTAGCGAGGCTCAAAGCCCAGTCTTCTCGATGCAAAGAGCTTGTTCGGCCACATTGCAGCAGGTAGTTCGTCATCAGGGCCCTGTGTTGCAACTGGCCAGGTGTCTTCGCGATGGGAGTTTGCCCTGTAAAACTCCACCGTGCCTTCCCTTGATAGAGGATGAGCGAGGCCGGGTGGGATGTCTTGATCAGAACAGTTGGCTGAAGCGGGCTCAGGCTGCTTTGCGGTCGGCGGCGGCCAAAGATAGTCCTGATGCAGCAAGGATTCTTTGCTACACAAATCGCACTCTGGAGCGCTTGGTCCCCCTTGCTCGACGTGCGATCCATGGTGATATGGCTGATCAGTTGCCGGTGTTGCCTGGCGAGGTGTTGATCAGTCGTACGGCTGTGATGGCGCCTGCCTCACGTGATGGGGCAGAGACCGGCGAGGAACCGGACATGGTGCTGGGATCAAATCGTGAGCTGGTCGTGCAGGATGTCACGCCTGAACGCTGTGAATTGGCGGAATTTGGTTTGGCCGGGCAGGGTGACTGGGTGGTACCGGTCATCGATACCTTGGTTGCGCAGGTTCGTGCTGGTGAGCTTGAGCTGGCACTGCGCCTCTTGCCGCCTGTTGGTACAGAGGCCAGACAGTTGTTAGACGGCACCTTGCAAAGGTTGAGAGCTCAGGCGAAGGAGGCAGGGAAAAGCGATGGACGATCTCTTTGGCGGCGGTTCTTTTTGGTTCGGGATGCTTTCGCGTCCCTTGGACCTGCAGCGGTACTCACTGTCCATCGCAGTCAGGGAAGCAGCTTTGGAGAGGTGTTTGTCGCGAGTGATGTCTTCTGGCCTAAAGATCTGACCTTGCGGCGACAGTTGGTGTATGTCGCCGTGAGTCGCGCACGTGAGGGTGTATGGCTTGTTGGTCAGCCACAAGCTGCATCAGTACAGGCTTGCTGGCAGCAGCAGTTCAGATCACCATCAGACCGCTGATACCTTGCCAGCCTAAGTAGCCACCAAGGGCCAGGCTGACGCCACTTACGAGTAGTTCTCCTTTTGCAAAGAGAAGCTGTTTGCCCTGTTGAAGTACTGGTAGGACATTTTTCCGGCCAATCACGACTGCGATTAAAGGCGTGAGCAGCAGCAGGCTGGAGCCCAGCGTGAAGGCCATGGTGCCAACAACTTCTTGCCAGACAGGCAGGCCGGCGGCCAGCACCACGCCAGCAGATTTAGCAAATAGAAAAAGGTCGTCTGGGCTGGCGATTTCTATAAGTGCACCTACACCGATCAATAGTGGTAATGGCAAATTCACAAACCGCTCGATTGTGTGGGTCCAGCCTGGCTGTTCGTCACCATCGGCAAAGGACCGCAAGAGTTCTTTTAATCCCAAGGAGATCAAGGCTCCTCCTGCGAGTAAGTCGAGAGCAGTTCGATGATGTGAACCGTGCGTCATATCCAATACCAGGGTGTGTCCCACCGTCAGTAACAGGGTCACGGTGGCCAGTGTGGTCAAGATCCACCCGGCTACGAACCAGCCGCCACGTTGAAGTGGCTTGGGGCCAAGCAGTAGTAGTAGTAGTAGGCCGATGTGCAAGGGGGAGAGCCCTAATCCGGTGCCATAGGCCAGTAGTTCTGCCCAGAGGGTTGTGTCAGCCATTGAGGTGATCGGGTGAGCTTTTTAATATTCGCCGACGACCAACTTTGAGCATTGGAGTAAGAACCCTTCGTTGTTCGTTTTAGAAACTGCTAGCGCCAGTTGTATTCCAGCGAGTGATGACTCGTTGTTCCTTCTCGAAACCAAGGATGCAGATGCTGCCAGTATCGAGTTTGAATAATCTGCCGGCAGCAGCACCGAGGCCTAGCCAGGTGCCGGTGAGGGCCCGCAGGATGTGTCCATGGGCAAAGAGGGCAATATCACCGTTGCTTGTGATGGCTAGGGCGCGTTCAATTATGCGTTCACAACGAGCTTGAACGTCAGTGGCATCTTCGCCATCAGGACAGCCTTGATCCCAAATGTTCCACTTAGGAACGGTTTGACGGATCTCTGCTGTGGTGATGCCTTCATAGTTGCCGTAGTCCCATTCGATCAGCTCTGGCAGGATCTCAGCTGACATTCCAAGACCAGCCAATGCACAAGTGCGCTGGGCTCGCTGTAGAGGAGATGAGAGTACGGCTACAAACGCCACGTCTTTGAGTAATGGAGCGAGAGCTGTGGCTTCTTTTTCTCCTTGGGGTAGTAGAGGTAGATCAGTGCTGCCTGTATGGCGGCCATTGAGGGCCCATTCGGTGGCCCCATGGCGGATCAGCCAGAGCTGAAGATTTTTCATTTGACTCTTAAATGAGTGGCTATCAAATGAGCGAATGGATTATTGCAGCGTATTTTCTCAAATTGTATTGCCTTGGCCAGAGGCGATCAAATCCATTAAGGCCCTGTTCCTATAAATATATATAGATATGCCTATGCCTTGATTAACTTGCTTGGCACTGTTGATGATGAATGGATTAAGAACAAGACAGTAAGTGATCAGAATGTTGCTGATTGTTAGTGCCCCGCAAATGACTGCCGAAGGAATCATGGTTTGATTAGTAAGACAATAAACTCATAGCCCTGCCTACCAATGTTCAATGTGCTGATATAGATAGTCGCCTGTGACTTTCATATGTATTACTTGTTGCTTAGTTGGCTAGCACGAACCACTTTGTTCCATTGCCTAAATATCGCTTATAGCTGCTTGCCTTATAGGTTTTGATTTTTATAGTTGGATTATTTAACTTGTTTATAGATTCCTTTCTTTAGAAATATATGCACAGCTAGATTTCCTTGAATTGCGCCTAAATGCAATTTCCTTGCTGTTTCTACTGGCACTTGTAGCTTTTGATCCGTCCATGTGAGCCATATCGGCTATCAGAATTCAGTGCCTTGAGTTATGAAGGCAGTGTAGAAGGAATTGAGGAGTTCAATTTCTATGGAAATAGAACGCAGGGCAAGAGCTGTTGATGCATTAGCTGACTTTGAAGTTAGGAAGCATGCACACCTTGCTAAGGCCTTGGTGTTGGTCTTAAAGAAGCAGGCAATAATCAAGCGCTCAACAAGGAAATGGGATTGTTTAGATGGTCCTTGTGAAGCCTAAGTATCCTTGTTGTTTTTACTTAGAGGCTTAGACCAGGCGTCCATCTGCTTGCTTGATTTCCGCTAGAGCCGATGCGATGAAGGGCTATGGCTGATTTTTAAGCTTATGCCCGCATTGGTGCCTTTTAGGAAGCTGTTGCCTCTGGAATCGCTTCAGGATCCAGCGCAGCTCGCCAGCGGTGGGCGATCATGGAACAGCTTGCCCAGTGGAGGTGCACCCAGCTGGCATGCAGCTTCTTATTGCTCCAGCCCTCCTGCTGTTGCTGTACACGCCAGCCTTCTATTTGCCAAGGCGCTCTTGGCTTGTTGTTGGCCCGTTTGCGATCAGGGTGAATATTTAAATGATCATTAGTGCATGTTTGGTGTAGCTCCCAGCGGTGGAACTCGTGGCCCATCAGTTGATCACCGTTGCGAACAACAAGACTGTCTTCTATGCCTTGAAGGTTGCGATAACCCACTTGCAATGCTCCTTTCTTGGCATGAAAAGGCAACAGGCCTGTCATTGGATGAGCTTGTCCTTCAAGATCTGTGAGGCTTTGCCCTAGCAGCAGCATCCCGCCACATTCGGCATAAATCGGACGTCGTCCATACCAGGCCCTTAGCTCTTTCATGCTGCGAGCACACTTACTTAAACGCTCTGCATATTGCTCGGGAAAACCACCTGGAAGGATTAAACCTTCTGCTTGTGCAGGTAGAGGTTCATCATTTAGAGGTCTCCAGGGCAGTACTGGCATCCCAAGGGTTTCAAGGCACTCTTTGGTTTCTGGATAGCGAAAGTGAAAGGCTTCGTCTTGAGCTACGGCGACTGGTTTTAGTTGTAGAGGTGATTGGTTTCTTTTCTCTCCAAGCAAAAGAGTATGGATTGGATTTCTTGCCCCGGCTGGTGCACGCAGCAAAGTTTTGAAGCTTTCAAGATCGAGATGGGCTTCTGCGAGGGCGCTCCATGCTTCCAGTCGATCTTCTAGTTGCTCAAGTTCATGAGCTGGGGCAAGTCCAAGATGCCTGCTAGGCAGGCTTAGTTCAGGATCTCGGGGTAAGCATCCCAGCACTTTTATCCCAATGCCGCTGAGCACCTCCATCAGCAACTCTTTGTGGCGGTTGCTATTGACCTTGTTCAACACAACGCCTGCCAACGTCAGTTGCCGATCGTGGTCACGGAAGCCTTTTACCAGGGCAGCTAGGGAGCCTGCCTGTCCGCTGGCATCCACAACAAGAACTACTGGTAGTCCTAGATGACGAGCTACGGCGGCAGTACTGCCCAACTCCGATATGCCGATCCCATCAAAAAGGCCCATGACGCCTTCCACTAGGGCGAGATCTGCAGATCCACCAAAACTATTAAAGCTCTCTTTTACCCAGTCGGGTCCACAGAGCAGCAGGTCAAGGTTTCGGCAGGGTTTCCCAGAAGCAACTGTTAGTTGTTGCGGATCCAGATAGTCGGGCCCCACTTTGAATGGCTGGAGACTTAGACCACGGCTGCGTGCCCAGGCTGTTAGGGCCAGGCTGAGTAGGGTTTTCCCAGTGCCACTGGCTGGGGCAGCAATTACACAGGCCATGATTGATGGCGGTTACCAATGAGCTCCGCCAAAGGGGTGGCTTAGCTAAGTAGCTTGGCAGCCATGGGGGCTGCAGCGGCGAGTAGGGGGGTGGTGGTGTTATGGCCACCCGCCAGGAGGCGGGCTATATCCATCTCTACAGATGCGCCCTGAATAGGGACAACTTCTTCTAGTAACTCCATGCTGGCCATACCACCTGCTTCTAGTCGCATGCAGCCTCCAGATTCTGCACAGAGAATTACACAAACGGCATGTTCGGGTTGTGAATCTGGTTTGCAGATCAACCTGACTCCAACGATCTGGCCTGGATGAATACTTGGTTGCCCCATGGGCACAGGCATGAGGTGGAATTGCACAGTGGTGCCATCAGGTCGTTGGAACTCAGCCGCAATGCCTTCCCCATCTACTCTCTTGGAGGGTTGGAGAAGCCAGCCGAGTCGATCGGCGATCCAAGCTGCTAGCAATAGGCCCTGGGCTGGGTGATGTCCTTCAACATCGATATCAAGCTGCACAACATGGTTGAGGGCATTGCGGCGATGCGGTGGGTCAAAGACCATTGCTAGGTGTTCCCGCCAGGTGCGTAGCCGCAACCAGTTCAGGTCGTTTACCGCTTGCCCTGCTTCTATGCGCGAGTGCAGCAGATCAAGACAGCGACGCGGATTCCCTAGAGCTGTGTCGATTACCAGTCGGCGTGGGGCTACGGCTAGCTGGTCAAGTAGATCGGGTGCTTCATCAAGGCTGCCGTTCCACCAAACCCATGAGGGCAGCTCTGACGGTAGTAGAGGTTGCAGAATTCCTAGCCCCTTGGAGAGAGCTTTCTGGTCACCGCGCAGTACTACCACGTCACCGCATGCGGCTGTGCCGCCACTTTCTTCTGGTAGAGGGCAATAAGCCGCTACGAGCGTTTCGAGCTCGTGCATTTCATCGAGGGTTGGAGCCAGAGTGATTAGGCGTCGTGGTTGTAGGGCACTGATGGCAGCATCAACGTGTTGTCCACGTAGATCTTCACCATGTTGATTGCCTTTGCGCTGGGCAAGGGCTGCTGCAACAGTCGCGTCAAGTGGAGGAGTGCTAAGGGGTATATCGATTTCCATGACGGCCTGACGGGCAGCTTGGATTAGTTCTGGTCTCTGTATGCCGATGATCGGGCCTGCAATCTGTTCAGTGCGCACTAGTTGCTGCTCTACCCAGGCGGGTTGCCAGACCAGTAGGCAGAAGGTATTCGCACCTGTACTGCCAGGCTGATCGTTTGACCAGAGCTGCTCAAGATAGCTTTGGACCTCGTTAGGAGGTAGTTGAAGAGGGCTCTGAAGCGTGAGCTGGGGAGACATTGCTGGACCGCGAAAAAATAAGGGTGAATTAGGTCAGGCGGAATTAGGGTCGGCGCCAGAGCAGTCCGTCATTGGCGAGCAAGGCATCTGCAGCGGCTGGTCCCCAGGTGCGCGATTCATATGGGTGAATGGGCAACTGCCATGGGCTGTCTTCAATTAGTTCCAGCAGGGGGGTGTAAAGGCGCCAGGCTGCTTCTACTTCATCGCTACGAGTGAATAGGGTGGGATCCCCGAGCATGGCGTCGGCTAAGAGGCGTACGTAGCCCTCATCTGATGGTTCCCCGAAAGATTCGTCATAAGAGAATTCCATGTCCACTGGTCGGCTGCGCATGCCTGAACCGGGAGACTTCACTTCAAAGTGAAATTCGGCGCCTTCATCTGGTTGGATTCTTAGAATTAGCTGGTTAGCGGTAGGCCCACCACCAGCTGCATCGAAAAGGTGTACAGGTGCTTCTCGAAAGGTGAGCACTACTTCACTTAGTCGCTTCGCTAGTCGTTTGCCAGTACGAACGTAAAAGGGCACGCCTTGCCAGCGCCAGTTATCGATGAAAAGTTTCATCGCCACGTAGGTCTCTGTAGTACTGATGGGGTCGACGCCCGGCTCTTGTCGGTAACCAGCCAGTGGATCTTCCTTCGTGCCGCCAGGGGCATATTGGCCACGGATGCAGCAGTTCCAGGGTTCTGATTCATCAGCCAAGCGAGCAGCTAGTAATACCTTGGCTTTCTCATTGCGGATTGCCTCAGGGTCAAATCGGCCCGGGGGTTCCATGGCGGTGATAGCAAGCATCTGGGTGAGGTGGTTTTGCACCATGTCCCGTAGTGCACCTGATGATTCGTAGTAGTTAGCTCGCTCTTCTACACCTACGGTTTCAGCAGCTGTGATCTGAACGCTGGAGATGTAATTCCTGTTCCAGATTGGTTCAAAGATGGTGTTAGCAAATCGCAGTACCAGGATGTTCTGGACTGTCTCTTTACCGAGGTAATGGTCGATCCTGAAGATCTGATTTTCTTGACCACAGCTTTGAACTACTCGGTTTAGAGCCTGGGCGCTGCCGTAATCACGCCCAAACGGTTTTTCGATGACTACTCGACTGCGTTTGGGATCACTAAGAAGCCCTGCATCAGCTAGAGCTTTACAGCCGCTTCCGTAGAACTTTGGCGATACCGAAAGATAGAAGGTGCGATTGCTACGGGTGGCACGGAGACGATCAATCTCTTCTAAGCGATGGCCAAGTTTTACTAGGTCTTCTGGCTGTTGCAGATCGACAGGCTCGTAAAAAAGACCTGCAACGAATTGATCCCAGCTAAGACGATTTTCGTTGGCCTTCTCGCCAAGGGCATCAGCCATTTTTTGGCGAAATACTTCGTCGCTCCAGGGACGACGAGCACAGCCAAGTAGGGCGAATTCACTAGGTAGTCGCCGCTGTAGGTATAGCTCAAATAGGGCTGGAACTAATTTCCGGTGGGTTAGATCACCGCTAGCACCAAAGATGACTAGGCATTGCGGGGCGATTACTCGCTCCTGACGTAGACCAACCCTTAAAGGGTTTGTAATCGTGGCGCTCATGGAACAAGAACCTCTTCCTACGGTTTAACCAGGCATTAATAAATTCAAAGTGCTTCCGATCATCCCGCCATGCTTTGTCCTCGTATGCCCAAAAAGCTTGAGAAGCAAAAAAGCCCACCCATTCGGGCGGGCCTTTAGTGCAGGCTGAAAACCTGAATTTTTTAGTGCTAGTAGGTCTCCACGTGCCAGCGATGGGCTTTCTTGAGCTGAGGTCGTAGTTCTGCCCAGTCGATACCTTTGGCGGATGCCGCTGCGACCATCGCTTCGTCTATGCCTGGCTCCATACCCTTGAGGCCACACATATAGACGTGTGTCTTGGGGTTTTCAATCATTTTGAAGATCTCATCGGAGTGCTCCATAACCCTGTCTTGGATATACATCCGACCGCCTTTGAGATTCTGTTGTTCGCGGCTGATTGCCTTGGTGTAATGGAAGTTGTCCGGGAAATCTCTTTGATAACGCTCGAAGTCATCGTCATAAAGCAGGTTCGCTGTGTGTGGAGCACCCATGAATAACCAAGCCTTGCCAGCGAACTTCCAGCCATTCTTTGAACGTTCTGCAGGCTCGAACATGCGGCGTAGATAGGTCCTCATTGGAGCAATACCGGTACCGGTAGCCAGCATGATCACGTTGGCATCTTCATCTTCTGGCAGGAGCATTTCTTTGCCAACCGGCCCGGTGATTTTTACCTTGGCTCCAGGATTGATATTGCAGAGGTAGGTAGAGCAGACACCGTTGATCGTTTGACCTTCTTTTTCGTATTGGAGTTGACGAACGCATAAAGAAACTGTTTTGCCTTCTAGATTGTCCCCATGGCGAGTGCTGGCAATAGAATAGAGCCGTAATTTGTGAGGTTTCCCGTTTGCATCCTCACCAGCAGGAATGATGCCAATACTTTGCCCTTCCACATAGCTCAGATGTGGATCACTGCCAGAAAGGTCGAAGGTGATGTGGTTAACCCTTCCTGTAGCACCTTCTTTGAGGAGGCTGTAGTTCTCCTGAACAGTTCCTTCAAAGGGAGTCTTCGGCTTGTAAAGGTTTATCGGTACAGCAGGAGGAGTTGGTTTGCTAGCAGTTTCAACAACAGGTGAACTAGGGCTCTGCTTTGTAGGCTTTACGTCTGCTGTAGCAGTGTCAGTGGCTGATGTTCTCCTTTGCGCTGCCTCACGATAACTAAAGCTAAATGGAGCCAACTTCCCGTCAACCCCGCGGTACATAAGTGCTTTAACCACATAGAACATCCCAATGATCAGAGGGATATGGGCGATTCCACCTAGAACTACTTCAGTTTGGTTGTATGCCATCAAGAGTAAGAGTTTGACGGAGAGAATACCTTGAAGGTGCGATGGCTAGCGTGAAAGTTCGTATTTTCGGGTTACGTTTAGTGATTGGCACAGCTCAGTTACTGGGCCTTGGTTAAGCGTTTATTGAATTCATTCGTTATTCTCCACCATCTTGAGTGCACCCTCTCCTTTGGTATCTCTCCAAGATCTTCAAAGTCGCTCGGGGTCTGTGCTCTTAGCCTCAGAGGAGTCAGTGGCTGTAAAACGCCAGGCCATCGAGCAGACGATGGAACGGCTACCTCATGGTGCACGTCGATTGGCAGTACAGCTAAGAACGCCTATTAAAGAGGCTGTGTTGTGGGATGTACTTACTGACTACGATCATCTCAGTGAATTTATTCCCAACCTCGCTAGCAGCACAGTTGTTGCACGCAAAGAGGGAAGAGTGCAGCTGAATCAGGTTGGCTCGCAACAATTGCTGGGGCTGAGGTTTTCAGCTCAGGTGCAGTTGGAGTTAGTGGAAAATCGAGCCAAGGGTCAGTTGAAGTTCCACATGATCAAAGGAGATTTCAGACGTTTTGAAGGCAATTGGATCATGCGCGATTTAGAGAAGGGCACTTCCCTTTTCTATGAGCTCACGGTTCAAGGCTGTATTGGCATGCCTGTTGGCCTAATTGAACAGCGCCTGAGAGATGATCTTGCGGCAAATCTTCTTGCTGTGGAGCAGGAGGCCCTTCGTCGACATTCTTTGGTTTGATCAGCTGAGTACAACCTGATCAGTTTGAGTTTTATTTTTAGATTTTCAGAGCCGAGGATCTAGAAAAAGGTGATTGCTTAGCCGAATAAAGCTCACCTTTGGCCAGATCTATTCACCATTAGCTGATACCCCCAAGGGGATTCGAACCCCTGTCGCCTCCGTGAAAGGGAGGTGTCCTAGGCCTCTAGACGATGGGGGCGAGGCCGTAATCGCAGCGTTCTGTGCTTGCGATTACTTGGGAAAACTAAGGTTCAGCCTGACCCTCCGTCAAGGCAAGCTGATCTGATTCCAGCCCTTGTTGTTGCCAGATTGGAACTGTGAAGTAAAAGCAGGCGCCCTTGTCGGGCTCTGAGACGACCCAGATCTTGCCGCCGTGTACTTCCACAATGCGGCGGCAGACCGATAGACCTACTCCGAAGCCAGAGGTGACTGCTGATGTTTGCGGTAGGCGCACTCGATCAAGAAAAATCCGCTCCTGCTCGTCTTCGGGAATCCCTGGCCCGCAATCGCAGACGCTTACCTGCAACCATTGACTTGTTCGGTGCAGCATGGTCAGCGAGATTTCTCCTCCATCCTTAGTGAATTTCAGAGCATTTTCCAGCAGGTTGAGTAGTACCTGTCGCATGCGCCGCTGATCGGCAAAAACCTTGGGCAGGTCTGAGGGAATATCTGTATGGATGTTTATGTTTCTAACTAGCCATTGCTTTTCTAGCTCCAAAATCGCTTCTGCGGTGACACTTGCTAGATCAAGACGTTGGGGATTGAAAAGGGCTTCCCACCGGGTGCTTTTTACTTCTAGTAGGTCGTTCGAGAGTAATTTGATTTCATCAAGACGCCGCTTCACGACATCCTGAAAGCGGTTCATGTCGATCTGACCAAGCTGTTGACTCTGTAATGCCAGTACGGCTGCTGTTAGAGGGGTCCTTAACTCATGAGCCACCATCCTTAGCATTCGTTCTTGTGCCTCTAGACGGTCGATAAGGGTTTCATTCTCCTGGCGCAGTACCAGCAGTTGATCTTCTAGTTGCAACTCCTTTTGGGTGCGACTGCCATCTAGTTCTGAAGGCCTCAAGCTCATTCCTAGGCCACTTACGACGATGTCTTGCTGCCAGCGGGTTATCCAGGTGAGTAGTTGTTGGTAAATACTGCTGCCTGCGAACACCTGTTTTGGTGATGGCGAGAGCTTGATTAGGGCTGGGGTTGCGACTAGACGATGCAGCTCAAGCAGCTCAGGCTGCTCACTTGGATCAGACAACTGCAGCGTGACATCGAATCCGCAGTCCTCATTCTCCAGAAACTGGATAATCGACCTCAGGTCGCCCCTGGAGAGCTGATGGCGGCCAGCTACTAGCAGCAGCTGAAGTTGTTGTCGCCGGCTGGCTTTGACCCCATCCACTGTGGCGGGTGCCTAACAAAGTTGAGGTTCACCTTATGGGTTTTTGTCTGAAGCTGGTAGGGCTGCTAAGACCTTGTTGAACAGTCTGTTGCTTGGCGAGCGTTGGTTATGGCTCTTTTCCCTGTGGAGAAAAGGGGTGCTCAGTAAAACCGTTCCGCACAGATTGGTGAACCTCGCATCAATCT
>MPMF02246530.1_pt1 | contig 12885 bp, 12 predicted proteins | sample 1617271 | NCBI WGS metagenome assembly MPMF02 (sample SAMN05944812, study PRJNA350692) | marine metagenome | biome: marine; feature: ODZ; material: water; isolation source: 120 m water sample prefiltered with 30 um filter, filtered on to 0.2 um... | place: Pacific Ocean | collected 2012-04-09... | reverse complement strand
CCTTTCACAGTCTGCCGATTCTACCCCCAAGTGACACGCTCTACCAATAATGATTTCTCCGGCAATGTTCCGCATTTCACCCGATTACAAAAGCAAAGGTGCGGTGCTGTGTATCGTGCCATGCGATCGCAGTATCGCGAACCGTCGGCTCCATCCTCAATGACCGTTCAGTAGATCCGACACCACCGACTCGAGACCGCTCACCACGCGAGCCATGCGGTCGTAGTCAATTTTGTCGATCGTGTCACTCGGTTGGTGATAGTGCGGGTAACGGAAGGGTGCGGTGTCGGTCACCATAATTGCCGGATAGTTGACCTGCCAAAACGCCCAGTGATCCGACCAACCCACACCGTCAATATTTCCGGGCAGGGCGCCCCCTTCGGACGGAAATTTTGCATGCTTGCGAAAGGAATCGATGCATTGGGCGACTAAATTTTTTGATTCGACGTTACCCACAAAGCCAATGAAGTTACCAGTGCTTGGATAAGCTGCACTCAGTGAAGACGGATACTGTTGGCTGTTCTTTGCATCGGAATAGTAGCCGATCGTTTCGATACTCAGCATGGCCACAATATTTTCATTCTTTGCGCGGCACGCCTTGGCATACACGAGCGACCCCATATCCTCAGTTTGAAAATAGGGCGACTCTTCATTGGCAAAGAAGACCAATCGCAGCGTCCGCTGTGGCTTTTGCCCAGCAAACATCCGTGCGAGGGCCAGGGTGGCCACCACGCCAGTACCGTTGTCGTTAGCGCCGGGTGAACCGCTGAGCGAGTCGTAGTGGGCACCGACCACGACGATTTGGTCTGCCCGATCGCCACCCGCGACCGTGGCTGCGAGGTTCACGCAGGCCTGCCCGCCGGCGCGATACTCTTGCCGCTCGACGTCATAGCCCATTTCCCCGAGCGATTTTTCCAGAAACAGCGCGGCGGCCGCATAGTTTTCGGGGTGCTGCACGTTCCGCTCACCGATCACACCTGCGATCCGGGTCAGGTCGCTTTTGAGTGCGTTACGAAGCTTGACTTGCGTTGCGGTGAGTTCGGGCAGCGGTCCGCGATAACTTTCGCCCGGCATTTCGGGGTGCATCATCTGGCTATTCCCTTGCGAGGATCGTCGATTTCTTTTACCGAACCCGAAACCGCGCTGTGCATCTGCAACCGACACAGCGAGCAGTGTGATGAGGAGTCCGACAGCGAGCCGCTCGAAGCCAAACCGGGATGGGGCCACCATTTGTATTCCTTGTGACAGACCTGCCACTCGAAATATACACGATCGCCACGATTGTTCCAGAGATCGGGTGCCGAACATCGAGGGGGAAGGGGCGAATGGTGACGCCTAGCGGTCGCGACATGTTGGCTGGACGCGATCCACCGTTTCAAAAGTCTTGCCACCGCGAGGGAATTTCAAGAAGAATATCTGGTCCGTGCTCGTTAACGATTTGCCGAATCTTGCGAACGCCTTGCTCGTAAACACTGTTTTCGGGCCACCACCGGTATCCCACCTCAATCCGTTCTTCTAACGGATACATATCTCGAAACCAAACGCTCTGGGCAAACGTTGCGTAGCCTTCGCAAAATATCTGCAGTTTTTCTTTATCCCTTTGAGACAAGCGTTGTCTTTCCTGGCACTTTGGTCCGCCGAGTTTATACCAAAGCGAGTGTGCCAGTTCATGGACCACGATTTCGGCAAACCACGTTTCATGCTGATTTTCAGAACCGGGAGAAATAGATACATAAATTGCATTTTCAAAATAGGTGGCCAGACACATCTGTGCGCGTTTTTCACAACGTTTTGTCAGGCCCCCCGTAATGAAGTCGAGACAATGCAGGCCGTAGAAAAGGAAGTCCTGGACGCTCCTGAGCGCAGGTGATTTTATGAATTTTTCGATTCGGTGTTCGCGCAACTGTGGGTAGTCGCAGATACGGATCTTACCGAGCTTCGTATTGGTACGATTTTCGATCTTCGGTTGGTAGTACTCAAGGGCCAGTCGATACATTGCCAAGAGAAATTTCTTGTCGGAAGCTCGAATTTCTTTTGCGGGTTCGTCCGGTAAAGGATCTTGCAAAGTTCGATAACCTGCACGGTGAGCGGTGGGTAGGGCCGTCATCGCCCGTATCGAGGCGGATAAAATAAACGGCCGGGGGATTGTACGCGCCGACTGGCGAAAGGCAAGCGCCGCGGCTTGTTAGGCGGCGGTGCGGTATGGTGCAGCAGCCGGTGCGTTGCCGCGTAAAAAGCGGGGGTGTGCCGAGGCGCGGCGTGGGCGATTGCATTCGCTTGAGGTCAGAAAAGATTGCTGGCATTGTTTTAACCCCTCTCAATCAATGAGTCCTGACCCCTTTTATTCTTCTCTGCCCCGAATCAATTTGTCAAAAATATCAAGCTCCACTTTTTTCCGTTTGGCGGCGCGCCATACGGTTGTTAGGACAGCTATTCCTGCGAATAACGAAAAACCAGCAAGCACGAAACAAAACAGAACCAAATAGATCCCTGCCGCCCCTCGACTAAGCGCAATTCCAAATGTGTCAGGATTAATAGCTGGGTGAAAAACGTCAGACAGTGCAACTTCGTGTTCACGCAGTTGTAAAGCTATCAAGAAAATGAAAAATATACAGATTGCCATGAGAATCACAATCAAGAAAAATAGGCCGGCGTAAGTGGACCGACGCCTTTTCCAATTACGGCGGAGACTTTCGATTGACATCAACTCTTTTTCAGAAAGTTCGGGAACACACATAAAACCCACCCTATTCTAATCTACTTATTAGAGATCGGCGCAACGGAGTACGAATCGTTCTTTGCGCGATCGCAGTCACAATACGATTTCTGAGCCTCCATCGCAATCTCGTTCATTTGCGTCCATTGGTATGCGTCGACGGCCGATGAAATCCAACGAATAAAAGGGGTCAGGACTCATTTATTGATTTCCATGGGCGGCCGCGTTGGCGAAGCGAGAACTGCCAATGGTGGGTGTGGCCGTCACCGCCCACACCGGGGATGAAAGTTACTCAGCCCACTGCATTGTATGAAACCGCGGCGATAGTGCAAAAAAGTTCAGTTTTTGCGGCAAAGGTGAGGCAAGCGGGACGGTGTGGTACGATCCGCTATTGCCGCGGGGGCCAGCCATAGCGACGGGGCACTGACTTTATAGCGCCGTTGGAAAATACGCCAAAAGAAAACCGCCGGAGTCGGTCACGACTCCGGCGGTTGGAAAAGCGATCCATAGATTGCTGTTCGCAAATTGCCGTTCACAATTCGGAGCGTCTATTTTTCTTTTTTGTGCGCTTTATGGCACTTCTTACACGCATCCATCATCGCCTGGAAGGCCGCATTGGCACCTTTGACATCCTTGGCATTGATTTTTTCCAAGACGCCGTTGCTGCATCCCTTCAAGGTCTCGGCGGCACCCGCCCATTCCCCGCTCGGGCAACGACTGTCGGCCATCAGGATGTAGTGGGCCTCGTTGAGCAAGGCGGCGTACATGGCAGCCTGCTCCCAAGCCTCGTCGTCCGATGGATTTGCTTTGAGAGTCTCTGCGAGTGCTTTACAATTCGGTGCCACAATACCTTTCATGAGATGTTTCGTGGTCGCGGGCCGTGTGGCGCCTTTTTTCTCATCGGCCCCTACCGTTCCCCATGCCAAAAAACCGGCAACCAGCGCGATCGAGGTGAGAAAAACAATTCGGCGTTGCATAGTGTCAAACTCCTATTTCAATATTCTTATCGATTAATCCCGTATGCCCACTAGCACCCTCGGCAAGCACCTCCAAGTCGCCATCGACATACCCATTTGAGCCACCCATCGTACCGCATCGCATGCCGAATCGCAGGGGGTAGGGACGGAGCCAATTGTTTGCGCCGCTTCGAAAACGCGCGCCGGACAAAAAGGAGAGGTATGCTTATTGAGACCGTGTATCATAATCCATCGGCGGTGCTCTTTTCTCTCGAGCAGGTTTGCATCGAATCGATGTTGCCTCAGAGCGGGCCGGAGACAAATAATCACAGGGCGGTTTGAAGTTTAACTGGAGAACATGCATCGGAGATTGCCTTGGCCGAGTTAATATCCATTTTTGCGTTCAACTGCGTAGTGGTCGCACTCACCATACTGATCCACTTTGAAGTGTTGTTTCGGATGGCCGATACGGTGCCGTCGCTACGCATCCGGCCCCGCCTGCGGGTGTTGCTTGGAATGTTTGGTGCTTTTGTTGCCCATGTGATCGAAATCTGGATCTTTGCGGCTGCTTACTTCATTCTCTTGCGATCGGGAAATTTTGGGAGCCTCGCAGGCAATTTTGACGGTTCGCTGATCGATTGCTGTTATTTTTCTTTTACGACTTACACCTCGCTCGGATTCGGCGACGTTGAGCCCTTTGGCCAGATGCGCTTCCTCACGGGACTTGAAGCCCTGACCGGCCTGATGCTGATCACCTGGACCGCCTCTTTTATGTTTCTCCAAATGCAGAAGTTCTGGGGGTCGGAGAAAAAAACGGACTGACGTTGTCGAAAAGATCGGGGCAGGCCTCTGCCCGATGCAAAAGGCCACACCTACTGCTCGCTCAGTGCAGTATCAAAACGGTGTGTCGGCAGAGGGCGCGATGGACGAAAGCTTTGGGTCCGAACAAATTCGGCACTCGCCCCTACCGAACGGCAGGTCTCCTCGACCGCCTGCTCGACCAGCTCGATCAGAAGCTCTGGGCTGCTGGCAACCCGAGCGTTGAGAATCACATCGGCCGACGTGGTTTCGCACCCCGCTGCCAGGGAAAGTTCCGGCGGACTCTCGCCACTGATCAGGTTGGCCACGCCGTAAAAACCTTCCCAGAGACCGATCACTTTCAGATGGGCCGTTTCTGCGTTTTCTCTCGCGAGCGTTTCCTTCAGGCGAGAGACAATGCCCAGAAGCAACCCGTCGAGTGAGAACGGCGCACCGCCCGTCACCCGAAGACTGCTGTTGAGCCAACCGAGTTCCGCCTCGCCCTCGGCGTAGAGATCGTAATCGAGATCGAGAATTTTCTGGCCGAAAGGACCTTGCTGATCGAGCATCTTCAATACCGCATCAAAACCCTCTCCCGTCTTGGCGGATACCGAGAGTACGGGCGTCTCTGGCACCTGGCGCGTCAGGAGCTGCTGCAAACACTCCCGTTCGTCCGCTTCCAGTTCGTCGATCCGATTGATCATTACAAAGTCCGCTTCCTCGAGCTGTTTTTTAAAAATGTAGGCGGCCTTGGGCGAGAACCCCTGCTCGGAATCGGTCAATATTCTCCGTCCGTGTGAGGGTTTTAGAATCACGCCGTAAGGAGAGACCGAAAACTGCTCGCCGCACAGACGCAACAGCGGCTGGATGACCGTGGCCACAAGATCGGTGCAACTGCCGACCGGTTCGGCCAACACGATGTCCGGATGATTCTGTTCCTCGAGTGCCGCCACCGTGTCGGTCAATTCGTTGAAGTTGCAACAGAAACAAGCCCCGGCCACTTCTCCGACCTCGAAGCCCTGACGACGCAAAGATTGCGTATCGACCAGATCGGAAGCCTGATCGTTTACGACAATGCCCACCTTGTGGCCCTGTTGCTGATAGGTGGCGGCCAAACGGCCGATGGTGGTCGTCTTGCCGGCACCTAAAAATCCACCGATCATGATAAATCGAAGCGGCGCTGTCATCGCTTGTATTCTCCACGAAACACTTTTTTCAGCCGCAGAGCTGTAACAATACGCTTTCGTCTCCGCCTAACCCTTAAGGGGAACGGTTTGCCGGGCAGGGCCATCCACCGGCAAGGAAGGTGCAAGGCCGAGTAGCAACGCACAATTTGACAGCACACACCAATGAGCTTAGACTCATCGGCGCCCGAGAGATAGCCGCGGGTGGGCCACAATCACCCTGAATTCTGACAAACCGGAGAGTTGGGATCGATGAATATCTGCCGCATCAAGATGCCTAGCGGACCTCGCCCACGAGGACTCCTTGTCCTGGTCGCTATTGCCAGCTGCCTTTTGCTAGTGCGACCACCTTCGGCCTGTAGCTGTACGAGTTTTCTCATCAAGGCGAAGGATGGTGGATCGGTGTATGGCCGCACGATGGAATTTGGGATCGATCTTCAATCCGAGATTATCTTCTTGCCCCGCGGATATCGCTTTCCGGAACCTGGTGAGCCCCGACAAGCCGGTCTGCAGTGGGAGAGCAAGTACGCGATCATCGGCGCCAATGCGCAGGGCATGAAGTTCGTCGTGGACGGGATCAACGAAAAAGGACTCGCCGGCGGTCTCCTCTGGTTCCCGGGATTCGCCCAATACGCCGAGCCCACGGCCGAAGATCGCGCGCAGCAGCTTGCCCCCTGGCAGTTCCTCACCTGGGCACTCTCCAGCTTTGCCACGGTCGAAGAGGTCAAAGCGTCTCTCGATGATGTCAAAGTTGTCTCGCTACTGTATAAGCAACTCAACCAGATTCTACCGCTGCACTATACCCTGCACGATGCGAGTGGCGCATCGATCGTCGTCGAACCGCGTGGCGGCAAGCTCCACGTCCACGACAACCCGATCGGCGTCCTCACCAACGCCCCGAACTTTGACTGGCACCTGCAGAACCTCCGCAACTATGTCAACCTCTCCCCGGTCAACGCAGGCACAACAGAGGCCTTCGGAGAGAAAATCTCATCGCTCGGCGAAGGGTCCGGCCTGTTGGGACTGCCCGGAGATCCGACCCCCCCCTCCCGCTTCATCCGGGCGGCCATGTTTGCCGCCACCGCCAAGCGGTGCGAAACCAGCCAGGAGTCGGTCCGGTTAGCCGATCACATTATCAACAACTTTGATCTTCCGAGAGGCTACATCCGGGCGGATAAAAAAGGAGAAGCGGTTGCCGACTATACCCAGTGGTCGGTCATCGCCGATACCAAAAACCTCGCCTATTACATCAAGACCTACCAATATCCGGTTCTGCGACGGGTCGCCTTTGATGATTTTGACCCACAGTCATCAAAAGTGATCCTCCTGCCGATCGGCCAGACGATTACGTACCCGCCGCTCCTGGAGAAAAGCAAGCCGGTCGCCGAAACCGAATCGGATTCGATCCTTCCTATCTTTGAAGTCGGGCGGATCGAGCCGGAGCGATCTGCGTTTCTGCCCCGAGGCTGGGCCCGCCCGCAAGTCCTCGAATCGTCCGAAGATGCGAAAAAGTTTTTTGACGCGCAGGCCGCCGCCAAGCTCGTGGCCCAGGTCGATTTTGAAAAGCAACTGGTGCTCCTGTTCGCCTGGCGGGGTTCGGGCCAGGACCAACTCGAGTACACGGTCGCCGAATCGTACCCGGAACAGGTCACCTTCCGCTACGTGCCGGGCCGGACCCGCGATCTGCGTCCGCATGTCTCGATCTACGCACTCCGCAAAAACGTGACCTGGAAGACGGAACGCAACCGGTAAGCTCGCACCGGACCGGGAACTGTTGCATTGGGGGCTGTCGGGGGCTTGGTGCATCGGGGAATTGTCGCATCTCCGGGTATCTCGGTGGCAGTCGCGTCTGGCAAGGATATAATGAGCAAGGGCGCCGAGAGGACTTTCACAAAAACGACATAAAGGAGTCAACGATGAAAATTGATCTCTACACCAAAATCGTACTGAGTGTTATTGCCGTCTGTCTCGGATGGCTTGTTGTGCGGGATATCTCTCTGGTCGATCGTGCCGAGGCCTTTGAAAAAAGGGCGCAGGTCCAGGACGTGCGGATTGTCGGGATCAAGCGGCACGAGGATTCCAACTGGGATCCGGTCCCAATGCTCGAGAATACCGAATTCAGCCGCGGCAAGGGCCCCCAACTCGACTGAGCTAAAATCGCCGTTACAAAGCTGGTGAACATGCCCGCTCCGCTCGCGGTTTGGCAAGCCGATCTCCCTGGAGAAGCTCGCCGCGTGCGGTAGAATGATTGCCGTGCGTCAAGCAGGCGACCTCCCGGTGTAGCTACTCGAAAGGAAACTGGACCATGCGCGATTTTTTTCTTGCCCCATTGTTGATAACCGCCCTGTGGCTGCTCCCCACGGCCGTTACCTGTGCGGATCACGATGCGGATGAAAAACCGCCGCGAACCATCACCGTCAACGGTGAAGGCAAAATCAAGGTCAAACCCGACACCGCCTCGGTCTCGGCCGGGGTAGTGACCCAAGCGGCCACGGCCCGCGAAGCGCTCGACAAAAATACCGAACGCATGACGCAGGTGATGCAGGGGCTCCGCGAGGCGGGTATTGCCGAGGACGATCTACAAACCTCCCAGTTTTCCGTGAGCCCGGTCTACTCGCGGCCACCGCGAAAACCGAACGCACCGCGGCAGGAACCGACCATCGTCGGCTACCGCGTCTCGAACACGGCGACGGCAATCGTCCGGAAACTGGCCGACCTCGGCGGTGTGCTGGACAAAGTAGTGACGCTCGGGGCCAATTCGATCAGCGGCCCCTCATTCTTCACCGACAAACCGGAACCGCTACTCGACGAGGCACGCAAGAAGGCGGTTGCCAACGCGATGCGCAAAGCAAAGCTGCTCGCCGATGCGGCCGGCGTCGAGTTGGGCGAAATCATGACCATCCACGAAGGGGGCGGCTACGCGCCGCAACCAAAAAGGATGCACCGGGCGATGGCCATGGAGATGGATGCCGGCGGCGCGGTCCCGATCGCCGCAGGCACGCAGGAGATTCGTGCGACGGTGAATCTTGTGATTGAGATCGAGTAGGCCCCGGCCCTCTTAGGCCTGGCGCTGCTCCTGCGCCGGCGGCGAAGCGGCGACTCGACTACAGCGGCGGCTCGACTACTGCCCGGCCGCCTCCAAGATGCCCAGGTCGAGGTACTGCCCGCCATCGGTCTGACGGCAATGGACCGCAATCACATTCTTGCCCGAGTGCAAAGCCTCAATGGATGCTTTTGAAAGTGGTACGAGCGTCGCACTCTGCGTATAACCGGGAAACGTTTGCACGAGCTTGCCGTTCACATAGACCTCGGCATCCTCATCGTGGTGGATCCGCCAGTACCCGGCCACCGGCGGCGATCCATCGATCTTGAGCGTTCGCCGCAGCCAGATGTCGGGCTCCGTCCACTGCGTGCCCACAATGGCTGCCGGAGAGGAGGCTGAGCCAAAACCACCCTTACCCCTCTGCCAGGCAGCATCGTCGAAATCGACGCTGAACCAGTCTGCAGCTGGCCGCACTTTCGTATACCGCCACGACTGCAAGTTTCCCTTAATCGAGGTCGGCATCACGGTCACGAGCTTGCGCGGCGGCTCGTACAGCAGGGCATGGGCCGCTGCGGCACGCGCCACGTCGAACTTGTTCTCAGCCCGGTCGTAGGTTAAGAGGCCATTGACCTCGGTCTCCACATCGGTCGTCTGCGTGTAGACTGCCGCAGCCAGACCGCTGTCGATCAGCGGCCGCAATTTTACGACCAGCTCGTGGTAGGCGTCGTTGAGGGCCTGCTTCGATTCATAGCCCCGATAACCCCAGTTGTCCTTGTCGGTCCAGGTATGGCCCTCGACCGGAAGACCGAGTCCGCCATATTCACCGAGCACGACCGCCCGATCGGCCTCGAGCGCCGGCATCGCCGGGCCCGGATAGGCGTGGATATCGAGCACATCGCCACAGTCCCGGTCGGACCAGCCACTTGCGTTGTCGATCAAGCGGGTCGGATCGAGCTCGTGGGTCCACGCAACAATTCTCTTGGTGTCAAACTGGCCCCACCCTTCGTTGAAGGGGACCCACATGACAATGCTCGGATGGTTGTGCAGCGATTCGATGATCGCATTCCATTCGGTCTCGTACTGTCGTCGCGACTGGGCGGAACGCTCAATATCGGGCTCCTCGGGACGGATGTGCGCATCGCCGTTGGGCATGTCCTGCCAGACGAGTAGGCCCAGCCGGTCGCAGTGGGCATACCAGCGGGCCGGTTCGACCTTCACATGTTTGCGGACCATGTTGAAACCGATCTCTTTGGTCGCGAGCAGATCGTACTCAAGCGCCTCATCGCTCGGCGCGGTGTAGAGCCCGTCGGGCCACCAGCCCTGGTCGAGCGGTCCGTAGTGAAAAAGCGGCTTGCCGTTGAGCAGCAGTCGCTGGTTGCCGCTCGCATCGCGGCCACGGGCCACATCGCGAAGCCCAAAATAACCGGTCGCTTTATCTCCTCCTTCGAGCTGGACTTCGTACTGATAGAGCCACGGCGCGTCGGGCGTCCAGAGCCGTGGCTGGGGAATTTTTGTCACAAGCGGCTCGCCCGCTTTCCCGGCCGTCTCGAGCGGCGCAATTTTTTCTTTTTTGCTGCCGAGTGATCGGGAGAGAACACGTACTTTCACATCCGGTTTTGCGCTACCCGAAGCGTGTACCGTCATCTGCACTTTCCCGTTCTTTGCATCGGGCACGATCTTGACCCGCTCGATGGCACGCTCTGGAACCGGCTCGAGCCAGACCGTCTGCCAGATGCCGGTCACCGGGGAGTACCAGATCGTTTCCGGTTTTCGTATTTGCTTTCCACGGGCCTGGGTCCCCGCATCGGTCGGGTCCCAGACCGCCACGGTAACCTGCTGCGGTCCGCCACCGGTAAGTGCGGAGGTAACATCAAAGCTGAAAGGATCGTACCCCCCCCGGTGCTCGCCAACCTTGCGACCATTCATCCAGACGGTCGCTTGCCAATCGACCGCACCAAAGTTCAGTAGCACCCGTTTACCAGCCCAGCCGCCAGGAACTTTGAAATCGCGACGGTACCAGAGCCGGTTTTTCGGCCCCACTTCGCGCATCACGCCCGAGAGGGATGACTCGGCGGGAAAGGGGACGAGAATCTCGCCATCGAATGTTTCGGGCGGGCCACTTTGCGCAGCTGGCCGGATTGCATAGTCCCAAAGCCCGTTGAGGTTGAGCCAATCCGGCCTGACCAGTTGGGGCCGTGGATATTCCCTGTGGACATTTTTAGGAGTGACACCTGCGGCCCAGCGGGTGGCCAGTCGCCCCTTTGCAGCTCGCCAGACTCCCTCGTCCGCACGGATCTGCAAGCTGCATGGCAAAAGAAGTAAAAGGGCGAAAACAATCAAATAGCGCATAAAAAGACCTCAAAAAGTACAAATTTGATAGATCCACATTTTCTTATACCCCGGCGGAGTCTCACCGAACAGCAGGCACGCAACAATATGAAAAAACCGGACGACAAAACGCCTCAATGGCGTGCAAAACCACTGCCCCCTTCGGCGATGGCTTGAAGCTAAGCGGCCTTCTGCGATAGAATGCGACTTCGTCGACCGACTGTAACCTGCCCTGAACATGAACCGGATCCTCCGGCATGCCTACTGGAGAGTGGAAATGAAATCGATCTCGCGTCTGGAATGGATTGTTTTTTTCGTGCTAGTCGCCATCGGCATCGGGGGGCGATGGGCCTTTGAAAATGTGCCAAACTTTACGCCGACTGTGGGTATTGCTGTCTTTGCCGGACTTTATTTCAACCGGATCTCCATCGCATTTTTAGCGCTGTTGGTGGTTATGGTTGCCAGCAACATCTGGCTCGATCCCTACACCAACTGGGGAATGCTGGCTTTTATTTTTGGAGCGATGGCATTTCCTGTTTTGCTCAGTCGCGGTCTGAGCACCAGGCAAACAGAAACGTCCGCGCGGAGGCAACTGCGACCGTTGGGCATGCTCGCCTGTGCGATTCTGCCGTCGGTCATCTTTTTTATCGCTTCAAATTTTGCATTCTGGCTTTGGAGTGGCGCCTATGCGCCGGACCTGACAGGCCTGAACAGGTGTTTTGTAAATGCAATCCCGTTCTACAAAGTTTCTCTCTGCAGTAATGTGATTTTTGTTGCAGCGGGCCTGTTGGCCTATGAGCTTATCGGGCTGCTCACTAGAGAACCGCAATCGGTGGCGATTGAACCGTAAGAAAAACCACCCCGCCGCGAATGGTTCTGACAGGACTGCATAAGCAGGTCCTTCGGTAGAGATCGGATGCTTCCGCACGGCAGTGATTCTCAGTTGCCGTGACTCTCAACGGCAGCAACTCTCAGTTGCCGTCGTTCTCTCCGTCGGCCGACTCTGTATCTCCTTCGGCCGACTCTGCCGAATCGGCCGGAGAAGGTTCTTCGCTCAGAATCTGCTCCAGCTTCCTGATTCCCGGACCAAGTTGCGCTGCCGCTCCGCTTTGAGTGGAATTTAGACTCATTGCGCTTGCCGCTGAACGAATCTCGCGGATTGCTTCTACGATCCGCTTGGCATAGTCCACTGAGCCGGATGCATCCTGTTGGTCGGTTGTCGCCAAAAAAGAACCCAAACCCGCAAGAGGTGCAGCCAGGTCCGCCATCAACCGCAATTTTGAAAATCCCCCATTCCCGGCCCCTTTGCCCTCAGTTTCATCAAGCGATAGTTCTAGAGCCAGATTGCCGAGCTGCCGTGCATACGCAGTGGCACCACCCTCGGGTGGCTGCTTGAGGATGGTCCGGCCAAGGGCACTTGCCGCTGCGACGCGCAAAGCGGTTGGCTTTTGCTCATTGGCAACCAAACCGACCAACACAGAAACGACAGTACCATCTATTTTCCCGCTTTTTGCTAATTCCCCAAGATTATTGACCGCTTGCCGCTGGATCCAGATATCGGCATCGGTATCCGCCTCTTCCGTTAAAATCTCTTTCATTGCGTTGATGACGAGCCGTGGATCATGATCCTTTAGGTGACAGTACCGCTTGAGACCGTTCAGCGCCGCCACCCTGAGCGAATCGGACCAGGGGGGTTTGGCATACTCCAAAAGCGGTTGGTACGTCGGCGGCCACGGCTCTGAGTCCCCCCTCCGTTCTGTCCAATTATTTAGCCCGGCGATGATTAACATGGCGTTGTATTTTACGGCTGGATGGAAATCATTTTCCGAAGGCTTTGGGGCGCCCTGAATAGTATCCGCT
>MPMF02322654.1_pt1 | contig 12894 bp, 8 predicted proteins | sample 1617271 | NCBI WGS metagenome assembly MPMF02 (sample SAMN05944812, study PRJNA350692) | marine metagenome | biome: marine; feature: ODZ; material: water; isolation source: 120 m water sample prefiltered with 30 um filter, filtered on to 0.2 um... | place: Pacific Ocean | collected 2012-04-09... | reverse complement strand
GCCTCGGCAATGATGCGCCAAGGCCAACTCAAACCGGCCGAACACCACTTAAAAAAGGCCCTCTCCATCGATCCTGAATCGAGTGGTGTCCATCTCCGTCTGGGAAACCTGTATCTGCAACAACGCCAGCTTTCTCGTGCCCTAGATCACCTTCAAAAGGCGGAGCTACTTTCGCCGAAAGATGTAAGCATCATCAACAACCTCGGTACGATTTACTCGCAACTGGGAGATACCCGCCGCGCGATCGACGAATTTACCAAGGCGATCCAATTGATGCCGACAGAGGCGGGCGGTTACAACAATCTGGCATGGCTGCTTGCCACATGTACAGACGCAAAGTTCCGCGATCCGCAAAAGGCCATTTCGCTGGCAAATAAAGCGTGCGAGCTAACAGACTGGAACCATTTCCCCACGCTCGATACGCTCGCCACCACGTATGCGGAGGTGGGCAATTTTAAGGATGCTGTCCGCTGGCAGGCCAAGGCACTCGAGGTTGCCCCGGAGTCACAGAAGGCGGCCCTCCGCGAGCGGCTGGACCGCTACCGTCAGGGAAAATCGTATCGCACACCAGAAACAAAATAGGCCGCACACAACCGCTCTACCCATTGATTCACGATACAACACCAGAGCGATTCGGTTCCATGGTGTCGGCAACGGTTTGAAACCTTCTGAACATCGATGTTCGGTCATCTAAATCCGGGCTCTTTGTCGTGACAATTGTAGCCAGGATTGCGACAAATGGATGGTCGGCTGGACGGACAGACTCTCAATGACCTATAATCCCAGAGAGCCTGTACACACTGAAAATCAAGCAAATAAGACACATACTGTGAAATGAGGTATCAACTATGGAGTCCTCTGCCGATCAACTCACTGGCGCCAGTTCGGCAACACCGCCAAAGCTCGAAATTCAAAGCCATGGAAGCCCTGTTTCTCTGTTTCCCACGGTCTGCTTCATCGTCGAGCACCAAGGCACGGAACCGATGAATGATGAGCTGGTAAGATTCTGTCTCGAACAGGAAAAAAATCAGCCCGGACTTCAGACCGGATCGATACGGGGCTATCATTCAAATCGGCAGTTCTTTGATAACGATAATTGGGCGGTGCAAAAGTTGAAAGAATTGATGATGGGCAATGCAAGGAACTATTTGCAAGAGTTCTGGAAGAGTGAGAGCATGACGCCATTATCAAATGTGAAAGATCTCGCGCTACAACTCTCAGCATGGTCTGTTATGTTGCGAGAAGGCGATTTCAGCAAACCCCATATACATCCCATATCTCACATAAGCGGTGTTTATTATGTCATTACGAAAGAATCGGACCAGCAATCGCAATCCGACGAAGGTAATCTGGTGCTTGTCGATCCACGGATACGTGCCTCCGTCGCGCCACTAAAAGACCAGAAAAGCAATGCGATGTTTTCTCCGAAAGCCGGCATGGTGGTCATGTTTCCGAGCTGGTTGGACCATTTTGTTCTTCCATTTAAGGGAGAGGGATTGAGGATCTCTATCGCATGCAATTTTGTTCTCTCCCCGAGTGCCATACAGGACGATTGAGACTGCACGATTGAGACAGTGCCATTAGGTAGCGCCTGTGGACTTTGTGTGCCGAAATCGTTTTCAACTGTTCCTGCAAACGGTAGCCGAAGCGCCGGCGAGCGAGGCCGAGGAGAAAGCCGGGTCCGAACAACCTAAGATCATCTATAGAGAATCAGTAGCGGGCTTGCTCTCGGCCAAGGCAGAGAAGGCCACTAACGGTAATACAAGGCCGGTAATACAAGGCCGGTAATGCAAGGCGTGGACAATGTCGACATTTATCTCGCGATACATCAAGTTTTTTTTTATCGCCGATTTTCTCCTGATCTTGGCCCATATTCTCGGCAAGCAATATTGGCTTGTTAATCTCGACATCGAATACAATATTCCCACCCTGTTCTCTAGCGTACAGATATTTCTTGTCGCGTTGGTGATCGGCCAGATATTCCTTCGAGAGCGAAACCACCTAAAAAATATCGTCCCGGGAAACTGGATTTGGCTGCTGCTAGGTGCTGCATTTGCGTTCCTGGCAATCGATGATGTGGCGCAAATTCATGAACGCTTTTTGAGGCGCGAGGTCCAGGATCTGCTTCCGCCCGATTCACTCTGGATTTCCCTCATGCCCTGGCAAATCATCTTTGGCCCGTTATTGGCCATCATTGGCATCACTGTACTCGTGGTTATCTTCACGAGATTCTCTCAGGAGCAGCGTCTGTTTTTGCCAGCGGTTCTGGCACTTGGATGTTGGGTGTTGGCAGTCGCACTGGAAGGACTTTCTAAACCATTTTTCATGGTACAGGGCTGGTATCCATTTGAAGTCCTGCTCGAGGAAGGCCTGGAACTTTTTGGGGGAACATTTTTTTTACTTTGCTTCGCTCGATATGGCAAAGCGATCGAGGCCGATTATCGGCCGGAATCTTTTTCCGGTCGCAGCGGCTATATCGTTTTTAAAGCAGCAACCGTGCTGCTGTTGTTCATTGGCGCCGGATCGGCCTTGGTTTTCTTTGCAACAGTACACAACTCCTCCTGGCTCTATCGTCATAACGGAGGTGTCCTCATGCAGAGAGGGAAATATGATCGGGCGATCGTTGCCCTCAAGCAGGCACTGGCCGAAAATCCAGATGATGTACCTGCCCTCAATTTGTTAGGCGATGCGTACAGCCAAAGCAAAGACTATCCCGCGGCACTGGCCAGCTATGAAAAGTCACTTTCGTTGGCCCCCAACCAACCGCAAGTGCAACGCGCGGCCCAACAACTGAAGGGGACCGCCACAAATGGCAATTCCGTCACGAATGAGTTGCACGAGGTGAAGACCACCGATCACCTCGCGACACTCGATAATCCATCCGAGGATGGCTGGGATACCGAGGCCTTTGCCATACTTGGGCATAAGCAATTGAAACATATCGGGAAACTGTTGAAAAAAAAGCGGCCCCTCAAGGCGAGTGATTTCGCCTCCATCGCAGCACCCGATTTTACGTGCGAACCTTTGGTTCCGGAAAACCTGAAGGCTGTGTTTCGTGGCGACGCCCTGACTGTAAAACGGGGTCACTCGGACGGGACATCGAAGTCGTTCTCCGGCCCTCAGGGACTCGCCGATGCAATCAACCAGATGCTCGCCCCCTTGCAGTCTGCTGAGAGCGTTCATTCGAAATTCAAGATCTTTCGCGTCAATCAGGATGGGAGCGCAACGGAAACCAGGGCCTACGGCGCCTGCTCGGGACGCGTGGGAGACAAAATGGTCGAGCAAAACGCAACCTGGACCATTCAATGGACACCTCCTGCGAATAAAAAATTGCCACTGATTAAATCGATTGTGGTCGACGACTTTGAAATGGTTGAGAGTACCCCCGCGAGCGGGCCGCTGTTTGCCGACTGCACAGATGCAGTTCTCCAGGCCAACACCAGCTACACGTCACAACTCCTGCGCGGTTTTCAGCACTGGCTACAGACCAGCCAACGACGACGACATCTTTTTCGCCTGGGCACTCCCGGAATCGCTATCGCAGATGTCAACGGCGACGGGCTGGAGGATCTCTATCTTTGCCAGGAAGTCGGGTTGCCGAACCGATTGTTTTTGCACCAAGAGAACAACACACTCGTCGATGTCTCCAAAGAGTGGGAGGCCGATTGGTTACACGACTCCCGCTCTGCCCTGTTTTTTGACTGGGATAATGACGGGGACCAGGATCTGGCCGTAAGTGTACTCGGGGGCGTTCTTCTTGCAGAGAATGACGGTGGACAGCGTTTTAAATTTCATACGGTCCTTCCCACGAGCGATGATACCATGTCGCTCGCGGCGGCCGACTACGACCAGGATGGTGACTTGGATTTCTATGTCTGCGTTTACCGCATGGATCAGAAAACAACTGGGGAAATGCCCTCACTGCTCCCCGGATCGGCGAGTACGTTTGTCCAACACGATGCAAACAATGGCGGTCCGAATGCACTTTTTCGCAATGACGGCAATGGCAATTTCGCGGATGTGACGCAAGCTACCGGCATGAACCAAAATAACAGTCGGTTCAGCTATGCCGCTTCATGGGACGACTTTGACAACGACGGCGATGTCGATCTCTATGTGGCCAACGACTTCGGACGCGACAATTTCTATCGGAATGACGAAGGTTCTTTTGTTGATATCGCCGAACAGGCCAACGTGGAAGACCGCGCAGGTGGAATGGGTATCACGTGGGGCGACTACAATCACGATGGCTGGATGGATGCATATGTCAGCAACATGTGGTCTTCTGCAGGCAACCGAGTCACGTTTCAGGAACAATTTAAAACGGATTCTCCCGAGGTTAAGAGACGGTTGCAGGGACAGGCCAGAGGAAACACTCTTTTAAAAAACCTCGGTGACGGTCGCTTTGAACACGTGAGCGCCGAGGCGGCAGTCGAGGTAGGCCGCTGGGCTTGGGGCTGCCATTTTTTTGACCTCAACAACGACAGTTGGGAAGACCTGATGGTCGCCAACGGTTTTATCACAACCGAAAATTCTCATGATTTGTGAAGTAAATTCTGGCGACAGGTCGTGTCGCAATCACCGGATGATGATCAGGACGATACGAGCGATATGAACGCGAGAAATAATGAACTGGCGGTGATGCTCGATAGCGGGCTGTCGATGAGTGGTAAAGAACGGCACTGCGTCTTCTTAAACACCGGTGCGGATGCAGAGTCTGAGGGCCGCTTTGCGTGCATCTCAGCGGTTTCTGGATTGGATTTTCCCGATGATGGACGTGGCGTGAGTGTAGTCGACTGGGATCGCGATGGCGACCAGGACTTATGGATATCGAACCGAAACGCACCTCGGGTTCGCTATTTACGGAATGATACGGTAACGGACAATAACTCTATTGCATTTTTGCTTGTGGGGAATGGAACCACGACCAGCCGTGACGCGATCGGAGCCCGCATCGAACTGATCTTGGCGCCCAAAGCATTGGACGAGAGCACCACGGAGGCGGGTGCGGATGAAACTTCCTCCAATACCGTAAAGCCTTCGGGCGAAACCGAAACCGATTCCAACAAATTGATCAAAACCCTACATGCGGGAGAGGGCTTCCTGTCACAATCGAGCCGCTGGATCCATTTTGGTTTGGGCAAAGGAGCTGAGATCGCAGAACTGACCGTACACTGGCCTGGCGGTGAAAGCGAAACATACACCGGCCTAGCAGTCAATCGCCGGTATCAAATCCACCAGGGAGGCAAAGCCGTCGAAAGCCCGATGCAGGCAGACCCGCCACCACCACCGCTGATTCCCTCGACACCCGAATTGCCACCGCTTGCCGACCGCTTCCGCATTCCCCTGGTGGCCCTCGTCCCGATGCCCGACCTGCCCTATATCGATTCATCGGGCATTACAAAAAATCTTCTCTCAACGGCTGATGGCGGCATGCTGCTGGTCAACTGCTGGTCGACTTCTTGCATACCCTGCCTCAAAGAATTGCAGGAGTTTACCGACCGTGCCGGCGACCTGCGCGATGCTGGCATCAACATTCTCGCCCTCAACCTGGACGAGGCAACCGGTATCGAACACCAGGGAGACTCACCCGATGCCATCTTGAAACGCATGGGATTCCCGTTTGCTATCGGTTACGCTACGAGTAAAGTCGCAGTAACCTTGAGCACCATCCACAACGTGATGACGGCGACCGGTGGCGAGCTGCCTGTTCCGACAAGTTTCCTGATTGATGGATCGGGTCGGCTCACTGCCATTTATAAAGGGCCGGTTTCGGTCGACACTCTGATTGCCGATAAGGAACATTCCTCGCTTCCACCCTGGGAGCGGTTCCGCCGTGCTGCCAACCTTCCGGGCTTGGTTGTTGAGAGTGAGGTACTGGAAGAAGCGATTGAAAAAAGTGATCGCTTTTCACGAACGCGACTTGCCAGTCACCTGGAGGAGATGGGTTGGGCACACGCAGCGTCGATCCAATACGAAGCATTAGCCGCATCACTTCCTGAATCGGAAGAGAAACAGGATGAATTGGCTAACGTTTTTTTTGAGCGAGGGATTCTTCTGGCTCGACGGAACGATTGGACCCGAGCCACATCTGCCTTCGAAGCTTCCGTTGAAAGTAATCCGGATTCACCCAAAGCCCATTACAATCTCGGACTCGCCTATCAGCGAATGGGACAAACGCAACTTGCTCACGAACAGTACGAGTGGGCGATAGAACTCCAGCCCAAATTGATCCCAGCCCAAGCCAATCTGGCGCGGCTTCTTGCCAAGGAAAAGAATTGGCCCCAAGCCGCCATTCACTTTGAAAAAGTAATTCAGGCACGGCCCCGGGACGAAACATCGCACTATAATCTTGGAGTCGCACTTGCCATGCAAGACAAGTGGAAAGAAGCAGCTGAACAGTTTCAAGTCGCGCTGAAATTGCGGCCCGACTTTTCTCAGGCTCGCAAGTATCTTGAGCGCGTCAAGGAGAAACTGCAGTAAGGACTGCAGCACATGGAGGGAAAAGGCGAAACTGTAAAGTGCGATTGATTGGACACGCTACTATCCACTCCAAATATCTGTTGATGACCATTTCACTAAATATCCACCTTCTGCTTTGTCTACTCGCGATCAGTCTGACCTGCCTGCTCGGATGCGGTCGCAAAGACATTCAACCGGCAGCGGAAGGCCTCGATAAACCGGCGGTCGTAACGGACCTGAGTGCTTCGGGAGACAAAAGTCCGAACGAAAATGAGAACACCGACACAAGACACATGGTTCGGGCAGCAACCACGGCTGAGGGCATGCAAGTCGATGCATTGTCCCATGCTGACATTCATCAAGTCGACTGGTTAAAACCGCGGCAGCAGGCGCAGCTGGCTACGGCAAATCAATTCAACGCGTTCCATAACTTTCAGTTCCGTGACCGGCAACCAGAGAGTGGGATTCAATTTCGACAAATTCCAGTCGACTGTGCAACCCGCGAACACAAATCGGCGCATTACGACCACGGCAATGGAGTGGTTGTTGCTGACGTCGACAACGACGGGCTATTGGATATTTATTTCCTGACACAAGCAGGCAGCAATGAACTGTGGCGCAACCTCGGCGGTGGAAAGTTTGAGAATATCACTGAAAAGTCCGGTACGGCAGTCGCGGATCGAATTTCCGTAACGGCATCCTTTGCCGACATCGATAATGACGGAGACGCCGACCTGTACATCACTACCGTTCGGGAAGGCAATATTCTACTGGCCAACGATGGAAAGGGAAATTTTCAGGACATCACGGCTGAATCGGGCTTAGGCCACCACGGCCATTCTTCCAGTCCTGTCTTCTTCGATTTTGATCGGGACGGACTGCTCGATATTTTTCTCACGAACGTCGGCACATACACCATCGACCAGCAGGCTCCGGCAACGGCCATCAAGGATCGCGACGTGGACTATTATGTGGCGTTCAACGATGCCTTTTCAGGCCACTTAAAGCCCGATCGCACCGAAACAAGCATTCTGTACAAGAATATGGGGGAGAACCGATTCCGGGACGTGTCCGCAGAGATGAATCTTCAGGACACAAGTTGGACCGGTGCGGCCAGTCCGATTGACGCCAACAGTGATGGCTGGCCAGATCTCTATGTGACCAATATGCAAGGTCATGACGAATATTATGAAAACGATCGGGGCAAAGGTTTCATCCGCAAGAGTCGCGATCTCTTCCCCAAAACACCTTGGGGTTCCATGGGAATTAAAGTCTTTGATTTCGACAACGATGGCCAGATGGATATTTTTGTCACCGATATGCATTCCGACATGAGTGAGAACGTACCGCCTGAAAGAGAAAAGGCCAAAGCGGACATGCAATATCCGGAATCCTTTTTGCGGAGTGACGGCCAGAGCATTTATGGCAATGCCTTTTATCGCGGAGCTAAAGATGGCACGTTTAGCGAAATCTCCGACGAGATCGGCGCTGAAAACTATTGGCCGTGGGGATTGAGCGTCGGCGACATCAACGCCGACGGTTTTGAAGATGCGTTTATCACCGCCAGCATGAATTTTCCATTTCGGTATGGCGTGAATTCGCTACTGTTAAATGACCGGGGAAAGCGGTTTGTTGACAGTGAATTCATTTTGGGAGTGGAGCCCCGTCGCGATGGGCAGACCTCCGCGATCTGCTTTGAAATCGATGCCGCGACGCGCGAATTTTTTGGGCCCGCCAAACCCTATTTGGAAAAGATCTGTGAAGGCCGCTCAGGAGATATCGAAGTATGGGGAACACTGGGAACACGTTCGTCGGTGATTTTTGACGTTGATGAGGACGGCGACTTGGACATCGTTACCAATGAGTTTAATGCCGAACCGATGGTTCTTATCAGCGATCTCACCGAAAAGAAACCGATCCACTTTCTTAAAATCCGCCTCGTCGGTACAAAGTCGAATCGGGACGGACTCGGTGCCCGCGTGGTAGTTCACACTAAGTCCGGAACGTATTTTAAGATTCATGACGGGCAGTCCGGTTACCTCGGACAAAGTAGCTACCCCCTGTACTTTGGCTTGGGTGAGGATGATTCCGTGGAGAAGATCGAGGTCCTCTGGCCATCGGGCACCACCCAATTCGTCGATGGCCCCATCGCAGCCAATAGCCTAATCACTGTGACGGAAGATTGATGTGACACCAGGGGCTTTGTGCTGCCATGTTGTACTTGATTCGCCACCACCATTATTGTTATGCAGCGTATGCGCTACTCCTGATCGGCGCAGTTGGTTGCGATCGCGACGAGCCGCTTCCAGATGAGATTCACAAAGTACAGATTGAGATGACCGGCCACGATTTTAAGTGGCACAGTCGCTATGCTGGCAAGGACAATACCATCGGCACAGATGATGATCTGCATGCCGCCCAAGTGCTGCATGTTCCTCTGAACGCCGAGGTAGAGATCTTTTTGAAAAGCCGCGATTATTTGTATTCCCTTGAGGTGCCTCAGGCACGTCGCAAAGAAATTGCAGTTCCCGATCTGACATTTTCATTGACTTTTACAGCCGACAAACTCGGGACTTTCAAAATGCCCGGCGACCAAATGTGTGGTTACACGCACCCTGATTTAATGGGTACTCTGATTGTCGAAACACCAGCCGACTATGTTCGATGGCTCAACGCACAACGATGACGACATGAACCCTTTGATCCAGAACTGCCGAGTGATCATCATTGTCGCCATTGCTCTGTTTGCGTGCTCCTGCATCGACTCCAATCCGAAACGACCCTACGATGTCTATCCGGGGGACGACATTCAAGCTGTCCTGGACATTGCCGCCAAGAACCCGACCCGCAAACACGTGCGGGTTCATGCGGGGATCTATCGTCCGACCCGCCACCATCAAGCATTTATCGCGTTGACTGAAGAGCACGATGGCATTGTTCTCGAAGCAGTGGGAGATGTGACTCTCACTGCCGCAAATCCACAAGTTGCAAACGAGCAGGACGAAGGCTATCCCGCGATCGTGAACCATGTGGTCTATTTCGGCGACGGAATTAGCTCGAAAACGATCCTTCGTGGATTCAAGATCACCGGTGCCAACAATCACGTGATCATGCAGGAGGATGAATTTTCTGTCCAGCCGGACGTGCCCGGTCTACAGAAACACCCATTATTTTTCTTTGCCGATGGTGGAGGCATTAAAATTTTCGGGCGTTCCTATCCAACCATCGAAAATGTCGAGATACATGACAACTATGCAAGTCCATGTGCGGGCGGCGTTTCTATTGAACACGTTTTGGGCGAGCAGCCCGTTCATTTTAAAAATTGCATCTTTCGCAACAATCGCTGTCCAATCAACGGTGCCGCCATCGATATCCTGAGGGGAAGTTCAGCTATTGTGGAAAATTGCCTGTTTGTGGACAACCAATCAAACAGCAAACACGATGCGCGAAGCATCCGTGTTCCGCCCTGGAGACCCAAACGAGGTGGTGGCACCTTGACCGTGTTTCCAACATCGAGGGCCATCGTACGGAATAGCACCTTTACGGGAAACCGAAATGGTGTCGATGATTCCGGCGTCGGAAGCATCTACGAAAACTGCATCTTCTGGATGAATGATGCCAAGGGTGGTTGGCTTACCGCCAAACGGTATGAGATTGACATCAAGGATGCGGATGGGGTGCGGGGATGTTTCTTGCAGGGAGAGGAGATCGATCTGCAGAATACCCTGAACAAAAACAATAATGTGCTCGGATGTGCAGACCCCGATTTTGATCCATTCTTTCGCCCCAGAGCACCCGGGTTCGAAAAAGCCGGTTTTCGCCCCACCTTGAGCGAACCATAACCAACCGCTGCAAGAATCAAAGATCCCAGAGCCCGGCCCTGCCGACATCCATCTTGACCTTAATGCTCTGATCGCCAACGGTGCATTGGTTGGATAGTGGCAGTGGAGCACCAATGCAAACAAGCTGGACCGCTGAGACTCTTGTTGAGAAACTCGTCCTTATTCGACCAAACGGACCGGACGATCTGAGCGGGCATCCAACAATTTGCGCTGCTCTTGCTCGCGCAGGTTTCCATTTTCATCAAGGAGCACCGACTCGGGACTAAAAGGTGGTGCCTTGGGCATGTTGGACCAGAGTTCTACCGCCCGCATACGAGCCGCTGTACGATCTTGTCCGCTTGCTAGAAAGTCATATAAAAAATCGCCAAATCCTGGCAAGCCAGCCAACGAGCGCTGGGCAATGTATCGAATCGCGTCGTATGGGTCTTCCAATAGCTGGGCCAAATGTGGCGCTATCCATTGGTTTCCTGAAGCTTCATGAGCTGGCTGCCAACCCATGTGCCAAGCCAATAGTGCTCGTTGAGCAGCATCACCTGAGAGTAACCACTGCAATGCCGCAGAAAGATGCTGTTGCGATTCATTTAATTTTGGCGGTGTGATGTCATACCAGTTTTGCAGATAGTAGGCAGTCCAACCAAGCGATTTATCCAAGTGGCAAAGATTACAGGCATTGGGGCGCCCGGTATCAAGCGTAACATGCACGTTCGGACTGTTGATTTGATGGTTGCGACTCGTTTTTAATAATCCGTACATCGTGTACGGCATGTGGCAGTTGTAGCAGAGGCTACCATCCGAACCGGCGACATGATGGGTGTGCTCCGTACGTTTTTCCGTCGATTCAAATTCCGTATGACATTGCAAGCAAGTTCCATTGCCGAGCGCCTTGCTTTGTAACAAGCCATTGGCCCATTGCTTCCGATCACGGGAATCGTCTTCCGACTGGTGCATCGAGTGGCACGAAAGGCAGGAAAGTTCACCATGCTGAAAACAGGGTGATGCTCGTACAGCGTTGAACTCCCGTCCGGAGGTGCGGACCATGCCATCGGGCCAAAAATGGCTCTCGCCAAACTCACTCTGGCCAATGTTTCGCGATTTTTCTAAATCATCACCAGGTTGATAAGAAAAACCATGCTGCAAATAATCTGGTTCATCCACCATGGCGGAAACAAGGTGACAGCGTCCACAGACCTGCGATGACCGCTCGTGCGAAAGAAGCGATGGATTGACAATATCATCTTTTATCAATGGCGATTCGCCACTCTTATAAAAACGTATGTGATTTTCACCAGGACCGTGGCAAGCCTCACAACCAATGCCAAACTCAGCAACGCGAGTATCCATCTGCATGGCAGCGACACCAGGCACGCCATGTGTTGTATGGCACCGCATACATCCTCGATTCCAGCGACCTGTTTCAAAACTAACTTCTGCACCGGGGGGCTGAAGAAACGCAGCGCGACGCGGAATCCAGCGTTGATCTTCCTTTAGATATGCAAAGGGCACCATTTCTAACTGGCGTTCCCAACCCGTTGACATCCAACAGACTTGCATAAAATGCGAACCGGTCGTCATTAGAATTTGTCTTTCGACTTCGGCGTCATCCATCGTTTCGAAGCGGGCAAAATAATCATCTCCTTGCCTGGTAAACGTTGCCTTTACATCCTCAACCTCTACCTGCTCGCCGTTAAATGGAGCAGCGACCGCTTCTGGTGAAGGGATTTGTGTCATGGTCCGGTGGTAAGTGGCATGCCAACTTGCGTGCTGCGATTCATGACATTCCTCACAGGCCTGAGAAGAAACGAACCCGTCACTTTTCACCTGACGAGGCATGTTGTTATGAGCTGTTACCGAAGGGACCGTTTGACTCCCGCGATAGAGGATGAAGATGGCCCCCAAGACAGCCACCAGAGAGAAAATGCCGATCAATCTCGCCTTCCGCTGCCGAGGTGGCGCGAGATCTTCATTAACGGATCGTACTGGCGTATCGTCTCTCATAATAAAAGACGTGGTTTTAATCTATCCCAGACTCCTGACCCAACCTTATATGCTCGTACCAAACTGGGCGAGAGAGTCGGAGTTAAGTCAATCGGCAACACCTTGAAGGGTTAAGTATAACCAAACTCAGAAACAGTCTGTCGCCAATACGGCGATGCCGCATCTGAAGGATCTAAAGCTTCTGCCCATTGTAATCTAATTACCATCCTCGGCCAAATCATTGACCTCTCCAGGTTCAGGAATCATTTCTCTGCAGCAGTCGCCGTGTATGCTTATTCAACAATAACTTCAGGACGTCTTTTGTTCTCCCCCGGTCCGTTTTAGGCACGGATATCGCGCCAAAGCTCTCTTAAGTGCGCTAATAACCATACGCTTACAATAACAAACATCTTGGCCGGAGATGGTTGATACGCCAGGATACCCAAGCAGCCCGAACTCTTCCCAAGCACTCCCTTTGCCCCTGCCAGGGGTCCTGCTGGAGGAGTCCTAATCGGGCAATAGCAATCTGGCGATAGGCAGGCCGGGTGATTAGAATGGACATTCCTACGACTGCCACAACCACGCCTGCAGGTGACTCGGTCTGTGGCAGCAATGT
>MPMF02351548.1_pt1 | contig 12897 bp, 11 predicted proteins | sample 1617271 | NCBI WGS metagenome assembly MPMF02 (sample SAMN05944812, study PRJNA350692) | marine metagenome | biome: marine; feature: ODZ; material: water; isolation source: 120 m water sample prefiltered with 30 um filter, filtered on to 0.2 um... | place: Pacific Ocean | collected 2012-04-09... | reverse complement strand
GGCAGCGGTGGCGGCCGAGGTGGTCGCGGCGGCGGTGGTCGTGATGGCGGCGGCGGTGGTCGTGATGGCAGCGGTGGCGGCCGAGGTGGTCGCGGCGGCGGTGGTCGTGATGGCGGCGGCGACAGCTTCGGCGGCGGCGGCGGTTACGGCGGCGGTCGTGATGGCGGCGGCGGTAGCCGAGGCGGTCGTGGCGGCGGTGGTGGTCGCGGCAACGACGGCGGCAACCGACCCTCTCGCCCGGCTGGTGGTGGCGGCGGACGCCGCTGGTAGCAACCTGCTAGCAGATACAACGAGAGCGCCCCGGGAGACCAGGGCGTTTTCTCGTGCTCTCCGTTGACGTTTCGGCCCTCCCGGTGCTCGCATACACTCTCGCCCTGGGCATCGGGCGGCACGTCCGAGCAGTCAGCGAGACGGAGCGAGGCCATGATTCGCGTTGCAGTGAGCGGCTCAGGGAGTATGGGCGCGACGGTGCTGGCCGCCGTCGAGGGTGCTGAAGGCATGGAGCCGGTCGGCGTCGTAGAGCCGCTGGGTGAGGCAGGTAGCCTCACCGCGCTGAGTGGCAAGAGCTATCCGCTGTATGACGACCCCGTCGCGCTGTTCGCGGCGACGCAGGCCGACGTCGTCGTCGACTTCACCAATGCTCAGTTCACGCCTCGGCTGATCGACGCGGCGATCGATGCCGGTGTGCGGCCGGTGATCGGCACGTCCGGGATCACGGCGGAGATGGTCGATGATCTGCGCGCGCGCTGTGCGCAGGCGACACGAGGCGCGGTCGTTGCCTCGAACTTCGCGCTCGGCGCGGTCGTGCTGATGCACCTCTCGCAGGTGGCCGCGCCGTATTTCGACGCAGTGGAGATCATCGAGTTGCATCACAGCGGGAAGGTCGATGCCCCGTCCGGCACCGCGCTGGAGACCGCACGGCTGATGCGCGCCGCCCGCGGTAGCGACTTCGACCACCCGGATCCGGAGCTGACGCACATCGATGGCACGCGTGGCGGTGCGGAGGGGGGCGTCGGCCTGCACTCGGTGCGCTTGCCGGGGCTCGTTGCGCACCAGGAGGTGCTGTTCGGGGGCGTCGGACAGACGCTCACGTTGCGCCACGATTCGACGGGCCGCGATTCGTTCATGCCCGGCGTGCTGCTCGCGGTGCGTGGGGCGATGGAGCGACAAGAGCTGATCGTGGGCCTCGACACGTTGATCGGCCTCACCTAGCCGCTGGCGGCTGCGTAGCTGGGGTTGGGTCGGGGCTGCGCCGCGCTGTGTGTTCTGGATGGAACCCGCCCGCCCACCCCTGAGAAGCGGGGGCGAAGCCCCCTGCCCCCTCTTGTTGGACGCTGGGCGCTGACGCCGACTGTCCCGGTGCGCGCATGGCGAGTCGCTAGCCGTACGGCGCGACCTCGCCCTACGTGCCCCCCTGGGGGGTCGCCTATGTAGCCCCCCCTGGGGGGCGGCCGATGAGGATCGAGGCGCGCGGGATCGGTGGTAGCAGGAACGGGCGTAGTTGCGCGTCGCGCAAGAAGTCGACGCCGGCGAGTTCGGCGGCCTGGAGCAGGGCCTGTGTCGAGCGCAGCCGAGGGGACTCGCCGTCGGTGGCGAGCACGCGCGCGTTCCAGCGGTCGAGTGTGCGGTTACCGGTGGGGGCGAAGTCCCAGACCACAGCGAGCCCGCCCTCCGCTAGGGTGCGGCGGACCTCCCGCAGCAGCTCGATCAGCTCCAGGTCATCGAGCTGCCTGACGGAGTGCCCGCAGAGCACGAGATCAAAACTGCCGTCAGCGAAGGGCAGGGCGGTGTCGCTGGCGTGCGCCAACCTCAGCGACCCGCCGCCGCGCTGCTCGTCGTGCTGGGCGAGCCGCAGCGCCTGCGCGGAGATATCGATGCCGGTCGGCGGGCGGTCGAAGCGCAGCCGGCTGTCGAGCATGCGTATCAGGGCGCCTCGGCCGGTGCCCACCTCGAGGACGCGCGGCGAAGACGTGAGCTGGAGGCTCTCCGGCAGCCGGAAGAGCGGGCTGCTGGTGAGGAAGACGCCGGCCGGGCTCATCGCCCAGCGCGAGGCGATGCTGCCGAGGCTCGGGCGAGCCAGCCAGCGCTCGTGGGCGCGGAGTCGCTGGGCCTGAGCTGAGAGGGGGGTCATGCAGGCATCGTGACAGGGGCGTCGCGGGGGCTCAATTGTCTGTCGGCGGAGATTGCGTCGCGGCTGCGCCGCGCTGTGTGTTCTGGATGGAGCCCGCCCACCCGCCCGTGAGCTGTGTTCTTCCCGGGAAGGGGCTTCGCCCCCTGCACTCCCACTTGAACGGGCAGCGAGGCGGCGCCTCTGGCCTCGCGCGGTGGAATGACGGCGAGTCGCCGTGCTCGACCTCAACGCCCCCGTGGGCCTAGACGTCGAGTGTGGCGTCCAGAGCGTGCGTCATGATGAAGGCCTTGCGCGGCGGAACCTCGTCGCCCATCAGGCGCGTGAAGAGGTCGTCGGCCTCGGCGCCATCGTTGACCTCCACATTCAGCAGGTGGCGGTTGTCCGGGTCCATGGTGGTGTCCCAGAGCTGCTCCGCGTTCATCTCGCCCAGGCCCTTGTAGCGCTGGAGGCCGATGTTCTTCTTCTTGTTCTCGGCGAAGAACACTTCGCGCTCAGCCTCGGAAAAGAGCCAGGTGACCTTGCTCGCGATCTTGGCGCTGAAGAGCGGTGGCTGGGCGATGTAGAGGTAGCCGTCTTCGATCAGCTGCGGCATGAAGCGGTAGAAGAAGGTGAGCAGCAGGGTCTTGATGTGGGCGCCGTCGATGTCGGCGTCCGTCATGATGATCACCTTGTGGTAGCGCAACTTGGTGCCGTCGTAGTCCTCGCCGAAGCCGGTGCCGAGCGCGGTGATCAAGATGCGGATCAGCTCGTTTGCGAGCATCTTGTCGAGCCGTGCCTTTTCGACGTTCAGGATCTTTCCGCGTAGCGGCAAGATTGCCTGCGTGCGGCGGTCGCGTGCGGCCTTGGCGGAGCCGCCGGCCGACTCGCCCTCGACGACGTAGATCTCAGAGAGGCCGGGGTCTGTCTCGGAGCAGTCCGCGAGCTTGCCGGGCAGCATGCCACCGTCCAGCACGCCCTTGCGCTGGACGAGGTCGCGAGCCTTCCGCGCGGCCTCGCGAGCGCGGGAGGCCGTCACGGCCTTCTCCACGATGCGGCGACCGATCGATGGGTTCTCTTCCAGGTGCTGGTTGAGCTTGGAGGCGACGATCGACTCCACGATGCCCTTCACCTCGGGGTTGCCCAGGCGGGTCTTGGTCTGGCCCTCGAACTGGGGGTTGGGCAGCTTGACGGAGATCACCGCGGTCAACCCCTCGCGGACATCGTCACCGCTGAGGTTGGGGTCATCGTCCTTCAGCAGCTTGGCGCGACGCGCGTACTCGTTGAGCGCGCGCGTGAGCGCGGAACGGAAGCCGGTCATGTGGCTGCCGCCATCGATCGTCTTGATGCAGTTGGCGAAGGAGTAGGTCGATTCCGCGAACGTGGAGTTGTACTGCAGGGCGACCTCCACCAGCGTGTCGTCGCGCTGCTCCTGCATGTAGATCGGGGTCGACTGCATCGCGCCCTTGCCGCGGTTGAGGCTGCGCACGAACGCCTCGACGCCGGAGTCGAAGAAGAAGGAACGCTCGCGCCCACCCTCGTAGGTCATGTCGCGCAGATCGACGAAGTGGATGCGGACACCCTTGGTCAAGTAGGCCATCTCCCGGAACCGCGTGGCCAGATCGGTGGCGTCTTAGTCGAGCGACTCGAAGATCGTGCTGTCCGGTAGGAAGCGGATCGTCGTGCCGTTGGTCTTCGGCTTCTCGCCTCGCACCTTCGCGAGCTTGGAGACCGGAGCGCCGCGAGTGTACGTCTGCACGTAGCGCGCGCCGCCGAGATCGACAGTGACGTCGAGCGTCTCGGAGAGCGCGTTGACGACGGAGACGCCGACGCCGTGCAGGCCGCCGGAGACCTTGTAGCCATCGCCCTCGCCGAACTTGCCGCCCGCGTGGAGCGTGGTGAGCACGGTCTCCACGGCGGAGACGCCGGTCTTGGCGTGAATGCCGACGGGGATGCCTGCGCCGTTGTCGCGGACCGCGACGTGGCCGTCCGGCTCGATCGTGATGTCGATCAGGTCGCAGCGGCCGGCCATCGCCTCATCGATCGCGTTGTCGACGACCTCGTAGATCAGGTGGTGCAGGCCGCGCTGGTCGGTGGAGCCGATGTACATGCCGGGGCGGCGCTTGACGGCCTCCAGCCCCTCCAGGACCTGAATGTCGTCAGCGGTGTAGTTGACCGCCTTCTTGCCGGAGCTCTTAGTCGAGGAGCGGTTGCCGCGACTCTTGGCGGCGGCAGACTTCTTCTGTGCTTTCGCGCCGTTTTTCTGGGCCTTCGCACTGGCGGCCTTCGCGCCGTTCTTCTGCGTCTTTGCGTTCGCGCTGGCGGCTTTCGCCTTGGAAGCCTTCGCCTTCGCGGGTGCCTTCTTCGCTGCGCTCGATGCCATCGGTCCTCGCTGCCCTGGTGCCCCTCGACGAGTCGAGGGGGCCTATATGTGGCCTGCCGGGAACCTCCGCGTGGAGGCCTCGACGGTGCCAGTCGCAGATTCCGTTTCCGGGGAGGAATCGGGGGGGGGGTGACGGAGTGTCGGTCACAGACTCCGCTACGCTTGATATTTTAGCACAGGAGGAGAGCTAACGGGGCGTCTGACGGTGCTTTGCAGACTCGACTAGCGGTGATTGACGGTGGAGACTGGCGGACGGAACGAATGACGAGAATTGGCGAGCAGGGCGATAGCTTCCGCCCAAGAGACGAGACTCGCAATTGCTCATGATTGCTCGCTTTATTGCTGATCGCTCCCGACAAACCTTCCCTTGCACGTAAACTACGGCCCGTGGAATCGCTGAAAATCACCCCGATCGGCCTCGTTCGCAACGGCGAACCCGACCCTGCGCGGGTCGACTGGACGGCTGTCGAGAGCGCGATCGAGCTGAACGAGGGGCTCGGCGAGGCGCTACTCGGTCTTGATGATTACTCACACGTGATCGTGGTGGGCTGGCTCGATCAGATCCCCGAGGAGCTGCGAGACCGCACGCGCTCATATCCGGCCGGCGACGAGTCGTTGCCGCTGCAGGGTGCCTTTGCCCTGCGCGGGCCTCGCCCTAACCCGCTCTCGTAACGGTGTGCGCGCTGCTGGTGGTCGAGGGGGACTCGATGCGTGTGCGCGGTCTCGATCTGGTGGACGGGACGCCGGTGCTGGATGTGAAGCCATACGTGGCGTTCTACGACGCCGAGCCGGACGCGACGATCCCCGGCTGGGCCGGCGGATGAGGCCTCGGCGCGGGGAGGTGGTCGCGGCTCTGCCGCGCTGTGTGTTCTGGATGGAAACCGCCCACCCGCCCGTGAGAAGCGGGGGCTCTGCCCCCTGCACCCCCTCGTGGAGGGGCAACGAGGCTGCGCCTCTTGCCCCCGGCCGGACGGGTGAGGAGACGGCGGCCGCTGTGCGGGCAAGCAGACCCGGGCGCACGGCAGCCGAGGTCGCTCGCTAGTGGGCGGGCGACTACAGCCGGGGGCGACGGGCAGCGACGGCCGCCGGTCGCCGTTGCGACGGGCGCCGACGCGAGCGCAACTGGGCGCGGTCTACCGGCGGCTGCTGGCGCTGCACGGGCCTCAGCAGTGGTGGCCGCATGAGAGCGCGGGCGAGGAGACGGTGCTCGAGATTTGCCTCGGCGCGATCCTCACGCAGAACACCTCGTGGCGAGGAGCGGCGGCGGCGCTCGGCAATCTGCTGCACGCCGACGCGCTGAATTGCGAGCGGCTGCTGGCGATGCCGATGGACGTGCTCGCCGATCTGGTGCGGCCCTCCCGGCACTTCAACGTGAAGGCGCGAAAGCTCCAGGAGTTCGCGACGGTGGTGGTGGAGCAGCACGACGGCGCGCTCTCCTCGCTGTTCGACGGCGAGCCGGACGAGGTCCGTGAGCGGTTGCTCGCGATCTGGGGGATCGGGTCGGAGACGGCGGACGCGATGCTGCTCTACGCGGCGCGCAAACCGACGTTTGTGATCGATGCCTATTCGTACCGGCTCTTCGAGCGGCTGGACCTCGCGCCGGGCGAGCGTCATTATGACGTTTACCGCGACTTCTTCCTCGCGAAAATCGGGTCGAATGTGGAGCGACTGAACGAGTGGCACGCGCTGATCGTGCGCCACGGGCAGCAGATATGCCGTCGCTCCAACCCTCGCTGCGAGGACTGCACGCTGTTGCGTCGCTGCCCGTTCGGACGGCGCGAGGTGGGACTCGACGTCGGCTAGGTCGCGGGAGCGGGCTGCGCTGCGCGCGCTGTGTTCTCTGGATGGAACCCGCTCACCAGCCCGTGAGAAGCGGGGCTTCGCGCCCTTGCACCCCTCGTGGATCGAGCGGCGAGGCTTTGCCTCTGACCCTCGGCCGGATCGACTGACGGTTTCGCGGCGCGCTCCTCGATCCGTCAGCGACCCCCCCGGCCGTTGCTTGAGGGCGGAGGCGGTCGCATCCTGCTTGCCGGAGGATTCGTAGGTGGTTGATCTCGGCATCATCGGGCTTGAGCGGTCGGGGAAGACATCGTTCTTCAACGCCGTCACCGGGCTCTCGGCCGCCGTAGGCGCGTTCGACGACGGCGAGCCGAATGTTGGCATCGCGCATGTCCCGGACGCCCGGCTGGATGCGATTGCCGAGGTGGTGAAGCCGAACAAGACGACGTACACAGAGGTGCGCTGGGTCGACTATCCCGCCGGCTTCGGCAAGGACGCCCCGGGTGCGCGATTCCTCGCGGAGCTGGCGAACATGGATGCGCTGGTGCACGTGGTGAGCGCGTTCGAGAACCCCGCCGCGCCGCACCCGCTGGGCAGCGTCGACCCCGTGCGTGACATCGAGGCGCTGGACCTCGAACTGATCTTCGCCGACCTCGGGTTGATTGAACGCCGCCTCGATCGGTTGGAGGCCGAATTCGGTTCGGTGAAGGCGGCGGAGCGGGGTGCGCTGGAGCGCGACCGGGCGCTGCTGCGGCTGCTGAAGGAACGGCTGGAGGCCGAGACGCCGGTGCGCGCGATGGGCCTCGACGAGGACCAACTGCGGGCGCTGGCGCAGTACCAGTTTGTGACCAGCGTGCCACTGATGCTGGTGGTCAACACTGGCGAGGACGACGTAGGGCGTGCGAGGGAGGTCGAGGCGCAGTTCGCCGCCGACCACGGCCCTTCGGCCGTCGCGATGTGCGCGAAGCTGGAGGCGGAGGTGGCCGCGCTGGGCGCTGAGGAGGCGAGCGAGTTCCGCGAGGGTCTCGGGCTGGAGGGTGAACCCCCGCTCGACCGCGCGATTCGCGGCGCCTACGCAGGGCTGGGGCTGATCTCGTTCTTCACCGCCGGCGATACCGATTGTCGGGCGTGGGCGTTGCCACAGGGGGCGACGGCGCTGGACGCGGCGGGCCGCATCCACTCGGACATCGAGCGCGGCTTCATCCGTGCAGAGGTCGCGGGCTGGGAGGACTTGCCCGCCGCGGGCTCGTACGCCGCGCTGCGCTCGACGGGTGGCCTGCGCACGGAGGGCCGGGCGTATGTCGTGCAGGACGGCGATGTGATCAACGTGCTGTTCAACGTCTGACTGATCGGTCGCGGCTCTGCCGAGCTGTGTGTTCTGGATGGACCCCGCCCACCCACCTGAAAGAAGCGGGGGCTTCGCCCCCTGCACCCCCTCAACGGATCGGGCGGCGAGGCTTTGCCTCTTGCCCTCGACTGGATCGCCTTGCGTCGTGCGTTCGCACCTCGCTCCGTTGCTCAGGCCGCTATGATCTCCTGCGAGGTGCGCATGAACTCAGATGATCGAATGGCGCTCACGGTCGAGGTCGAGCGGGCGCTCGCTGGTGGGCCGCCGGTCGCGGTTGCGACGGTGACCGAACCGGGCATCCTCGTTGCGAGTTCCGGCGCGAAGATGCTGGTGCGCATGGATGGGACGAGCCTGGGGTCGCTGGATGGTGCGCTGGACGAGGCGGTGCGTGAGGCGGCCGTCTCGCAGCTCGACACGCTGCCGCGCGTGATGGCGCAGATGCTGTGGGTGAACCCGCAGCGAGGGGCCTCGGAACGTCGCTCCGCCTCCGCCGAGGGTGATACGCAGGTGCTGGTGCAACTCTTCGAGTCGCCGGCGCGGCTGGTGATCGTGGGCGGAGGGCACATCGGCTATGCGCTCGCGCAGATGGGGGCGCTGCTGGGCTTCGAGCTGTACGTGCTCGATGACCGTGAGGAGTTTGCGAACGAGGAACGCTTCGCGATGGCGGAGAATGTCTACTCGGGTGACCTCGGTGTCGGGCTGGACGCGATCGAGCTGGATGGCTCTGACTACGTCGTGCTGGTCTCGCGCGGGCATCAGCAGGACGAGCAGGCGCTGCGTCACGTCGTGTTTCGGGGGGCCGCCTTCGTCGGCATGATCGGTAGCCGACGACGGGTGCGCACGGTGCTCGAGCATCTGCTGAGCGAGGGCTTCGAACGGGCGAAGATCGAGGCGGTGCATACGCCGGTCGGACTCGACATCGGCGCCGAGACGCCCGAGGAGATCGCGTTGTCGATTCTCGGCGAAATCGTGCTGGTGAGGCGCAGCGGGGGCGGCGGGCGAATGGTTGACCGGCGACAGGAGCTGCGCGAACCCTGAGATCCTGACGAAATACGCAGGATAAGATAAACGTTCTACTCAAACGGGGCGTCAGGGCCTGTGTTACGATGCAAACCGACGTCCGCTAGATTCGGCGGACGCCTCTAAATTGCCAGTTCCCTCTGGGGCGTCGGGGTCAGGTTCGCCTGGCCCCGACGCTTTTGCATCTCTACTGACACTACGGTCCGCATCCGTGTTTGGATCTCTGGTGTTGTTGGCCTCGGTTGGTACAATGCCGAGAATTGAACAGACAGGAAGCGTATGTCCCGAGAACTCTTCGCAGAGATTCACCAGGCACAGGAGGCTGGAAAGCCGCTTGTGCTGGCCACTGTCGCGGAGACGCGCGGCTCCACCCCTCGCAAGGCGGGTGCACAGATGCTGCTGCGCCCGGACGGCACCTTCACCGGCACGATCGGCGGCGGCTGCGGCGAGGCCGAGGTGTGGCAAGAGGCGATGGAGACGATGTCCGACGGCGAGCCACGGCTGATGTGCGTCGACCTCACCGAGCCTATCGATGGCGATGACAAGATCTGCGGCGGCGTGATGGACGTCTTCATCGAGCGAGTCTCCGGCTGACCGGCCGGACCGCGCCGCACGCCCTTCCCTCATTGAGAATCCGACACCACCGTGGCTGACTTCGAGTCGATCGACGATGTAATGCGGCGTCTTGCGGACGTCGACTACATCGCCGACCGTGAGCTGGCGACGACCGTCTTCCTGGCGCGGGCGCTGGAGAAGCCGCTGCTGCTGGAGGGCGAGGCCGGCGTCGGCAAGACGGAGCTGGCGAAGGCGCTGGCGGCCAGCCTGGGCGCACGGCTGATCCGCCTTCAGTGCTACGAGGGCATCGACGCCTCGCAGGCGCTCTACGAGTGGAACTACCCGCGCCAGATGCTGCACATCCGGATGGCTGACGGACAGGACGCGGACACGCGGGCGGAGCTCGAGCAGGAACTCTTTTCGGAATCCTTCCTCGTGCGGCGACCGCTACTCGATGCGATCCTCGCGGAGGATGATATGCCGCCCGTGCTGCTGATCGATGAGATCGACCGCGCCGACGAGGAGTTCGAGGCGTTCCTGCTGGAGGTGCTCTCGGAGTTCCAGATCACGGTGCCGGAACTGGGCACGCTCTCCGCGAAGCGGCGGCCGTACGTGGTGCTGACCTCCAACCGCACGCGCGAGCTGCACGATGCGCTGAAGCGGCGCTGCCTCTACCTCTGGCTGGCGTATCCCGAGTTCGATCGCGAGTACGAGATCCTGCGCACACGGGTGCCGGGTATCGGCGAGCACATGGCGGCTCAGGTCTGTGGCTTCATGCAGTTGTTGCGCGAGCGTGACTTCTACAAACGGCCCGGGGTCGCGGAGACGATCGACTGGGGACTGGCGCTCGTCGCGATGCACCGGGATGAATTGGATGAGGCGACCGTGGGCGAGACGATCGGTTGCATCTTCAAGTACCACGACGATGTGGAGCGCTTCCGCTCCGAAAACCTGGTTGCCGTGCTCGATCAGGTGAACATCAACACGGCGCTGTAGGATGCACGGTCCCCATCGTGGGGCGAGGGAGGTTGGGTCGCGGCTGCGCCGCGCTGTGTGTTTCGGATGGAGCCCGCCCACCCGCCCGATAGCTGTGTTTCTCCTAGGAAGGGGCCTGCCCCCTGCACCCTGTGGACTGGAACGGAAGTCAGATCATGGCTGGGTCCCGCCTGTCTCCGTCGATGGCGGCACCCCGTGACGCAACGTCCGACCGACGATGGCGCGCTCACCGCGTTTGCCCTGGCTGCGCCCGCCGCGCGGCGTGGGGCGTTACCGGAGAACGTGCTCGCCTTCGCCTCGCTGCTGCGGTCGAGCGGGATGCCGGTAACGACGGGGCGGGCGATCGACGCGGCACGCGCACTCGAGCAGGTCGACCTGTTGCGGCGGGAGGATGTGCGTGCCGCCTTCGCTGCGACGCTGGTCTCGGAGATCGAGCAGCGCCCGCTCTTCGATGCGCTCTTCGAGGTGTTCTGGTCCGCGGTGCCGATGCCTGAGCCCTCGCGCCTGCCATCGCCCGACGGCGGCGGGCGGGGCCGCGAATCGGGGCCGGCCGCGCAACAGATGAAGAGGGCGGCAACGGGCGACCTCTACGCCGGTGCGGCGGAGTCCTCCGCCGGTGACCCACACGCCTACAGCAAGTCCGACCTGATCACGAAGAAGGATTTCGCATCGCTCGACGGCGACGACCTGCATCAGGTGCGGCAGACGATTCGCCAGCTCGCACCGCAACTGCGCACGGCGATCTCGCGACGGCGACACTCAGCGCGGCACGGCCACGTCTTCGACCTCCGGCGGTCGCTGCGGCAGGCGGCGCGGCGCGGGGGTGAGCTGGACGAGTTGCGATGGCAAAAGCGACGCGAGCGGCGCACCGATCTGGTGGTGCTGGCCGACGTCAGCGGCTCGATGGACCTCTACTCAGAGTTCCTCGTGCAGTTCATCTACGGGCTGCAACAGGAGCTGCGCGGCGTCTCGACCTTCCTCTTCTCCTCGCGGTTGTTCGAGGTGACGCCGATGCTGCGCGCACGCTCGTTCGCGTCGGCGCTGCGACTGATCGAGGCGGGCGTCGATGGCTGGAGCGGCGGCACGCAGATCGGCGAGTCGCTGCGCGACTTCAACCGCTCCTACGCAGCGCAGCGCGTGCACAGACGGACCGTTGTGATCCTGCTCTCGGACGGCTGGGACCGTGGCGATGGTGCGCTCGTCGGCGAGGAGATGGCGCGCCTGCAGCGTCGCGCGAAGCGCGTGATCTGGCTCAATCCGCTGCTGGGACGCGGTGGCTACGAGCCGCTGACGGAGGGGATGGCGGCGGCGCTGCCCTTCTGCGACGATTTCCTGCCCGCCAACACTGTCGCTTCGCTGTCGGCGTTCGGCCGACATCTCCTCTCGGTCGCTGTTGAGTAGGACGCGGCTGTGCCGCGCTGTATCTGTCTGGATGGAACCCGCCCACCCGACCCGCCCGTAAGAAGCGGGGGCTTCGCCCCCTGCGCCCTCTAGTTGGACGGTGGGTTGATGCGGCTATTGAGAATCCGCTCATCCTGAGCCGTCGAAGGATGACGACACCCTGTTTCGCGCGTAGCCGTGTAGCTTCGTCAGGCGTGACTGTTCGAGTGCCGGATACGACCGGCTCCGTGGCCCTCGGCGGTGGACAGTGACTCGCGGATTGCCTAGAGTCGCGATAGTTAACGTGTACGTGAAGCTTGTCCGGGGAGACGCAGTTGGATAACGCCGCGCGATGGTTCCTAGCGGGCATCATCGTCTCGCTGATCAACACGGGCTTGGTGATCTCCTTCATCGGCATCCCGGACGACCTGATTGATCGTGGGTCAAGCAATAACACCGAGGTGCAGATCGTCGAGGTGGCCTCGCCGCCCGTCACGTACATCGTCGTGATGGACGCGGACGGCAACGTGCTGGTGGAGCGCACCGCGCTCGATGCCGACGCCTCAGTTGCCGAGGCGGCAGCGATGGCGATGAGCGGGCAGACGTTGCAGTTCGCCGCGCCGACCTTCGCGCAGATTGCACGCCCGACGTTTGTCTCAGCACAAAACGGCGTCGCCTACGTTACCAGCCAGGGCAAGTTCGAGCTCTGGAGCGTCGCGCTTGATGGCGAGACGGAGCGCATCGACCTCGAGGGCATCGACAACCTCGGCTCGATCGTGATGGACGTCGATGTGACGACGAACGGCACGCTCTACCTGCTGGTAAGCGACGGCGTCTTCGACTGGCGCATCTACCGGGGGAGCGCGGGCAACTGGTCGCAGATCGCCTCGTCGATCCTCAGCGGCTGGCCCGGCCAGTTGGTCGGGATCAGCGTGGCCGACAACGAGGCTCTCTACCTAACAGCGAGCGAGCCTGCCGGCGTCTTCCGGCTGGTGCCGCCGTTCCGGCAGATCAGCGACTGGGTGCCGGGTACCGGCGCGCTGGGCATCGATGTTGCCGCCGATGAGGGGCTGTTGGTCTATGCCGCGCCGGACACCGACCCGGCGAATCCGCTGGCACAGGTCGGCTACGTGCGCGATGGGCGCTTCGGAAACTGGCAGTCGACGTACGCGGGCTGCGGTAGCGACGCCGAGGCGCTGGCCACGGCGACCGCAACTGCACCTGCTGCGGCAACGGCTGACGCGACCGCCACCGCCGAGGCGACAGCAACCGCCGAGGCGACAGCAACCGCCGAGGCGACAGCAACCGCCGAGGCGACAGCAACCGCCG
>MPMF02236209.1_pt1 | contig 12926 bp, 12 predicted proteins | sample 1617271 | NCBI WGS metagenome assembly MPMF02 (sample SAMN05944812, study PRJNA350692) | marine metagenome | biome: marine; feature: ODZ; material: water; isolation source: 120 m water sample prefiltered with 30 um filter, filtered on to 0.2 um... | place: Pacific Ocean | collected 2012-04-09... | reverse complement strand
CGCCGCCCGTGCGGCCGGGGTGGTCTTAGCGTTACGATGAATCTTCATCCGGGGCCTCCTCTGTCTGAAATGCGTGTGTCGCAACTCCATTCTGTTCAGAGTGCTCCGGATGAACAACGTACTTAGCAAAGACAGCTAGCGCGCTGCCTAGCGGTGGATCGACGGACCTGCGAGAGAGCGACTGCAGAACCAACGCTCACCGTCTCGAGATCATTCTGAGACACCACGGTCGCGAGGGGCGTTGGTGCAAGGCTCGACGCTGACGCGAAGCAATCCAACCCGGGCGCATCCCACTGACCGATGCTGTAGGACACGGGCCGACCGAGCTCGGTCATCCGATTCAAGACGTTGCACGCGAGCAGCGCCTCGGTCAGCCGCCCGCCTGGCGTCCGGGTTCGCACACTGTCTCCGATGATCGATTTGTACCGGAAGAAGGCGTTCTCCACGCGAGCCTGCTGATGGTAACCCGACTCGTTCTTCCATCGTCGACGTCCGAGGTCTCTCACTCGCTTGATCGTCCGATCGCGGACACTGGACCGTGGCCCACGTCGAGACACGGACGCCGTCCTGGCCGGCGGGACCACGACGGTCGCGCCTCGCGCACCGGCCGCGGTGTAGAGCGCGATAGTGTCATAGGCGGCATCCGCGGTCACGCTGGCGACCTCTCCGTCTACGTGCTCGACGAGATAGCTGCCTGCTGTGGCATCATCGACGGTCGACTCGGTGATCGCCTGGGCACGGGTCACGCCGGATCGGTCGACACCGAGATGTAGCTTCTTCCACCCCCGACGGCCGCTCGCCGGGCTGACCTTTCCGCAGGCGCGCGCCATCGTCCAAGAAATCTTCACCGCGCTCCTATTTGCCCAGAAGCCACACTATCTCAAGCGCATCGAGGCGCTGCGGTCGGTAAAACTGCAGATCTGACAAAGTAGTACTAGAGGTATCAACCTTGACTGGCTCGTCTGCGCGCCTAGAGATACTTCGGAACCTTCGTCAAGGCGCTCCGAGGCAGAGAATCCGCCGTCGCTTGGGTCATCGTCATCCCGATCGCCTGGTTCCTCTTCCGCTTCACGATCGAGTGGCGGCAATTATCTCCCCCACGCAGGAAGCTGCTCGTTGCGCAAGTGGGCTTCTTTTCTAGTTTGGTCATCGCTGCAGTCGCGCTCCTACTGCGTTCTTCCGGTACAAGCGGGTCATCGGGGACGGCCTCCGAGCCCGCAGTGACTACGGTCGACAGGTCGAGACGTGCCTCGCGTGCAACGTCTTGAATCAGATGACCGAGCTTGGCAGGCCAGAGTCGTTCGCTATCAATTGTTGAGCGGATATCTAACTGGGAGCGCTATTGTCGGTGTCTGGCCGTGCAACAACGCCGGATGTCGACATCACGCAACATCCGCGGGTTGAAGCGCTTAGCCGTTGTCGAGGCTCGCTCGAGCCATCGCGCGATGGTGTTGCGGGAATGGCCCGTGACCCGGGCGGTCGCAGACATGCTCACGCCCTCAACGCGCAGGTTTGCGACCTGGTCGAACTCCCTTCGACTGCAGCGAAGACCGCGGTATGCTGTCCCCGTGTATGTGCTGAGTGTGCCCTGCGCAGCCAGCAGCGTCGCCGGGGGAGCGGTCAGGACGCCTGGGCGGCAGCGTCTTGGCGGGCGTGTTTGCTGTGTGCGGGGCGATAGCTGTCGCCGTTCAGCTCGAGGATGTGGACGTGATGGGTCAGCCGGTCGAGCAGCGCGCCGGTGAGCCGGTCAGAGCCGAAGATCTCAATTTGAGTTTATGAGTGAAATGCGCAGCAGGAGGCCAACCATGAAACACGTCAGGATTGGGCCGAACCGGCGACAGCTCCTACAGATGGGGGCGGCGGTGGGTGGAAGCCTGGTGGCCGGCCGGGAGGCGCTCACCCTCGCGGCGACGCCACGATCACTTGGTGAGCCTGTGGGTCCATACGGCGAACGGTCGCCTTTTGAGACGGCCGTTCGCTGGCGGCGGCAGTCGCAGACGTCGGAAACCGGCGCGAGCTTCACGCCCATCCAGGACTCGGTCGGCATCCTCACCCCGTCGGCGCTCCACTACGAGCGGCATCACGCGGGCATTCCGCCGATCGATCCCGCGACGCATCGCGTGATCATCCACGGAATGGTGGATCGTCCGCTCTCTCTGTCGATGGACGACCTGCGGCGCCTACCGTCAGTGACGCGCATCCTGGCGCTCGAATGCGGTGGCAACAGTGGCGGCGAGTGGAGGGCCGGGGGCGGGGCAGACGTCCAGCGAAGCCACGGTCTCCTCAGCGGCAGCGAGTGGACTGGTGTCCCACTGTCGCTGCTGCTCGCCGAGGTCGGCGTCCGGTCGGACGCGTCGTGGGTGATTGCCGAAGGCGGCGATGCGTGCCGGATGATGCGCAGCATTCCGCTGGCGAAGGCAATGGAGGACTCGCTCCTCGCGTACGGCCAGAACGGCGAGGCCATGCGCCCCGCGCAGGGGTACCCGCTGCGGTTGCTCAATCCCGGGTGGGAAGGCAACACCAGCGTGAAATGGCTGCGCAGTCTGAAAGTCACCGACCAGCCGTACATGGCGCGCGACGAGACGTCCAAGTACTCGGACCTCATGGCGGACGGCACGACGAGGATTTTCACGTATGCGATGGAGGCGAAGTCGGTCATCACGTTTCCATCCGGCGGACAGACGCTGCCGGCGCCAGGCCTGTGCGAGCTGACCGGGCTGGCCTGGTCTGGACTCGGGCGGATCGAACGAGTGGAGGTGACGACCGACGGCGGACGAACCTGGGTCGACGCGGAGCTGCAGGAGCCTCGGCTGCCGCAGGCTCTCACCCGGTTCCGCCTGCCGTGGCGGTTCGACGGGCAGGACGCGCGCATTGCGTCGCGCGCCGTCGACTCCACCGGCTACGTGCAGCCGACGCGCCAGGCGCTGATCGCGGTCCGCGGGATGAACTCGATCTACCACTACAACGGCATCAAGGTCTGGCACGTCCGGGCCGACGGGAGCGTGACGAATGCTGAAGCCTAGTGGACGGACCGCTGGTGTGATCGTCGTCGCCGTGGCGGCGGTGTTTGCCACGCTGTCGGCGCAGTCGTCTCGATTCCCCGTGGGGCGGCCGCCGACGCCGGAGGAAACGCGAGAGCTGGGTTCGGCCATCGCACCCGATGGCACCGGTCTTCCGGAAGGGTCGGGGACGGTCGGGGCGGGGCGCGAGCTCTTTGCCGCGCAGTGCGCACGATGTCATGGACCCGCTGGCGAGGGAGACATTGGGGCGAGGCTGGTCGGCGGGCAGGGTACGCTGGCCACACCTCGACCCCTCAAGACGGTCGGCAGCTTCTGGCCATACGCGACGACGTTGTGGGATTACGTCAACCGGGCGATGCCGTTCGATCGTCCGGGCCTGCTCGAGCCGTCAGAGGTGTACGCCGCGGTTGCTTATGTGCTCAATCTGAATGGCATCATCGACGAGAATCACCTGATAGACGCGAAGAGCCTTCCCAACGTGAAGATGCCGAACCGCGACGGGTTCCTCGCCGATCCACGGCCGGATGTCCGATAGTGTGCGAGCTCCCCTTCCGATAGCAGGCACAGCTGTCTAAGCGGCCTGACGCGGAAGATTCCGGTTAAGTGCTTTTCCGACGCGGGATGCCGGTTACGCCGCTCACTTGCCTTCAGTTACGGGACTTGTCGGTCGGTGGCCGACTTGCCGGTGATCGCCGGAGAGCATCTGCCGCAACAGCGGAGGCTCGCCGGCGTGGTCTGGCTTTCCGGACGTCGGCTCAGAATGCGCCTGTCAATCGGCCGCCTGGGTTCAGCGAGGAACTCGCCAACTATGCCAATCGGCGACGACCGGCGCGATTGGGCTCGAGCGGACCGTACGAGCGATGGCGCCTAAGTGCGGCGACTACAAGAGGTACGAGTTTTCGGCAGGGACAGGTGGTACACTCGCGGACACCCGTACGAACCATACCTAGGGGAGACCCGTGTTGACCGCATCCCCACGCCGGATAACCGTTGCAGCGTTCTCGATGGCGGTCGTGGTGAGTGTACTTCCGGCCGCGGCACGCGCTCAGACCGGCTCGCGCCCCGAAGAGTGGCGCTTCTACGGCGGCGACCCCGGACACACCAAGTACTCGCCTCTCGACCAGATCAACGGGGGCAACGTCGACCAGCTCCGGATCGCCTGGACCTGGACGTCGGTCGACGAGACGTTGCGCGCCGAGAACCCCGTCATCCGGGACGGGCGCATGTTCCGGACCTATGCCCACGAGGTCACGCCGCTGCTGGTCGACGGCGTGCTCTACACCACAACGAATCTGGGGCAGATCGCCGCGATCGAGCCGACGACGGGCGAGACGCTCTGGAGCTACGACGCCGGGCTGTATCTGGAGGGCCGCCCGGCGGTGCACGGGTTTCTCACGCGGGGGTTGGCCTACTGGACCGATGGCGAGGAGGCGCGGCTGTTCTATGCCGGTGGGCGGACCTACCTCGTCTCGGTCGACGCGAAGACCGGCGAGCCTGATGCCAACTTCGGTCGCAACGGTCGCGTCGACCTGAAGCGGGGACTGGGCCGGACGATCGACGCGAGCCAGTATGCCGTCAGCTCCCCCCCAGTGGTGGCCGGCACCACCGTAGTCGTCGGCTCGGCGATGACCGAGGGGACCGGCCGGCAGGAGGCGCCGCCGGGCCACGTCAGGGGATATGACGCGCGCACCGGCGAGATGAAGTGGATCTTCCACACGATTCCTCAGCCCGGCGAGTTCGGCCACGAGACCTGGGGCGGCGGGTCGTGGAAGCACACTGGTGGCGCCAATGTCTGGTCGAACATGAGCGCCGACCCGGAGCTGGGCTACATCTACTTGCCGGTCGGGTCACCGGTCACCGACTACTACGGTGGCCACCGCCCCGGCGACAACCTGTTCGCCAATTCGCTGGTCTGTCTCGATGCCGAGACCGGCGAACGGGTCTGGCACTTTCAGTTCGTGCATCACACCGTGTGGGATTACGACCTGCCGGCAGCGCCCAACCTGATCGACATCACCGTCGACGGACGGGAGATCAAGGCGGTCGCGCAGATCACCAAGCAGGGCTTCACGTTCGTCTTCGACCGGGCGACCGGCGAGCCGGTCTGGCCGATCGAAGAGCGTCCGGTGCCGCAGTCGACGGTGGCGGGGGAGCGCACCGCGCCCACTCAGCCGTATCCAACGAAGCCCCCGGTCTACCTGACCAATGGTGCGGTGGAGGACGATCTGATCGACTTCACCGAGGAGCTGCGGGCCGAGGCGCTGGCGATCTACGCACGGCACACTGCCGGGCCGCTCTACACGCCGCCGGCGCTCGGGGGCAACATCGTCCGACCCGGCTGGAGCGGGGGCGCCAACTGGTGGGGCGCCGCGTTCGACCCGGAGACCGCGCGGCTCTACGTGTCGAGCTGGGCGCACTTCTCGTTCGTGGTGATGGAGCCGGGCGACCCCGCGCGCTCCGATCTGGCCATCCGGCCGCGAGTGAGCAACCTGCCGGGCCCCCAGGGACTGCCGCTCTTCAAGCCGCCCTACTCGCAACTGGTCGCCCTGGACATGAACGCCGGCACCCGGCTCTGGGGCGTGCCGCTGGGTGACGGCCCGCGTGACCACGAGGCGCTCCGGGGCCTCGACCTGTTGCCCCTCGGCAACTACGAGAAGAGCGGTGGACCGCTGCTGACGAAGACACTGCTGTTCATCGGTCAGGGCATCGAGTCGAAGACCTTCCGCGCTTTCGACAAGGACACCGGGTACGAGCTGTTCGAGATGGAGTTGCCGGCGCGGTCGTCCGCGGCACCGATCACCTACCTGGCGTCGGGTACGCAGTACATCGTGCTCGCGATCGGCGGCGGCGAGGTCACCGAACAGTTGATCGCGTTGACGCTGCCGGAGCAGGTGGCCCGGTAGCTGGAGATTGTGATGATGGTCGCACGCCGGGTGATGCAGGCGGGTCTCGCGACGCTGATGGCCCTCGCCATCGCCCCGGCGGTTGCGGCGGGCCAACAGGGCGCCGACGGCGGCGAGTGGCAGAGCTACGCCGGGGACGCCGGGAGCACCAAGTACTCGCCGCTGACGCAGATCACGCCGGAGAACGTCGGCGAGCTGGCCGTGGCCTGGCGGTGGGTGTCGGTCGACGGGCGGTTCGATCTCGATGCGCTCCGCGCGCGTTATCCGGCGCTGCAGGTCGCCAACGACACGGCGAATGTCAGCATCAACGGGCTCAAGGGCACTCCGTTGATGGTCGGCGACACGCTCTATGTCAGCACGCCGCTGTCGCAGGTGGCCGCCATCGACGCGGCGACCGGGGAGACCCGCTGGGTGTACGACCCGGAGAGCTACGCTGCCGGCATCCCGGTCATGGTGCTCGGTTTCAGCAGCCGCGGGCTGGCCTACTGGAGCGACGGAGAGCGGGAGCGGATCGTCTGGGCCACCGGGGATGCTCGGCTTCACGCCGTCGACGCCCGGACGGGCGACCCGATTCTGGAGTTCGGCGACGGTGGCAGCGTCGACCTGACGCGCGGCATCCCGCGCGCCCGGCGCGACCCGCCCCCGATCAACTACTCGGTGACCTCGCCGCCCGTCGTCTGCAACGACGTCGTCATTGTCGGCTCGGCGGTCTCCGACCAGCCGCGGTTCAAGGAGTCGCCGCCGGGCCATGTCCGGGGCTTCGACGCGCGGACCGGCGAGCTGCGGTGGACGTTCCACACCGTTCCCCAGGCGGGCGAATTCGGCCACGACACCTGGGAGGCGGGCTCGGCGGGCTACACCGGCAACGCCAACGTCTGGACGCTGATGAGCGCCGACCCGGAGCTGGGCTATGCCTACCTCCCGGTCGGTAACGCCACCAACGACCACTACGGTGGGCATCGTCCGGGAACCAACCTGTTCGCCGACAGCCTGGTCGCCGTCGACTGCGCCACCGGGCGGCGGGTGTGGCATTTCCAGATGGTCCATCACGATCTCTGGGACTACGACCCGCCGGCGGCGCCGAACCTGGTCGACATCACGGTCGACGGGAGGCCGATCAAGGCGGTGGCGCAGGTCACCAAGCACGCGTTCACCTTCGTCTTCGACCGGGTGACCGGCGAGCCGGTGTGGCCAATCGAAGAGCGCGCGGTCGAGGCCTCCGGCGTGCCGGGGGAGTGGACTTCGCCGACCCAGCCGTTCTCGACCAAGCCGCCACCCTTCGACCGGCAAGGCGTGACCGAGGACGATCTGATCGACTTCACGCCCACCCTGCGTGCCGAGGCGGTCGAGATCCTCGACGACTACGTGTACGGCCAGATCTTCACACCGCCATCGCTTATCGGCACCGGGCCGAACGACACCCGGGGGACCATCGAGCTTCCCGGCTACACGGGCGGCGCCAACTGGAACGGGGCCGCGTTCGACCCGGACACCGGTCTGCTCTATGTCCCCTCGACGACCCAGCCGATCATCCCGGCGCTGGTCGAGCTGGATCCGGATCGCTCCAACCTGCGCTACTCCCGCGGACGGATGCGGCCGCCCGGCGGCCCGGACGGGCTCCCGCTGTTCAAGGGGCCCTATGGACGGATCACGGCCCTCGACCTCAATCGCGGTGAGATCGCGTGGCAACGGGCCAATGGCCTCGGGTCTCCGGCCATCCGGGACCATGCCCGGCTGCGTGAGCTCGATCTGCCGGCGCTGGGCGGCGGCCGCGATTTCCTGCTGCTGACCCAAACGCTGCTCGTCAGCGCTCAGCAGACGCCCGGGGCCGGCGGCGACTGGGTGCTGGCCGCACGAGACAAGGCGACCGGCGCGGCAGTGGCCGAGATCTCGCTGCCGGGACGCGCCATCGGCGCCCCGATGACCTACGAGGTTGGCGGCCGCCAGTACATCGCGGTGGCGGTGCGCGGCGCTCGCGGCGCCCCACCCGAGCTCGTCGCGTTGGCTTTACCGTGAGCAGCGCTTATCGACGTCAGAAGGCAGAAGGCGGGAGCAAGCCGAGGAGTGCATATGCGGATTCGAACATGCGTGTGGGTCGTCGTCGCATTGTCGGGCGTCGCGGTCGGAGCGATGCCCGCCGAGGCGCAGATCGAGAAGCAGTTCATCAACCCTGCCGGCGGGTACACCCAGGTGGTCACCGCCGAGGACCGCGGGGTGACGACGATCTACGTTTCCGGTCAGGTCGGGAGCGGTCCAGACCTGCAGGCGCATGCCGAGTCTGCGTTCGCCGGTGTGACTGAGCAGCTGGCGGCGGCGGGCGCCTCGATGCGCGATGTTGTGAAGATCCGGATCTACGTGGCGGACTTCGAGCCGGCTGACTACGGGGTGATCAGCGCGGCGCGGCTGGCGGCCTTCCCGGAAGACGCCTGGCCGGTGAGCACCATGCTCGGGGTCAACGCGCTGGCGCGTGAGGACCTCCGGGTGGAGATCGAGGCGACCGCGGTGGTGGCGGCTCCGGGCACGGACTTCGAGCTGACCCGCATCGGACCGTCGCGCGGGTTCAGCCAGGCGGTCGTGGCGCGGCACGGCGCGGTCAAGACCATCTGGATCGCCGGCCAGACCGGGCGCGGCGACGACCTGACGGAGCAGACTCGGGTGGTGTTCGACCGGGTGTCCGAGCGGCTGTCCGACGCCGGCGCCACCATCGACGACATCGTCAAGATCAACACCTACATCGTCGACTTCCAGCCGGACGACGACATGCGCCCGTTCAGCCAGGGTCGGTCCTCGGTGTTCGGCGAGAACCCGCCATCGAGCACCCTGGTCGGCATCGACCGGCTGGTCAGCGACGCGATCGAGATCGAGGTCGACGCCGTGGCGGTGGTGGAGGAGGGCGGTCGCGGTGAGCGTCTGACCAAGGAGTTCCTGGACCCGGCCGGCAGCTTCACGCAGGTGGTGACGGTGCAGGGGGACGGCGCCAAGACGATCTACGTGTCGGGGCAGGTGGGACGCCCCGGTGAGGCGCGGGAGTCTCAGGCCCAGCAGGCGCTCGCCGGCATGCGACGACGGCTCGAGGCGGCCGGGGCCACGCCGGCCGACCTGGTCAAGGTGATCTACTACCTGCCTGGCTATACGCCGGGCAACACCGGCATCGCCGGCGCCCGCGAGGCGAACGCGTTCCCGACCGAGAATCCGCCCGCGTCGACGCTGCTCGGAATCCAGTCGCTCTACTCTGAGACGGCGCTGTTCGAGTACGAGGGGATCGCCGTCGTGCAGCCGTAAGCCGCCGTCGCCCTCACCGCACCGCCAGCGCGACGATCTCGTCCGGGTCCCGGCCGGATCCGATAGCGACCGCGATGTACTGCGTGCCCTCGTGCAGGTATGTCATCGGGAGCGCCCGGACCGTCGATGGCAGCTCGATGGCCCGCAACAGCTCGCCGCTTTGCTTGTCATACACGTTGAGCAGCGGCGGGTTCCAGGCGTCGCGGCCCGTGGCGGTGAAGAGCAGCGTTTTGGTCGAGATCGGGAAGTTCAGGACATTCGTGCCTAGCCGGGGCAGCTCGAGGTGCTTGATCGGGTCAGCCTGTCGCGGCCCGTCGCCGTTGGCGATCTGCCAGATGTGCTCACCGGTGCCCATGTCGATCGCCGTGATACGGCCATACGGCGGCTTGAACAGCGGAAGGCCCTGGACGCGCGGCGTGGCATCGCCATTCCACACATAGTCGAACGGCGTGCCGGCCGCGGCGTCATCGGCCTCCGGCCGGCTCAGACGCACCAAGTTCCAGTCGGTGAACGACGGCACGTAGAGCACCTGCGTGTCCGGGTCGAAGGACGCCCCGGCCCAACTGCCGCCACCGACCCATCCGGGGTTGACGATGGTGCCCTGTTCCGACGGCGGTGAATACAGCGGACCTCCGTCCTGATTACGCATGATCCGCAACGCCTCGGCGCGCAGCTCCGGCGTGAAGTCGATCAGCATGTCCTCCAAGATGCCCTGCCACTCGAACGGTGCGGGCCGGGTCGGGAACGGCTGGGTCGCCGAGGTCACCTCGCCGGGGACGGTCGATTGCGGGACCGGTCGCTCCTCGATCGGCCAGACGGGCTGGCCCGTCACGCGGTCGAGGACGAACAGGAAGCCCTGCTTCGTCACCTGGGCGACCGCTTTGATCTGGCGGCCGTCCACCTCGATGTCGATCAGCGTCGGCGCGGCCGGCGGGTCCCAGTCCCAGACCGGGTGGTGTACCAGTTGGAAGTGCCAGACCCGCTCGCCGGTGACGGCGTCGACACAGACCAGGCTCTGCGCGAACAGGTTGTCACCCTGGCGGTGGCCGCCATACCAGTTGTGCGCCTCGCTGCCGACCGGCAAATAGACGTAGCCCAGCTCCGGGTCCACAGACATCAGCGTCCAGACGTTGACGGCGCCGGCGTCCCGCCACGATTCCGCTTCCCAGGTCTGGCTCCCGTAGTCCGCCTCGTTGGGAATCGTGTTGAAGGTCCACCGAAGCTCCCCGGAACGGACGTCGTAGGCTCGGACGTGCCCGGGCGGTACCTCCCGGTTGCGTGGGGTGTCCCGGATGGAGGAGCCGACGATGACGACGTCGCCGGCAACCAGCGGTGCCGACGTCAGCGTGTACGTGTCCCGCGCCACGTGGGGGCCGAGGTCCCGGGTCAGGTCGACCGTGCCGCCGTCGCCAAAGTCTTGGTCCAGCGCGCGCCTGGCCGGGTCGACCGAGACAAGCGTCGCATCGGCGCCGCCGGCGTAGAACAGCCGCTCGGCGTCGCCGTCGGTCCAGTAGGCGAGCCCTTTGCTCAGGAACCCCAGGTTCGCCGGCCGGCCTGCCCGCCAGACCTCCGGGTCGACCGACCAACGTGTCTCGCCGGTCCCTGGGTCGATCGCCGCGATTTGCCCGAGGGATGTGCTCGCATACAGGGTGTCGCCAACCTTGAGCGGTGTGACCTCGTGGAAGAAGATGCGCGCCGACCGATCCTGCAGCTCGTCGTGTCGCTCACGCAACGCCGCGTCGACCGAGGCCCAGCGCCAGACGATCTCGAGGTTCGCGAGATTGTCTTCGTTGACCTGGTCCAGGGCTGCGTACTGGATGTGGCCGTCGTCTCCGCCATGCGAGCGCCACTCGCCGTTCCGAGCGCCTTGCTGGGCCCAGGCGGTAGTGGTGATGGTCAGGACGACGAGGGCAGCGAACGTGGACGAGCGAGTTGGGTGCATGACCCGAAGTGTAGCTGAGTTGTAGATACAAGAAGCCTCCAGAAGGTTCTGTCAACTTGGCGCACGGCGCACGCTTCTTCCCCGTGATGACGCGCTGTCTCGCTCACTCAGCAAGCACAAGTCACCGCCTCCCATTCGCCGAACGCCACAGATACTGCCGCCGCCCTTGGATCGTCACGAACAGCTCGTCCAGATACCAGGTGTCGTCCATGCGGTCCCGACGGCGGCGTAAGCGCCGCGCGTAGTCGAGCCCGAACGTCAGACACCACTGCCGAATCGCCTCATAGGTCACAGTGCCGCCCCGTTCGGCGAGGAGATCTTCGACGTCTCGGAAACTCAGGCTGAAACGATGGTAGAGCCAGACGGCGTGACTGATGATCTCCGGCGGGAATCGATAGCCGCGGTAGCTCGGCGCGTGGCTGTTCATCGGCCTACACTGCCAGCTACCGCCTCAACTTGAGAATGCCCCGCTGAATGACGCGAGTCGGCAGCGGTCCTCGGCGAGCTGGGGTGACCCCTTGGCGAGATTCCCTCAGCCTGTGAAGGCGGCCAGCAGCTGACTAGTCCAGGAAGGGAAGACGCGCAGCAATAGTGACGCAACGACGACAATGGTTCCCAGAACGAGAAAAAGTTGATTGAGGCGCTGGCCCACGAAGTGGCAGCCCTGCGTCGCGCACTGTTTCCGGCGCCGCGTATAGACCACGAACGCTCCGGCGAGCCCGGTGACACCCAATGGGAGCGTCAGCCACTCATACCGCATCATCGACATCATGAGCCCCGCACTCGCGATGCCGGTGGCGATGAACGCCATAGGCAGCATGCAGCAGCTCGCAGCGAGGCCAGCGGCGAGCACGCTCGTCACTGCTGGCAATCGATGTTCCAGCATTTCTATTTCAAGAGGCTCGCGGTGAATCCAGAGGCGTCGATGGCGGAAATCATTTCATCCGGATTGGTCAGCTCTGGGTAGTAGCGAATCGCAGCTTGCTCTTCCTCGTAGGAGACATCGGCTGATACCACGCCGTCGACATCCATCAGTGCCTGGCGCACGGCCAGAGGGCATCCTCCTCAGGTCATGCCCTCGACGGTGAGCGCTACCGTTTCAATGACGGCGTCAGTGGCAGGCTCAACAGGCCCCGAAGTTTCACCGTCACAAGCCGCGAGCACTCCCGCCAGGCCGAGGGCTAGAACCGCCAGACCGACGAGCGATGAGAACGTTCGCATCATCGTTTCCTCCTGTCGCACGGCGGCAGTTCCGCGCGGTTGCGTTCCTCATCAGGCGCGACGCCATCCGTTGAACGCCTGCCGAATCTGGTCAATCGAAGGCCAACCCACCGTGCGACCTTCGTTCCTATAGACACGGCACCCAAACGCGTACCCATGGGCCTCGGCGTCTGGCCCCTCGATATCGATTCCGTCTATTCGGATTGTCGGCGAGCCGATGAACCGCTTGGTCTGTGCGTCGGCGGGGTCGGTGACCTGAATCATCTCGATCTCGTCAGGCAACTGTTCTAGTTGCAGAGTTCTTTTCAGATTCTCAAGAGCTTGCTCCCACGATGGGCACCCGTCGAAATACAACAGCTCCACCATTCTTCGTCTCCGGCATGCAAGTTGCGAAATCCCCCCTATGCAGGGCTCCCGACGGTTCTGTCAACTTGAGGGCGGACCTGGCACAGTAACTGTATGCCGAGCTACCGAGGATACCGGTTTCCGCCCGAGATCATCAGTTACGCGGTGTGGTTGTACCACAGGTTCAGTCTCAGTTTCCGGGACGTGGAGGAT
>MPMF02050881.1_pt1 | contig 12937 bp, 12 predicted proteins | sample 1617271 | NCBI WGS metagenome assembly MPMF02 (sample SAMN05944812, study PRJNA350692) | marine metagenome | biome: marine; feature: ODZ; material: water; isolation source: 120 m water sample prefiltered with 30 um filter, filtered on to 0.2 um... | place: Pacific Ocean | collected 2012-04-09... | reverse complement strand
TCATCGCCGCCGGCCGGGTCCTGGTCAACGGGTCGGTGGCCCAGCTCGGACGACGGGTCGACCCTGAGACGGCCGTCATCCTGGTCGACGGTGCACCGGTCGGCATCCGGCCGGGACTCGTCCACTATCTACTCAACAAGCCGGCCGGTGTGGTGACCACCGCCGATGATCCCCAGGGGCGTCCGGTCGTGGTCGACCTGGTGCCCGCCGAGCCACGGGTCTTTCCGGTGGGGCGCCTCGACCTCGACACCGAGGGGCTCCTTCTGTTGACGAACGACGGCGAGCTCGCCAACCGCATCACCCATCCCTCGTACGGGGTCGAGAAGGAGTATGTGGCGCACGTGGAGGGCTCGCCGAGCCGGTCCGGGCTGCGGCTGCTGCGAGAGGGAGTCGAACTCGACGACGGGATCACCGCTCCGGCGCGTGTGACGCCGGTCGAGCCGAACGTCCTTCGCCTGGTGATCCACGAGGGCCGCAACAGACAGGTGCGCCGCATGTGCGAAGCCATCGGACACCCGGTCATCCGGCTGGTCCGAACCCGCATCGGACCCTTGTCCGATCGCTCGATCCGACCCGGCGCGTGGCGTCACCTCGAGACCGACGAACTGAGGGCGCTCGAACGGGCGGTCGCCGACGCATAAGCAGGCGGCCCGCAGAAGGGCCGGCCGGTAGCATCGGCAGCATGGCACGCCCTTCTCCTTCCCTTCGGGCTCCGGCGCGCCCTTGGCGGGACGTCCGGTGAGCCGGCGGGCCACGGTCGTTGGCGTCGGCCTGATCGGTGGTTCGATCGGGATGGCGTTGAGGGAGGCGGGTTGGCACGTCAGCGGCGTCGATGCCGACGAGGCGTGTTGCACCCGTGGGCTCGAGTTGGGCGCCCTCGACGCCGTCGGCTGGGATCCGGCAGCCGAGGTCACCTTCGTGGCGGTCCCGGTCGGCATGATCGCCGGACTGGTCGGCGAGGCGCTGGACGCCTCGCCCGCCGGGTTCGTGACAGACGCGGGCAGTGTCAAGGCGGCGATCGTCGAGGCGGTCGATGATCCACGGTTCGTCGGTGGCCACCCGATGGCCGGATCGGAACAGGATGGCATCGAGGGAGCCGATGCAGCGATGTTTCGCGGGGCCAACTGGGTGCTGACCCCGGGGGCGGCGACCGCGGACGATGCCTTCGCCGGGGTGCGTTCGGTCGTGCGGTCACTCGACGCCGAGGTGGTGACGCTCTCGCCGGAGCGACACGACGCCCTTGTCGCCCTCGTCTCCCACGTTCCCCACCTGACCGCTGCGTCGCTGGTCGGCCTCGCTGCACGGAGGTCCGAGGAGCACTCTGCGGTGCTGCGCCTGGCGGCAGGTGGGTTTCGGGACATGACCAGGATCGCCGCAGGGCACCCCGGAATCTGGCCCGATATCTGCTCCGAGAACCGGACGGCCATCACCGAGGTTCTCGATGACCTGATCGGGGCACTGGGGGAGGTGCGACGGGAGGTGGTCGAGTCCGACGAGGCGTGCCTGCTCGAACGTCTCGAATCGGCACGTGCGGCGCGGATGAGCCTGCCCACCGGTGCGCCGCCGCCGTCCGATCTGCTCGAGGTCCGGGTTCCGGTGCTCGACCGCAAGGGCGAGATCGCGTCGATCGCCGCCCTCGCCACGGACCTCGACGTCAACATCTACGACCTCGAGATCGCCCACTCCGCCGAGGGCGACCGGGGTGTCATCGTGCTGATCGTGGATGCTCCGCTGGCCGGCCGGCTCACGGAGGGCCTCGAGGGACTGGACTACCGGCCCACCTCGCGTCCGTTGGCGCAGGGCTGATCCGTGTCGGTGCTCGTTGTCGAACCGGGCGGACCGCTCCGGGGGAGCGTGTACGTGCCCGGTGACAAGTCGATCTCCCACCGCGTGCTGATGCTGGCGGCCCTTGCGGACGGCACGTCCGTGATCCGTGGGTTGAGCGATGGCCGGGACGTCCGCTGCACGCTGTCGATCATCGGGCAGATCGGTGCCGAAATGGACGAAGGTGCCGACGGGACCCTGCGGATCAGGGGAGGTCGACTGCACGAGCCCGGTGCCGTGCTCGACGTCGGAAACTCGGGGACCGGCATCCGCCTGCTGGCGGGGATGCTCGCCGGGATGCCGTTCCGGTCGGTGCTCGACGGCGATGCCTCGATCCGACGGCGCCCCATGGACCGCGTGCTGGTTCCGCTGGCGCAGATGGGCGCCCGTGTGTCCGGGTTCGACGGATCGGCGTCGGCGCCGTTGACGATCGAGGGCGGTGGCCTGTCCGGGATCGACTACGAGCCGCCGGTGGCCAGTGCCCAGGTGAAGGGCTGTGTCCTGTTCGCCGGGTTGTCCGCTGACGGGCCCACGACGGTGGTCGAGCCGGCTCCGACCCGGGCACACACGGAAGAGTTGTTCGTCGCCACGGGCGTCGAGGTCGTCGCAGAACCCGGGCGGGTCAGTGTTGCGCCGGGAAGGCCACGTCCGTTCGAACACGATGTCGAGGGCGATCCATCGCAGGCCGCCTTCTGGGCTGTGGCAGCGTCGATCGTCCCCGACTCCGAGGTCGTTGTCCAGAACGTCTACCGGGGGCAGGGTCGCAACGGCTTCGTGGACGTCCTGCAGCGGATGGGCGCCGACCTGCACCACGATCCGGCAACCGGCGACCTGACGGTGCGTGCCGCCACCCTCGATGGCACGGTCGTGGGCGCCGACGAGGTGCCGGGGTTGGTAGACGAGATTCCGGTCCTCGCCGTTGCCGCAGCCTGCGCCGGGGGAGAGACCCGTTTCGAGGGCGTGGCGGAGCTCCGGGTCAAGGAGAGCGACCGGCTGGCCACGGTCGAGGAGTTCCTGGGGGCGATGGGGATACCGGCCCGGACCGAGGGAGATGTCCTGGTGGTGGAAGGCGGGCGTCTGCACGGCGCCTCTGTCGATTCGCACAACGACCACCGGATCGCCATGGCTGCAGCCGTGGCGGCGTTGGTGGCCGACGGTCCCACCACCATCGACGGTTGGGAGTCTGTCGCAACGAGTTACCCGGGCTTTGCCGATGACCTGCTCGGCCTGCGCTCCGGGGGAGACTGAAGGCATGCCCGGCCCGGATGTGATCGCCATCGACGGCCCGGCCGGCTCTGGCAAGACGACCATTGCCCGGGCGCTCGCCGACAGGCTGGGGTTGGCGTACCTCGACACCGGCGCCATGTACCGCGCCGTCGCATTCGCCGCCCTGCGGGCCGGAATCGACCTCCAGGACGAGGTGGCGCTGGCCCGCACCGCCCGGGCCATGGACCTGCAACTCGACCGGACCTCCTGCGTCGTCGACGGGGTCGACGCCACGCAGGCGATCCGGGGCCCCGAGGTCACCTCGGCGGTGAGCGTGGTGGCGGCGGTCGCCGACGTGCGCATCGACCTGGTGGGGCGCCAGCAGAACTGGGTCGCGGAACGGGGTGGCGGGGTCGTAGAGGGTCGCGACATCGGCTCGGTCGTATTCCCCGATGCCCTCCTCAAGGTGTACCTGACGGCCTCGCCGGAGGAGCGGGCGCGACGTCGGGCCGGCGAGACGGGCGACATCGACGTCGAGGTGGTCGCCGCCGACATCCGTCGCCGTGATGCAGCCGACAGCGGCCGCAAGGTCAGCCCCCTCGTCGAGGCGGACGGGTCGGTCATCCTCGACACGTCCGACCTCACCGTCGACGAGGTGGTGGAGGCGATCGTGGCGCTGCTCCCATGAACGAATCGGACCTCGGACGGGAGATGAGCCGGGTCGACCGGTTCGCCTACCGCTTCTTCTGGTCGCTGCTCTGGCTGCTGCTCAAGGCATGGTTCCGCTTCCGGGTGGTCGGCAGGGAGAACCTGCCGAGCGAGGAGCCCTACATCCTCGCTCCGGTCCACCGGTCGTACCTCGACACGCCCGTTGGTGGCATGGCCACGTCCCGTCGCCTGCGGTTCCTCGGCAAGGAGTCGCTCTGGAAGTCGAGGCTCGGTGGCCGCTTCCTCACCATCGTCGGCGGCTTCCCGGTCGAGCGGGGGACAGCCGACCGGGCGGCGCTACGGGCCTGTCAGGAGGTTCTCGAACGTGGCGAGCCGATGGTGATGTTCCCCGAGGGCACCCGGCGGCATGGCCCGGTGGTGCTTGCCGAGGAGATGCACGCCGGTCCTGCCTTCGTCGCCACCCGGGCGGGCGTGCCGATCGTGCCGTTGGGCATTGCGGGTACCGACCACGCCATGCCGGGAGGCTCACCGTTCATCCGGCCCGCCAAGGTGTTCATCGTGGTCGGCGAACCGCTGAGGCCCCCGGTGGTGGAGGGGCGTGTGCAGCGGCGTGTGGTCGAGGAGTTGACCGAGGAACTGCGTCAGCGGATGCAGGCGGTGTTCGACGAGGCGCAGCGGCTGGCGGGACGGCCGGCGCTGCCGCGGCCTGTGTCCCTGGAAGAGGCCGACGGGGACTGAGCGCTCAGATCCGGTCGAGGGAGGCCAGCGCCCCGGATGCTGCGACGGAGCGGTCGTCGAAGTGGGCCATTGGCGGTGGTCCGGCGAATCCGAACCCCGCGAAGCCGCGGATGGCCGCCAACAGGTCGCGGAGGTTGCGTGGCGGCGGGAAGTACTCGTCCTCCTCGGTGTGCTGAACCACCTCGACGCCGTCTGTCGGGTCGAGTGTGGCGAGCACCGCGTCGACGACCTCGTCGGGGGCCGAGGCTCCGGCGGTGACGCCGACCGTGCCGGAGAGGTCGTCGGGGAGTTCGTCGGCCCGGTTGATCCAGACCACCCGTGGGCAGCCGGCCTCCTCGGCCAACTTGACGAGGGCCCGGGTGTTGGAGCTGTTGGTCGAGCCGATCACGACGACGGCGTCGCAGTGGCCGACCAGGTCGAGCAGCGCCCCCTGGCGGTTGGTGGTGGCGAAGCAGAGGTCGCTACGGCCCGGCGACCACAGGGCCGGCCAGCGTTCGTGGGCGGCATCTAGGACACCGGACCAGTCGCGGTGGCTGAGCGTCGTCTGGGCGAGGACCGCCACGTCTTCGCCGAGGTCGGGGAGTGCGTCGACCTCGGCGGGGGATTCGACGCGGTGCATGGCCTCGGGTGCCACGGCGATGGTGCCCACCGCCTCCTCGTGGCCCTCGTGGCCTACGTAGACGATCTGGAAGCCCTTGCGGGCACGGGTCTTGACTTCGTGGTGGACCTTGGTGACGAGCGGGCAGACCGCATCGACCGTGTAGCCGCCGACGTCGTGTGCCCGCCGGACGACGTCGGGGGCCGAACCGTGGGCGGAGAGCATGACCGGTGCACCTTCGGGGACTTCGGCGATGTCCTCGACGAACACCACGCCCAGCGCCTCGAAGCGTTCGACCACGAGCTTGTTGTGGACGATCTCGTGGTAGCAGTGGACGGGCCCGTCGAAGGCCCGGACCAGCCAGGTGAGGGCCTTGATGGCCATCTCGACACCGGCACAGAAGCCCCGGGGCTCGGCGAGCAGCACGCGGGTGACCTCCACGGGTCGGACCCTAGCCCTCACGTGGTGGCGCACCCCTTCGGTAGCCTTGGCGCCATGTCGGCTCCCGTGGTGGTCGCCGTCGCCTCCGATTCGCCTGCGCAGCGGGCCGGGGTCGCGCCCGGCGACTGCATCCTCGCAATCAACGAGCAGGTTCCCCGCGACGTCATCCAGTACCAGCTGTTGGTCGACGAGCCGTCGCTGCTGCTCGACGTCGACCGTGGCGGGCTGCGCCACGACATCGAGGTCGTCAAGGCGGCCGGTGCGCCGCTGGGCATCGAGGTCGACAGTCCGCTGTTCGACCGGGTCCAGACCTGCGACAACCACTGCGAGTTCTGCTTCGTCTACCAGTTGCCGCCGGGGATGCGCCGCAGCCTGTACCTCAAGGACGACGACTACCGCCTGTCGTTTCTGTACGGCAACTTCACGACGCTGACCCGGTTCACCGAGGCCGACCTCGAGCGGGTTGCCACAGAGCGGCTCAGCCCGCTCTACGTGAGCATCCACGCCACCGATCCGGGTAAGCGCACCGAGATGTTGCGCAACCGACGGGGTGGCACCAGCCTGCGGTGGCTGCGGGCGCTCCTCGACCTAGGCATCGAGGTGCACGGCCAGGTGGTGGTGTGTCCCGGCGTCAACGACGGCCTGTGGCTCGAGGACACGCTCGCCGGCGTCGCCGAGAGGTTCAGCGAACTGGCCAGCCTCTGCGTGGTGCCGCTCGGGGTGAGCCGGCACGCCGATGAGGAGCGGATGCGGCCGCACACGGCCGGTGAGGCGGCCTTCGTGGTCGACACGGTCGAGGCGTGGCAGGGGGTGTTCCTAACTGCCGTCGGTCGCCGGCTGGTCTTCGCCGCCGACGAGTACTACCTGCTGGCCGGCCGCGGGTTTCCGCCCGCCGAGGCCTACGAGGGCTTCCCGATGCACGAGGACGGGATCGGCATGGCCCGCTCGTTCGAAATGGGCTTCCTGGGCGAAGGATCCGGTGGTCCCGGGCCCGGGACATCGGGCTTCTTCCGGGCGGTCGACGGGGCCCCGGCGGTGGGTTTCAGGGCGCCCCGCACGGCCGGCCATGTTCATCTGCGGGCCCGGGGTGATGCCCCGGTGGCGGTGCTGACCGGCGAGTTGGGTGCACCGGTGCTCGGGCCGCTGGTGGACGGCCTGGGCCGGCCCGACGTGCGTGTGTTGGCGGTCGGGAACCGCTTCTTCGGCGGCAACGTGGGCGTTACGGGCCTGCTCGTCGGCGAGGACCTCGCCCGGGTGCTGGGCGACGAGCCGGAGGGCCACCGGTACCTGCTGCCGGATGTCTGCCTCAGCGGCGGCCGGTTCCTGGACGGCCTGGTGCCCGATGACCTGCCGCGTCCGGTGGAGGTCGTGGCGACCGATGGGGCTGCGCTCCGGGGGGCGCTGGCATGACCCCCGTCGTTGCGATCGTCGGGAGGCCGAACGTCGGCAAGTCGACGTTGCTGAACCGGATAATCGGCCGGCGCGAGGCGATCGTCGAGGAGCGCCCCGGCGTGACCAGGGACCGCAAGGAGGTCGACGCCGCGTGGCAGGGCCGTCCGTTCACGCTCGTCGACACCGGGGGCTGGCTGACCGGCGGCGACTCGCTCGACGAGCAGGTCAGCCGGCAGAGCGAGAAGGCGATCGCCGATGCCGATGTCGTGCTGTTCGTAGTCGATGCGACCGTCGGGGTCACCGAGGACGATGACCGGGTGGCTGCGCTGCTGCGTGGCCGTGCCGACTCGGTGATCGTGGTCGCCAACAAGGTCGACGACCGGGTGCACGAGGCGGCCAGCTGGGAGCTGCTTTCGTTGGGACTCGGCGATCCGGCGTCGGTCAGCGCCCTGCACGGTCGGGGGACCGGCGACCTGCTGGACCGCCTCGTCGGGTTGTTTTCGGAGGAGGCCGATGAGGGTGCGCCAGTCGGGGAAGAGGAACAAGCCGCGCCCCGGGTGCTGGGCGTGTCCATCGTCGGGCGTCCGAACGTCGGCAAGTCGACGCTGTTCAACCGCCTCATCGGAGAGGAGCGGGCCGTCGTGCACGACCGTCCCGGCACCACACGCGACTCGGTCGACACCATCGTCGAGACAGGGCACGGCCCGGTCCGGTTCATCGACACCGCCGGAATGCGCCGCAAGGCGAGGATCGACGAGGACACCGAGTACTACTCGCTGGTCCGTGCGCTCAGGTCGGTCGACACGTCGGACGTGGCGCTGCTGGTGATCGATTCCACGATCGGTGTCACGCATCAGGACCAGCGCCTCGCCGAGCGGGTCGACGCTGCCGGGTGTCCGATCGTGGTTCTGCTCAACAAGTGGGACCTGTGCGACACCGAGCAGCGGGCGGACGTCACCGAACAGGTGGGGCAGCGCCTCCACTTCGTCGGAGATGCTCCGGTCCTGCGGATCAGCGCCCTGACGGGGAAGAACGTGGGGCGCCTCTGGCCGGCGCTGGCCGAATCGATCGAGGACTACCGCACGCGGATCCCCACGCGCCGGGTCAACGACGTGGTCCGGGCTGCACAGTCCGAGCATCCGGCGCCTGCGGGTGCACGGGTCCTGTACGCCACCCAGGGCGCCACCGACCCTCCGACGTTCACGCTGTTCGCCAATCGGGAACTGCCCAGGACGTGGCTGCGTTACCTCGAGCGGCGCCTGCGCGAGGACCTGGGGTTGGGTTCGACGCCCATCAAGTTGCGGGTGCGTCGTCGCTCGGAATAGGTGGATTCGAGGGGTCGGATCCTGCTGACGGCAGGGATTCGACTGTCCTTCGGGTGGCGGTCCCGGACGGGGGTTACGATGGGCGCGAATGCGCACTCCGGTACTCACCCTCGTGGGCCTCGTGTGTCTGGCAGCCACGTTCAGCTGGGCACGTTCGGCGCGCCACCGCTATCGGCTGATCCACCGGATTGATGCCGAGGTATCGCCTGACGCCTACACGCTGGCCTGGTCGACCTTCCGCAAGGAGTCCCACGCGGCGATCCTCTACGGGTTGTTGGCGATCGCGTCGTTCGTCAACGCCTACTTCGATCCGGCCAGTGTGTCGATCGTGTTCGCCCTCGTCGGCCTGCCGGCCCTGGTCTCCACTGTCTGGGCGCGCAACGCCGTGCGAGAGGCACGTATGGCACGCCAGAGGATCGACATCGAGAGACGTGCCCAGGAGGCGCTCGACCAGGAGGACCTGGCCCCCAAGGCGTGGGCTGCCCGGTTGGCCCCCGAGGACCTCCCCGAGTTCTCCGGGTTCGACGTGGGGCGCGTCTACCAGGCCGGCACCGGCCTCATGGCAGGCGACTTCTTCGACGTATTCAAGGCCTCGCCGACGCGGCTTGCAGCTGTCATCGGTGACGTTGCCGGCCATGGCATCGAGTCGTCCATCACCGCCTTCCAGGCCAAGTACCTGCTGCGGTCGTTCCTCGCCCAGTTCCGCGACCCGGCGCAGGCGCTGGAGGAACTCAACCGGCAGATGGCGTCGGTCGAGCGGGGCGAGGAGTTCATCTCGCTGGTCGTTCTGGTGTTCGACACCGAGGCTGAGACGTTGCGGTATGCCTCGGCGGGCCATCCGGCCACCTTCCTGTTCCATGAGCGCGAGGTGCGACCGCTGCGTTCGACGGGTCCTCTGCTGATGCTCGATTCGGGCAGTACCTTCTTCAGTCGCGAGATTCCGCTCGAGCGTGATGACATGGTGTTGCTCTACACCGACGGGCTGGCCGAGGCCCGGACCGGTGACGAGCAGTTCGGTGAGCAGCGGATCGGTGACGCGCTGCGTCGCAACCCGGGCATCGCCCCCGACGTTCTCTGCAAGCAGTTGCTGGATTCGGTCAACGACTTCAGCCACGGCATCGTCGAGGACGACATCGCCATCCTGGCGATCCGCAAGACCTGACCCGGGTTTCTCCTGATGCCCTGGTGCGCCTCGTGCGATAGGTACCTCAGCCCGAACGCCGTGTCGGTGGTCGGCACCTGTCCCACGTGCGGTGACCGTGTCGAGGACTCGGATGGCAACCCTGCGAGGTCGCAGAAGATCCCGTGGCACTTCTGGGTGTTCGCCTCTGCTGCAGCGCTCTACCTGGCTTGGCGCCTGCTGGAGGGCGTCGTCGAGTTGGTGACCTGAGGCTTTCCCCTGGTTCAGCGCCAGGGGGAGACCGCTCTTTCGGCGATCGGGAAGATCACCTCGTCGGAGCGGACATCTTCGGTGGCGGCCGAGCGTTCTGCGTCGGTGAGGGGGGCGAAGCGGGCGGCTGCTCTGATTGCCTGTCGTGCCGTGGCGGGGTCGCTGGGAGTGCAGAATGCGTGGACGCCGGGGATCGACAGGGAGAACCGGACTCCGCGCTCGATGCCTGAGTCTGTGCGCTGGGGTTCGTACCAGGTCATCGCGTCTGGCCGGCGGTCGCCCCATGGTCGCCAGGCCACGGCCTTGATGGCCATGACGCCGACGTCTCGGGCAGCGCATTCGGCCAGCAGCGCCTCGGCGTCGGCCCGGTAGGCGGGGTCCGCCCAGACGCGTGGGTAGACGGGGAACATGACCGTGTCGACGTCGTAGCGGCGGATGGCCTCGAGGTGGGCCCGGGGGGCGCCGAGGTCGTGGCCGGTGATGCCGATGAAGCGTGTGAGGCCCTGCTCGCGGGCGTCGATGATCACCTCGAAGGCCTCGGTCCTCCGGTCGAGTTCGTCGACCGAGGTGACCCCGTGGGCCTGGTAGAGGTCGAGGTGGTCGACTTGGAGGCGGGTGAGCGTCTTGTCGAGGCGTGATCGTGCCCAGTCGTGCTCGGTCTCGCCGGTTTTGCCGGCGATGAACAGTCGGTCGCGCAGTGCCGGGAGGTGGGGCCCGACGGCGCGTTCGGCGAGGCCGTAGCCGGGGGCGATGTCGAGGTGGTTCAGGCCGGCGGCGAGGGCGTCGGCCAGGAACGGCTCGGCGGCCTCGGGGGAGTCCGTGGCGAAGGCGGCCCCGCCCAGGATGGCGACGCTGCTGTGGTGTCCGGTGCGGCCGAGGCGGCGCGTCTCCATCTCAGGGTCCCTCGTGGCCGGCGGCAAGGAGGCGGTTACCGATGCCGTCCCGTGGCCGTTCGCAAAGCGGTCGTTCGGCATGTGCGCCGCTGGTCAACTCCATTGGTCCATGCTCGCATGGACGTTTCGGAGCCGTCGCAGCGGCCGTCGCCGGTAGGGTTGCTGCTCCACAGCGGGCTGTGGCGCAGCTTGGTTAGCGCGTCGGTCTGGGGGACCGAAGGTCGGGAGTTCAAATCTCCCCAGCCCGACCACTTGAAGGGCCCGGCAACGCTTGGTTTCCGGGCCCTTTCGGTTCTCGCGTGAATCCGCTCCAGCGGGCGAGAATCACAGGCAAAATCACAAAGATCTCATTCGGGTCGGTTTCGGTGGCCGCCGAAGATGTATGCGCAAGCTGTATCCATTGCGTCAGCGGTGGCTCCAGGAAGTACATGAGCGTACGCAGCGAGGGTTATCGCTTCGTTTCCGTGCCCCAGGTTTCGGGACACGACGTGGAGAGGAACCCTGGCCTGCAACGCAAGGGTCGCGTGCGTGCGGCGCAGACCATGCCAAGTGATGTAACGGATGCCGAACGTTTCACAGTCGCGCCGGAACCGCCTCGTCGTCGAATCCGGGCTCGGCGGACGTCCATCCGGAAGCACAACTACGAAGCTGGCATCGGTCCACGCCGAACCCAGAAGGGCGCGGTCAGCTGCCTGGCCCTCGCGAAGGCCGCACAGGTACTCGCGTGCTTCGGACGCTAGGTGAATCGTCCTGCTGCTGGAAGTCGTCTTCGGCCTCGAAGTGGCGAGGCCCGGCTTGGTGCGGGCTCGCGAGATCGTCAGCGTCCCCGTGGCGAAGTCGACGTCGACCCACTTGAGCCCGAGGATCTCGCCTCGACGCAGACCAGTTGCAAGCGTCAGGCCAGCCGCATTCCGCCACATTTCCGCATTCGGGGACGTAGACGTTGCGACGGCGTCCATGAAGGCCCCCACCTCGTCCACCGTCCATGACTGAACTGCATCCGGATCACGGCGCACCGTCGGGTTGGGCACCTTCGCAGCGGGGTTGGAGTCGATTTCGCCACGCTCCACTGCGGTTTTCAGGATGGTTCTCATGCGTTTCAGGCAGTGGGCGACTGACCGGGGTGAAAGCGTGGGTCCCTTTCGGCCGGGCTTCGCCCATAGGCGGCCCACCCATTCGCGAACATCCCGTTCCGACAAGTCTCGGAGCAGGACCTCCGCAATCGGGTCGGGCACGATGTGGCCTTCGACGATTCCCTCGTAGCGGATGAACGTCTTTTCCGTAATGTCACGGCGCCATTCCGGCAGCAGCGCCTGCGCGTAGCTGCCCAACGTTTCGCCGGACCGCAAGGCGGTCAAGGCGGTATCCCGTTCGTCCTGGACCCTCCGTGTTTCCCTTTGGGCTTCCGCCTTCGTGGCCGTCCGGATGGTGACTTGTCGACGGCGGCCATCCGGGTGGGGAGCACCGTCGACGACAACGCGCCAGCTGCCATCTCTTTGCCTCCGCGGGATGGCCATCAGGTGTCGCCCAGGTCGTCAGGTCGACCGATGAGACGCTCAACCCACCAACCCGGAAGCCGCCATAGGTGACCAATCCGGACAGCGGGGATCGAGCCGTTCCGGCATTCACGCCAAATGGTCGAATACGACGGCGTACCGCCCAGGGCGTCGACGACTTCTTTGATCGAAAGCAGCACCTTCATACGTCCACCCTACGGCTTATGGGCAGCGATTATGCTGCTTTGCTAGTCAAAGAATTGAAGTTTCCTATATGCCTTATACGTGATAGTGTCACGGCATGGAATCAGGTCGAATTAGCTCTTCGGAACTGGCCCGTGTGGTCGAACAAGCGGGCCAAACGTTCAATTGGGGCCGTCCCTACCGGGCCGTGATGAGCACGACAATCGGGGCCGCCTTCGCCGCGGTTGGACTCGACGAGGAGACTGCCAGGATCAGCGTCGCCCCCGAGGAGCTTGGCGCGCAGTGCAGGGCGATCGCCGCCTATTCAGAACGGCGAGGCCACTCGGCCGCGACGGGTGATTCATATCAGCGGTCGTGGAAGCGGCTGTCGACGATTGCCCATCGGTGGGTGGCTGCAGGGGGCGACAACGCGGCTTCTAATTTTTGGGACACGCTCGAAGACCTCCGAGATCTTCGACCAAAGCGCCTGAGCCATCAGAGAACGGACAGCCTCGGGGACTTGGAACCGTCGGACAGTTTCACCGTCAACTTGTCAACTGGTCGGGCCACCGTGGCCCTGCCTGACGGTGTCACCGACGCCGACCTGGTCGTCCTCGTCCGCGCGGTCGTGGGTAGGAAGCGATAGCGGTCTGGTTGCAGCAAGTTCCAGCAGGCGTCGACCGATAGCAGTGCCCGACGCCATTCCGACTGGCTGATATCGCTGACCTGCGCTTGACCTACCTGCAGGGACCTCAACCGGCACCGTTTCCCACGGTCGTGTA
>MPMF02048697.1_pt1 | contig 12963 bp, 11 predicted proteins | sample 1617271 | NCBI WGS metagenome assembly MPMF02 (sample SAMN05944812, study PRJNA350692) | marine metagenome | biome: marine; feature: ODZ; material: water; isolation source: 120 m water sample prefiltered with 30 um filter, filtered on to 0.2 um... | place: Pacific Ocean | collected 2012-04-09... | reverse complement strand
GGCTTCCGGCAGGAAGCCTGGGCGCCGACTGCGGACAGAAGAACGGAGCCCCTGCAGGCATCACCGCGGAGACGGAAACAAAGGGCGTTCGGAGCTTGACATCAACCAACCGATTACAGAAGGCACAGAGGCACAGAGATTCCGTAGGGGGCGACCCCGAATCTTCTCTGCGTCTCTGTGCATCTGTGGTCAACCATCCGCTTCCCCCAGACTCCGCCCTCAAGGACAAAGCTGGCGCACCAGATCGGCGAAATTCTCGGCTTCGATGTCGAACTCGCCGGGCTCGCTTTCGGGCGGCAGGAATTCGTTGGGCTCGCTGAGGTTGGGCTGCAGGTTGGCGGTCCTCAGGCCGGCGGCGCGGGCGCCGCGCAGGTCGAAGGGATGCGCCGCCACCATCATCACCTGGTCGGGTTGCATGGCCAGCAGGCCAACGGCGCCCTGGTAGGATTCGGGCTCGGGCTTGTAGGCCGGTAGGAATTCGCAAGACAGGATCAAATCCCAATCGATGCCCGCGGTCCTCGACGAGCCCACCAGGATGGGCACGCTGAGGATCGAGAGGATCGAGACCACGTAGCGCTGACGCAGCGCCGCGATGGCCTCGGGCACTCCCGGCCAGGCCCGGCATGCGGTGCCAGGCCCGGGTCAGATCGTCCTTCTCGGTCGGGCTTAGCGCGAGGTCAGCGAAGGCTTCGTCCATGCCGTCGAGCGCCTTCCTGTGCATGCCGTCGGCGTTCATGACCTCAGCCTCACCCTTATTCATGGCCACCAAGTGGCCGAACATGGCGGCCCGCCAGGTGCGGGCGAAGGCCTCGGCGTCGACGGAGGCCCCCTTGGCCTGGGCGAGTTCGCCGACGGCGCCGATGATGGTGCTCTGCCAGTCGAAAACGGTGCCGCCGACATCGAAGGTGAGCGCCCGGATGCGGGAAAGATCTATGGTCACGGGTCCGATCCACTTTGTTTGTTTGCCAGCCCGGAAGGGCCGACGGTAACGCCTTATTGCCCCCGGCTGAAAGGGCTGTATTTTGGGGCCCCGAAAACGGCGGAAAATTCCATGGCAAGTTACCAATACATCTACGTGATGAACGGCCTGACCAAGGCCTTTCCCGGCGGCCGCGAGGTGCTGAAGGATATTCGTCTCTCGTTCTTCCCCGGCGCCAAGATCGGCGTCTTGGGCCTCAACGGCGCCGGCAAGTCGACGCTGTTGCGCATCATGGCCGGCATCGAGACCGAGTTCGCCGGCGAGGCCTGGCCGGCCGAGGGCGTGCGGGTTGGTTTCCTGGCCCAGGAGCCCGAGCTCGACCCGGCCAAGGGCGTGCTGGGCAACGTCATGGACGGGGTGGCCGAGACCAAGGCGCTGTTGGACCGTTTCGAGGAAGTTAGCGCCAAATTCGCCGAGCCCATGGACGACGACGAGATGAACGCCCTGATCGCCGAACAGGGCGAGGTGCAGGAACAGATCGACGCCCTCGACGCCTGGGACCTGGACCGCACCATCGAGATCGCCATGGACGCGCTGAGGTGCCCGCCCGGCGAGGCCGCGGTCGAGACGCTGTCGGGCGGCGAGCGCCGCCGCGTGGCCTTGTGCCGCTTGCTGCTCGAGCGCCCCGACATGTTGCTCCTGGATGAGCCGACCAACCATCTCGATGCCGAAAGCGTGGCCTGGCTCGAGCGCTTCTTGAAGGACTACCCCGGCACCGTGGTGGCGGTCACCCATGACCGCTATTTCCTCGACAACGTGGCCGGCTGGATCCTCGAGCTCGACCTCGGCCGCGGCATTCCCTTCGAGGGCAACTATTCCGGCTGGCTGGTGCAAAAGCAGGCCCGGCTGCAACAGGAAGGCCGCCAGGAGGACGCGCGGCGGCGCACCCTGGCGCGCGAGCTGGAATGGATCCAGCAGTCGCCTCGGGCCCGACAGGCCAAGTCGAAGGCCCGCGTCAGCGCCTACGAGGCATTGCTTTCGGAGGAGCACGAGAAGGTCCGGGCCGAGGCCCAGATCATGGTGCCGCCGGGGCCCAGGCTGGGCGATCTGGTGATCGACCTGGAGGGCGTCTCCAAGGCCTACGGCGACCAGTTCTTGATCGACGATCTTTCGCTACGCCTGCCGCCCGGCGCCATCGTCGGCGTCATCGGCCCCAACGGCGCCGGCAAAACCACGTTCCTGCGCCTGCTGACGGAGCAGGAGCAGCCCGACAAGGGAGCGGTTCGCATCGGCGATACGGTGGCGCTGGGCTACGTCGACCAGTCGCGCGACAGCCTGGATGCCGGCAAGACCGTGTGGGAGGAGATCTCCGACGGCCTCGACGAGGTCGAACTGGGCAAGCGCAAGATGCCCAGCCGGGCCTATGTCGGGTCCTTCAACTTTCGTGGCGCCGACCAGCAGCAGAAGGTGGGCCAGCTCTCGGGCGGCGAGCGCAACCGCGTACACCTGGCCAAGATGCTGAAATCGGGCGCCAACGTGCTGCTGCTCGACGAGCCCACCAACGATCTCGACGTCGACACGCTCAGGGCGCTGGAAGAAGCGCTCCTGGAGTTCGCCGGCTGCGTCGTCGTGGTCAGCCATGACCGCTGGTTCCTCGACCGCATCGCCAACCATATCCTGGCCTTCGAGGGCGACAGTCACGTCGAGTGGTTCGAGGGCAACTACGAGGCCTACGAGGAAGATTACAAACGCCGCCTCGGCGCCGAGGCCGAGCAACCCCACCGCATCCGATACAAGCCGCTGCACCGGGATTGAGGGCACCAAGCCGGGCAGCAGAATCAAAGCATGCGATCACATACTACCCGACAGGTTATATTACCTATTGGGTTATAGATAGGTATCGCCTACAATGGCCATCAGGAACATCAAGCACAAGGGATTACGGGAGCTGTTCCACAACGGCTCCCACCGCAGACTGGGCAAGCAATTCGCTGCTGCCGCGACCATGATTTTGGATCATCTTGGGGCGGCCGTGGATCTTGGCGATTGCGAAGATGTCTGGGGCTTTCACGAGCTCGAAGGAAACCGCAAGGGCACCTTCGCAATGATCGTCAGCCGCAACTGGCGGGTTACCTTCAAATATGAGGATGGAGAGTTCGCTGATTTGAATTTCGAGGACTACCATTGATACCGGTGGAACAAAGTGGAAAGAAGAAAGGAAACTTCATGTTGCCCAGAAATCGCAGACCCACGCCACCCGGTACGATTCTGCTCGAGCATTATCTCAAGCCGCGTGGCATCTCGATCAGTCGCTTCGCCCGGGCCATCGGCGTCAGCCAAAAGCACATGAGCAATGTGATCCACGGCAAGGTGCGGGTAGGCGTTAGCCTGGCCTACAAGGTCGGGGGCGTGCTCGGAACCAGCGCCGACCTCTGGCTCAACCTTCAGCGCGGCGTTGATCTCTATGACGCCAAGCAGAGCCTCGAAAATTGGCAGCCGACGGAGGTGTTTGTAGGCGAGTCTCAAAGCGCCGCGTAGCGCTGGCTGATTTGCCGTTCGCCGTCCGGCGCTAACCTTCCTCGCCGCGGACCTTCGAGCGCAACTCTTCGAGCAGGCTCTCGACCTTGCCGCCGCCGCGGCGGATGACCGAGGCGAAGGCGTCGCGCTGGGTGATGGCCATGCTGACGCCCTCGATGATGACGTCGACGATCTTGAAGTCCTCGCCGCGGCGGCGCAGCCGCCAGTCGAGGCGCACCGGCTTGCCTTCGGGGGGCACGATCTTGCTGGCGACGATGCGGTCGCGTTTGCGGTCGTTGCGCGTCTCGCCGACGACGACTTTCTCACCCGAATACTGGCCCAGGCGGGCCGAATAGGTGTTGACTATGTAGTCGCTGAAAAGCCGGCCGTATTCCTGGCGCTGGCTCTTGCTGGCGCGGCCCCAGTAGCGGCCCAGCGCGAAGCGGCTGATGGTGGCGACGTCGAAGCTCTCGATAAAGAGGCGGCGAAACTCTTCCAGCCGGCGCTCGGCCGGCAGTTCCTTGTCGGCCAGCACGGCCACGAACTCGTCGCCCAGCGTCTGGATGAAATCCGTCGCCCCCTCGTCGTCGGCGCGCGCGGCCCCGCTGGCGCCAAGCAGCAGGCCAAGCAACGCGAGGGGGACGAAGCGGCGAAGAAACATATGGCGCGGGATCTGGCTTATTCGGGCTTTGCTGAAGCGCGTTCGTCGCCGATCGCGTCGTCCATGTCAATGGAGATTTCGGGCATGGGTACGGTCGGTGCCGGCTGGCCGTTGCGGATCTCGTCGTTGCGGCGCTGCCGGTAGAGGCTGCGGATGGTGGCGTAGAGGTCGATGGCCGAACGCTCGATCTCGTCCAGGGTCTCGATGTTGCGCGACCGCGAATCGATGGCCCGGAGCGTAAAGCGTACGGCCGGTATCAGCGGCCGGTCGACGTTGCGGGCGTAATAGTAGACCGGGTCCATGAAGTAGTCGCCGACCAGCCCGAACGTGTCGCGCACCGGCGAGGGGCCGAGCAACGGCAGCACCAGGTAGGGCCCTTCGTTGACGCCCCAGGCCCCGAGCGTTTGGCCGAAATCCTCGTTGTGGAATTCGAGACCGCCGGCGCGTTCGTACGAGGCCACGTCAAACAGCCCCAGGATGCCGGCCGTGCTGTTGATGATGAAGCGGCCACCGGTTTCGCCGGCCCGCTGGAACTCGCCCTGCAAGAGGTCGTTGCCGAAGATCACCGGCGAGCGCAGGTTGTCGAGGAAGTTCTTGACCATCGAGCGGCCCACATCGGGCACGGCGTCACGGTAGATCTCGGCCACCCAGCGCAGCAGCAGCATATCCAGGCCGCGGTTGAGTTCGAAGAAATAACGGTTCAGCGGTTCCAGCGGATCGTTGGCGGCCTTGTACTCGGCCACCGCCTGGGCGTCATCGGAATCGGGGAACGAGGCACAGCCGGCCAGCGACCCGGCCAGGGCCAGCGTTGCCCCCAACATACCGACCAGCCACCAACGACGCAGTTTTACGCCCGTCAACATGGTGCTAGCGGGCTCCCCGTCTCAACTGTCTCCGCCTTGATCCGGCGTCCTTTTGTTTCATGCACGCGTCGCCCGTTCGGGTTGCCCACTCGCGTCGTTCTCCGTCCCGTTCCGATCCCGCTTCAGGGCCACCCTGGCGGCACTGCATGAACTTGAAAAAAGCTCACAGCACGCTTGCCAGGTGCAAGGCAAACATCGCCGCCCAGCCCCGATCGGATCAGGCACTTCGACTTTGTCAGTAGCACAACTGGCAACGCTTGGCCAGCCAGCCGTGGGCTTCCTGCCACAGGAAATGGGATTCTGTTGCTTTTTTGCCGCAAGTTCAAATCGCTCAACATATTGGGTGTGATCGATGTTGGGCCACAAAATATAGCCTAAAATCCAACGACCTTGACACCGGATTTCCAGGCGATCGGGGAGCCGCCCGAGGGCGGCGCAATATGATCTCGACATACATATAAATATATGTTTATATATGCGTATCTACACAAGACGGCATTGATCGATGAACCGCGAGGCTATGACCTGACATGGAGGCGCTGCTCAACGGGCTGCGGGCGGCCGGCGAGACCACCCGCTTGAGAATCCTGGCGCTCTGCGCCCGGGGCGAGCTCACGGTGACGGAGCTGACGCAGATTCTGGGTCAGAGCCAGCCGCGGGTCTCGCGCCACCTCAAGCTGCTCTGCGACGCCGGCCTTTTGGAACGCCTGCGCGAAGGCACCTGGGCCTTCTATCGGCTGGCCGAGGAGGGCGCCTGTGGCGAACTCGGCCGCACCCTGATTGCCTTGCTGCCGGCCGACGACGCGGCCCTGGGCCAGGATCTGCAACGGTTGCAGGCGGTCAAGCGGGCCCGGGCCGACGAGGCCAACGCCTATTTCCGGGCCAACGCCTCGTGTTGGAGCGAGATCCGCTCGCTGCACGTGCCCGAGGCCGAGGTCGAGGCGGCACTGCTGGCGCTGTTCGCCGACCGCGCCATCGACAGCTTCCTCGACATCGGCACCGGCACCGGCCGGATGCTGCAACTTTTCGCCGAGCAAATTCGCCGTGGCATCGGCGTCGACCTGAGCCACGACATGCTGGCGGTGGCCCGGGCCAGCCTCGAGGATAGCGGTTTGCACCACTGCCAGGTGCGCCACGCCGACATGTACCGCCTGCCCTTTGCCGACGCTTCGCTCGACGCCGTGACCTTCCACCAGGTGCTGCACTTCGCCGACCAGCCGGCGGCGGCGCTGGCCGAAGGAGCCCGGGTGCTGGCGCCCGGTGGACGCCTGGCGGTGGTCGACTTCGCACCCCACGAGCTCGAGGCGCTGCGCCACGACCATGCCCACCGCCGGCTCGGTTTCAGCGATACCGAGGTGGCCGAATGGTTCCACGCCTGCGGCCTGGAACTGGGCCCCAGCGTGCGCCTCGAGGGCCAACCGCTGACCGTCGTCATTTGGCCCGGCCATGCGCCGGGCCTGGGCCCAGCCGTGGCGCCGCCGGCCTGGACCGAGGCCCGGCCATGAACCTGCTGGCCAACCGCCTGCCGCAACCCGAGGCCCAACCATGGCCGCCGGCCGATATCTCGGTCTCGTTCGAGTTCTTTCCGCCCAAATCAGAGAAAATGGAAGAGGCTCTGTGGCGGGCCATCCGCCGCCTTGAGCCGCTGGCACCCAGGTTCGTTTCGGTGACCTACGGCGCCGGCGGCAGCACCCGCCAGCGCACCCACGCCACTGTCCGTCGCCTGGTCCAGGATACCGGGCTCGAGCCGGCCGCCCACCTGACCTGCATCGGCGCCAGCCGGGCCGAGGTGGACGCCGTGGCCGAGGACTACTGGCAGGCCGGCGTGCGCCATCTGGTGGCGCTGCGGGGCGACGCGCCACAGGGACCAGCGAGCGAGGATCATTACCGGCCCCACCCACAGGGCTACGCCTACGCCGTCGACCTGGTGGCCGGGCTGAAGGCCGTGGCCGACTTCGAGATCACCGTCGCGGCCTATCCCGAAAGCCACCCCGAGGCGCCCTCGGCGGCATACGATCTCGACAACCTGAAAGCCAAGCTCGACGCCGGCGCCAGTCGCGCCATCAGCCAGTTCTTCTTCGACCCCGAGGTCTTCCTGCGCTTTCGCGACCGCGTCCGGGCGGCCGGCATCAGCGTGCCCCTGGTGCCGGGCATCCTGCCGGTGACCAACTTCACCCAAGTGGTGCGCTTCGCCGCTACCTGCGGCGCCAGCGTGCCGGGCTGGCTGGCCGAGAGCTTCGCCGGCCTCGAAGACGACCCCGAGACTCGCCGCCTGATCGCCGCCATGGTGGCCGGCGATCAGTGCCGCCGCCTGGCCGCCGAGGGCGTCGATGAATTCCACTTCTACACCCTCAACCGGTCCGAGCTGACCTACGCCATCTGCCACGGCCTGGGGCTACGGCCGGCGCCGCTGTGCCTGGCCGCGGAACGGGGCTGACAGCAACGCAACAGGAATCTACAGGGACAATATGACTGAACTGCTCGACCAACTGGCCAGCCGCGTGCTGCTTTGCGACGGTGCCATGGGTACCCAGGTGCAGGCCTTCGAGCTCGATCTCGAGGCCGACTTCCAGGGCCATGAGAATTGCGCCGAAATCCTCAACCTGAGCCGCCCCGACGTGGTCCGCGAGATCCACCAGGGTTATCTCGAGGCCGGCTCCGACATCATCCAGACCAACACCTTCGGCGGCTCGCCGCTGACCCTGGGCGAGTACGGGCTGGCCGACCAGGCCCATGAGATCAACCGCGCGGCGGCCGAGATCGCGGTCGCCGCGGTGGCCGAGTTCGCTGAGAACGGCAAGCGCCGTTTCGTACTCGGCTCGATCGGCCCCGGCACTCGCCTTCCCAGCCTGGGCCACGTCGATTACGACAGCCTGGAAGCGGCCCTCGAAGTGCAGGCCGCCGGCCTGGTGGCCGGCGGCGTCGACGGTATTCTTATCGAGACCTGCCAGGACCCGCTGCAGATCAAGGCCGCTGTCAACGGCGCCCGCCTGGCCCTGGCCGCCGCCGGGCAGCAGTTGCCCATCCTGGTGCAGGTCACGGTGGAGACCACGGGCACGCTGCTAGTGGGCTCCGAGATCGCCGCCGCCGCCACCGTGCTGCATGCCCTCGAGGTCGACAGCCTCGGCCTCAACTGCGCCACCGGCCCCCAGGAGATGGCCGAGCACGTGCGCTGGTTGAGCGAGAACTGGCCCAAGCCGATTTCGGTCCAGCCCAACGCCGGCCTGCCCGAACTGGTCGACGGCCAAACCCGCTATCCCCTGGGTCCCGACGAGATCGCGGGCTGGCTGGAACGCTTCGTGCGCGAGGACGGCATCAATCTGATCGGCGGTTGCTGCGGCACCGGGCCCAAACATATCGCGGCGCTTCGAGGTATGCTCGAGGGTCTGGCCGGCGGCGGCCCGGGTGTCGCTCCGGCGAGCCGACCGGGAAGCTGGACGCCCTCGCTGGCCTCGCTCTACAGCCAGGTGCCGCTGCGCCAGGAAAACGCCTATCTCTCCATCGGCGAGCGCTGCAACGCCAATGGCTCGAAGAAGTTCCGCGAACTGCTGGCCGCCGAGGACTGGGACGCCTGCGTCGCCATGGGCCGCGAACAGGCCCGCGAGGGCTCCCACACCGTCGATCTCTGCACGGCTTACGTGGGCCGCGACGAGATGGCCGACATCGGCCAGGTGCTGGGCCGCATGCGCGGTGCCGTGCCGGCGCCGGTGGTCATCGATTCGACCGAGCTTCCGGTCATCGAGGCGGCGCTCAAGCTTTATGGCGGCAAGGCCGTCATCAATTCGATCAATTTCGAGGACGGCGAGCAGGCGGCGGCCGATCGCCTCAAGCTGGCGCGCCGTTTCGGCGCCGCCGTCATTGCGCTGACCATCGACGAAAGCGGCATGGCCAAGGAGACCGAACACAAGCTCGAGATCGCGCGCCGGCTCTACGATTTTGCCTGCAAGCAGCATGGCTTGCCGCCCGAGGACCTGCTGATCGACCCCCTCACCTTCACCGTCTGCACCGGTAACGAAGACGACCGGCGCCTGGCGCTCAACACTCTCGACGCCATCGAGGCCATGGCCGCCGAGATGCCCGCCTCGCAGATCATCCTGGGCGTTTCCAACGTCTCCTTCGGGCTCAATCCGCCGGCCCGGCACGTGCTCAACTCGGTCTTCTTGGCGCAGGCCCTGGAGCGCGGCATGACCGGCGCCATCGTCCACCTGGCCCGCGTCATGCCGCTGCACAAGATCCCCGAGAACGAACGCAAGATGGCCGAGGATCTGATCCTCGACCGCCGCCGTCCGGCCACGAGCGGCGACGACGGCGACGAGGGATACGATCCGCTGATTTCGTTCATGGCGCTTTTCGAGGACCGCAAGTCGGCCGCCCAGAGCGAGAAAATTCGCCCCGAGGCCGTCGAGGAACGGCTCAGCCAGCGCATCGTCGACGGCGACCGCCAGGGCCTCGAGGAAGACCTCGACCTGGCCCTGACCGCCATGCCGGCGCTCGACATCGTCAACGACCACTTGCTGGCCGGCATGAAGGTGGTGGGCGAGCTTTTCGGCTCGGGCCAGATGCAGTTGCCCTTCGTGCTGCAATCGGCCGAAACCATGAAGGCCGCGGTGGCCTATCTGGAGCCCCATATGGACAAAAGCGCGGGCGCTTCCCGCGGTACCGTGGTGCTGGCCACGGTGCGCGGCGACGTCCACGACATCGGCAAGAACCTGGTCGACATCATCCTCACCAACAACGGCTACGAGGTCGTCAACCTGGGCATCAAGCAGCCCATCGCCGCCATTATCCAGGCCGCCCGCGACCACCAGGCCGACGCCATCGGCATGTCGGGCCTGCTGGTCAAGTCGACGGTCATCATGCGCGAGAACCTCGAGGAATTGACCCGCGAGGGCCTCGATCTGCCGGTCTTTCTGGGTGGCGCGGCGCTGACCCGGCGATATGTCGAGGAAGACTGCCGCCAGGCCTACGGCCCGGGCCGCGTGGCCTATGCCCGTGACGCCTTCGGCGGCCTCGACCTCGCCAACAAGGTGGCGGCCGGCAGCTTCGACGCCCACGTTTTGGGCGAAGCCCAAGCGCACGCCGCCAGGCCGAGCAGCAAAAAGCGCTTGGGCCAGGCGCCCGAGGCGCCTCCCGAGCGACCCATCGATTGGACCGAGATCGAGCTCAGGCGCGATGAACTGGCTGCCGACGCCGAGGTGCCGGAGCCGCCCTTCCTGGGCGCCCGGGTGCTCGAGGAAGTGGCTGTCGAGGCGCTGCTGCCCTACCTCAACGAGCGTCTGCTCTACCAGTTCCACTGGGGTTTTCGCAAAGCCGGCCGCGACCTGACCGGGTTCCGGGCCTGGGCCGAAAGCGAGGTCAAGCCGATCCTGGTGCGGCTGCTGGAGACCTGTGCCGACGAGGGCATTCTCCAGCCCCGGGCGGCTTACGGGTTTTGGCAGGCAGCCGCGCAAGGCGACGATCTGGTGCTGTTCGCGGACGACGGCGCCGAGGCCGCGCGTTTTCCGCTGCCCCGCCAGCCGCGGCCGGGCGGGCTGTGCCTGGCCGATTTCGTGCGCGACGTATCGTCGAACCAGCGCGACGTGGTCGGCCTGCAGCTCGTCACCATGGGCCAGCAGGTGGCCGATACGGCGCGCCGCTGGTTCGCCGACGACCGCTACCAGGATTACCTCTATCTGCATGGGCTCGGCGTCGAGTTGACCGAGGCCCTGGCCGAATACGTCCACAAGCGCATCCGCGGCGAGCTCGGCTTTGGCCACCAAGACGCGCGCGAGATGGAGGCACTGCTGCGCCAGGGCTACCGCGGCGCACGCTATTCCTTCGGCTACCCGGCCTGTCCCAAGCTGGCCGACCAGCGCCAGATTCTCGCTCTTTTGGAGGCCGAACAAATCGGCGTCGAAATGGCCGAGGCGGACCAGCTCCACCCCGAACAGTCAACCTCGGCCCTGGTCCTCCACCACCCCCAGGCCAAGTATTTTTCGCTGTAGCCCCACGGGGGCGTTATCGGCGGGCACCGCCCTTTGCCGCCGGGCAAGGTCGGCCGCCCTCGCGCCCGCGGGCGCGGAAGCCTGCGTGGCGCCTGAACGCAGGCGGTCCCGCAGGGACCGCCGTCATCTCAAAAATTACTTTCGAAAAGCCCGCCATCGACCAGCAGGCTGTGGCCGGTGATGTAGCTGGCGTGCTGGCTGCAGAGGAAGGCGCAGGCCTGGCCGAATTCACCCGGGTTGCCGAAGCGCCCCGCCGGGACCTGGCTGGTCTGGCTGGCCGCTGCCTGGTCGACCGAGATGTTCTGCTTCTGGGCGTTGAAGGCGAGGCCGCCGCGCAGGCGATCCGTGTCGATGTAGCCCGGCAGGATGTGGTTGATGGTGACGTTGTGTTGGGCCACCGAACGCGCCACCCCGGCCATGAAGGCGGTGAGGCCGGCGCGGGCGCCCGAGGAAAGATCGAGGCCGAAGACCGGCCGTTTTACCGACACCGAGGTGATGTTGACGATGCGCCCGAAGCGGCGCTCGATCATGCCGTCGATGACCGCCTGGGCCAGCTCGATGGGGGTGACGAAGTTCATCGCCACGCCTTGCTGCATGCTTTCGCGGTCGAGCTCGCGGAAATCGCGAAAGGGCGGGCCGCCGTTGTTGTTGACCAGGATGTCGGCTTGCGGGCAGGCGTCCAAGAGCGCTTTTTGGCCTTCGGGCGTCGAGATATCGGCGATCACCGGGGTTACCTTGACGTCGCTTTCCTTGCCGATCTCCTCGGCCGTGGCCTGGGTGACCTCGGCGTCACGGCCGTTGATCACCAGATTGACGCCGTTCTCCGCCAAGGCCCGGGCGCAGCCCTTGCCCAGGCCGCGGCTGGAGGCGCAGACGATGGCGTTGCGCCCGGTGATTCCCAGATCCATTTTTTTCTCCCTGCTGAAGTGCCTCTGGTGGGGATCCTTTTCTAGCCTGCCGCCGCTGGCCTGACAACGGAGGCGGGGCTAAGCTCTGCCGCCCCTCCGCCTTGCCCCGGTCCCCCTATGCCCACTGCCGCCATGATCCTCGCCGCCGCGCTGTGGGCCTCATCTTGGGTGGTCAACAAGTCGGTGCTGCCTTTCATCGGACCCAGCGAGGTGGTTAGCGGCCGCTTCGCCATAGCCGCCATCGTGCTCTGGGTCCTGGTGGTGCTGAACGGCGATTTGCGCGCCATGCGCCAGGTCGGCTGGCGGCCCCTGCTCATGGGCCTCCTCGAGCCCGGCCTGGCCGGCCTCTTGATCACCTGGGGCATGACCATGACCAGTGCGCTCAGCGCCACCGTCTTCCTCAGCCTGATGCCGGTGCTGATGCCGCTCCTGGGCCGTCTGGTGCTGGGCGAGGCGTTGCGCCCGGTGGTCTACATCGGCACCGCCATTGCCTTCGCCGGCACGGCGCTCTTGCTGCATGGCCAAGCCGGTCACGGCGGCGGCTCGGCGCTGGGGAATTTCATCGTCGGGCTGGGCGTGCTGACGCTTTGTGTCAATCAGTTGCTGGCGCGCCGCGTGGCCCAGGCCTACGGCCGGCCGCTGCTGGTCACGGCCTGGCAGTTGACGGTCTCGGCGGCGCTGGCGCTTCTCGTCATGCTGACGCTGGAGCGCCCGGAGGCGCCTTATGCCGGGGCCGATGCCATGGTCTGGTCGTCGATCGCCTACATGGCACTCTTGGGCACCTGCGGCACGTTCCTGATCTACAATTACGCCCTTCGGCATATTCCCGTGGGGCGCATCAGCCTCTTCATCTGCCTCATCGCACCGCTTTCCGCACCCATGGCGGCCTGGTACCTGGGAACGCAGGTAACGGCCCTCGACTACACAGCCATCGTCATCGTACTGGCCGGCGTGCTGCTGCCGAACTAGCGGGCTAGGGCCTGTTGACATTTAAGGGATTCCCAAGAGCGTCAAAAAGTGATTCAAACTTCCTTTTGCAAGGAGGTTTTGATGAACACGGGACGTTTCGTCATCAGGGATGAGGTCTGGGAAAAGGTTTCCCCCCATCTTC
>MPMF02062074.1_pt1 | contig 12966 bp, 13 predicted proteins | sample 1617271 | NCBI WGS metagenome assembly MPMF02 (sample SAMN05944812, study PRJNA350692) | marine metagenome | biome: marine; feature: ODZ; material: water; isolation source: 120 m water sample prefiltered with 30 um filter, filtered on to 0.2 um... | place: Pacific Ocean | collected 2012-04-09... | reverse complement strand
CTTCCGCGCTCGATGTTGCTAATAGCCGACGGGTGCAGTCCCGCGATGATGGCGAGCTTTGTCTGGCTCAGCCCCTTCTGTTCGCGAGCCTTCTGGAGGCGCGTCTTGTAGACCTGACAAGTCATCCTGAATCTCCTTCCGCTAGTACTAGGCATGGCGTATGCTAAGTGGGGCGCGACCCCGTTACGGGCGCTGTTAGCAGGTCGTTAGGCGGTCATATGGGAATTGCCGGTCATCGGGAACAGGGGCGCCCCCCCGCCTTCAAACCTAGTTCCGCCGATCAGAGGAGTGGGCGACAGCTTTCAGCCGCAACCTTTTCCGCCAGCGGGTACATCTGGGATTCAACGCCCACGGTTCCGATGGACTGGCACTATCCCCCGTATTACCGAGCAGGGGTTGCTGAGAAATGGCTGCTGCCAGTTGCTCCAGGGACACTCGAGTTCCGGGAAGCCAGGCTGTCGGACTACCAGGGAATTCATCGGGAGTTTGCGGAGCTCGACAGGTACCAGCATGGGGCCGGCAAAGGCAATCACCCTGCGGTTGAACCATTCATCGCCGGACCGTCTTTTGAGCGAGAGGCTCTCAATTTCGCCCAGGAGCACGGCTTTCTCAGCGATCTGATGAGTGGCCCCCTGACAGACAACGGCTGGGCCGAACCACTCGCCCTCTGGCGAGCCGAGGCCTTCACCGTCGCGAAGCTACTCTGGTTCCTTGACCTGGTTCGTCGCTACAAGGTGGACGCCGATTCGCTGAATCGACTCGTGCCGATTGACCGCTCCGAAGCCCTCTTCATCTATCACCGTCAACGACCTCCGAGTGCCATTTCCGAAGCGGCCAATCTGGGGTACCCAGGGGGAGCTCCCCTGGCAAACATCGGGATTGCAGCATTCCAGGAAGGCTGGGGAGAACTCACCGGAGACTACGATCGCGTCACACCGTCAATCCCGTCCACAGCGGTGGAAGAAGCAGCCTACAGGGCGATCGCGGGAGAGTTGAATCGCAAGCTCATCGAACATTCGATGGTCGGCCAAGTTGTGCAGCGTCCTGCAACCTCGCGGTACGAAATCCGACTCCAGTCACCAAGTGTTCTGGGAGCCATCTACGCGCAGATCGCACACGAATTCACCGGCGGACCAACCCCGAAGGCGTGCGAGCAATGTGGGCGGCTATTTGCACCGATAAGACGGACGGCCAAGTACTGCAAAGAGGGCTGCAGTATGAAAGCGAAGAGGGCACGAGCGCAAGCGCGGAAGGGGGAATCATGAGAGGACATATCTATCGGAGATCGAAGGGCTCGTTCACATTGAAGTACGAACTCGGTCCCGATCCCGTGACGGGGCGGCGTCGCCAGAAGACGTCAACAGTCCGCGGGACGAGACGGGACGCTGAAAAGGAGCTCGCGAGAATCCTGCACGATCTGGATCGGGGTACGTTCGTCGAGCCGACCTCGATGACGGTCTCCGAGTTCACCAAGACCTGGCTCGAAACCTATGTCAAGCCAAACCTGCGGGCAAGAACCTTCGCAAGATTCGAGGGGATAGTCCGCCTCTACATAAATCCGGTTCTGGGCAATGTGAAGCTACGAGATTTGAATCCAAGACATATCAACGAGGCAATCGCGGCCTGGCGAAGGAATGGCCGCGCAGATGGGAGGGGGGAGCTCTCACCCCAAACCGTGTTCAACCAATACCGTTGCCTGCGTCGTTGCCTCAACCACGCTGTCCAATGGGGGTACCTATCAAGGAATCCTGTCGCCTCTTGTGATGCCCCGCGTGTACCCAGGAAGGAAGTCAGGGCGCTGACCGAGGACCAGGCTCGGGAGCTCCTGGAGGTTGCCGGCGACACAGAGATGGGTCGACTGATTCTCGTGGCGCTACATACAGGCCTCCGGCGGGGTGAACTTCTGGCACTTCGATTTGAGGATGTGGACTGGGAGCGCGACAGCCTAAAAGTCAGTCGCTCCGTGGTCCGGTTGCCGGGGGAGGGGTTCGTGTTCACGGCACCAAAATCGAAGAGCTCGAACCGGCGGGTGGTTCTCACGAAATCCGCACTCGCCGCACTGAGTCGGCAGAGAGCAATCAGGGCCGAGAGAAGACTAGCGCTGGGTACGGAGTTCGAAGACAACGGACTGGTCTTCGCGGCTCAGAACGGATCACCTCGGGATCAAACGGTCTTCTACCGACAGTTCAAGCGATTGGCCGCGGCGGCCGGTGTTCCGCACGCGACCCCTCATATGCTGCGCCACACTTGCGCCACGATGCATTTGCGGAATGGGCGCCATCCAGCGGTGGTCGCTCAGATACTGGGTCACTCCGATGTAGGTACCACCATGAATATCTACAGCCACGTGGCGATGGATTTGCAGGAGGAAGCGGCCGAGCTTCTCGAGGCGCGTCTTCGCTGGTCGAGCTAGGGCGCGACGCTGCCTGAAGACCTAGCCTGATTAGCTCGAGAGTACCCAAGGGTCGGCGCGCCCTCGTAGACGGGGGCCCCAGTTCCATCGAGTCGGGCGATGATACCGGTTTGCTACCGAACTCCAGGGCTCTCACGACCGCCAGCTACCACGACCCGCCGATTCGGGCCGATTTTCGTCGGATTCACAGGTTCGGATTGCTACTTACGGCCACTGTCGACCACTCCCTGCCAAAGTGATATGCGACTCCGGAGGCCGGTGCTCTATCCACTGAGCTACGGGGGCAATTACCTGAGGCCGGAGTATATCAACCGGGCGGCCGCGGCCCTGCGCTAATCTGGCGACGGCAAGGATTGATCTGGCCGGGAGGCAGCGCGCCATGCGTATCACGGATGTGTCGATGGAGTCGTTCCGCTGGCCCCGCACGCGGCCTATCCGCAACGGGATGTTTGTCTATACCCACGTGGAACTGAGCCTGATCCGGGTGGAGTCGGACGCTGGCATCACCGGGATCGCTCCTGGGGTGGGGGGGCCGGTAGGGGCGGCGCTGCTGGATGAGTTTCGCGGGGCGCTGATCGGGCAGGACCCGATGAACGTGGAACGGATCTGGCACGCGCTCTGGATTCCGAAGCTGTTTGGCCGGCGCGGGACCGAAACCCGGATCATCAGCGGGATCGATATCGCGGTGTGGGACCTGGTCGGGCGCTACCTGGAGCAGCCGGTGTGCAAGTTGTTGGGCGGCTTTCACGAGCGGGTGCCGGTGTATATCGCGGGGGGCTACTACGAGGAGGGGAAGGGACTGGATGACCTGGCACAGGAAATGACGGAGAACGTGGAGATGGGGGCGACGGCGGTGAAGATGAAGGTGGGCGGGGATACGATCGCGGCGGACGTAGAGCGGGTACGGGTGGCCCGCGAGGCGGTGGGGCCGGGAGTGGATTTGATGGTGGACGCGAACGGGGCGTATCGGGCCCACGAGGCGATCCGGCTGGCGAAACAGATCGAGCCGTATGACATCTACTGGTTCGAGGAGCCGTGTGGCGCGGATGACTACGCCGGGCACGGCCGGGTAGCGGCGGCGACGTCGATCCCGATTGCAACCGGCGAGAACGAGTACACGCGCTACGGCTACCGCGATCTGATAGAACACAAGGCGGCGGCAATTCTGCAGCCGGACGCGAACATCATGGGCGGGGTGACGGAGTACCGGAAAGTGGCAGACCTGGCAGCGGCGTACGACCTGGCGCTGTCACCACACGGCGCTCAAGAAGTACACATCCACCTGGTTGCCGGGGTACCGGCGGGGATGATTCTGGAGTACTACCGGGGGACGGTGGACCCGCTGTGGGATACGAAGTTCGAGCACACCCTGAAGCTGGATGAGGACGGGATGCTGGCGCCACCGGACCGGCCGGGATTTGGCATCGAGCCGAACTACGAGGCGCTGGAGCCCTACCGGGTTGGCTGATCCCGCTGGGCGCCCGGAGTGGCGCCTGATTGTGACGGAACCAGGGCCGGGGGCGGGGAACATGGCGGTGGATGAGGCGCTGATGGAGTCGGTTCGGGACGGGGGCCGGCCGGTGCTGCGCTTCTACGACTGGGAACCGGATTGCCTGTCGATCGGCTACTTCCAGGAGTTCGCGGCGGTGGACTCGAGCGAGTGCCGGCGACAGGGGATCGAGGTCGTGCGGCGACTGACCGGCGGCAACGCGATCCTGCATCGGGAGTGCGTGACCTATGCGGTGATCGTGGGGACGGATTCGCGGCTGGTGGCGGGCGGGGTGGTGGCTTCGCAACGGCGGCTGAGCGAGCCGTTCGCGGAGGCGCTGAGGAAGGCCGGGGCGCCGGTGGCGACGGCGGCGGATTCGGCGCAGCCGGCGAAGGGGTTTGACTGCTTCGCGGAGCCGGGGCCGTGGGAGCTGACGCTGGAGGGACGGAAGGTCCTGGGCAGCGCGCAGACGCGGCGGCACGGGGTGGTGTTGCAGCACGGCTCGCTGATGCTGGGTGCGGCCCGGGGCACTGCTGAACTGGCGGCGGGCGATAGCGGCGAGAATGGGACGGAGTCAGGGCGGGCGCTAGGTGAATACCTTACAGGTGGGGGTAAGGAGCTGCAGGCGATGATCGCGGACCGGGCGGCGGCGGTATGGTCGGTGGAATTGCACGAGGACGAGCTGACGGCGAAGGAGCAGGAGCGGTCGTCGGCGCTGGCAAGGGAGAAGTACACCGCGCCGGGCTGGACCGGTATCCGCTAGGGTCTGTTGGCCCATAGGTCGACGAGGCGGTCGGGACTGGAGACGGAGCGGGAGCCGCTCTTGTCGAGGGTAGCGCCGGCGGCGGGGGACCAGGTGGCCTCGAAACCAAAGTCGAGGAACGCGGAGGCGGAGGCGGGGTCGGCTCCAATGGGCAGAGCGACGGCATCGCGCCCGGCGGCGCGCAGCGCGGCGTTCAGCTCGGCAAGCAGCCGCTCGTCGACCGCTTCACCGAGGACGCCGAAGGCGGTGGTAGCGGGGCCGATTTCGCGGGCCCGGTAGGTGTGGAGGAGAGTGTCGAGCGAAAGCTGCCCGGGGGCGACTTCGGCGCCGGCGGCCGGAGTGGCGTAGGTCAGAAGACAGTTGTCGTGGCGCAGGGCGAGGACGCGGCTAATGAGCCCGGTGGGGCCCATGGCGATGGCGATGGTCGGGACCGGAGAGTCCGCGAAGAGCTTGAGGACGGGGAGGGAGTCTTCAGGGCTAAGGGCCATGCCAACAACTTTGACGATGCCGGCGCCGGTGGCGGCGAGGCGGTCACGGATGGCCGGAAGGTCGGCGGGCATGCGCTGGAAGTCGTGGTGGGAAAGGATGGTGCGGTCGAGGTAGGCGCGCGGCAGAAGCGGGAGGGCGTCGGGTTCGAGGTCGATGTATTCGGCACCGAGATCGAGGGCGCGGACCAGAGTGGCGACGCGAGCGGCTTCATCGCCGGTGTACTGGCCGCCTTCGCGGACGGGGCGGTTGGTGACGACAAGCGGCAGGGGGCGTTCGGCGACGAGCGTGGCGAGGTCGTACCCACCCATCAGGTCGAGGCGCAGCTCGATGATGTCGGCGCGAGCGGCGACGGCGGCATAGCCGGCGAGCGCGGCGCCGGTGTCGGCGGGGCCGAGGCCGACGCCGAGCAATCTCCGGGGAGTTTGGGTGCGGTTCGATGTCATTGTGACGATCCGTGTAATGTATCCGCGCACAGACTAGATCGGCGGCGCGATGGCGCCAACCAGAACCAGCGATAGCCCCACCCGGAGGACACCTTGGCGCGGATCATTGGATTCTCATCGACGCTGAAGTATTGCCTGGACGAGTTGCAGGAATTGCTGGACAGCGAGGGCCACGAACTGCTGATCGGCCCGGACTACAGCGGGGTGCCGACGGAGGACGAGGTGGCGGAGATGCTGGGCGAGTTCCTGCCAACGGCGGACGCAATTTTGCTGGGCGGGGCGGTGCTCACACGCGGACTGCTGGACAAGATGCCGAACCTTAAGGTGGTGGCGCGGGCCGGGGTGGGATTTGACGCGGTGGACCTGGAGGCGACGGTGGAGAAGGGGATTCCGGTGACGATCACGATCCACGCCAACGCCGATACGGTGGCGGATTTCGCGATGACGATGATGCTGGCGCTGACCCGGAAGTTGATCGCGAATCACACGAACCTGAGCTCGGGTGACTGGACAAGGGCGATCGGCAGCGACTTCTACGGCAAGACGCTGGGGATCGCCGGGCTGGGTCGGATCGGGCGGGCGGTGGCGATTCGAGCGCGGGCGTTCGGGATGAAGGTAATGGGTCACGAGTTGTATCCGAACGCGGAGTTTGTGCGCGAACACGAGATCGAACTGGTGGATCTGGACCGGCTGTGCCGGGCGTCGGATTTCATCTCGCTGCACATGCCGCCGACCCCGGAGACAGAGCACTGCATCAACGCGGAACGGCTGGGAATGATGAAGTCGACGGCCTACCTAGTGAACACGGCGCGGGGGCCGCTGATCGACGAGCTGGCGTTGCTGGCGGCATTGACGAACGGGTCAATCGCCGGGGCGGGGCTGGATGTGTTCGCGGTGGAGCCGCTGGCGGAGTCACCGTTCTTCGGTCTGGACAACACGATCGTGACTCCTCACGTGGCCGGGATCACCGAGGGGGCGAATCGGCGGATGATCGTGCAGGCGGCGGAGAACATCCTGGCGGTGCTGTCCGGGGACTGGCCGCGGGACATCGTGGTCAACGGTATGTACTCGGACTAGATCGAGCGACCGGTGATCGTTGGGTTCGACCTGGATGGCGTGATCTGTGCCGGGGCGCGGCTGATCCCGGGGGCGGCGGAGGGGGTGACGCAAGCGCGGGTGCTGGGGCACCGGACATACTTCATTACCAACAACGTCCAATTGAACGCGGTGGAACTGGCGGTCCGGCTGCAGACGCTGGGTTTGGATGCGGGCGCGAGGGAGATTGTGTGCGCGACGGAGGTGACGGCGGATGTGGTGGATCGATTGCGGCCTCGGCCAGAACGGGTGCTGGTGCTGGGGACGGACTCGATTGCGGAACCGGTGGCGCGGACCGGGATCGAGGTGGTGCGGGAGCTGGGGTCCGATCCGGTCGACGCGGTGGTGCTGGGGGTCGACACCAACTTCGCCTATCGCCACCTGACCCAGGCGCACCGGGCGATTGAGCGGGACGGGGCGGTGCTAGTGGCGCCGAATAACGATACGTCGTTCGCGACGGCGGGCGGGACGACGCCGGGGGTGGGGGCGTTTGTGGCGGCGCTGCGGGCGTCGTGCGGGGCGGAGCCGGTGGTGGTGGGCAAGCCGGCACCGCATCTCTTTGCAAGCATCCTGGAGCGGGAAGGGGCGACGGCGGATGATTTGCTGGTGATCGGGGACAATCTGTATTCGGACGTGGGCGGGGCGAAGGCGGCCGGGGCCAGATCGGCGCTGGTGCTGACCGGGGTGGATTCGCGGGCCGACGCCGAAGCGCTGCCGGTGGCGGAGCGGCCGGACTACATAATCGAGCGGCTGACGGAAATTCCATTTGACGCACCGGCAGCGGCCAGACCGGTCGACGGGAGGGACTGAAAACGATGCCGGAAACGAATGGCAAGGAATTGAGTCGGCTGGGGATCGTGGAGTGGGTGGGGCGGACCGGAGCGGTGGTGATCATGCGGCGCCTGGAGCCGGAGTTGACGCTGGGGGTGGTGGAGGCGGTGCTGGAAGGCGGGCTAGATGTGGTGGAGGTGACGACCGACAGCGCCTCGGCGTTCGCGACAATCGGCGAGATTCGCGAGCGGGTCGGCGACCGGGCGCTGGTGGGGGCGGGGACGGTGCTCCACGCGGCGGCGGCGATCCAGGCAATCGACGCGGGGGCGCAGTTCGTGGTGGCGCCGAATACGGACACGGACGTGATCAAGGTGTGCGACCGGCTGGACGTGCCGGTGATGCCGGGAGGTTTCACGCCGACGGAGATTACCCGGGCGGCGGAACTGGGAGCGGACGTGGTGAAGGTGTTCCCGGCGCGGCTGGGCGGGCCGAAGTACATCGCCGATGTGCTGGCGCCGATGCGTGGGTTTCGGCTGCTGCCGACCGGTGGGGTGTCGCCGGAAAACGCCGGGGACTACATCCGCGCCGGCGCCTTCGCGGTGGGGATCGGCAGCGCGCTGGTAGGCTCGGAACTGGTGGAAGGCCGGGACTGGCCCGGCATCACAAGGGCGGCGCGCCGCCTGGCCGACGGCATCGCCGCGGCGCGTAGCTGAGAGGTTCAAACGGATGGCGTTTCGAGATTTGCGGGAGTTTCTGAAACTGCTCGACGAGCGCGGTGAACTGCGGCATGTGACGGCGGAGGTGGACCCGGAACTGGAGATTACGGAGATCACCGACCGGGTGGTAAAGGCGGGCGGGCCGGCGCTGCTGTTTGAAAACGTGAAGGGCTCGCGGTTCCCGCTGGCGACCAACATCTTCGGCTCGGAAGAGCGGATGAGCTTGGCGCTGGGAGTGAAGGAGTGGGACGAACTGGAGCACCGCCTGGAGGAATTGCTGGACCTGGCGATGGGGCCGCCGCCGAAGGGCATCCTGGGCAAATTGGGCGCGCTGGGGGACATCATCAAGGTGGGCCGGATCGGGCCGAAGGAAGTGAGTTCGGCGGCGTGCCAGGAGGTGGTGGAGACCGATAACCCATCGCTGGCCGATTTGCCGATCATGAAATGCTGGCCGGACGACGGCGGCAAGTACATAACCCTACCGCTGGTGTTCACTCACGACCCGGCGACGGGGCGCAGGAACGTGGGGATGTATCGGTTGCAGGTGTTTGACGACCGGACGCTGGGGATGCACTGGCAGTTGCACAAGGGCGGCAGCGAGCATTTCCGGCAGTCTCGACAGGAAGACCAGCGGCTGGAAGTGGCGATCGCGGTGGGGACGGAGCCGGTGTTGACGTATGCGGCGAGCGCGCCGCTGCCGCCGGATGTAGACGAGATGGTGTTCGCCGGGTTCCTGCGTGGGAAGTCGGTGGAGATGGTGCGGGCGAAGACGGTGGATGTGATGGTGCCGGCGCACAGCGAGTTCGTGATTGAGGGCTACGTGGACCCGGCGGAAGTGCGCACAGAAGGGCCGTTTGGCGATCACACCGGGGTCTATTCGTTGGCGGACGAATACCCGGTGCTGCACGTGACGGCAATCACCCGGCGCGAGGACCCGATCTATCTGTCAACGATCGTGGGACGGCCACCGATGGAGGACGCCTACCTGGGCAAGGCCACGGAACGGCTTTTCCTGCCGCTGATCCGGCTGATGATCCCGGAACTGGTGGATATCCACCTGCCGGTGGACGCGGTGTTCCACAACTTCGCGCTGGTGTCGATTCGGAAGCGGTACCCGGGGCAGGCGCGCAAGGTGATGCACGCCGTCTGGGGACTGGGACAGATGATGTTCACGAAATTCGTGATCGTGGTGGATGAGGACGTCGATGTGCAACACATGCGCGAGGTGCTGTGGCGGGTCGGCAACAACGTGGACCCGTCGCGAGATGTGGAGATCGTGACCGGGCCGACGGACACGCTGGAGCACGCTTCGGCGGAACCCCACTACGGCGGTAAGATGGGGATGGACGCGACGACGAAGCTACCGGAAGAGGGGCATCACCGCGACTGGCCGCCGGACGTAGTGATGAGCGCAGAGATGCGCGAGCAGGTGGACCGACGCTGGTCGGAATTGGGCCTTGACTAAGGGGGCCGGTGGGTAGTGGGGTTGATGGTGGGGCCGGCGGCGAGGGGCGGGAGAGCGTGATCGCACGGGCCGGGGTCTACCTGGAGTCGATTCGGTTTCAGCACACGATCTTCGCGCTGCCGTTTGCGTTCGCGGCGATGCTGCTGGCCGCCGACGGCTGGCCGGGCTGGAGGGTGGTGATCCTGATAACGCTGGCTATGGCGGGGGCGCGGACCGGGGCAATGGCGTCGAATCGGCTGATCGACGCGGAACTGGACGCGCGGAATCCGCGGACTGAAACGCGAGCACTGCCGGCGGGGGCGATGCGGCGGTGGGAAATGCTGGCGCTGGGGGCAGGCGGTATCGTGCTGCTGGGGCTGGCAGCCTGGGGGCTGAATCCTACAGCGCTGGCGCTGGCGCCGGTGGCCGCGGTGCTGGTGTCGGCCTATCCGTACTTCAAGCGATTCACCTGGCTGTCGCACTGGTTTCTGGGATTGGCGGACGCGATCGCGGTGGCCGGCGCCTGGATCGGGGTAGTGGAGGGGCTGGACACGGCGGCGGTGCTGCTGACCCTGGCGATGATGTTCTGGATCGCCGGCTTTGACGTGATCTATGCCTGCCAGGACCTGGACGTGGACCGGCGCGAGGGGCTGCATTCGGTTCCGGCGCGATTCGGGATCGGTCCGGCGCTGTGGTTTTCGCGGGGTTCGCACCTGGTGGCGGTGGGCTGCATGGTGGGGCTTGGGGTGGTGGCGGAGTTGAGTCCGATCTACTGGGTCGGAGTAGCGACGGCAGCGGTGCTGCTGGTGTACGAGGCGGGGATGGTACGGGCGGATGACCTGAATCGTCTGCAGAAGGCGTTCTTCGATATGAACGGGTATGTGTCGATGGCGTTTATGGCATCGGTGATCTTGCACTTCATAATCGGGGTATGAGTTCGGGCATGGATCGCGAGAACGTGGCGCTGGCAGTGTCGGGCGCGAGCGGGTCGGTGATCGCACAACGGTTCGCGGCGGCGGTGCTGGAGCGCGGCCTTCACCTGCATTTCGTCTGCACACGCTACGGGCGGCTGACCTGGGAGCATGAACTGGAGGAGTCGCTGGACAACGCGCTGGCGGAACTGGGGGCGCTCGGTCAGATGACGGTGCACAAGCACGGGGACATGGCGTCGGCGCTGGCGAGCGGGTCGTTCCCGGTACGGGCCTACGCGGTGATTCCGTGCAGCATGGCCAGCGCGGCGGCGATCGCGACGGGGGTCGGAACAAGCCTGGTGCACCGGATGGCCGACGTGGCGATCAAGGAGCGCAGGCCGCTGGTGGTGGTGCCCCGGGAAGCGCCGTTGTCACCGATTCACCTGCGCAATTTGCTGACGCTGAGCGAGGCGGGGGCAACGGTGTTGCCACCGATGCCGGCGTTCTATCAGCGGCCGGAGTCGCTGGAGGAGGTTGTGGATGAGATAGTGCAGCGGGCGCTGGCGGCGGTGGGGCTGATCGGGGAGTTGCCGGCCGGGATGCAGTGGGGCGGGAGCGAGTGATGCGGCTGGAGGCGCTGATTTTCGATCTGGATGAGACGATCATGCCAGATAACCCTTCGGCGGAGGCGGCGGCGGTGGCGGCGGCGGAGATCGCCGCGAGTCGGCACGGGATCGATGCGGATGCGCTGGCGGCGAGTCTGTTCAGGAGCGCCAGGGCAGTGTGGCGGGCGTCGGATTTCGGCGAGCACGCAAGAGCGCTGGGGGCGAGTTCGTGGGAAGCGCTGTGGGGTGCTTTCTCTTACCCGGACCCGCGGCTGGCACCGCTGGCGCGCTGGCTACCAGAGTATCGATTGCTGGCGTGGAGCGGGGCGCTGGCCGAGCACGGCATCGAGGATGAAGGGCTGGCATTGGAGGTGGCGGATGCCTTTCGACGGGAGCGGCGGGCGCGACACCTGGTGTACCCGGAAGCGCCGGCGGTGCTGATCGACCTGGCGCGGGACTACCGCCTAGCGCTGCTAACGAACGGCTCGCCGGATGTCCAAAACGAAAAGATCGATGGGGCGGGGTTGCGTGAACGCTTTGATCCGATTGTGATTTCGGGGGAGGTGGGGGCAGGGAAGCCGGAGCCGGCGGCCTTCAAACACATTCTGGAGTTGATGGGACTGGCGGCGGGGCAGACGGCGATGATCGGCGACAGCTTCCGGCGCGACATTGTGGGCGCGGCGGAACTGGGCCTGTTCACGATCTGGCTGAATCGATTCCGTAAGTCGCTGCCGGCGGATGTGCCGGACGACCTGCCGGAGGCGGACGCGACGATCTACGACTTAACGCAAATCCGGGCGGTGTTGCCGGAGTAGGCACCCGGGGTGTTATCGGGTAAGGACTAGAGGGGGCCGGCGCTGGCGGCGCGGATGGTAGCTATCTCGTCGTCGGTAAGCTCCACGGCGGCGGCGGCGACGTTGGCGCGGGCCTGGTCGGGGTACTTCATGCCCGGAATCGCGCAGCTGACAGCAGGGTGGGCGAGGACGAAGGCCAGCGCGATGTAGACCATCTAACGCGACGGCGTGACCAGCTTCTGGACCTCTTCGGCGGCGGCGATTTCGCGCAGGAAGAGTTCGTAGCGCTCGCCTTCGTTCCAGCCGCTGCGGACGGAATCGGTGAAACGGCTGTCGCGGTTATAGCTGCCGGTGAGGACTCCCTGGCCGGGCCGCCACGAATCTGGGTGCCTATGTTGCGTTCGGCGCAGGTCTTGAGGGCGCCCGCTTCGGGGCCACGACGGACGATGCTGTAGTCGATCTGGACGACGCCGCAATTGCCCATGCGGTCGAATTTTTCGATGACGCCGGGGTTCATAGTGGAGACGCCGTAGGCACGAATCAGGCCCTGCTCGATGAGCTGCTCGAAGGATTCGACGAAGAGGTCGGAGTCTTCGGGATCGGCCTGGTGGCAGAGCAGCACGTCGATGTAGTCGGTCTGCAAACGGTAGAGGGCGGCGTGGACGGTGACGGTGGCGACGGCTTCGTCGAGTTCGCTCCACTGGCCGCCGAGCGCCCAGGCGCCCATGCTGATTTCGGATACCTGGAAGCCGTTCTTGCCGAGGGTTCGATATTCCCTTGGTGCTCCTGTCGGGTTGGGGCGGGGCGGGGGTTTGGCTAGTTGGGGAAGTCGTCGCGTTGAAGGCGGGCGATGGCGCTGAGTTCGTCGTCGGCGAGCGGGCGCATGTTGCCGACGCGGACGTCTTCTTCGACGTGCTTGGGCCGGAAGGCGCCGGTGAGGGCGACGGAGACGCCGCGGTTGGCGAGGACGTAGAGGAGGGCGGCCTGGGTGATGGTGCGGTCTTCGCCGGCGAGGAAGGCGAGCTTGGCGGCG
>MPMF02233584.1_pt1 | contig 12970 bp, 4 predicted proteins | sample 1617271 | NCBI WGS metagenome assembly MPMF02 (sample SAMN05944812, study PRJNA350692) | marine metagenome | biome: marine; feature: ODZ; material: water; isolation source: 120 m water sample prefiltered with 30 um filter, filtered on to 0.2 um... | place: Pacific Ocean | collected 2012-04-09... | reverse complement strand
GGTTAAGGGCCGTCACGCGCGTCTCGCCGTTCATCGCCGCGACGGTGACGTCCGGCGGAGGAGGCGAGGCGGGCAGGTCGGTTGGCGTCAGGTAATCCCACGGGTTCGCCCCCCAGGCCACGACCGGCGGATGGCCGCCGGCGGCTCGCGCCGCGCCTCGGAGGGCATAGACGCGCTCGTGAACTGAGTCGAAGGGCAGGACTCCATGGAACGCATCGGCATCGACTGCCGGCAGCTCGCGTATGGCCTCGCCCAGATCTTCGATCTCACCGTCGAGGCGTTGCCGCAATGCGTCCGGCAACTCCTCGCCCTCCAGCGCGGACCTCACCGTCTCCAGGTCCCGCCCCTCGCGACGCTTTAGGCTGACCATGAATGGATCGTCATCGAAATACTCCGGCGGGTAGTTAGTCGCCACCCCTGGGAGGGCCGTCTGCTTCCAGGCCTCGTCGCCGCGATGCACCTCAATCTCGTCAACGAAGGTGCAGTTGCCCACCGGCGAGATAAGCAACTTGATGTACCGACCATGCACGCGCAGCCCGTCCGTCCGGAAGCGATGGAGGGCGTAGTCTCCGGCCGCAGGCAGTTCGACGGTCTCCGCGCTCAGCGCCACCAGGTCGCCCAGCGAGTGATAGGCCCTCCCGTCCACGCTAACCAGCGCCTGAATCGCCGAGGGCCACTGCACGCCGGCGACTCCCGCCGCCGAGCTGAAGGACAAGCCTCGGATCGGGTAGTGATCGCCGAGATCCAGCGTGATCACGAGGTCCTGCATGCGCACCCAACCCACCGTGCTCTTCTGGGTCCAGAAGTAGCCCACCGTGTATTGGCCGTCGGTGAGCTGTATCCGGTCGTCCGGGTCGGTGCAGAGCGGGTAGCCCGGCGTGGGATGGAGCGTGTAGGACTTGCCACGGGCGAGGTTCTCGTAGATGACAGCAGCGGGCTGCTCAGCGCGCAGGGCCTGCGCTTCCTCAGGGGAGATTACCTGGACGTCGTCGAGGTAGATCGTCCCGGCCGGGGCGGCGCGGTCGGGCGACTGCAGGTGCGCGATGTCGGCCCAGAGTTCCACCACCACATCCCCGCCTGGCCCCGTGCTGAACTCCGCGAAGTGGCGACGCCACACGCCCGGCGGCCCATCGCCCACAACGCGAACCGCCTCCGCGCCGTCAGGCTCGGCCCCGCGCAGGCGCGCCACTGGTTTGAGGGCCCCATCGGTCTTCATCGCGATCGCCAACACCAGGTCGGCATTCGCGGGCAGCGAGATGACCTGCGTGACCGGCTGAATGGCCCCGATCGATTGCGCGCTGTACTTCAGGGAGTCATTGCCGCTATGACCGTCGGCATCCGTGCGGTGCCACGGGCTGTCGGCCGGCACTGCCCACTCGAGAGGCGTGGCGGTGTCGGCAGCCAGGTCTGCAAAGCCGCTGTTCAGCACGGAAGATCCAGCGGCGAGCACGTGCGGCAGGGGCGCTATAATCAGTGCCGTGACGAAGATGATGAACGCCGTGCTCGGTCCGTTGTGGTGTCGGCCAGTCATCCCACGCCTCGCTTATAAGTCATGGAAATACCGTATACGCGCCCGTCGCATTGACTCAATCCGGCGCGTCCGCGTGGACTTCGAGGGGCGGTGGTCGTAGTCCTTGTTGGCGTGCTGATACCGATGCACCCAGGCTCGCGGCTGAGTCCTCGCGCACTCCGGGCTGTACAGGTCTCCGGAGCCCCGCTGACGAAGCCCTTCAGCGAGTAGATGGATGAAAACCCTAGACTGAGTTGCAGAGGAGACGCACCGTGTCACGCAAAATGTGGATCCCAGTCTGCCTGCTTGCGGCACTTACAACAGCCCTCCCAACGTCGGCCCAGATCGCCGAGTTCTCACCGCCGATGGAGTGGCACGCGCAACCCCAGGGCGCTCTCTCGACGACGGAGCATGATGCCGGCGGACCGGGCGATGGCGCGTGGACGGAGGTGACGTGGACGCCTGGAACGTCCGCCAACCTCGCGCCCGAAGCGCCGATCTCGCTGGAGCCGGGGGCGCTGCTGAAGGTATGGGTCAAGGGCAATGGTTCGGAGGGCTCCGCGACGCTCTACATGTTCGGCGGGAAGGGCCACCGAGGCTACAACATCCCGCTTGGCAACACGGACTGGCAAGAGATCGCGTTCGACATCACTGAGGACTTCGGCGAGAACCACTGGACCTGGGCGGAGCCGATCCGCTTGAACCTGTCGGCGATCAGCCAGTTCAAGCTCTTCGTCCCGCCGGATGCCGGCGAGGCCGCCGGTTCGGTTGGCCTGGGCGGCATCAGCCTCCACCCTCCTGTCAATGGCGAGCGTCCAGCGGTGATGCTCGCGACGTGCCGATCGGACGTCGGCGATCCGGCCAAGGCGTACCGCATCATCCCCCACCTGCAGGCGGCGGGCTACGAGACGCACCTGCGACGCATCTACGCGGTCGGCGCCGCGGAGTACATCGCGGCCGACCAGCTCGCGCGGTACGACGCGGTGATTCTCCTCGACTTGCCATACGGCGAGAAGGGCGGATACCCGAAGAACTTCGACCGCGTGGCCGAGGTGCTACACGAGTATGTCGAGGCCGGAGGAGGGTTGCTTTTCTGCGCGGTGCCGGAGGGCTGGAACAACATCATGCCGACGATCAACGAGCTCCTCGCGCCATGGGACGCGGAGTGCCTGGATCAGCAGGTTGTCGATCCGGACGGCGTCGCGGAATCTGACGCGTGGTTCCGGGCGTACCCGTTCTGCTGGACGGACAACGTCGCGCCCCACGCGGTCACCGACGGCATCGCGGGGACGTGGTATCCCGGCAAGGCGTGGCGGGCGGACGGCATCCTGACGACCGTCGCGTTTACGGCAAGCGATGAATGGGACGTGCTTGTCCGCGGGCGGGCAGCGGCGCGCTCTGTCCAGCCGAAGGGCGGGGAGTTCGTCACTGAGCCCCCGGGAGCAATTCGCTCTGAGCCACCCATCTTTGCCGTGCGCGAAGTGGGGAAAGGTCGGGTCGGGCTTCTCCCGATCTACCCATCGTTCGTGACGGGCGGGTGCGATCACCCAGCATGGAATTCGATGATCTGGGATGGCGAGGCGCAGGGCCACAAGAGCGACATGAAGACGCTCTTCATGAACTCCGTCGCATGGCTCGCGGAGCCCTCCCGGGACGCGGGCTTTGGTGGCTACGTCGAGCCGGACGGGGAGGTCGACTACCGGCCCATGCACGAGCGCCCAATCCCGCTGGATTGGGCAGAGATGGCGTTTCGCGAGCCGGACCAGACGGACTATGCCGTTCTGGTTGGGATGAGGTCGGACCTGACGACGGGCTCCGTCCCACCGGCGGAGATGCTCGCAACCGCAAAAGGCGCGGGATATGATGTGGCGGTCTTTGCCGAGCCTCTGAGCGAGATGACGGGCGCCGAATGGCAGGGCCTCAGCGAGGCCTGTGCCGGCGCGTCGGGCGAGGATTTCCTGGCGATCCCTGGGCTGAGTTACCGCGATCCTCAAGGCAATAGCTACGTTCTCTTCGGAACATTCGACTGGCCCGACGACGAGTGGTACGCGAAGTGCTTCAATGAACAGGGCGAAGTGATCGACACCTATATCATCTACGCCAAGGTCTCCGGGTGGCGGCACCATGTCATCCACTCGCTGGCCGAAGGCCCGAACCCCGCCTTGCACTTGCGGCACTACTCGTGCGTGTCGGTGATGACGTACGAGGAAGACCGCCTGATCGATGACGCGTTCGACGACTACCTGTTGCTTGAGGAGAACTGCTACTATCCCACGCCTCTGGCGATTCACTTCGTCGATTCGCCCGAGGGAATTGCCAAGTGCAAGAGCGGATTCCAGACACGGCTTTGGGCGCGGTCGCTGCAGCACGCGAAAGAGCTGCTCGACGATGGCAAAGCCGGGAGCAGCTACTTCTGGAATCCGAAGCCGACGTACGTGTCATCCGGGCCGCGGTTGCTCGACTGGCAAGAGCTGAACATGAACTCGTGGCGAGCCGACGCGCTGGGCACCAGCCGGTGGCAGTTCCGCCTGAGCTTGGAATCGGGGAGCCCGCTCTCGACGGTGCGGATCATGGATGGGACGCGCGAGTACCGCACGTTCCGCCCGGACGAGACGGCCTTCACGCTGACACATGAGGGGCGACACGGGAAGCAGAACCAGTTCACGATCCGGGCTGAGGACGCCGCCGGCGGCGAGCTGATCTCGTCGCACTTGAAGACGCACACGAAGGAGCACGTGTTCTTCATGTGCGGCGACCGGCAGAACAGTCTCGGCGAGGGAAGCTGGGGCTATCAGCCCTGGCCGGCGCAGTACAAGACCGCGCCGGATGTCGATATCTACGAGATCTTCCCGCCGCACTGGGATGGCGGCGCGCCGGGCTTCGGTTCGTTCTGCGAGCCGACGATCGTGCCCGCCGAGGGCGTCGACGTCGCCCGCGAGGACAATCTCGGATTCATGGCATCGACGAAGCGCACGCTGATGTCGTCGCGTGATTGCACGATTACCGAGGAAGTCGGCGCCGGCAAGTTCCGCAATCGGGATGACTGGGGCGACTGCAAGCCGACGCCGGACTTGCTGCCGCGCGAGTTCATCGACCACACGGTCCGGAAGCGCCACTACCGGGTGCCGGAGGGCGCGGTTGGCTTCATGTTCGTGGAGGGCAGCGCCACGGCGCTTCAGGACGTGTCCGTACGGGGAGGGGCGTCTGAGATCGCGGTGCGGCTGTTCAGCCTGAGCGATCACGGCGGCAAGAGCGGCGAGCTGGAGTACTTCGCATACACGGATGACGACGGCTCGCGAGTAGTCCGCCACACGCCGGAGGGGCTGGACCCGCTTGTCCGCCGCGGCACGGCCGAATTGGGCGACTACTTCGCGACATTCCCGCGCGCGATGGGCGCGCCATTGCTCCTCCCGATCACGCCGGCGAGTTACTCGCTCCACGGCGCGCCGAATATCTTCACGACAGTGTTCGGGGCGCCCGTGCCCGGTGGTGAGGTGAAGGCCGGCGACACGTGGGACTACCGGTTCGCCTTCGCATCCTTCACGTCGCGTCCCGGCGAGCTAAACGAGACGCCCGAGAGGATCCTGGCCACATACGGCTTTGCCGGCGCGCCGGGGTATGCAATCACCGCGACATCGGGTGAGGTGGTCGACACGGTTGGCGAACTACGACTGAGGGCGGCAGACGGACACGCCTCGGTCGACATCGGCCAGGCCGACATGCTGGGCGGATTGCCGATTGTCGTGGAGGGATTGACCGAGGGGTGGACCGCAGTGATCGCCGACGGCGGGTCCGTGCGATCGATCGGCGTGTTCGAGGGGGCGGGCTACGCGCTGGCCGACGTTCGCGAACGAGCCCGCGCCCTCTTCGTCGGGCACCCCGTGACATGTGATGATGAGCGAGTGGTGCTGAATCTCGTGGAGTGGGGCGACCGCGCGATGGTTGAGGCCCACAACCCGACGGACGCAGCCATCGAGACAACTATCCGAACCGCGACCGGCGCGAGCTTCGTGCCCGAAGCCCGCGCCACCGTGACCATCGAGCCGGGGACATCTCAGAGCGTCGAGCTTCGCTGACGCAGCAGACACTCGTAGTCGCCGAGGAGAGCAAGTCACATGAGAACGAGCTTGCACGTGCGAATCGTAGCGTTCGGGATCGTACTAGGGGCAGTGTCTGCCTCGTGTCTTCATGCCGACGACTGGCCGACCTTCCGCCACGATGCCTCGCGCACCGGCGTGAGTTCTGAATCGATGGCCGCGCCGCTCAACCTCCAGTGGACCCACAAGCCGACCCACGCGCCTCGACCTGCCTGGCCCGAACCGGGCAAGGAGATGCATCGCATGCCCTTCGACTACGCCTACCAGGTCGCCGCCTCGGGCGGGATGGTCTACTACGGCTCCTCCGCCGACCACAAGCTCCACGCTCTCGACGCCGAATCTGGTCAGGAGCGCTGGAGCTTCTTCACCGACGCGCCGATCCGATTCTCGCCACTCGTCGTGGACGACCGGGTGCTAGTCGCCTCCGACGACGGTTGCGTCTATTGCCTGTCGGCAACCGAGGGCGAGTTGCTGTGGAAGCTCCGAGGTGGCCCGCGAGACGAGCGCGTGGTCGGGAACGGGCGCGTCATCTCGCGCTGGCCGATCCGCACGGGGGTCATCGCTGAGGACGGCATCGCATACTTCGCCGCGGGCATGTGGCCGGCGGAGGGCGTGTACGTCTGCGCGGTCCGCGTCGCGGATGGCAGCATCGTGTGGCGGAACGACTCGAGCGGCAACCTCTACATCAAGCTCCCGCACCCGACCGCCGAGGGATTCAGTGGCGTTGCGCCTCAGGGGCACTTGGCTCTGCACGGCGACACGCTTATTGTCCCAACAGGACGCAGCGTCCCGGCCGGCTACGACCGCGAGACCGGCAACCTGCTGCACTACAAACCAGGCTGGCCGACCGGGCAGTTGCGCCAGGGCGGATCCTGGATCTCAGCGGGCGGCGGGATGGTATTTGCCGGGCGTCACCCGGGAGGACCTGACACTGACCTCCGCCCCGGCGAGGCCCAACCAGCCAACGGCGAAGGACTCATGGCCTGGGACTGCCGGAGCGGCGAAGCGCGAGTGAACCTTACGGGGACGCACCGCCTGGCAATTGGCGAATCGGCGATCTACGGGTCAGGCAGCGGCAGCGTGACGGCCTACCGCAGGGCTGATCTGCTCGGCCGCAAGAAGCCCGCTGACTGCACGCTTTGGAGCGCTCCCCACGGTCGCGCCTACTCCCTCATCGCCACGAGCGACGCTGTCTTCGCCGGCGGCGCCGATACCGTGATGTCATTCGACGCCGAGAGTGGCAAGACAATCTGGCAGGCGGAGACGCCTGGCCAGACCAGAGGGCTTGCCGTCGCCGATGGCCGCCTGTTCGTCAGCACGAGCACCGGCGAGATCCTCTGCTTCGCCGCGCAACCCGTAGCGGACGCGGCAACCATCACGCCCGAGGTGGCCGCGGCTCCCCCGGACGACGCCTCCGCCAGATTAGCGCAGAAGGTCCTTGCCGAAACCGGCGTGACCGAGGGCTACTGCGTGGTGCTGGGCGATGGTGACGGGAGTCTGACCTCCGAACTCGTCAGTCGGACGGATCTCGAGGTCCTCTGCGCCCAGCCCGTCACGGAACAGGTGGCCGCCACAAGAGACGCGCTCGACAAGGCGGGCATCTACGGCACCCGCGCCACCGCCCATACCTTCGAGACCGAGGGTCTCCCTTACCCCGAATACTTCGCGAGCCTGGTGGTAGTTGGTCCCGGTTTCCAGGGCGACGTGGGCGATGCGGCGGGGGAACTCTACCGCATTTTGCGCCCCTACGGCGGCGTGGCCTACATAGCAAACACCACCGGATCAGCCGAAGCGTTCCGCTCTGCTGGCGCCCCCGATGCCGAGTTGGCTACCGGCGACGCCCTGGTCGTGACGAGGGGCGAGCTGCCGGGCGCGGGTGGATGGACGCACCAATATGCCGACGGCGGCCGATCCGGGTGCTCAAGCGACACGCTGGTCAAGTGGCCGCTTCAGCTGCTGTGGTTTGGCGGCCCGGGGCCCGCGCGCATGATGAGTCGCCACTGGCGCGCGCCGGCGCCCGTCGCCACGCATGGACGCATGTTCATCTCGGGCCAGCATTCGATCATCGCCGTCGACGCCTATACCGGCCGAGAACTCTGGTCCACCGACCTGCTGGGCGTCGCCCGCCGGGCCGTCTACATCGGCGGAGGCAACGTCGCGGTCGATTCTGACAGCGTCTACACGGCCCTCGGTGGCGTCTTCCTGCGACTCGATGCCGAGACCGGCCAAATCAGACAAACCTACGGCCTGCCGACGGAATCTCCGCGCTTCGCTCTCGATGAACCGAAGACGTTCGAACTCGAAATCGACGACGAGAAGTCCGGTACCATCGCCCTCGAGGCGACGGCGGAGGCCTTGCGGATCACCCTCACGACCGTCGACGACACCGTCACCAATAAGCACGTTGGCGAGGGACCCGCGCCCGAGGAATCGTGGCAACGCTACTACGAGCGGCTCTTCACTCGAGATGGCAAGGTGCTGACGCCGGCAATCGGCGATTCGTGGGAGCTGTTCTTCGACGTTCGCCCCGCCGCCGAGCGTGGCGGGCTGTATGGCGCCGGCGCATTCCAATTCATGGTCGTGCCTCCCAGCGTCGAAGACGAGTCGCCCACGCTGGTTGCCGCCATTGGCCTCTCGCACCCGCAGGCGACGCTCGTGGGAACGGTGACCGATGATGGCAGCCAAGCTGTGCTAACCGTCCCGTGGTCCGAACTCGCCGCGTTAGCCGGTGGGAAGGCGACCGAGTTTGCCTTCGGCGCCACGCTCAACTCATCCGATGACGGCGAGGCGCTCGCGAACCGGACGTTCAAGTTCTCGAACCCCGACAGCTACCGGCTCACCAACGGCCTGGCGACATTCGTGCTCGATCCTGGCGCACCCGTTGAGCCACTCGCGGACGCGCCCCTTCCCGCGGAACTCGCCGCGTCGCATGTCTGGGGCTACCCGGTGGTCCTCGACGACACGGTTCTCGGCAGCGCCGCCACCGTGCCGTCGCCCAAAGAGGTGAAGTACTGGAGCAACATCGGCACGCCGGTGGAGTCCGACTACCTGTTCGCCCTTGAGAAAGCCGATGGTACGCTTCGGTGGCTCTACGAGGCGGAGGGCACGATCCCCCACGTCGCGATCGCCGCTACCGAAGATCGGGTTTTCGTGGTGGACCGCACGAGCCAGGTGCAACTGGATCTGATGAAGCGCCGTGGCGAACCGGCCACGTCGAAGAAGGTCCTGCGGGCCCTTGATCTGTCGACGGGGGAGGTCGTCTGGGAGACCGAGGACGCGCTCGAGGGACGCGCGCCGCTCTACGCAGCCGGCGGCACGGTTGTTGCGGGGGGCAACCCGGGGCTCACCGCGTACTCAGCCTCGGATGGGGCCACCCTATGGACCCGAGCCGTGGGCAACCGGGGCAATATCGTCATCGCGAATGACGTCGTCTACGCGGAGCCATACGCGTTCGATCTGGCATCCGGCGAGCCCCTCAGCCGCGAGCATCCGCTCACGGGCGAATCCGTCGGCTGGAGCTTCGCCCGCGCCTACGGCTGTGGGGGCGTGTCGGCGTCGCCGAACCTCCTGTTCTTCCGCTCAGGGACGCTCGGCTTCGGCGATCTGGCCGGGGACACGGGGACGCACAATTTCGGCGGCGTCCGCGTGGGCTGCCATGTCAACATCATCGCCGCCAGCGGCCTGGCGCTGATTCCGGAGTCAGCCAGCGCCTGCACGTGCGGTTACAACTACCACACGTCCCTCGCCCTCGCGCCGGCCCGCCAACGTGCCGACGATTGGTCGGTGTTCTCCGTGCCCACCTCAGCCGGCACGCGCATTCGCCAACTCCGCCTCAACCTGGGCGCGTCCGGCGACCGTCGCGACGCCGACGGCAACATGTGGCTGGGCGCGCCGCGACCGATCTACACGGGAGCCGTGCCCGTCGCCATGCTGACGGAGTACCCTCACGACACCGGCATCTTCCGTGCCGCCGAGCGCGAGACCCAGATCGACGATGGCCTGTGGATCTACAGATCCGGCTTCCGAGGTCTGCGCGCGGCCGACATCGACCTGACCGTCGCGCGCCCCGTCATCGCTCCGGCGTGCGAGGTCGCTCCGACCATCGACGGAGAACTCGACGACGAGTGCTGGGACAAGGCGCATCCTCTGCCGCTCGCCGATGAGTCCCGCAACCGAGACACTCGTGTCTCGGGCTTCCTGCGCTCGGATGAGGAGAGCCTGTATCTCGCCTTCGAGTGTCTCGCCGCTACGGCCGACGGCCAGCCCGTTGCGTGGACGGAGACGACGGCCGGTGACGACGCGGCGGTCTGGGCTGATGATTCCTGGCAGGTGTTCATCACCGACAAAGCCCGCAAGTCATACCTCCGGCTTGGCGTCGCGGCATCCGGAGCCCGGTATGATGCCAACTGCAACTACGGGAGGCCGCCGGTCGACGTGGCGTGGGGCGAGGCATGGGAAAGCGCCGTCAGCGCCACGCCCGAGGCCTTCCGGATGGAGATCGCCGTGCCGTGGGAGACGTTGACCGCGGCCGACCTCGATCCCGAGACCGTTCGGCTGAATATCCTGGGCACGAACCGCACCGGCGTTGGGCCGGCGCAGATCATGCTCCAGTATCCCGGGAATCGCGACTTCGACCGATGCGAGTACTTCGCCACCGTCTCCCGCGATGAGCCGCTTCCCGACGACGCGCGCGCCTACACTGTGCGCCTGCATTTCCTATCCCCTGAGGCAGGCGGGGCGGGTCCCGTGGATATCGCTCTCCAAGGGCAAACCGTGCTTGAGGGTCTCGACGTCGCCGCCGAGGCCGGCGGAGCGGGCCTCCCGCTAACCAAGGAGTTGACAGGCATCCAGGCGACGGATGGGGTGCGCATCGAACTCCAGCCCGGAGCCGCGGCAACCGCGAGGCCGATCCTGGCCGCCATTGAGGTCTACGAGGAGTGACTCGCGCGGCGACGGCAAGCCCGGAAGATCGGGCGATTCTGCGATGAGCGATCAACCCGCAGACCCCGGGGGCACGGCGCTCCTGCGCCTTGGCCGCAGCATGGACCCCAGCCTGCGCGTGCTGGGCGCGCGCGAGGCAGCAGGGCCTTGGGTCATATGCTATCCCCGCTGCGCTTCCTCCATTTGGCATTGAGTTCTCGTTGAGGATAACTGAGCGAATTTTGAGCACAATTAGGCGCACGAAGCAGGCCCCGCCGTTTGTGGCATCGAATTACTGGAATGAGAATAGAGGACTCGACGAAGGAGGATCCCAGGGGTGCTGCTCGCCGGGATGCTGCCCGACGAGGCGGCGAAGATGACCCCGGAGGTTGGGGTGCGGGTGCTAGGGAGAAGGCCTGGGACGTGGGGTGGAGCGGTTCGCAACGCAGCATGCCCGGGAGGCATCACATGAAGCCGAAGAAGATCCAGCACGAACCACCGAAGCTGGTCAAGATGGAGCAACGTTCCGGCTGCGGGCTAACCTGCAGCCAAGGTAGCGGCGCGAGCGATGAGTGCGCTGACGGCAGTAGCGCAAGTTGCTGCTGCATTAACGGCACCGGGGGCTGACCCTCGCGAGATTCCCCGCCGACCAGCAGGCTCAGGTTGATCGAGGCGAAGGGGCAGACGCTGACCTTCGCCGCGGGCGGGGCTTGGCACCTGCCCGCTAGACCTTCGCGCTTGGATGCGAAGCTCCTTAGCTCGCTCATGCCCTCGTCCGGCAGTGAATCGCCGACCCGGGCTCTGCATCTGTTGCGCACAGACAAGGGACCGCGGGAGCCGCCGCGGATAGAGGGTCTGGCGGACGGTGGGTGGAGGCCGACCTCCGGCTGGTCGTCAACGCTGTGGCGATGCGCCGGGAGTCCTGACGTGGTTCTGCAACTCACCGACGACGACGAGGCAGGACTGGAATACCTTCACCTCTGGGCACTTATCTACGCGCTCACTGAGCCTGCGATGGTCGAAGGGAGTTTCTTGTTGCACGGCGCGCTGATTGAACGTGCCGGACGAGGCGTCGTCCTGGCCGGGCCAGGGGGCATGGGGAAAACCACGTGCTGGCGGCGCGTGCCTCCGCCGTGGCGGGGCCTGTCGGATGACCTTGTGTTGGTCTGCCCGACCGGCGCCGGCGAGTACGTCGCCCATCCGATGCCAACGTGCGGCGCGTTCCTCGACGGCGGACGTGGCGGGACCTGGGACGCGCAGCACAGCATCCTGCTGAGTGGCGTCTTCTTCCTCAATCAGGCTGGTGTTGACGACGCCACTCCCATCTCGGGCAGCGAGACGGCCCTATTGCTCACCGAGCGATCCATCGAGACGTATCGGCTGGGATTGCGCAAGGCCCCCACGGACGTCGCTCGTGAGTGGCGGGTTCGCATCCTGGACAACGTCTCGGCTGCGGCTCGAACTGTCCCCGCGTGGGATCTCAAGTTCTCGCGGGGCGGCCGGTTCTGGGAGGCGGTTGAAGGGGCGCTCGAGCCCCCCGCTGAACCGACCCACCGATGAGCGATCAACCCGTCAGCCCCGAGGGCGAGGCCTTCCTCCACCTCGGCCCGAGCATGAACCCCGTGCTGCAGTCGCTTGACTCGCTCACCGTGGTCCCCTACGGCGATCGGGTGCCTCCCATTGAGGAAGCGATTCCGGATGATGGCGCGTTCGAGTTGATGCTTCTCCTGGCTCGGCGGGGACTGACTGATGACGTAGTGGCGCAGGCGCGGGGGCTGGTTGAGGGGGATCTCGATTGGCAACGGTTCGGCGACGTGGCCTCGGCCCACGGGACAGTTCTCCTCGTCTATCCGCACGTACACCAGTATCTCAAGGGCGCCATGCCCCGCGACGTCCTGCGTGGAATCCAGTCCCGATACCACTTGCTTCGGATCCACTGCGAGGTCAGGACCGCTGGGCTCCTGCGCGTGCTAGGCGCGCTTGAGGCGGCAGGCGTCGACGCGCTGACGTTCAAGGGGCCGGCTCTCGCGACACAGGCGTATGGGGAGCTTGGCGCGCGCGAGTACAACGACGTCGACATCCTGATCCATCCCGAACACATCGCGCGGGCGGATGCGGCATTGGGCGACCTCGGATATAGACAAGACGCTTGGCCGTGGGCGGCGGACGGTCTGCCGGGCGCTACGCTGCGCGCGTTGGGCAAGGATCTTGGGTATCTCGGCGCAGACGAGCGCGTGCCGGTGGATCTGCACTGGCGCTTGACCGATCCGGGGCTGTTGGCCCCCCCAAGCCTCTCGGCGGCGTGGGATCGCCGGGCGATGCTGAGCGTGAACGGCCAGGACGTGGCCACGCTCAACCGCGAGGACGCTCTCCTGGCAGCGGTCACTCACGGCGCGAGCCACATGTGGGCGCGGCTGAAGTGGCTGTGTGATGTGGCCGAGTT
>MPMF02294600.1_pt1 | contig 12971 bp, 9 predicted proteins | sample 1617271 | NCBI WGS metagenome assembly MPMF02 (sample SAMN05944812, study PRJNA350692) | marine metagenome | biome: marine; feature: ODZ; material: water; isolation source: 120 m water sample prefiltered with 30 um filter, filtered on to 0.2 um... | place: Pacific Ocean | collected 2012-04-09... | reverse complement strand
GCCGTTTGACACCCGCCCCAAGGGCGGGTTATACCAGAGGCAAGTGCCTCCCTTTTAGGCCGCCGCCTGCCTCCCAATTACTCCGCCGCCAACACCAAAGTCCTGGAGCAGTTTGGCAGCCCGCCGTCTGTCATCCATAACTGGCACCCCCATCATCATCCGTTGCCCTGGCCAACCGTTGCCGGGACAGACAACACGACTGGTGTTGCTGTATAGATAGGATCTGTAGAAACGACACGGCGTAACCTGTCGACTTTCCGACACCCAATGGTGTCGACATTCCGACGCCCATCCCATCTCAGGTGTCGACTTTTCGTACACCTGAGTCCCTGGCGCTCAAGGGCCGGTACCAAGGGAAGCTGTATTGGGTCGGGCGCCCGCGGCGCGCCGGCGTGAAGGCGATCAGACCCAGCCCGACCAACTCGTCGCGAGCTCCGTACAACGCGTCGCGGCTACGGATGCCCACCTGGGCCATGAGTTTCTCCTGCGTGAAGCTCTTCGGTAACTTGCCTGTCTTCCAGTCGCTCCGGCACCAGAGAACGGACATCAACACCGTCACGGTCGGTCGGAGATCCGACAGCACGATCCGGCGCAGCACCTGCTCCGGCTTGGCGTCGCGGAGAACAGCGGCAAGCCGTTTCTCGCGGCCGTCCGTGGTCTCGCGCCTCTCGTCGGACATCGCGCTCGCTCATCTGGCGGGAACTCGGGCGAGCGAGCGATACCCGAGTCCCCGCCCGGTAGTACCGTCACGCAGCTAACGCGACGGGCTGCAGCCGATAGGCTACTCCAGCGGTAGCGGGCCATCGACGTCGGGCCCGCAGGCGGACGGGGTCAGACCACCACGCCGCGACTTTCGCGCCGCCGCGCGCAACGCGCCCGCGACGTAGATGCGGACGGCGCTCCGAAGGCGTTCAGCTTCACCGGGGGCTGAGTCTGTCTGCCCCTCAGGGGCACCCGCTGCACTGAGAGGTGGCGGCGCTGGTTGGTGGTGCCTGTGGCAGTCGGACATGCTGTACTCCCGTGACTCAGCCAGAACGCAAACGGCCGACCGGCACCATGGTAGGTGCTCCGGTCGGCCGTGGTTACTCGTACGCTAGCGATGGTAGCCTAGCGGTGGCAACTCGTTGGCGTGGCTATGTCAGGACTTGTCAGTTCGAGCTCCGGCTTGGTCAGCAATCTGCCCGCGCATATTGATGCTCAGGCCGCCACGCGTGCCCACTAGTTCGTAGACACGAATGCCGTGGGCGTTGTGGAACTGGATGCCGACCGGCAGGGCGATGGGTCGGTCAACGCCGTCGATGGTGCACTTGAACGTCTCGGCGGCGTGACGGCGACTCCTGTTCTGCGGCATCTTCCATTCTCCCATTGTCGACCTCAGGGCGTGACAGCCTGGTGGTCAATCGCCTTGGGTGGTCTCGTTGGCCAGCCTGGCCACGAGTCGCCCCTGAATCCGGATCACTGTGGCGAGTTCAGAGCGTTCCGCATCCGCGACGTCACCCTCTTTGAGACGTGCAGCAGCCGAAGCGACCACCAGAGCTGCTCCCTCCAACATCCTGAGCTTCGCGTCCTCAACTTGCGCCGGCGGGTCCCCTTGTCCGCCTATGGCATAGCCGGGGCCGACCGTCTGCCAATGCCCTGACGGACGCATCACGGCTGTGACCGCCTCCCCAGTTTGCGCGGCCTCAGTAACGAGCTGTTGGTCGGTCATAACCGGGGGATGGTCTGATCCGTAGCGGGCCTCGGCCAAGTCCTCCCACTTGATTGCGCGGATCTCGCGGGCACCCCGTTGCCTCACCTTCTCGCTCGGCAATGCCCCGGTCGCAATGCGCCGCATCACCGTTACGCGGCTCCGGTCGAGGAACGCCGCAGCTTGCTTCACGGTCGCATGGACTTCTGGGTCGAGAGCCTTGGGCATAGCATCCCTCCATCTATATCGAATGATATATATCATGATATGACTATGTTGTCAATACCCGTCGACGGGCTTTCCTGCTATCCTCCAGCCACGCGCGGCGCGCGGGCTGCGTGCCGACTCGCCAGTCTGGTGACACAACCGGGGGCGCTGTGCAGTGGGCGTGGACACCTTGGATGTGAATACACGGCAATGTACGCTGCACAGCGGACGGTCGGGGGGACAGAGGGAAGAGCAAGCCCGATTAGCCATCGGATCCATCAAGATCAGCCCGGGCTTGGGCAACCGGTGTTGCTCGCCGCTCTCAGGCCGAGGGGGACGCCGCCTCCTCGCGGCGCGCCGTCCGCCGTCGGCGCCGACCGCAAGTCCGGTACGACTCGTCTGTCGACTACTGATTACTCCGCGACAGCCTGCTTGCTGCGCCCTCGCTTGAACTCGAGAGAGATCTCGACCGGCGGCATCAGCAAGAGCTTCAGTTCCGCCTTCTCTCGGGAGACGCTCAACTCGTCGACGAGCGAGCGAAGTAGCTCTCGCTGTTCATCCAGCGTCAACTCACTCCACACGGCGTCGAAGCTGCTGAGCATCTCGCGGACCTCCTGCAATCCGACCTCCACGCTCTCCCCTTCAGCCGCCTTCGCATCCAGTTCGGCGAGCCGCTCCTGCAGCCTCGCCTTCTTCTCAAGCAACTCCGCGTTCCTGGTCGTGAACTGCTCCTCATCGATCTGGCCGCGGTCGAGCCTGTCGGCCCAGCGTCCGAACTTGTCCGCCATCTCCGCGAGCTTCAGTTGCACCTCGTCTCGCTCCCGCACGATGCCAGGCATGTCACTCGCAAGCTGCTTCTGCGCCTCCGCGAAAGCGGCCTCCTGGAACTCCGTCGATGCGGCCAGCTCCCGGATCTTATCGATCACCACGCCCTCAAACTTATCGGCGCTCTTCGTGAAGCCCTTGCAGGCCTCCGGGCCGGTCTTCGTGTTTGCCCGGTGTTGGTAGCTGCGATACGCCTTCCGCTTGCCGCCGACCCTGTGGTATTGCCGGTGCGATACCAGCCGCCAGCCACACTTCCCGCAGCGGGCGATGCCGGAGAGCAAGTGAGGGCTGTGTTGCGTTCGCGGCGGCATCATCTTCCGTTCCTCGAGCAGGCTCTGGACAACGTCGAACAACTCCCTGTCGACGATGGGCTCATGCTCACCGTCATACACCTCGCCCTTGTACGAGACCTTGCCGACGTAGAGCGGCGACCGTAGCAGGGGCGCGAGGATGGCCGTGTTCCATTGCTTGCCCCGCTTCGTGCGATGTCCCTCCCGGTTGAGGTGCCGGGCGATCTTGCCCATGCTCCACTTCTGCGTCCCGCAGAGGTCGAAGGCCAGCCGGACGACCTCTGCTTCCCTTGGCTCGACGAGGAGCTTGCCCTCCTCCCGCGAATACTGGTAACCGAACCGAGGGTTGCCGGTCGCTCCGGTATACTTGCCCGCTTGGGCGCGTTTCGCCAGCCCGTCACGGACATTCTCGCCGATCATCTCGCGGGTCAACTGCGCGAACACCGCGGCGACGCCGAGCATTGCGCGGCCCATCGCGGTCGTCGTGTCGAAATGCTCGCTCGTGCTGACGAACCCGATCCCGGCATCGCCGGTACGCTGGAGGAGGTCGTACACGTCGCGGACGTTGCGGGAGAGACGGTCCAACCTATACGTGATGATGACGTCGATGGCGCCGGACTCGATGTCGGCCAGCAGCTCCTGGTAGGCTTCCCGGTCGTCATCCTTCCCACTGCCGATGTCCTTTCGGACCTTGGCAACGCGCCACCCATGGGTCTTGGCATACTTGCGGCCGTGGTCTTCCTGGTAGTCGAGGGAGTGGTGCTCGGGACGGGACTGCTCTTCCGTGCTGACTCGCAGATACAGGAACGCGCGCTTCATCTCAGGCCTCCTCTACAGGCGTGAGAGAAGCGTATCTGTATTATTGCTGAATGTCAATAGCTACTAAACCCGACCTACGACGGCAAGGGCATCAGGAGGTGTGGGATGAGTAGAATCTGGGTCGCGCTCCTGTTTTCTGGAGTCAGCCTACCTGCCGGTGGCGGGCTTCGGGCCACTCCCGCCATCGTGGCATCTCAGCTGCGTGGCGTGGGTGCCCATGTCGTGGAGAGCGTGGAGGCGCATGGTGCGAAGGGCGACGGCAAGACCGACGACACCGCCAGCATCCAGGCCGCTGTCGATGCGCTCCCGCCCACAGGCGGGGTGGTGTCCTTCTCGAATGGGACGTACGCGATTGGGGGCAACATCAAGACCGGCGCGAAGCCGGTGAGCTTCACCGGGCAGGGCCGCGCGTCGATCCTCAAGGCGATTGGTTCGTCTCTTACAGCGATCATCGAGATTAGCCACCCATCTGGTGCTGGATCGCGTGTCTGCGGCCTCACCTTCCTCGGCTCGAAGAGTGACGGCGGTGGGGCGATTCAGCGCGGCGTGTATGTGAAGGGCGCCAGGGACTGCGTCGTTGTTGATTGCCTGTTCAGCGGGCCGCAGGCCGAAGTCGTCACGGGGCTGAACTTCGGCGTTGACCTTGACGGCGCTCACCGATCGAGGGTCGTCGGCTGCCAGTTCGAGCGGATGTGCTCATCGGGCGGCAACGGCACGTCCGTCTTGATCGAGTTTGCCAACTGGTGCCGGGTCCGCGACTGCACTATGGACGGGTCGCAGTTCAACCGCAGCGATGGGACGAGCGGCGCCGCCATCCAGATCACAACATCGACATCCCGCGGATCGAGCAACAACCGGATACTCTCCAACACCATTCGCTCGCATCCCCAGGCGGCGATCTGCATTGGGAGTTCCACCAAGAGACGGATGGTTTCGGAGAGTGGCGAGTTGCTCGCGCCATGCCAGCACAACGTGCTGGAGCGCAACGACATCAGTGGATCGACACACGCTTCCGGCGGCGACGCCTCCTCGGGGATCGTGGTTGTCGGGAACGCCAATTACAACCGGATCGCGAACAACCGCATCTACAACAATGGTCACGCCGAAGCCGGCGGACACGGCATTGCCATCGTGGGCAACGCCATCGTCGAACCTGAGGCACCCACCGCCAATGAGGTCCTCGGGAACAGCATTTGCGAGAACCGGGACCACGGGCTCTGGATCCAGGGCGCGGTTGGGACGGTGGTCCAGGGCAACGTCTTCCGGGACAACGGGCGGCGGGCGCCGCTGAGCATCCCCAACATGAAAGTTGTGCCAGTCGCGGCGGAGGCCGACGGCGGCGGCACGCTCATCAGCGCCAACACGTTTGTCGGCAGTCGGCTCCGCAATCACATCGAGATCGAGAGCACGGTGGTCGGCACGGTCATCGGGCCGAACGTTTACGGACCCGTGGAGGCAAGCCCGATCGAGACGAACGCTTCGGAGACCATCCTGGAGTTGACCGGCGCCGGCGTGCCGCGTCTCTCCGCGGCCCCGGGCAGTCGCTACTATCGCACGGACGGCGGCGTCGGCGCGACATTGTACGTCAAGGAGAGAGGGTTCGCCGGCTCGGGCTGGGCGGCGAAGTGAGCCCGCGGGATGCGGTGATCCCGAGCGGCGCCACGAGGGTTCTGAAACCACTTCTAGTGGAAGATGTGGTAGCCGGGCGTGTTGAGAAGCGGAGTCGCCAGCGCCCACGCGGCGCCGACGATGTAGTCGCCAAGCACGAGGCCGAGGAAGAACGGCATCAGTCGACGGTACCACTTCTCGCCGCCGTAGCGGACCACCGCTGCCTTCAGCGCCCACGCGATCACGAACGGGAACCAGACCCAGTTCAGGCTCGGCCCGATGCAGTAGCCCAGCGGATGAAACCAGAGCCAGCTTAGTCTCGACTGTGACGCCCATAGTAGCAGGACCAGCCCCGACCCACCCGCCACGGCGCCAATTCGCGTCCACTCAACCGCGCCACCTCCGCCCAGCATCCGCGCGAGGAAGCTCCACATTTCCCGACCCGTGATGTCTTTGAAGCCCATGCACTTCGCGACGAGGCCATCTCGGTACCCGATATGGAGAGCTGCCCACGGCGCGGCCAGGCACGACGCTGCGGTAGCGAGGATCATCGGCAGAGCGAGGCTGCGCGCGCTGAGCCCGGCGTCGTGCCAGATCTTCAGCGCCTCCATCTGTGTGGGCATGGCGTGGCTGCGGTTGAAGCGCCAGAACCAGTGGCTCAACCCCGCCCCGACGATGTCGCCGCGACCGAGCAGTCGCGGGCCTACCAGGCTGAAGACGTTCATCGGCTCGGGCGTGACCACGTCGTGCGGGGCCCCCGTCTCGGCACGGATGCGCGTGATCGCGAGCGATACCAGGTAGTACATCCCTAGCGCGATCGCCGCGGGCAGGACGCTCATGCCGATGGCTCGCCAGAACACGAGTAGCAGCGCCGCCAGCGCCAGACCTAGACCTACGGCGATCCGGTGTGGCAGCAACTCGTCGGCATCGGCGGATGGCCCCGGGCGCCTCAGGTTGATGATGAACTGGCGCCAGTGGTTGCGCGTGATGTAGAGCAGCAAGAGCGCGTAAGTCATCCACGCGCCGATGGCCTGTTCGGCCGGGAAGGGGAAGCCCGGCAAGTTGGTGACGCCCAGGGCGTAGCCCGCGACGCGTTGCAGCTTCCCGAACAGGTAGAAGAACCAGCACGAGAAGAGCACGTCGAGCGGGACGAAGTATGCCAGTCCGATGGCGAATGGGTAGAGCGAGGTCGGCGTCCAGCCGATGAGGTTCAGCGGCGGCTCGGTGAACGTCGGGAAGCGCGCGGCGGTCTGGAAATGGGGGATGGTCGGGTAGAACTGAGAGAGCCCGTTAAGCATGCCGCTCTCCACGGTGAGCCCGACGCCGACCCACAGCGCGCGCGACCGGAAGAACCCCGGAGAGCCGACTCCAGCCATCGCCAGAGGCAACCGCACGACGGGGAAGCTCAGCTTCGTGTCGGCGATCCACGCTTTCCTCACGATGGCGCTCAGGCAGAGCATGAGCCCGAATGAGAGCAGCATGAACGTGACCCAGGCAATGAGCGGAGGCGCCCAAGCCGAGAGCGTCTCACGCGTGTAGAGCGACCCGCCCTCAAACAGGCCTCGCAGCGCCTCTTCGTCCCAAAGCAGCGTCCACCTAGGCATGTGCGGGAAGACGATCTGCTCCCACTTGTTCTCCGGCGTCGCGGCCCAGGCTCCCCAACCGATCATGCGGATCCAGTTAACGATGTAGTCGAGGGTCGCGACCGTGCATGAGATGGCGACCATCACGTAGACGGTCAGTAGCTCCGCGACACTCAGCCGCCACCTCGGCTGCAGCCGGTTCAGCAGCGCGTTGATGCCTATCAAGACTAGCAGCAAGAAGACCGGCGTGACGAACAAGGGGTTCAGCGTGAGGATGACGTACCAACGCAGCTCGGCGACCATGATCCAGTAGGCGTTCAAGGGGATCAGGGCCAAGCCGATTAGGAGCGCGCGCGGGGTGACCTCGCTGCGGGCGCCCGGGTCGCTCATGGCTCGCGCCACCGCGCGGCCTCGCGGGCAATGTCGTCTTCGATGGAGTCGATCAGCGTCTGGCGGGCACGGCGTCCGCCGGGAGCCGAGCGCATCGGCCCGCCCCACCAGTGCGGACTCCAGCGTTGGCTTAGATCGACCGTAGCGACGACCATGCCTAACTCATCATCGCGCTGGAAGTCGGTGATGGACGACTCGCAGTATCTCGTCGGATCGGGCTCGTCTTCACCAGCGACCGCGCCGCCCGAATCCCACACGCCGGCCGGGCAGTTGAGACTGCTGGTCGCGATCCAGACGCCGCTGTCGGCGGCTCGAGCCGGCATGAGTTCAGCGTCGTAGCCCGCATTGGGGAACAGGATTAGCTCGGCGCCTTTGTAGCCTAGCAGCCGCACGGGCTCGGGGAACCAACTGTCGTAGCAGATGATGATGCCGACCTTCCCGAAGTCGGTCTCAAACACCGGGAAGCCCGTGCCGGGAGTTACGCCTTCGTCTTGCTCGGGATCGTAGAGCTGGTTCTTCTCATACGTGCCCACCAGGTCCCCGTTGCGGTCATACAGAGGCGCGGTGTTGTAGACGATGTCGCCTCGCTGTTCGTAGAAGCTGCCGCTCACGTACATGTGCCAGAGACGGGCCTTCTCGGCGAGGAAGGTGCCCGTTGGGCCGTTCAACGGCTCCGCATCGGCAACGCCTATGCCGTTGAGCATCTCCGGAAGCAGGGCTACGTCGACGCCGCTCGCGCCCGCCGCGTCGAGCCACTTGTCCCAGTGCTCCATGTCGCCAGCGCCCGCACTGCAGGCGATCTTCACCGGCCTGTGCGGAATGGGATCGCATTCCTCGAGGCTGACCTCATCCCACCAGACCTTGCCGGCCGCGCTGAACCTGAAGTACAGGCGCACTTCGGCGTCCGCATCGGAGGTCGGGCCGGGGAAACGGCTCTCGCCGATGATCCAGTCGCCTTGGCGACGGTAGGCGAAGATGCCGTCGTTGAAGCCGGGATCGCTGCAGAAGATGCCATGGACGAGGTGTCGGTTGAGGTTCTTCAGCCCCTTCGCGCGAAGCCGCACTCGCATGCGGTACGTCTTGCCCGCCGCGAGCTGAACGGCGTGGCGCGCGTAGCCGAAGCACTCGCGCCGACCGTTGCCCGCGCCGCGCAGGGCCGGGCCGCGCTTGGTCCGCGCGAGCGCGAACTCCGGCGCCAGGGCTGGGTTTGGGCATACTGCTTCCCACCCGTCCGGCAGCGCGCCGACGGCGCCTTCGGCGAAGTCGCCGTTGGCGATGAGGTTCGCATTCGCGCGGGTTCCGACCAGCATCGCGCAGATCACTGCCCCGAGCACGAGTCCGTGGGCCATTGGCATTTGCCCTCGTTTGAGGCTGGAAGTGCTCACTCAGGCTCAACGACTTTGCCTGTCGGATCTGGAGATCCGACCTACGAGGTCTTCGAATTCACTTCGAGCCGAACGTCACGATCTTCACGCAGACAGGATTGGGCACGCTCGCAACCTGCTCCGTCTTCTTGAGTTCGCCCGTGTGGCCATCGATGCGGAAGGTGACGATGTTGCTTGTGTCCTGGTTAGCGGCGAGCACGAACCGCCCGGCCGGATCGATGGCGAAGTTGCGCGGGTTCTCGCCGCCGGTCAGCTCGTGTTCTACGAAGCGGAGCATCCCGCGGCTGTCGATCGCGTAGATCGCCAGGCTGTCGTGACCACGATTGGTCCCATACAGATGCGCGCCGGATGGCGACACGTGGATGTCGGCCGTGTGGCTCGTCTCGGCGAATCCATCGGGGAGCGTCGGGACGATCTGGAGTTCGCTGAGCGCGCCGGTGGTGCTATCGAATGCGAACGCGATGATCGTGTTGTCAAGCTCGTTGATGACGTAGGCGAACTGACCGGACGGATGGAAGGCGAAGTGACGCGGCCCCGCGCCGGGCGTCACGTTCGTCGTTGCCGCCGGATCGGGGATCATCTTGCCCGCCTGGAGATCCAGCCGGTAGCCGACGAGTTGGTCCATGCCCAGGTCCGCGATGTAGGCGAATTGGTTCGTCGGGTCGATGGTGGCTGAGTGCGCGTGAGGGCCTTCTTGGCGACCCTCGTTGACGCTTGAGCCCTCATGTTGGTGCGCGTCGGAGGCGGCATCGAGTCCGCCGTCCTCGCGGGTGGGAAGCATGGCCGCGCTGCCGCTGCCGTAGTTGGCAACCAGCACGTACCTGCCCGTCGGGTCGACTGTCACGTGACATGGGCCGCTGCCCTCGGATGACTGGCTGTTGATCGGCGTCAGCCCGCCGGTAGCGGCATCGATACTGAAGGCGCGCACGCTGCCGCCGCCGCGCTCCTCAACCGAGTAGAGGAAGGGGCGGTGCGGGTGGATGACCAGGAACGAGGGATTCTCGATGTCGGTGGCCACGCTCACCCGCTCGAGGGCGCCGGTCTCCGGATCCATGCGGTAGGTGTAGATACCCTCGCTGTCACCCCGCGTATATGTTCCAACGAACACGAACGGCCGATGGTCCTGAATCGTTTCCATGATTGCGCGCTCCGATGGTGCCAGGCTGTGGTGGTAGCGTTCGCCGCCCCGTGGCTCTGGCCCTTGGAGGCTGTGTCGAAGCCGATTAACTAGTGTCTGACACTAGTTTAGCGACTATCACGGGGCGCGTAGCGTAGAATAACGGTCAGAGGAAACTAGTGTCTGACACTAATTAACTGGGACTGCGGGCGTCAGAAGCTGATGGGGTGAATGTACTTCACCGCGATACGCTCGCGGATCTCACTAGCCAGAGGGTCGCCCAGGATGACGAAGAACTCCTTGCCCGACTCCTTGTGGATCCGGTAGACAAGGTTGAGGTTGCTGATGTCGTCATCGCCGCTGCGCGCGTACCAGCGGAAGGAGAGCCACTGCTCCGGGTTGAGGATCTTGGTGGCGCCCACCTCGATGGTCCGGGCCGAGCCGCGCGTGCCGTCGAAGAACCGCTGCTCTCGCTCGTTGAAGTTGAGGCTCACCTGCAGACTTGACGAGCGTTGCCAGTTGAGCGACGTTCCATATTGGCTCAGGTGGGAGTCCTCAACCGTGCCCCAGCGATAGTAGGCGCTCCCGCTGAGGTCCTCGCCTCTGCCAAAGCGCGCGTTGACGTTGTAGGAGGTGTCGTCGAAGGGCTCGGGGCGGATGTGCTCTTCGAGGTGACGGCTGTGGTTGCGGACGAAGTAGAGACGGTGTCGGTCCTTGAACCTGATTACGCAACCGGTGTTGAGACTCCGGGAGTAGAAGTCGCCGTCCCAGGTCCAGCCGCGGTTGAAGTTGCTGAAGAGTTCGAAGCTGCTGTAGAACTTCGTGCCCTCCTTCGGGACCCACTCTTTCCAGATGTTGCCTCGCCACTCGCGGAACCCCATCCTCGGGTTGTAGCCGTCGATTGGGTCGAAGTGCGGGCTGACCTCGGAGTAGCCCCAGTGCGTCCCCAGCGATCCCGGCCCGGCGCTGTAGCCGGCTCCGACCGTGGCCCCGTGACCCTCGCGCAGGGGGTCGCTGCTGAAGCTCTGCGCGTAGCCGCCGTCCATGCGGAACTTGCTGTCCTCTTTGAAGCGAGTGTTGAAGCCGCCGGAGACCGTGGTGTTGTCGAAGCCTGGCTCGCGAACATCGACGAGGCTGAGCGATACGTCCGAGTACTGCCCGACCTGTCGCGAGACGTGGCTAACGAAATCGTTACGCGAGGTCTGGGCGTTCCAGGCGTCGAGCATGCCGACGCGATACTCCCCGTGCGTGCCCGTCAACTTGGCTCCGACGTCAAAGTCCCCGACGCGCCCGGAGTGGAAGATGGCGCGGTCGCCGAAATACTCGGCCTGGTGGGTGAAGAAGTCGCGAGTGTCGGGTAGGAACTGCTCGCGGTATGAGATGTCGATCGTCTTGAAGGCCGCCTCAACATTCGAGAGGTCGGGGAGCACGGTGAACCGCGACGTGACGCTCGGGGTGATGGGGTATTCGATATCGAGGCCCGCGTCGACATCAACACCGTCTCCCGTGTCGGAGAAGTCGCCTGTGATGACCGTATAGGCATCGACCCTTATCGGCGCGCGCGCCGGGTTCTGGGGGAACGAGAGCCCGGTGATGTGCGCGAAGCAGTGCGGGTCATCGTCGCCGCCCGTGTCATCCACGCCCCATGCAGAGCCCTCATACGGGTCGACCGAACGGCGCGTGAAATTGATGCCGACGGTTCCGTCATTTCCTTTTTCGTAAGTGAGCGATCCCAGATCGATGTCGATCTCGACGATGTAGTTTGTCTCGTTGACCTGGGCCGCTACGTCCCAGATCCCATCCCACTCGTAGTTGCCCCATCGTCGGTCGCTCTTCACCCCAGCGGGACTTGTCTGCAGCTCGATGGCCCGTCGGTGATCGTGGAGTGAATCGATGATGACCTCGACGCGGTCTTGATCGCTCAGGCGGGCGTCCTCTCGCGTTTCGGTCGCGCGGACCTTCGATGCTCCGGCGATTTCGCAGTCGAACGCCACGTATAGGTGGCCATCGCCGGCCAGCACGTGAACGACCGTGGGCAGAGCGACCTCGACACCGCGATCGGGATAGAGCCGGCGAAAGCCGGTCAACTGGGCCGCACCGTCCCACTCGCCCTCGCCCAGCACGCCGTCCAGAACGGGTGGCGTCTCGGTGAATGGAGCCGCCACCGTCAGGGCCTCATCGCATCCGAGGCCTGGCCATTGGGGACGCTCGTGGGCTTGAGACGGGAGAGCGGCGAGGAACAACAGACTACCAACTGCGGCGACGACACTTGCGCGGGCGGGTGAGATTCGGGCTGTCATCTGCGCTGCGTGCTCCCTTAGACGTGCAACAACGCTATCCAATGATGCTGCAATTGAGGCCTCGTTGGAGATAGCGAGGGATAGGACCTCCCGGATCAGCGAAAACGCGAGCGGGGCGAGCCTGATGAGGCTCGCCCCGCTCGCGTTTAGAGAAGTGTGGTCTTTGGAGGCGGCAGCCGGAATTGAACCGGCGATAGTGATTTTGCAGACCACCGCCTTAGCCACTTGGCTATGCCGCCTCGTCGACCACGCTGCGTCTGACATCTGGAGCGGAAGACCGGAGTCGAACCGGCGACCTTCTGCTTGGCAAGCAGGCGCTCTACCAACTGAGCTACTTCCGCTCAAATCTCAACAGCCCCATGCTTCAGGGCCTCTTCGCGCGATGCTGTCTGGAGCGGGCGACCGGATTCGAACCGGCGACCCTCAGCTTGGGAAGCTGATGCTCTACCAACTGAGCTACGCCCGCTGGTCCATTCGGTTCTGCCTGGTGGGCGGTACAGGGCTTGAACCTGTGACCTTCTGCGTGTGAGGCAGACACTCTCCCAACTGAGCTAACCGCCCCTGATCAGGTACCGCCTGCGCATCTCCAACGCTCGCACGTTTGTGTTGCTTATGGTGCCGAGGGCGGGAGTCGAACCCGCACAACCCAAAGGTCACCAGCCCCTCAAGCTGGCGCGTCTACCAATTCCGCCACCTCGGCTGGGCGAAGCATATTCTAACCATACCACGCCGCCATGTCAACCGCCGCGGAGGCGCGACG
>MPMF02059727.1_pt1 | contig 12977 bp, 10 predicted proteins | sample 1617271 | NCBI WGS metagenome assembly MPMF02 (sample SAMN05944812, study PRJNA350692) | marine metagenome | biome: marine; feature: ODZ; material: water; isolation source: 120 m water sample prefiltered with 30 um filter, filtered on to 0.2 um... | place: Pacific Ocean | collected 2012-04-09... | reverse complement strand
TTCTTGCCGGAGCGATCGCTCGACCTGCAAGTCGAACTGCCCCCACCACTTCACAGCCTCCCGGCGGCACCGCTCTGAGCGGCATCCGGGTCCTGGACCTTACGCGGGCGTATGCCGGCACGATCGGAACGCTATACCTGGCCGATCTGGGAGCGGACGTCATCAAGGTCGAGGCGGTAACCCGACCCGACATCCCCACGCGTGAGATGAACCCCGCCGAGCTCGATCCTGGGGAGAAGAACTGGGAGCGCGCCGCCTATTTCCACCGCCTGAATGTGGGCAAGCGAGACATCACCCTCGACCTGACGACGGACACGGGCAAGGGCCTGTTTCGAAGACTGGTCCGCCACTGTGACGTAGTCGCGGAGAACTACAACCCACAGACTATGCGCCGGTTCGGACTCCATTACGATGCGCTGAAGGAGTTGAATCCGGGGATAATCATGGTCTCGATGTCTGGCTTCGGCGCGGAGGGCCCGAGCAAGCACTGGGCCGCCTATGCCGGCGGCATGGAGTCGATGTCGGGCCTTGTCGCCGTCAGCGGCTACGAAAACGGCGACACTATTTCTTCCCAGACTGGATACGGTGACTGGTCGCTCGGCACCACAGGCGCACTTTCAGTGCTCGCGGCTCTTCACTACCGGGACAGGACCGGCCACGGACAGCACATCGACGTGTCGGGCAGGGATGCTGTGCTCTGCGCCCTCGGGGATGCGATCGTGGATCACTCATTGAACGAGAGGGCGTGGAAACCAGCCGGGAACAGCGAGTTCAACTGGGCTCCCCACGACACCTTCGCGTGCACCGGTGTGGACCAATGGGTGGCGATCTCCGTGACGGACCAAGGGGAGTGGGAGAAGTTTTGCAGAGTGCTCGGTTCTCCACCCTGGGCAGAGGATGGGCGATTCGTCGACCAAGAACACCGGCACGCGAACCGGGAGGCGATGCGCCCGATGATCGAACAGTGGACGGGCAATCGCCCGAAGGAGGAGGCTTCTTCCCTGTTGCTAGCAGGAGGCGTGCCCGCGGGACCGGTACTGTCGCCCGCGGAGACGCTCTTCGACCCGCAATTGAGGGAGCGCGGCTACTACGAAGTGATCGAGCATCCCCTGGTCGGGAGACGGCTGTTCCCCCGGCAGGCCTCAGCCCGCTATTCCAATATGCCCGTCGCATCGAGAGCGCACCCGCCGCTACTCGGCGAGCACAATCATCAGGTGCTCTCTGAACTTCTGGGCTTCTCGGGCGGCGAAATCGAAGAGCTCGAAAAGGCCGGTGACATCGGCACCGAGCCACGCCGCAAGAGCCGCCGCCCCCCCGAGATGACACGGGATGCCTGGCGGAAGCGGGGAGCAATAGTGGACGACGACTACCTGGCCAAGTTAAGCGCGGAATACGGAGTCAGGATCGGGCCTAAGAATTAAGCTGTCATCGTCACGTCCGGCCTGTGCCGGTACGTGAACGCCCCGCAAATCCCATCTGCGCTGACGTCACTTGGCCGCAGTTTCTTGTCCGCTGATAAGCCGCAGACCTCGTTCAAGGGTAGGAGCATAACTTCTCATGGAGCTGGGCGAACGCTCCACGTCTCCGGGGAAGTCTATGGGACACAAAATGGAGAGCACCACCCGCGACTGCGAGGCATCGCTTCGATGGTCAAGCAGGGCCGATGGCACCTTCTGCCTCGAGCGCAGCGATCTCGTCTGGACCGAGCCCCAGCAGACCCGTTAAGACGTCACTCGTGTGCTCGCCGAGCCGCGGGGGACGGTCGACCAGGGCGGGCGTTTCCGAAAGGCGGTAAGGCGGACCCGGAAATTCGATGGTCGCGCCGGGCTCCACATCAAAGTCCTGGTAAAAACCACGGGCTCGAAGCTGCGGATTAGTGACTAAGTCGGCCGGCGTTGACACAAGTCCAATGAGCAACTGCCGATTTTGCCCCTCCTCGTAAACGATCCGAGCGGGCAAAGTCTTCACGAATTCACAGATCGCTTCGTCTATTTCGGCAAACTGGGCGGTCATTCCCTCGATCTCCTCGGCCTTGCCCGATGTCAACATGGCGGTGAGCGTCCGCATGTTCAGCTGTGCGACAACACCAGATAGCGGTTCTTCGTCGAGGCCTTCCGACATGCCGTGCTCGGCCATCCACTCCACGAATGCGGTAAGGCCCCTACCCGCTGGAGCGTGCACCATCAGAAAGACATAGCCGTCGGCCGCCTCGTAGATCCCGGACCCTGGAACCTGCAGTGGAAGTATCCCGCGCCCCCCGGATCGAACCCGGTTGGTCTTCAGCATGTCCCAGGTCTGCATGGCTGTTTCCTGCGAAATCGACATGGCCTCCTGAGCAGAAGTGTCAACGCATTGCCCCTGGCCGGTCACTTCGGCGTGGAGAACCGCAAGGAGAGTGCCCTGCGCGGCGTGGATGCTGGCCGAGACGTTGGCCTGATTTCCATATATCAGGTGCGGGGGGTCCTCGGGAAACCCCGCCAGCGTCATCACACCGCCCATAGCTTGGCCAATGAGGTCGGAGTAACTCCAGCTCGGGTGGGTACCGTTCTGTCCGAAGCCGGTGGCCGACGAGTAGACGAGACTCGGCCGTTCGGTGCGCAGAGCGTCGTAGCCCAGTCCGCGCTCCTCGAGATGTCCGACCGGATAATCCTCGAGGAGCACGTCTGCTGTGAGCGACAGACAACGAGCAAGGGCAGAACCATGCTCCGACTCGAGGTCTATGACGACTGACTGCTTCGATGTGTTATGGACCCAGAATGCCAGGCTCGTATCCGGGCTTTCCTCGACAGACTTGATGAACGGGGGGTTGTGACGTTCGGTGCCACCTCCGGGAGGCTCAATCTTTATCACCTCGGCTCCCAGATCAGCCAGCAGCTTGCCACAGTACGAGCCGATTTCGTCACAGAACTCGACAACCCGGAGCCCATCCAACGCGCGTGCAAGCATATCAATGAACCCGCGAGCTTTGCCCGGCGATAGCATTTGGGCACCTCAACATACGTTTCCCTTAATTCGAGATCCTTTGGCCGCGAGTGAATTTATGCGCGCTCCGAATGGGGTAACCGACTTGCCGGCCGAGTCTGTGCCCGAAAGTTGAAGATGTCGCAATATACATGCGACTTATGTCTCATTTTGAAGTTGAAGATTCACTATTGGCAAGTAAATTAGTCTATCGGCCGCACCCGAACGCTTAAGATAATCGGGCCGAACCAGCTCGTCCTCCCCTTGCGTAAAACCCTACTCGACGATGCCGGCCTCGTGTAACGACTTCAGCTCTTCGTCGCTGAGGCCTATCTTCCTGAGAACCTCATCGCTGTCTCGACCCAAGCCGGGTGGGTTGTTCGGCTGGAACTTCTCGCCCCGGATCTTAACCGGCGTGCCGAGCATCTTTCGCTTGGCGCCGTTCCGGAACTCCTCCACCTCGACGAAGGGATCCCGCGAGATGAAGTGCGGGTCCTTGAGCAGGCTCACCAGGCTGTTGGTAGGACCGCCGGCAATATCGTGCTCGATGAAGACCTCGAGCCACTCCTGCTGGGTCTTCGTCCGGAAGATGTCACACAGCTCCTCGAACTCGCCCTCGTAGCCTCCCGAATCGAGGCCCATCTGCCAGTTGCCACGCTCAGCCAGGTCCGGACGATTTATGGCGTTGGCGAAGTTCACCCAGAACTTCTTCTCTAAGGTCTGGAGGAAGACGGCAGACCCGTCCTTGGTCGGGTAGACACGATAACGGGTTCGCTGCTCGCTCTGGGCAACGCTCGGCGGCGTGAACACACGCGTATCTTCCGGCGTGTTGAGCAAGCCGTAGGCCGCCGACCAGAAGTACCAGGCCCCAGCCTCGCCCTCGCTAACATCGATGTGGACCCCCTTGCCGGTCTTCTCAACATTGATGAGAGCCGACAGTGCGGCGATCACGCCAAACGAGCAGCCCATCTGGCCGGCCAGCTCGTGCGCTGAATTGAAGATGCTGCGGGCCCCGTCATCCTCGAAAACCACCGGCTCCACAGAGGAAAAGGTGTCAAAGGACTGGCCATGGCTGGGTAGACGCCGGTAAGGACCGGTCTGCCCCCAGCCCGAGACCGAAAGATAGACCATCTTGGGGTTGAGCTTTATCACCTCTTCGAAGCTGAACCCGAGCTCGTCCAACGCGCCTGAACGCATGGCGTCGATGATGACGTCCGAGTCCGCCACCAACTTTGCGAATATCTTTTTCGCCTCATCGTTCTTCAGGTTTATCGCCAGGCTCTTCTTGTTACGCGCCAAGTGCATCACGTACGGCTCGACCAGGCGAGAGAGCGACCCGCGCTGTGGAGGCTCGATCTTGATCACTTCTGCCCCCATGTCAGCGAAGTGGCAACCCACCACGTCAGTGACGTACTGGGAGAAATCGAGTACGCGAATCCCTTTAAGCAGACTGAACATGAACTTCCTCCATTTAGTGAGCCGGCTGACCGGCAGGTCCCTTAGTTAGTCCCACGCCGGGGCCATCGACCCATCACCGCTTGACGACTGACGTCCTGTTGGCAACCCATCGCCGCGGCCGTCACGGGCCCCGCCTTGTTCCAGCGAAGCCTGCTAGCGGGAGGGGCTCCCCAGCATGTTGAAACCGAGCACCGACCCCGAGGATCGTTCTCGCCTCTGTCGGGCGGACGGATCTTAAGGTGGTCACGAGACTACTTCAACGATCCGGTAGAAGCCCACGAGGACTGGCCGCCATAGTCAATGGACAGCATCCACCAAGGATGTCGCGATTCTGTCGCAGTCGCGAACAAAACTACCGAACTCCTCCGGCTTCACCCGCTGTCCAGCGCGAGAAACGATCACCCAACTCCCGGCTCCTTCAACCGACCCCCCACGGCTGATTTCAAAGCTCCGTATCAGCTCGCCCTAGAAGAGCCGTCGCACACCGACTTCGTCCGAGCCCCACAACAGGTGGGCCTTGGAGAACTCAAGGTGGTTTTCCAAGTAGATGTCCTGGTATCCGAAGGCCGTCCCTTTATCGAGCTGAGGCCCGCCGCCCGTTGTATGGCGGTAGTCGAACAGCAGCGCCTCAAAATTTCCAGACTGGCTCCGGAAGGAATTTCCTATCCGGAGGCTTTGTCCCTAGCCGAAGATTCGAAGGTTCGCGATCGGATCCCGCGGCGTTGGGGGGTATGATTTGCCCTCGAACCGCCGAGCAAAGGGCGGACTCTAATCTTCACCGTGGATCCCCGGCTGCCGGGGCCCGGCGTGGAACGCATAAGGAGTCAATTCATGGTCTGGGAATTCAATACGGATCCCGAGTTCCAGAAGGAAGTCGACTGGATCGACGAATTCGTTCGGGAGGAGGTCGAACAACTCGACCTAGTCCTCGGTAGCCCTGTCAATCTCAAGCAACCTCACTACGAAGAGCTGGTGCGGCCGTTGCAAAAGACGGTCAAAGAACGTGGGCTCTGGGCCTGTCACCTTGGTCCGGAGCTCGGTGGCAAAGGCTACGGTCAGGTCAAGTTGGCGCTCATGAACGAGCAGTTCGGCCGCGCCCGCTTTGGCCCGGTTGTATTCGGCGCCCAGGCACCCGACACTGGCAACTCCGAGATCCTCGCCCATTACGGCACGCCCGAGCAGAAGGAGCGATTCCTTCAGCCGCTGCTCGACAACCAGATCGTTTCCTGTTTCGCCATGACGGAGCCGCACGGGGGTGCCGACCCGCTTCAATTCCGAACTACGGCCGTCGCCGACGGCGACGAGTGGGTCCTGAACGGTTATAAGTGGTTCGCCTCGAACGCCAAGTACGCCTCCTTCTTCATCACGATGGCGGTCACGGATCCAGACGCCGCTCCCCACGACCGCATGTCGATGTTCATCGTGCCGGCCGACACTCCCGGTATCGAAGTCATCCACAACCTCGGATTCCATGGCGAACCGGACGCAGTCCACGCCTACCTCAAGTACAACGATCTCCGCATCCCGCGCCAAAACATGCTCGGGGAGCAGGGCCAGGCCTTCGTGGTCGCGCAGACCCGGCTCGGAGGCGGACGTATGCACCACGCCATGCGCACGGTCGCTCAAGCACAGAAGTGCTTCGACCTCATGTGCCGGCGGGCGCTCTCCCGCACCACGAAAGGCGAGCAGCTTGCGAAGAAGCAGCTGGTCCAGCAGATGATTTCCGACACCTGGGTGCAGCTCCGTCAGTTCCGGCTCCTCGTGCTTGAAACAGCGTGGCTGATCGACTACCACAATGATTATCTAAAGGTCCGCAAGAACATCTCAGCGGTGAAGGCGACCATGCCGAAAGTGCTCCACGACGTGGCGTCCGCCGCACTCCAGGTGCACGGCTCGCTCGGCATCTCGACAGACATGCCGTTCATGGACCTGATCGCAAACTCGTACCACGTTGGGCTTGCCGACGGCCCGACAGAAGTCCATAAAGTGACGGTGGCAAGACAGGTGCTTCGCGACTACGAAGCCGACGACGAGGTCTTCCCGACCGGGTACAAACAGACGAGACTGGAGGAGGCTCGCGCCAGATACGGCTTCCTCCACGGAGAGCGATGAATCAACCCCCAAGCGAGGGGTGAGGCCAGGGAGCAGTTGGCTGACCCTCCAAGCGGGACATGGCGAACTCAGGCACTCGCAAAGCGCCGGGGAGGGAACATGGAACTGGAGGAGATGCGCGAGCGGCTCGGGCCGTTCGTCCGCACACAGTTGGAGGATGAAGCAGCCGAAATCGTAGGACTGGTGCCCGGGGAGGGCCACGCCGGCTTTTCGTACCTTTTCGACGTTTCCACAGGGGGCGAACTCCGGCATTACTTCGTGCGCCTCCCTCCGCCAAACGTCAAGTGGGAAGGGACGGCAGACGTCCTCCGCCAAGCCTGCGCTGTTAATGCTCTCGAAGGCACGGATGTTCCCCACGCGCCGATCGTGTGGTCTGGCGACGACCTCGAGTGGTTCGGATGCCCCTACTTGGTTCAGCCGCTGGTGGAGGGTGACGTGCTGAGGGGCGAGTGGTTTCTCGAACTGTCCGACGAGACGCGCAGTGGCATGGCGAAACAGGCGATGACGGCGCTGGCGGGGATTCATCGCGTCGACTGGGAGTCGAAGTGCGGCTACCTGGGCGACTTCTGGGGTTTCGAATTCGACATCACTCGCTGGGATCGTTTCTACGACCGGGCGGCCGAGCCGGAGCGAATCGTCCTTCAACCCCGCGTCAAGGAGCTCCTCCTAAACAAGATTCCCATGGACTCGCGCGTCGGCCTTTACCATGGTGACTTCCAGTGGCAGAACCTGATGTACGCGCCGAGTGGGAAGCTGCTCGCCGTTATCGACTGGGAGCTTTGCGGCATCGGTGCAACGTTGAACGACGTCGGCTGGATTTGCGCCTTTAACGACCCGACCGGCTGGGCCCCAAACCGTCCGACCGGGCAAATGCCGGAAGGGGACGAGCTCGAACAGCTGTACATCGAAGCGTGGGGAGCGAACCCCGGCAACATCTCCTGGTTCAAGGCACTCGCCGTGTACAAGTTCGCGATCATCTCTGGCTTCAACCTGATGTTGCATCGGCGCGGGAAGAGGCCGGACCCGCAGTGGGAAGAGACCTCACTCAGCATGACTCCGAACATGGAGTATGCGCTCCAGATGCTCGGCGGTTAGGAGTCGTCTCGCGCGAAAGACGCAGACTAGATTGGAGGAGATCGCCTGCGGCGACTGTCAATTCATACCTCTCATCGGCCCCGAAGGATTCGGGGCGAGGTCGGACTGACTCTTAGACTCGTGGTACGAGCAGGGCTGCGGCCAGCGTAATGATTGGTGCGGGGAGCAAATGCAGCGGAAACTCCCAAGAAGCGAGAGGAACCCTCCGCGAACATCTCTCGATCTGCGTTTCGAATTGGAACTAAAGGGTCGGGGGCTCGCGACCGATCTTCTGAAGAATCTTGAGCCAGCACACTACCCTCCTCGAACCGGGCCGAAGATAGGCCCGCTCTGAGCCCCAGCGTGCTAGATTGCGCCTCATCTTCGCCGCCACCGGCCACGGAGGATACACCCTGGGTCCCATCGCCGATCTGAAGGTGCTCGACCTCACCCACTACGTCGCCGGGCCTTATGCGACGAAGCTACTGGCCGACTTTGGAGCCGACGTCGTGAAGGCGGAGAGGCCGGATGGAGATCCGGCTCGTCAGCTAGGGCCATTCGGGGGGGACGAACCAGACCCAGAGAAGAGCGGGACGTTCTTCTACCTCAACACAAACAAGCGTTCGCTGGTCGTCGACCTCGCACAACCGGCAGCCGTGGCTGTCATGGAGCGCCTTACCGAGTGGGCCGACCTTGTCGTCGAGAGCTTCGCACCCGGAACGCTCAACCGGCTCGGCTTTGGCTGGGACTGGTTACACGCGCGCTGCCCGGACCTTTCGCTCGTCTCTGTATCGAACTTCGGCCAAGACGGCCCCTATCGCGATTACCGAGGGACGGACCTAACGCTCTTTGCCTTCGGTGGGGAGATGTACACGATGGGGATCGCGGAGCGGGAGCCCGTGAAGATGTTCGGGACGGCCGCGCTAATCCAGTCCGGCGCCGCGACGGCGACAGCGGCGATGGCCGCTGTCTTCTCGAGCAAAGTCCACGGCCTCGGCCAGCATGTGGACCTTTCGATCGCCGACACGCAGGTCCTCGGGGTCGACCGGCGGCACGCCCGCCAGATCGCGTTCGAGTTCTCGGGCCAGACGACACCCAGGACGCCGGGCGACGCCAGGACGGTGCTCGCTGGAGTCCAGCCGTGTGCCGACGGCTACGTCGAATTCAGCGGTGCAAGCGTGCGCGTCGATCGCCTCCGCGCGATGCTCGGCGAGCCGGAGTGGTTCGCGGATGGGAAGTGGGACCAACCTGGAGCCTTCCTTGATCCCGAGCTGGTGGGGGAATTTGAGGCAAACTTCTACCCCTGGCTGTTCGAGCACACCAAGCGCGAGATCTGGAAGCGGGCTCGGGAGGCGCGTGTGCTCTGCGGCCCGCTGTTCACAATAGACGAAATAGTATCCGACGCGCACTTTCGCGATCGCGGGTTCTGGGAGCCAGTGTCGCACGCCGTTATGGGTGAGCTAACCGTACCTGGGCGACCGTTTATCATGCCCGATTCGCCATGGGAGATCAGGCGGCCCGCGCCGCTCCTCGGGGAACATTCGCAGGAGGTACTCGATCATCTCGGGTTCTCCACCGATGAAGTTGACGCTCTGACGGCGGCCGGCGCGGTGGGGGTGCATTGATGCCGCTGCCGCTCGAGGGCGTCCGAGTACTCGACTTCTGCGTCGTCTGGGCGGGGCCGTTCGCCACGATGCTGCTCGGAGACCTTGGCGCTGAGGTGATCAAGGTCGAGAATCCCAATCGGATGCAACCGATGACGCGGGGGGCGCTCTCCCGCGTCCCAAAAGAGCTGGCCGATCGCCTGCCCCCGGCGGAGGGTTTCCCTGACGGTAAGCCCGGCGAGCGCCCGTACAACTACCACCCCACCTTCGTCTCGGTCTTCCGGAACAAGAAGAGCGTCACGATGGACTTCCGAACACCCGAAGGCCGGGAACTGCTCGGGCGGCTCGTTTCTCAGTGCGATGTGCTGATCGAGAACAACGCCACAGAGACGATGGACGGGCTCGGGGTCACATATGAGTGGCTGTGCCGCTGGCGGCCGGAAATCATCATGCTGCGTATCCCGGCCTACGGCTCGACGGGGCCGTACAATCAGGCCCGCGCGCTGGGCGTCCACCTGGAGAGTGTGATGGGACACACCGCCCTCCGAGGCCACGCGGATCTCGACCCTACGTCGAGCACGCCGATCTTCTCCGGTGACTACCTCGCGGGAGCCCAGGCAGCATTCGCCGCGATGCTGGCACTCTGGCACCGGCGCAAGACGGGGCGGGGACAGTTGGTCGAACTGAGCCAAGCAGAAACGGCCTCGGCGATGCTCTTCCAGGGGTTCATGGATTACCTGCTAAACCATCGAGTCGGGGAGCGGCGGGGGAACCGGTCGATTAACGGCTACGCGCCGGCCGGTGTCTATCCGTGCCGGCCAGAAGGCCCCACTAGCGACTGCGGCGACCGCTGGATCGCAGTGGAGGTGGTAGACGATCGAGGGTGGGAGGCTTTAGCCAGAGAAATGGGCTCTCCGGCCTGGGCGCTCGAGCCGGAACTCGCCACCACGGCTGGGCGCAGGGCCCAGCACGACATGCTCGATGAGCGGATTGCCGATTGGACGAAGGACTTCGACGACTACGATCTCTTCCGCAAGCTGCAGGCAGCGGGCGTGGCTTGTGCCCCAGTCGTAAGCGCCCACCGGATCATGGACGACGACCACGTCCGCGACCGCAGCCTGTACCAGCCGCAGGTGCTCGCCGACGGAATCGGCCCGTACCGATTCACGACGCCGTTGTTCCGCTTTTCGGAGACGCCGATCGTCGTCCGCCAGCCGCCGGTGGCGCTGGGCGAGCACAACGAGTACGTCTACCGCGAAGTGATTGGCGTCACCGAGGACGAGTTCGAACACTACCGTGCGCTCGGACATGTCACGACGGAATTCGCGGACTAGGCTAAAGGACCTTGGAGACGCCGCAACACCGTTGGGAAAGCGGAACTACCACCGTGGCTCGAGTCAGGGCACAAGCATCGACCTGCTCATGGGCGGCCCCCAGGGCAGTGAAGCCGGCCCGTGCGTCGAGGCCTACTTTCGACGTACCCTCCGCCAGAGAAACAAGAGGGAGGACATCTGATGGTGACGATCGAAGACCTGGTCGAAATCGAAGAGATCAAGAATCTCCGCCACCTGTACTCGCACTACTACGACGGCCAGAGGGTCGAGAAACTGGTTGACCTGTTCACTGACGACGCCGTCTGTGAGTTCGGCCCCCAATTCGGGGGCGATTGGGTTGGCAAGGCCAAGATTCACGAGAATTACGCGAAGTTTTCGCTCGAAGAAGGCAAGCCTCACGAGGTCCTACACGCGGTCACCAATCCGTGGATCCGTCTCATCGATGGGGAGACTGCTCACGGCCGGTGGTATCTTTTGGACCTCCGCACCGCCGAAGGGGCCGAGAACCCGTTGATCCTGTTTGGCGTCTACGACGACGTCTACAAAAAAGTCAACGGCCGATGGCTAATCCACAAAACGCGCATCGATTTTCTGTGGCCGCGGCGTGAGGTGTCCGAGCCGCGCGAACTGTAGTCGGGCTGGCTGGGGAGGCCTTCCCGCTGAAACGAGCGGTCCGCCTCTGAACTCTGAGTCGGCTGAAATTGGCCCTAGCCCAGACCTACTCTTGGATCGAAGACCAAGTCCGTAACACCATCGCCAAGAGTAGCCGCGTCGACCGTTCCCGCCGGGACAGCGGCCTACCGGCCACCGTGAGAGGCTGGCCTGTCGATTTATCGCCGATTCAGTCGACGGCCATGGCCGTCGACTACGGCCGGGCAGGATCACCCGGGGACCCGGCCTGGAGCATCTGCCGGTAGTGTTCGGTCACATCCGGTGGTTGCCCATCCGCCGTCAAACGCCCAGCATCGAGGATAATTGCGCGATGGCAGAATTTCTTCACCAAGTCGAGACTGTGGCTTACGAACACCACTGTCGCCCCGCGAGCGGGGAACTCTTGCATCCGGTCGAAGCACTTCTGTTGAAAGGCCGCATCGCCGACCGCGAGAACCTCATCAATGAGCAGTATGTCGGGATTGCTGTGGGCGGCAACCGCGAATGCCAGCCGCAAGTACATGCCCGAGGAATAGTGCTTAACAGGAGTGTCCATGAACGCGCGGAGCTCGGCAAATTCGACGATCTCGTCGAAGCGTTCCCGAATCTCCTCCTTGGACATGCCGAGAATGCAGGCGTTCAGGAAAACGTTCTCACGACCAGTTAGGTCGGGATGGAAACCCGTGCCGAGCTGAATGAGCGGGCACACACGGCCGCGAACCAACACTTCCCCTTCCGTCGGTGCGGTCACGCCAGCGATGAGCTTGAGGAGGGTGCTCTTGCCGTTGCCATTGCGGCCAATGATGCCAAGCGCCTCGCCGGACCGAACAGTGAGCGAGACTCGGTCTAGCGCAACGAACGACGGCGACCAACCCTTCCCGCGGATCAAAGCGGGGACGAACTCCTTCAGAGTTGTGCCGTCGCGGAGTTGGAAACGCTTGGTCACATCTCGGAGTTCCACAGCAGGAGAATCAGACCCGGTCAGCAAAGGCTGGTTCCATCCTTTTGAACAAGTAATACCCCACGAGTAACGTCCCCAGGCTCACCAAAATCGCAACCAGGAGGCCCGTTAAAGGCGGACTGACGTGCGACAGGATTGCGTATCGGTAGGCGCCAATGAAGCGAGCATTCGGGTTTAGGTCATAGAGCAGGCTGTATCGTTCCGGGACGAGGTCGACCGAGTACATGATCGGCGTGAAGAAGAACCACAGGTACAAGACGACCCCGACGAGGAAGCGGATATCGCGAAAGAAGAGGTTGAACGCTGCGAAGGGCAACGAAATGCCAATAACGAAGATGGCGTGAATGCAGAGAATGAGCGGCACCCAGACCACCGTCCACGACAAAGGATATTGGAAGTAGAGCATCAGCAGGGCGATGATCGCTCCGCCCGCGATCAAGTCGACGACTCGAACGAGGACGGCTGCGATGACGATGGTCTCGCGTGGAAAGTACACGGAGGTTACAAGGCTCTCCGCTCCGACGAGGCTGTCCGTTCCCGCTTGAACTGCCGCCTGGAAGAAGATCCAGGGCATGAGACCCAGTGCGAGGAACAAGAGAAATGGAGCTCCCTGGCTGGGAGAATGGAAGATCGTGGAGAAGACGAATCCCAACGTCAGAAGTTGTGCGAGGGGGTTCAGTGCGATCCAGGAGTAGCCAAGGATCGACTGCTTGTACTGAGCCCGCAGGTGACGCACCGTCATGTGCCACAGCAGCTCCCGGTGTCGGACGAGCCCCATGAGCGCGCCGGGCACAGCGCTCAAACGAAAGTTAGGATCGAGGG